>ERZ795052.891-NODE-891-length-43218-cov-46.820703_pt1 | contig 43218 bp, 34 predicted proteins | sample MGYA00375136_ERZ795052 | MGnify/ENA primary metagenome ERZ795052 (study PRJEB30181, sample SAMN05720156) | activated sludge metagenome | isolation source: Anaerobic digester | place: Japan | collected 2015-05-26 ... | reverse complement strand
CCGGGCTTTTTAACATCGGCAACCAGTGGATAGCATCTGGCATGCTTGAGTGGGCGCGGCGGGTTTTATATGCTGATGTAAAGGAAAATGTGTATGATGTCATGATTGAAGGCGCATCGAAAGTACCACCGGGCAGCAGGGGTATAAAAGTGGTACCGAAGTTTTATGAGGAGTTAAAAGGCAAGCCAGGTGGACAGATACTTGGTCTAACCATGGACTCTACGCGCGACGAGATATATCGTGCCATGCTGGAAGCCCTTGCGGAACGGTTAAGGGAAGGGAAGGAGGCTCTTGAAAATGCCGGGGGTTTCAGCACCGGCTCAATCCTGTGCGTTGGCGGCGGCTCACGCAACAGGCTCTGGAACCAACTGCGTGCCGACTATACAGGCGCCCCGGTAAAAGTGATTGATAAAACCGAAACAACAGTACTGGGAGCATCTATGTTCGTGCAGGCAGCCTCAGGAAATGCAGCCACACCAAATGAGGCACTCAAACAGGTGGAGTTCAAAACAGAGATTTATGAACCGGGACAGGTTTGTTAATAATTAGATAATGAATATCTCCTTCTTTAACGGTAAATTTCTGCCTCATAATAAAATATGCATTAGTCCCGAGGATCGCGGTTTCCTTTTTGCCGACGGGGTTTATGAGGTTGTCAGATGGTACAACGGCTTTTTCTTCGACATTGAAGGGCATCATGCACGTCTAAGAAGAAGCCTGCGTGAGTTAAAAATAAAATGGGGGGAAGAAGATTCATTTCCCGTTATTGCAGAAAAGCTCGTGAAAATGAACCACCTCGACGACAAACCTGCTCTGGTCTATTTTCAGGTAACACGCGGTGCAGCACCCCGTTCACACACCTTCCCTTCACCACCGGTCAATCCAACAATATTTGCCTTCGCCAGACCCTTTACCCCTGAATCATCTGGAAAAGAAAACGGTATTTCCGTTATGCTGAGGAAAGAATTGAGATGGGGCCGGTGCGACATAAAATCAATTGCACTTCTTCCAAACACATTATGTTTTACTGAAGCAGCCGAACAAGGTTACGGTGAATGCATCTTCGTCAAAGACGGATTTATCACTGAAGGCTCACATTCAAATATTTTTTTTGTAATTGACGGAGTCCTCCGCACTCATCCCGAATCTGAGTCAATACTCTCGGGTATTACAAGAAAACATACAATAAATGCTGCAATGAAGTGTGGCATAAGGGTCGAGGAAAGAGCTGTGCATGAAAAAGAACTTCTTCAGGTGAGTGAGTCATTCATCACAAATACTTCGGCCGAAATTACACCTGTTATTGCTTTTGGAAGTATTCCGGCAGGAAACGGTAAACCCGGACCACTGACAGGCCAGATTCACAAGAAATTCAGGGAGATAGTTGAATCTTATGCCCGCAGGTGAGAGACGGGGTGTGGAAGTTTTTCTATATTTGCACAAATTTTTCAGAAGACAATGTCAGAACTTAATCTAAGTGAACAGGAAATTATCAGACGCCAGGCACTCGAGGAGATAAGAAAACTTGGGATTGACCCTTATCCTGCAGCCGAATACCGGACAAATGCTTATGCAAAAGAGATACTTGAAAATTATTCTCCCGAAAAGAATAATTACCAGGAAGTATGTCTTGCAGGAAGGTTGATGTCGAGACGGATAATGGGAAGTGCTTCATTTGCCGAACTGATGGATTCGACAGGGAAAATTCAGATTTATGTAAAACGTGACGAAATCTGCCCGGGAGAAGATAAAACACTCTACAACACGGTTTTCAAAAAGCTGCTCGATATCGGAGATATTATAGGAGTAAAAGGATTTGTGTTCATAACACAGATGGGCGAAATTACGGTTCACGTAAAGGAGTTGACCCTTCTATGCAAGTCGCTCCGCCCTTTACCTGTTGTTAAGGAGAAAGACGGAAAACTCTATGATGCCGTTACCGACCCGGAATTCCGCTACCGGCAAAGATATGTGGATCTGATTGTTAATCCTCACGTCAGAGAAGTTTTCAGAAAAAGAACCCTGCTCATTCAGTCGATGAGGGAACTCTTCAACTCAAGAGGATACCTCGAAGTTGAAACGCCAATTCTTCAGCCGATACCGGGAGGAGCCAATGCAAGACCTTTCATCACTCATCATAACGCACTCGATATACCGCTTTATCTACGGATTGCAAATGAACTCTATCTGAAACGACTTATCGTGGGAGGCTACGAAGGTGTTTACGAGTTTGCAAAAGATTTCCGTAACGAGGGGATGGACCGTATGCATAACCCGGAATTTACAGTGATGGAGATATATATTGCATACAAGGACTACAACTGGATGATGAACTTTACCGAGGAAATAATCGAAAAAGTTGCACTTGACCTGCACGGTACAACAGAGATTGTTTACCAGGATAGAGTTCTTAATCTAAAACCTCCTTACAGAAGAGTTCCGATGCTCGACCTTATAAAGGAGACAACGGGTATTGATATATATGGCATGGATGAAGCAGAATTGAGGAAAGTGTGCGATAAGCTGGGTATTGAACACACCCCGGCAATGGGCAAGGGGAAACTGATAGATGCCATCTTCAGCGAGAAATGTGAACAGCTGCTCGTACAGCCGACATTTGTAATTGATTATCCCGTTGAGACATCACCTCTTACAAAGATGCACCGCAGTAAACCGGGCCTTACAGAAAGGTTTGAGCTTTTTATCAATTGCAAGGAGATTGCCAATGCTTATTCTGAGCTCAACGATCCGGTTGATCAGATGGAGAGGTTCAGGGAACAGCTCCGGCTTTCAGAAAAAGGGGATGATGAAGCCATGTTCATTGATTATGATTTTGTGAGGGCTCTGGAATACGGAATGCCACCCACTTCTGGTATGGGAATGGGTATTGACCGTCTTACAATGATAATGACCAACCAGCCATCCATTCAGGATGTGCTTTTCTTTCCCCAGATGAAACCGCTCGGGCAGAAACCCAAAGCAGAGAGCCCTAAAGAAGATTTTCTTAAACTTGGCATTCCGGAAGAGTGGATAGACCCAATCAAAAAACTTGGATACCATACCGTCGCAATGCTCAGGGAGGTGGAAAAGCCCTCAAGACTCGCCAACGACCTTAACATATACAACAAGAAAAATAAACTGGGGTTGGCCGGTTTAAGTCCCGAAACCGTTGAAAAATGGCTAAGGTGACAGCTGAAAATGTCATTGAAGTCAGAGACGTCTGGAAATCATTCAAATCGGTACAGGCTGTCAGAGGAGTAAGCATGTCTGTTCCGCGGGGTAAGTTTATTGCCCTTGTCGGGCCAAACGGAGCAGGCAAGACAACCCTCGTGGAAATGATAGAAAATATTCGCCGACCCGACAACGGAGAAATAAGAATTCTTGGTAAAAAATGGAAAGGCAACGAGGAAGAACTCCGGAGGACAATCGGGATATCCCTGCAGCAAACCTATTTCATTGATAAACTAACTGTTTATGAGACTCTCAGGCTCTTCGCCTCTTTTTTTGATCTCGACAGGGAACGAGTGGAGGAGATTATCAATCTTACAGGTCTGGATGAAAAGAGAAAATCTTATGTAATTAATCTCTCAGGCGGACAGAGGCAAAGGCTGGCACTTGGAATAGCCCTGATTAACCACCCTGCTATCCTGTTGCTTGATGAACCCACAACAGGACTCGATCCAAATGCACGTTATGAGATCTGGAACATACTTAAGTCGTACAGAAAGACCTCCGAAGCGTCTATGATACTGACAACCCATTATATGGAAGAAGCGGAGACGCTGTGCGATTATATCATTTTAATGGATCAGGGGAAAATATTGCGAGAAGGAACCCTGCAGCAGTTGCTTGAAGATGATAAAGGAGAAAAAGTCATTGAGTTTACGGTTGAAAACAGCCTGATTCCTCCCGATATAGATAAACCGGGTCTGCCGTTTAAAATTACAAGGGACCAGGAGGGACAGAAAGCATGGGTAACAATAAAAGACTTTGACGAGCAGATGCCATTGTTTCTTACTTACATTAAATCGGAAGGTCTGAGTATAAAGCATCTTGAATGCAGGAAGAAAACGCTGGATGACCTTTTTATATCACTTACCGGGAGGAGGATTGATGGTTAAAAGAATTAAACCATATCAACTCTGGCAGCTTACAAGTGCTACGGCAAAAGAATTACTTCGCGAACCTGGTGTTATATTCTGGGGAATAGTCTTTCCGGTTCTTATGGCACTCGGCCTTGGTCTTGCATTTACGAAAAAGGCAGTTACCGTACGTAAAATAGCCGTGGTTGCTCCGGAAAGGACCGAAGGGTTTTCCGTGTCACATCTTCCGTTCCATGAATTTCTGGATAAATACGGAAAGAAAAACACCGTCGCCTCCACTGAAGATTACATGTGGAGAGTTGATATCAGAGACGATAAACTTGGCGATTATGAGTTTCTTTTCTATGAGATGGATCGTAACACTGCAGTGATGTTACTTAAAAGGGGGACAGTCAGCATTATAATTGACGACACATCAGGTGAAACAGAATACCATTTTGATCCGCTCAATTCGGATGCACACCTCACCTATCTTAAGATTTCAGGACTTGCTGCTTCTGTAAGGGGAAAAGCTGAAACAGATTATCAATCGGAAGATGAAGTCAGACCGCTGACACTTTCAGGGACAAGGTATATAGATTTTCTTATTCCCGGACTGATAACAATGGGAATAATGATGTCGTGCATGTGGGGCATTAGTTATACTATTATTGAGAAAAGGTCGAAAAAGCTTCTGCGACGTATGGTGGCGACACCCATGAGGAAATCTCATTTTCTCATTGCTCTTATTACGGTAAGAGTGACATTGAACTTTATTGAGTCGTTTGTTTTGTTTCTTTTTGCATTTCTGGTTTTTGACGTCAGGATTCAGGGAAGCCTTCCGGCTCTGATAATTATATTTCTTGCAGGCAACATTGCTTTCGCTGGTATTGCAGTTTTTGTTTCGTCGCATACATCGAACACTGAAGTCGGAAACGGTTTAATAAACTTTGTGGTGATGCCCATGATGGTGCTTTCAGGAATATTTTTCAGCTATCATAATTTTCCTGAATGGAGCCTTCCTGTTATCCAGAAACTACCTTTAACGATGCTTACCGACGCTGTAAGAAGCATTTTCAACGAAGGAGCCGGGTTCAGCTTCATTGCAATGCCTGCATTGATTCTTGTAGCAACAGGTGCAATCTTTTTTGCAGCCGGACTGAAGATATTCAAATGGTATTGAGCCAGGCCTGTATTTTCTTTAAGGTTACTGATAAAAAAAGGCCATAAAAGGAGGGCTAGAGTAAAGTTTTTATATAAGTTATTTGCGTACCAAATTTGTTACCTTTGCCAGTTGAACTGATATGTTATGGGAAATGCCAGACGATTGCCTCCATGGCTTAAGATGCAGAGAGCCAGCGGGGAGAATTATTCAAGAATTAAAAATCTTACTTTAAAATATAACCTTCACACCATATGCTCGAGTGGTAACTGCCCCAATATAGGTGAATGCTGGAATGCAGGAACGGCAACTTTCATGATTTTAGGTGATATATGCACAAGGTCGTGCCGTTTTTGTGCCACAAAAACCGGTAAGCCCCTGCCGCCCGACGAAAATGAACCCGCCCGCCTTGCCGACGCTGTAAAAAAACTTGGACTTTCACATTGTGTCATTACTTCAGTTGACCGCGACGACCTGCCCGACGGCGGAGCCTCTTTCTGGGCAAAAACTATCACCGAGGTTAAAAAAGAAAATCCTGGTATTACCATTGAGGCACTTATTCCAGATTTTGACGGTAAAGAGGAAAATATAAAAAAAGTCATTGACACCCAACCTGATATTCTTTCCCATAACCTTGAAACTGTAAAAAGACTAACGCCACTTATACGTACAAAGGCAAAATACGACAGAAGTCTTTCAGTTATCAGATTTATTGCCGGTTCGGGTATTCCGGCAAAATCAGGTTTGATGCTCGGTCTGGGTGAGACAGAAGAAGAGATTCTGGAAACGATGGACGACCTTCTTGAGGCTGGCTGTTCCATTCTGACCCTGGGACAATATCTTAAGCCTGCCGATGGATACATGGAACCCGTAGCATATATTTCACCGGAAAAGTTTGCAGAATACCGTAAAATCGGGCTTTCAAAAGGATTCACATTCGTCGAAAGCGGACCCCTTGTACGTTCTTCATGGCATGCTGAAAAACATATCGGTGCAAGATAAAAATACATATATTTACATATCCCTGAAAAAAGTTTTCCATTGAGCTATAGTGTTAAATATGAGGATATTGGGCTGAAGGATTTTAAAGAAGTCTGGGATTACCAGACAAAAATTTTCAACCGTATGGTTGAGGAAAAAAAGAGTGCCTTTCAGTCATCTGAAAAAGTTTCTCTGGTTTCACCGGGCACACTCATTTTCGTTGAACATCCTCATGTTTATACTCTTGGGAAGAACGGTTCCGAGAACAATCTGCTGCTCAATTACATACAGCTGCAGGCAAAGAATGCTTCTTTCTACCGCATCGACAGGGGAGGAGATATAACCTATCACGGACCCGGCCAGATAGTCGGATATCCGATTTTCGACATTGAAGCCATCGGCACCAATCTGAAGGGTTATATACACGGACTTGAGGAAGCAGTGATACGAACCCTTGCTTTTTTTGGAATAAAGGGCGAACGCCTCGAAGGTGCAACAGGCGTGTGGCTGGACAGCAGCATGAGGGAAAAGTCACGGAAAATATGTGCAATAGGTGTACGCGCCAGCCGTTATATATCAATGCACGGTTTTGCTTTTAACGTAAACACTCAACTTGAATATTTTAATTATATCAATCCATGCGGATTTACCGACCGTGGAGTGACTTCGCTCGAAAAGGAACTGGGCAAAAAACAGGATATGGAAGAAATTAAAAAATATCTCAGGAAGAGCCTTGCAGAAGTTTTTGACCTTCAATTTATTAACTGAAGAAGATATGCTGGAAAAAAGATGGGTCATCAAGGAAAGAGGCGATTGTGCTGTTGTTAAGAGGCTGAAAGAAGATCTTGAGAAAGAAGATCTTAAGATACCGGAATCTATTGCCAATCTGATGGTACAGCGGGGTATCCTTACACCCAAAGATGCTCATCTGTTTTTATATCCTTCACTCGACAATCTTCATGATCCTTTCCTTATGAAAGGAATGAATATTGCAGTCGACCGTATCTCCTCAGCTATAAGCAAGAATGAAAAAATACTTGTCTATGGCGACTATGATGTTGACGGTACAACGGCTGTAGCAATGATGTATTCATTCCTCAGGCAGTTCTCACCCAACGTTCTTTATTATGTCCCCGACCGGTACCGGGAAGGTTATGGTGTGTCGTTTGAAGGCATTGATTATGCAGTAGATAATAATTGCAAACTTATTATAACCCTCGATTGTGGTATAAAGGCAACAGATAAGGTAAAGTATGCCAGAGGAAAGGGCCTCGATGTAATCATTTGCGACCATCATTACCCTGGCAGCGAAATACCATGCGCCGTTGCGGTACTTGATCCTAAACAGGAAGGATGCAGCTATCCCTATAAGGAACTATCGGGTTGCGGAGTGGGCTTTAAACTCATACAGGCATACTCTCGTGTGCATGGAATCCCATTCAGTGAAATTACTCATTTCCTCGACCTTGTTGCAGTGAGCATCGCATCGGATATAGTGCCAATAACGGGTGAAAACAGAATCCTTACATATTACGGGCTTAAACAACTTAATCAGTCACCAAGGGTGGGTCTAAGGGAAATAATAAGAGAATCAGAAATCTCCAGGGAACTGGTTGTGGAAGATGTGGTATTCAGAATCGGTCCGAGGATTAATGCCGCAGGCAGGATGGAAACGGGCGGCAAAGCCGTTAACCTGCTGATCTCTGAAGACCCCAGACTGGCAGCAGACATCAGTAAGGAGATAAGCAGCTACAACGCCGAGCGCCGCAATGTAGACCGGATAATAACAACCGAGGCAATGAGAATGATATCCGACGACCCTCGAAGTATGAATGCCAAGACTACAGTATTGTATAATCCAAACTGGCGTAAAGGCGTTATCGGAATAGTAGCTTCCAGACTTATTGAAATATATTACCGGCCAACTGTGATTCTAACCGAATCGAACGGATTCGCTACAGGATCTGCACGTTCCGTACAGGGATACGACCTTTATCAGGCAATAGAAGCATGCAGCGACCTTCTAGAGAGCTTCGGCGGACATATGTTTGCCGCCGGACTGACACTGAAAAAGGAAAATATTGAACGCTTCAGGGAAAGATTCGAGGAATATGTCAGTAAAACCATAACCGAAGAACAACTGATGCCAAATATTTTTATTGATTCAGAAATAAGCTTTGATGAAATAACGGAAGATTTTTACAACGGAATCAATCTTTTCCAGCCATTCGGCCCTGAAAATATGTCGCCTGTATTTATGGCAAGAAATGTATGTGACACAGGTTCTGGAAGGATGGTTGGTTCAACGGGAGAACACCTCAAACTTGAACTCCGTCAGGCAGGCAACGGCAATAAGATTCTTCAGGCTATAGCTTTCGGACAGTCGGACCATTTCGAATATATCCGGTCGGGAAAGCCGTTCGATATCTGTTTCTCGGTAGAGATGAACGAATTCCGGGGCAACAGAAACCTTCAGCTCAATATAAAAGACATGAAGTGCTGAAACCGGCTCACAAATACTGAAATTACTTTCCAATCTCCCAGCTTTTCATAACCTTACCCTGACCTGAAATTTAATTTCATCGGTAAATTCTTCAACGTCAGCATTTACTATTTTTGAGGTAATACCATATCTGAACCGCAATCCGACTCTTCCGGCAATGTTCCACTCAGCCATCAGATATGTTCTCGTTCCTTTGCCCGATAAAGCAGGAATACTGAATGAGTTTACGAGGTCGTTTTCGTAGATATAGATTCTTGTATCCCATCCGCCTGTGCTGTAAATGCAATGCCTGAACCACACTCGTAGCGGTAAAACTCTAAACCTCAATATAGCATCCTGACTTAGCAACATACCAGGCGCTTCATTGCCAGTGCATATCTTCATATCGGCCCTTGTTACCGAGGTAAAATACTCTGAAGGAACATATTTCAACCTCAGGGAAAAGGAATTTGTTTTCATTTCCTTTATATCAGGCATACCTGTCAATTCATTGAGGTTCGATTGGGAAAGATGGTAATTGTACAGGGCTTCAATATTTAATTTTTCGGAAAGGTATTTCACTCTTACCTCGCTGCGTATGGATTGTGATGGAAAGTTTGCAAGATATTTAACCCACATAGACCTTTTTATTTCACTGCCAGCACTTATAAATAGCCTTCTGGCAGCTTCAAATTTTACAGTGCCTGATAACGCTTCTTCATTTGCAGGTGTTGAACCTGAAAAGATACCCTTGCCGTGAAAGCTGCAGAAAGCTGGAGAATAGTATCTGTAAAGGAAGCTGAAAGAAATCCTGTCGCCAGGTACGAAAGTAAGTGATTGGACAACAGACGGATGAAGGTCGGTCCCTGAAGCTGCTTCCCCTGAAAGAATGAACCTTTGTATTGCGGCACTGTAATAGAATCCGGCAAGGAGGTTCTTTCTTCCTGAAAACTCAAAGATGTCTTTGGGTTCTGATTTTGAGGGCATGAAAGGCAATGAAAAAGTACTTTCGGTAAACAGCATGCCTGCAGTAAAATTCCTGAAATAACCCGAAATGTTTATACCCCATGCAGATTCTGTGACGATATCTTTTTTCAGCAGGGTACCGGGAGTATTATGCAATCCTGCCGTGTAGAGGCTCCTTATATAAGTATTAACAGAGTCACAGTCTGTTACTGTTGTTGCATCTATTCTGTTGCGTGATGCAAAGAAGGTCACTTCTGCGTCTTTTCCTCCCAGCACCACTGCTGCTCCACGAAAGAAATTGTTTTCGTCCGTAGAGGTATAAGGCCGTATCTCGCAGTTTGACGAAATAAAACCCGGTTCGGCTACCGACATCCCGGCCCTGAACCCCGTATTTATAATGGTACCAATGCCGAACCGGGCTGAAAAATCGCCTGCAATCACCTTCTTTATCAGTCCGTTTCCGGTGTAACTGATATAACCCGATAGAAAATCAGGCAAAGGAGGATTACCGCTGAGGAATTTCTCCCCTGCATCTTTTTCGGCTGTAAACCCTGCCGAAAAATGTCCGGTTTCAATCCTGTATTTTGTGAGTGCCTTTATCTGTGAACCTGCTGCAGTTGTGTCGTGCGTGCCAGGTTTCAATGAAATACTGGTAAGCATAGTCTGTCTGAACCACAGGCGGCGCGCGAGAGCTCCATGTGTGTCTCCGAAAGTTATAAACGGGAGTATCATCCTGGCTGTTGTAACATCGAATCCTCTTATATTTGAGATTTCGTTCGGGGAGACTATCTTCCCGTTTGTTCTGACATATTCCGTAAGAGCCCTTATCTGATATTCTGAAAGAAAGAAGAGTCTGGCACTCTCCCTGAAGTTTCCCGAGTTGATTCTCACCGGATCACTCTCGAGTTCGTAAAGTTTGTCGGTGAGTGATTCGAGAACAGTTGCATTCTCTTCAGCTGAAGAAATCTCTTCTGCAACTTTCGAAATTATTTCTTCGTTCACATTCTCCTGTGCCCGAAATATAGCAGGGAGAAGCAGAAAACACATTATGAGGAGATGGGTCTTTTTCAATAGAATTTATATTTACAAAATCTCATATTTTTTAAGGATTTTTGCCTAAGACGAACGAAGCTGTCAGTCCGGAAGTTATACCCAGCCGGGGATGGGTCGAGAATGCGATATCGACTGAAGCAGGGCCTGTCAGAAATCCGATACCAAATGTAAATGAGGGCTCTGCAGTGCTGTATCCGCAGCGCAGTATAGCTTTTTTACCGGTTGCATATTCGAAGCCGCTTCTGAATACAGGCTTTCTGCCCGATACCAGTTCAGCTTCAAAACCTGCAAAGAGGCCTTCTGAAATTGTCATTCCCGCTCCGGCTCTAATTGATGAAGGCATCGGAATATTTCTTAGAGAATTTGGTATCGGGTTGAAAATATGAATACCTACCCTTATATCGCGCGATGGTTCATATATCAGTCCCGCTTCGCACGAAACCTGCAGGTAGTCTTTGTATTCCCCCTGCTGGTGTTCTGCAAAAAGGTCAATCTGCACTCCGGCCGAAAGGTCGGAAGCCAGTTTCAGTCCGCTCGCCATGGCAATGGTTTCTCTCCGATATCCTGTAAACCCTGAACGGGAATAAAAAATGCCGGCCGATCCGCTTCCGGCAGGAATTATCAGGCAGGCCGATTTTACTGCCAGTTCTTTTATAGCAAAGCGGTTTTCGTAGCTGAACGAGAATGCTGCATTGTGGTAATACGACAGTGAGGCCTGATTGTGAAATGAAGACCATAGCCCCGGCTTCATGATACACACATAGGCCATACCGGCTTCTCCTGCTCCCGCAGCAGGACGGTAAAAACCATCAGCTGTGGCAACTGCAGACAGTAAAAGCAAAACCAGTGAAACAGTAATTTTTTGCAGCGAGACCAACTGTTTCGTTAATTGTATTGTAAAAATATAAAAAGTCCGAAGAATAAAAATAATTTAATTGCAAAAATTTATTACCGCCTTTAATATATTGTAAAACATAATTTTTTTGTACATCTATTATATAGATAAACAAATTTTTATATACATTAACAATTAAACAGGAAGGTTTTCAAAATAATACGACAGATTATGCTTGTTAATTTCAAGCAGCTTTTTAAAATTGTTAAAAACTTTACTGGTTATGAGATAAATTTAATTTATTTAAAAGATAAATTTGTAAAGCAATGAGCTTTCTGGGTATGGAAATTAAAACAGATCTATATTTGGGTGATTGCAAAGAGAAGTTGAAGCTTATTCCTGATAATTCAGTTGATTTAATTTTTACTTCACCCCCATATGCTGATCAGAGGCGTAATACGTATGGTGGTATTCATCCAGATAAGTATGTAGAATGGTTTTTACCTATTTCATTACAATTATATAGAGTTCTAAAGCCAACTGGCACTTTTGTTCTTAATATTAAGGAAAAAGTTGTTAACGGTGAAAGAAGCACATATGTGATTGAACTCATACTTGAAATGAAAAAACAAGGATGGCTATGGACAGAAGAGTTTATCTGGCACAAGAAGAATAGTTATCCTGGGAAATGGCCTAATAGGTTCAGAGACGCATGGGAACGTCTTTTACAATTCAATAAAAGTCGTAAATTTAACATGTATCAAGATCAGGTTATGATCCCAATGGGTGAATGGGCTAGAACTAGATTAAGAAAACTTTCAGAAACTGATAAAATTAGGGACAATTCAAAAGTGGGAAGCGGGTTTGGTAAAAAAATCTCAAATTGGCTTAATAGGGAAAAAGTTTATCCAACAAATGTTTTACATCTGGCTACTGAATGTAGTAATAAAAACCATAGTGCAGCTTTCCCCGAGGAGTTACCAGAGTGGTTTATTAAATTATTTACAAAAGAATACGATATTGTTCTTGACCCGTTCATGGGATCTGGAACAACATTAATTGTTGCTAACAGAATGAGGAGACACTCAATTGGAATTGATATTGTTCCAGAATATTTTCAGATGGTTAAAAAGCAATTGAAGCCTGTCGAATTGATATTATTAGAACCTGAATCTGAAATTTATAATGAGAAAATTAAACCTTAAAGACGTTCTTGAGTACGTTGAAAAAAATATAGAAACATTTCATAGTAAACGAATTCAAAGTCTTGATAGTTTAAGGCTTACGCAAGTTCTAAAACGAAAGAATCCATATCTTTTTAAAGCTAAAAATGTCTTGACAGCTGAGCAAATTGTTAAAGGCATAGTTGATGCTCATATATCTTCAAATGAAGAAACAATATTTGGGGAATGGCTTGAAGGATTGGCTATTTTTATAAATAAAAAGGTTTTTGGTGGTTATAAATCTGGAATTAAAGGTATCGATCTTGAGTTTGATAAAAATGGGATTAGGTACATTGTTACTATTAAATCAGGTCCTAATTGGGGGAATAGTTCACAAATTGCCAAAATGGTCGAAGATTTCAGAACGGCAAAGAGAACATTAAGAACTAACAATTCTAATCTTAATATTGTAGCAGTTAATGGTTGTTGTTATGGAAGAGACAATAGACCTGATAAGGGGGATTATTTTAAATATTGTGGTCAGAAATTTTGGGAGTTTATATCAAATAATAAAAATTTATATACTGATATCGTTGAACCATTGGGATATAAAGCAAAAGAAAAAAATGATGAATATAACAAGGTATATTCCCAAATGATAAATAAATTTACTAAAGAATTCGTTCTGAATTTTTGTAAAGCAAATGGTGAAATAGATTGGGAGAAACTGGTTCGATTCAACTCTGCAGAAAATGTTTAAAAGTTTGTTAATGTTATTTTAGTAATCTTCTGGAGGATAATAAAAAACAGTATCGTATATTCTCATATTATCAGTTTGTTTTATATGGATATTTGACGTTTTTCAGTTCTTCATTTGCCTGAACAACTTTCTTCTTGAGGCCTTCCTTGAATTTTTTAATTTCCTCTGCAACTTCGGGTTCACCTGTGGCAATAATCTGTGCTGCAAGTATACCGGCATTCTGTGCTGCATTGATTCCTACAGTAGCTACTGGCACCCCCGATGGCATCTGTAGTATTGAAAGAATTGAATCGAGCCCTTCAAGCGATGCTTTTATCGGAACACCTATCACTGGCAGGGTAGTCATGGCTGCAATAACTCCGGGCAGGTGGGCAGCCATACCGGCTCCTGCAATAATTACCTTTATCCCCCTCGATGCGGCATTCCGGGCAAATTTCTCAACTTCCTCAGGAGTTCTGTGTGCCGAGAGGGCATATATCTCAAAAGGTATCCTGAAATCGTTCAGAATTTTTGCAGCTCCCTCCATTACAGGCATGTCAGATGTGCTTCCCATTATGATGCTTACTTTTGGCTCCATATCTTTAATTTTATTTTGTTATTGACCGAAAGCAAAAGTAATTATTATTTTCTATTTTCGCAGTGGCAAACAGAGAACATGGCTGATGAAAAAAATCAATATTCTCGGAAAAGAATTCATCGAGCTGATTCCTGCAGGGGCGATTGAAAAAAGAATAGAGGAAATGGCAGGGGAAATTAACAGGGATTATCGAGGGAAAGAAGTTATTTTTATTGGAATTCTGAACGGAGCATTTCTGTTTGCCGCAAGTCTTTTCAAGAAAATTACGCTGGATGCTCATATTACTTTTGTTAAACTTGCTTCATACAGGGGAACACGTTCTTCGGGTGAAGTGAAAGAATTGATTGGATGGAATGAAGATATCAGCGGGAAGGATGTTATTGTTCTTGAGGATATTGTGGATACGGGAGTCACTCTTGAAAGGGTTATCGATGAAATAAAAATAAGAAAAGCAGGTTCAGTGAAAGTTGCAACCCTTTTACTCAAGCCTGAAGCCTGCAAAAAGGACGTCCAGGTTGATTATGTAGGCTTCAAAATCCCGAACAAATACGTTGTTGGATACGGACTTGATTATGAGGGTTATGCGCGAAACCTGCCATCTATATACAAAATGGTCGAATAATAAAACTGTTTTAAAAAGCTATTAAAAACTATGGTGAACTTTTTAATTTTTGGTCCTCCGGGTTCTGGAAAAGGAACCCAGTCGGTAAGACTTGCCGAAAAATTTAACCTTCTTCATCTTTCAACCGGCGACATGCTCAGGGCTGAGATAGCTGCTGGTACAGAACTCGGGAAACGAATGAGTGCAATTATGGCAAAAGGTGAACTGGTACCGGATGAGGTTGTTATCGAAATGATTGCCTCAAAGATTGATGGTGCAAAAGGTTATGCCGGATTTCTGTACGACGGATTCCCCAGAACAGTAGCCCAGGCAGTTGCACTGGAAAAGATGCTCAACCAGAGAGGAATGAAAATCGACTGTATGCTGGTGCTGGAGGTTGACAGGGATGAACTTGTCAAAAGGCTTGTCTTAAGAGCAGAACAGTCGGGCAGACCTGATGACAAAGACCCTGCCGTGATTGACAACAGGATTGAAGTTTACAGGGAAAAAACAGAACCGATAATAAGTTATTTCAAGGAAAAAGGTATATATCAGCCGGTTAACGGAGTGGGAGAAATTGAAGATATTTTCCACAGGCTTTCAGATATCGTGGTAAAATATCTGAATTAGAAGCCCGTATAATTTATTTTCCCCTTGCTGGTTTATAAAAGGCAAAAGCTATGGCTGAATCTAATTTTGTTGATTATGTAAAGATTTTTTGCCGTTCCGGCAGGGGAGGTGCAGGTTCTGCACATTTTCGCAGGGAGAAGTTTGTACCCAAAGGCGGACCCGATGGAGGTGATGGAGGAAGGGGCGGACATATCATACTCAGGGGCAATGAACAGCTATGGACGCTTCTTCACCTGAAGTATCACCGCCATTTTTTTGCCGGAAACGGTGAACCTGGAGGAAGGCAGCAGAGCACAGGTGCCTCAGGAAAGGATGTGGTGATAGAAGTTCCTCTTGGCACTGTTGTAAGAAACGCCGATACAGGAGAGTTTCTTTTCGAGATTACAAGACATAATGAGGAAAAGATACTTCTTCAAGGCGGAAGGGGAGGACTGGGAAATGTTCATTTCAAATCCCCGACAAACCAGACACCCCGTTATGCTCAACCCGGAGAACCCGGAGCCGAAGCAACCGTAATACTTGAACTTAAAATCCTTGCCGACGTCGGACTTGTGGGATTTCCAAATGCCGGAAAATCTACACTGCTTTCAGTGGTAACTGCTGCAAAACCAAAAATAGCCGACTATCCTTTTACTACTCTGGAACCAAACCTCGGAATAGTAAGCTACAGAGACGGTAGATCTTTCGTGATGGCTGATATACCCGGTATAATCGAAGGAGCCCACGAAGGCAAAGGCCTTGGTCTGAGATTCCTGCGACACATAGAAAGAAATTCAGTGCTTCTGTTCATGGTGCCGGTCGATTCGGTAAATATTAAGGCAGAATACGAAATACTCCTGAATGAACTGCGGTGTTATAACCCTGAACTGCTGGATAAAAAAAAGGTTCTGGCAATTACAAAGTCGGATCTTATAGATGAAGAAATCAAAAAGGAGATTAGCAAAAACCTGCCCGATATCCCATGGGTCTTCATCTCTTCCGTTACAGGTCAGGGCATCGATACATTGAAAGATTTGTTATGGAAAGTACTTAATAATTAGTAATATGCTTGAAGCGCTCGATCGCCAGCTTTTCCTCTTTCTCAATTCTCTCAACTCTCCCTTCTGGGACCATGTGATGTTCATAATAAGTGCTAAACTTACATGGGTGCCTCTTTACCTTGCTATCATCTATGCATTGTGGCGTAAATACAAAAGGAAACTTATTGTAATACTGCTGTTTGTAATTCTCGCAGTAACACTCAGCGACAGGCTTTCGGTAGCAGTAAAGAATACTGTGAAAAGGCCCAGGCCATGCCATGAGAAATCCCTGGAAGGAATGGTTCATACTGTGAAGGGTAAATGCGGTGGACAATATGGTTTTGTATCATCCCATGCCTCCAACTCATTTATGGTGGCTCTCTTCAGCCTGCTGCTCATAAGAAAAAGATGGTATACTGTATCAATAATTTTATGGGCACTTGTGGTGGGTTACAGCAGAATATACCTTGGAGTTCATTACCCGGGAGATGTGGTTGCAGGCTCAGCACTGGGTGCTCTTGCCGGTTGGTTTACAATATTTCTGTATAACTTAACTGACAGCAGATTTCTTCAGAAATCCGGATATTTTAGCCAGAATAAAATAAACAAGGCTTAATGTCAGGTACTGTTTTGGAAACATACGATCCCTTCTTTAATCTTGCAGTTGAGGATTATCTTCTTCATAACAGTAATAAGGAATATTGCCTTATATATATAAATGATCCATCAGTAGTTGTAGGCAGGCACCAGGTCATTTATCGTGAAACAAACTATTTTACTGCCGAAAAACTCAACATTCCTGTTATAAGGAGAATCTCCGGTGGTGGTACTGTGTACCACGACAGAGGGAACCTTAATTACTCGTTTATAATTAATTCAGCAAAAGGGATGCAGGTGGATTTCGTAAGGCATACAAGGCCGGTAATTGAGTTTCTAAACATAAATGGAATACCTGCAGTACTTAGTGGTAAAAGCGACATTACAGTTAATGGGTTTAAAGTGTCGGGTAATGCTGAACACGTTTTCAGGGAAAGGGTATTACACCATGGAACCTTGCTTTTCGATGCATCACTCGAAACAATGAACAGTTTGCTGAGAGGTGATGCTGTAGGATATTCCACAAAAGCAATTGGTTCTAACAGAATGCAGGTCATGAATCTGAAAGGCAGGATAATCAATATTGAAACCACCGAAGAACTTGCTATTAAATTTTTTGAGTTCATGAAGGAATATTTTCAAGGTATTGAAGAATTTGTATTAACAACTGACGAAATCAAGGAGATCAGCAGGCTGGCTGAATCGAAATACAGGAGCTGGGAGTGGAATCAGGGATTTTCACCGGCCTATAGTTTCAGGGATTATTTTGAAGCTTACGAATCACCCCATGTGGTTAATATGTTTGTAAAAGATGGTATAATCTGGAAATGCACCATTGAGGGTTCCGACATAATGGCAGCAGTGGCAAAAAGCCTTATAGGCTGCCGCCATATGTTTGATGATATAAGAAACATGTTCAAAGCTCAAGGAGTGATGATTAACGACAGCGAAATTTTAAAATTCTTCTGAGGGGTTGCCTGGAAATTTTTAAGGCATTATAACTGTTGTATTAATTAAACTTAAGTGCCTTTCAGTGAGCAATATAAAAGAATCCTTTATAAGATGGGGTATTACTCCTATCAGGAGGGGCTTGTTTTCAGGCATCTGAGGCAGAAGGGTGGCTGGGATTCCCATCTGGCGAACTGCAGAAGGTTTATCCTCAAGGCAGCAGAATTGCTCAAGCCACAGAGGGTGACAGTACTTGGTAGCGGTTGGCTTCTGGATTTCCCGCTGGCAGAATTGTTGGAGAAAAATATTGAAATTACACTGATTGATATTGTCCATCCTCCTGAAGTCAGAAAACAACTCGAAGGCATTGACCGGGTCAGGCTTGTTGAGGCTGACCTGACCGGCGGGCTAATAGAGGAATTATGGGAGAAAGCCGGCAGACTGCCTTTTTACAGAAAGCTCCACTCAATTGACACTTTAAACATTCATGAATTTCAACTCGCATATGAGGATCCCGGGTTGGTCGTTTCACTGAACATACTCAGCCAGCTCGACGTTTTGCCAGTAAGGCTTCTAAGGAAGAAATCGTCAGCCGCAGAGGATGAACTTATTAAATTCCGGAGGGAAATACAGCAGAAACATCTCTCTTTTCTGCAGAAACATGAATCAGTATTAATAACAGATGTCAGGGAAATATTCAGGGACAGAAAAGGTCAGTTGACTGAAGAACAGACTGTTATCATCCCACTTCCCAGTGCGGAAATAACAGAAAAATGGACATGGAACTTTGACTCCACATACACCGACTATTATGGTAAGACATCTGTTCTTGAAGTAGTTGCAATGATTTTGTAAGTGAGAAGTTAATTTTTAATCCCCGGCCTTAACCTTTTCAACATATTTTAACCTTGTTTGCGTTATGATTTAATTATATAATAATTAATGTGGTAGCTTGTTGCCGGTTAATATCGTGGTTATAAATATGGTTGATTTGTTAAAAAAATAGTCTGTAACACCCTTATATATCATTTATATTTGCGCAAAAATTTACCAGACATGACAGTCGGCTATACCGAAGAGCATATCAGAACTCTTGAGTGGAAAGAGCATATCAGGCTCAGGCCGGGTATGTATATTGGGAAGCTTGGAGACGGTTCATCTCAGGATGACGGCATTTACGTACTTCTCAAGGAAGTTATGGATAACTCTGTTGATGAATACATGATGGGGTACGGAAAGGAGATAGATGTGACAATAACCGACAGGGAAGTGAAGGTACGTGATTATGGCCGTGGGATTCCGCTCGGTAAAGTGCTGGATGCCGTTTCAAAAATGAACACCGGAGCAAAGTATGACTCAAAAGTTTTTAAGAAATCGGTGGGACTTAACGGCATAGGGGTAAAGGCTGTTAATGCTCTCTCAAGCAAGTTCATTATCAGGTCTATACGCGAAGGTCAGGTCAAGGCTCTTGAGTTCTCGCGCGGTAATCTGGTGAAGGATGAACCTCTTCAACCGTGCAACGAACCCGATGGGACCGAGGTAACCTTCATGCCCGATCCTGAATTGTTCGGGCACTACCACTATATTTCAGAATATGTTGATAACATGCTGAAGACTTATGTTTACCTCAATTCAGGTCTTGTTATCAACTTCAACGGAAACAGATACTGTTCGAAAAACGGGCTGGTCGACCTGCTTAACGATAATATGAACAGGGAAGGTCTCTATCCTGTCATTCATCTCAGGGGAGATGATATAGAGGTGGCTTTCACCCATGGAATGCAGTACGGAGAAGAATACTACAGTTTTGTCAACGGACAGCATACAACACAGGGAGGTACTCACCTTGCAGCTTTCAGGGAAGCAATAGTCAAAACAGTAAGGGAGTTCTACAAAAAGGATTATGATCCTTCCGATATAAGATCGTCAATTATTGCTGCTATCAGCGTAAAGATCGAGGAACCGGTCTTTGAATCTCAGACCAAGACGAAACTTGGTTCAAAGGACATGGCCCCTGGAGGCCCTTCGGTTCGTAACTTTGTAATGGAGTTTATCAAAAAACATCTTGATGATTATCTGCATAAAAATCCTGAAACTGCCAGAATCCTTCTGAAGAAGATTCAGGATTCGGAGAAGGAGAGGAAAGCCATTGCATCAATTCAGAAGCTTGCCCGAGAAAGAGCAAGAAAAGTAAGTTTACACAACAAAAAACTGAGAGACTGCAGGGTTCATTATAACTCCAATGAACCCAACAAGCTCGACTCAACACTGTTTATTACCGAAGGAGATTCGGCAAGCGGCTCGATAACAAAGTCAAGAAATGTCGAAACACAGGCTGTGTTCAGCCTCAGGGGTAAGCCACTGAATACTTACGGACTAACTAAGAAAATAGTTTATGAAAACGAGGAGTTCAACCTCCTTCAGGCTGCATTAAATATAGAGGATGGCATAGAGAACCTCAGATATAACAACATAGTCATTGCAACTGATGCCGACGTCGACGGAATGCATATCCGGCTTCTTCTGCTTACATTCTTTATCCAGTTCTTCCCCGAACTGATAAGAAAAGGGCATCTTTATATTCTTCAGACTCCGCTCTTCAGGGTAAGGAACAGCAAGGAAACAAGATATTGTTATACGGAAGAGGAAAAGAGACAGGCAATAAAAGATCTGGGACCAAATCCCGAAATAACAAGATTTAAAGGACTTGGCGAAATATCACCTGACGAATTCAGGCATTTTATTGGCAAAGATATGCGTCTTGAGCCGGTCCGTATGAAAAAGGATGATACCGTCAACGGATTTCTTGAATTTTACATGGGTAAGAATACTCCTGAACGTCAGGATTTCATTATAGAAAATCTGAGAATTGAAGAGGATATTGTTGAAGAAGAATTAATAAGGGAGTAAGTGATGAAAAAGGAAGAGGAAAATCTTGATTATTTTGAATGGGAAGATGAAGGGATGAGTCAGAACCCGGAGCAGGATTCTCATTCTGCATCACTTCATTCGGTTGCCTCCATGTCGGGTATGTTTCGCGACTGGTTTCTTGATTATGCCTCGTATGTCATTCTCGAAAGGGCAGTTCCGCACCTTCTCGACGGACTTAAACCTGTGCAGCGTCGCATACTTTATTCGATGAGGAGGATGGAAGATGGGCGGTACCATAAAGTGGCAAATATCATCGGTCATACCATGCAGTTCCATCCACATGGGGATGTATCAATTGGTGATGCACTTGTTCAGTTAGGCCAGAAAGAACTGCTGATCGACACCCAGGGAAACTGGGGTAATATCCTCACAGGCGACGGCGCTGCTGCACCGAGGTATATCGAAGCCCGCCTTTCGAAGTTTGCTCTGGAGGTGCTCTTTAACCCTAAGACTACTGAATGGAAACTTTCATACGACGGCAGAAATAAAGAGCCTGTCACATTACCTGTTAAATTCCCCCTGCTGCTTGCACTGGGGACTGAAGGAATAGCAGTAGGACTTGCTTCAAAAATATTACCCCATAACTTCAATGAACTTATCGACGCCGCAGTCAACTACCTGATGGGTAAGGATTTTGTCATTTACCCCGACTTTCCTACCGGCGGACTGATAGATGTGTCGAAGTATAACGACGGCCAGAGGGGTGGTATGGTAAGAATAAGGGCAAAAATCGAAAAACTCGATAAAAAAACTCTGGTTATAAGAGAAATACCCTATGGCAAAACAACTACTGCATTAATAGACTCGATTATCAAGGCAAGCGAAAACGGCAAAATAAAAATCCGCAGGATAGACGATAACACAGCAGCAAATGTTGAGATTGTTATACATCTTATGCCGGGTGTTTCGCCCGACCAAACAATAGATGCCCTTTACGCACTTACCGACTGTGAATATTCAGTCTCTCCAAATTCGTGTGTCATAATCGACAACAAACCTTCTTTCATGGGAGTGAGCGAGATGCTCCGCCGCTCGGTCGACCATACAGTGGAATTGCTTAAAGCTGAACTCAATATCAGAAAAGAGGAACTGCTTGAAGAGTGGCACATGATGACACTCGAAAAGATTTTTATCGAAAAAAAAATATATCGCGACATAGAAAACTGTGAGACATGGGAATCGGTACTGGAGACTATTGAAAAAGGGCTTGCCCCATACAAGATGAATTTGCTTCGTGAAATCACGCAGGAAGATATTATAAAACTCACCGAGATAAAAATTAAAAGGATTTCAAAATACGATTCCGCAAAAGCAGGTGAGCAGATAAAGAAGATTGAAACGGAACTGGATGAGGTTAAGAACCATCTGAAGCATATCATTCCCTATACAATAAATTATTTCAAACAGATTAAAAAGAAGTACGGTAAAGGCAGGGAAAGAAAGACCGAAATAAGGAACTTCGATACTATTGAGGCTGCAAAAGTGGTAGCTGATAATGCAAAGCTTTATGCCAACTATCGAGAAGGATTTATCGGCACCTCGCTGAAAAAGGATGAATTTGTATGTGAATGCTCCGATATTGATGATATAATAGTAATAAAGAGAAACGGAACATACCTTGTCACAAAGGTTGCAGAAAAGGTGTTCGTTGGTCCTGACATTATCTATGCGGCAGTTTTTCACAAAAATGACGACAGAACTATATATAATATAATGTACCAGGATGGAAAAGATGGAAAACTCCTGGCTAAAAGATGCGCTATCACAGGTATAACACGCGACAGAGAATACAATCTTACAAGGGGAAAACCTGGTACGAAGATAATGTATCTGAGTGCAAATCCTAATGGGGAAGCTGAGGTTGTCAGAGTATTCCACAAACCTCGCCCGAGGCTTAAAAAGGCCGTTATAGAATATGATTTCTGCAAGCTCGAAATAAAAGGGAAAAACGCTATAGGCAACATTGTAACCAAACTGCCAGTTCAAAAAGTCGTTCTGAAAGAAAAAGGCATTTCAACCCTCGGCGGCAGAAAAATATGGTTCGACGAATCTGTTCTCAGGCTTAATTCTGATGGCAGGGGGAAACTGCTGGGTGAATTTTCGGGAGACGATAAAATTCTTGTCATAACAAAAAGCGGCTCTTTCAGAACAACAAACTTTGACCTGTCAAATCATTTTGAGGACGACCTGCTTCTGATAGAAAAATTCAGACCCGAAACCGTATATTCAGCAATTTACTGGGATGCCGATTTGAAATTCTATTATGTAAAACGCTTTATGGTTGAGGAAACTGAAAAACCGCTCAGTTTTATCGGTGATAATCCTGAATCAAAACTTATAAGCCTTACTGAAGTTGAATATCCGCGTTTTGAAGTAATATTCGGAGGAAAGCATAAAGGACGTAAAAACGAAATAGTTGAAGTAGCAAAATTCATCGGAGTAAAAAGTTACAGGGCAAAAGGTAAAAGACTCACCAGCTACGTGGTTGAGAATATCCAGGAGATAGAACCTGTGATAAAAAAAGAAACATCTTTGCCTCAGCCCGATGAAGAAATAGGTGATGAAAAAAAGGCAATTAAGGATATACGTTCCGATCCTGCCCAGATGAAGCTAGAACTATGATTGATGCCGAATAGAATATATCTTACAGGTTTCATGGGCTCCGGCAAGACAACCGCCGGCAAAAAACTTGCTACTGCAGCAGGGTGGGACTTCATCGACCTCGACCATGAAATAGAAAAAAAAGAAGGGAAATCGATATCTCAGATTTTTACACTGCACGGAGAAGATTATTTCAGAAATAGTGAGGCAGAAACACTCCGCAACCTTATAACTCTGAAAGATTCAGTTATTGCTACCGGAGGAGGCACTCCTTGCTTTCACGGAAATATGAATTATATGCTGGCCACAGGAATAGTTGTTTACCTGAAACTGAAACCCGAAGAAATAAAAAAGAGACTCAGCGCCGAACAGGCTGAAAGACCACTTTTAATAGGAATCAGTGAGGAGGAATTACTCGGGTTTATAAGAAAAAAACTGGGGGAAAGGGAAAAATATTACAATATGGCACATATTATAACCGATGGTTATAATTTTAATGAAATAATTCTTCTTGAGGAAATTAAAAAGAAAAATCCTGGTTTATTAATATAATTATTACGTTATGGCAGACCTGAAAAAAAATCCTTTCCCCGGCTTACGGGCATTCAGGGAAGATGAACACAATCTTTTTTTCGGAAGGGAAGGTGAATGCAGGGAGATTATTGATAAACTTCTGAAAAACAGGTTTGTTGCTGTTATCGGGAATGCAGGCTCAGGAAAAACATCCATCCTGCAGGCTGATGTTATACCTGCCCTGAAAAAGGGAGTCACCACCGCAGGAAACTGGAGAATCATATTAATGACTCCAGGAATTAATCCCCTCGGTAACCTTGCCGATTCAATTGCAAGGGAAGTCGCCCCGAACAAAAGTAATTATGAGGCACTCAGGATTAGTATTGCTGATGTGCTTAAGTCAAACCAGGACGGATTAAACAGAATAGTGAATGACCTGATCATTAAAAAAGATGAGCATGTATTAATCGTGGTCGACCAGTTTGAAGAGTTGTTCCGTTACGGTAAAAAAGCACTTGGACCCTATACCGGAAACGGAGCAACTGCTTTCGTTAACCTTCTGATGAATGCTGTTGAACAACAGGGCAAAAAAATATTTCTTATAGTTGCAATATCATCGGAATATATTCCTGAATGTACCAGATTTTATCGATTTACACAGTCAATAATAATAAACAGAAGCAGTGTTATTATTTCAGAAATTCCTGCAGAAGGGCTGGCTCCAATAATTGAGAATCCAGTCAAAACTTCCGGCGCTTATATTGATCCTGTGCTAATCCAGAAAATTACCGGGGAAGTTTCCGACAGGGTTATTCCGGTAGCCCTGGTCCAGCACGCACTGACGAGAACGTGGGACAACTGGCAGATAAAGGGGAAGCCGCAAGAGCCGCTGAACGTTTCCGACTTTGAAAAAGCTGGCGGACTTGATAAATCTGTTGATATACATGGAGAAGAGATTTTTGCAGAACTGGGCACCAGGGAGAAAACTGTTTGTGAACTGCTTTTCAAAACAATTACTGGAAAAGGTTCAGGTAATGAAAGAATAAGAAAACCTTCTTCGGCAGGACTGATAAAGGCCGTAACGGGTTGTTCCGCGGATGAACTGAAAGCAGTACTAGAAGCATTTGCCTGCGATAAAGCAGGATTTATTAAATACACAGGCACATCGACCGTTAATGATGATTCTATAATAGATGTAACTTACGACTGCCTTCTAAATTCATGGGCAAGGCTCAAACAATGGATCGATGAAGAAGCGGAGTCGGCTTCTACATACCTTCGCCTGTCGGAAATGGCAACACTATATCATGAAGGGAAAACAGGGCTGTTAAAACCACCTGAACTTTTTACATATCTTAACTGGCGCGAAAAACAAAAACCATCACTGCAATGGGCTATGCAGTACGACCCTGGCTACGAAAAAGCCATCTCTTATCTGAATAGCAGCGAAACAAGTTATATTGAGGAAGAAGAAAAGAAGAAGAAGAAACAGAAGAAAAAATCAATATGGAGAAGACTCTTCATCCTTTCCCTGGGAACAATACTTATTACTCTTGCAGGAATAACTCTTGTTATGATTTCACGGACTGAGTCTCAGCGAAAAGCCACTGAAGCTGCAGAATTGGAAAAAAGGAAAGCAGATTCAGTAGCATTAACTCTTCTGAATGAGAAATACCGTTCCGATTCTGTTATTTCCCTTGCAAGAGTCAGAGAACAGGAAATAATTGCCCGGAAAGAATATGCCGAACGTCAAAGAATACGTACAGCTATTGCTGCAAGTGAAGCTCTCAAAAAAGTAGAAAGAGCAAGGTCTGTGGCAGATTCTTTATTAAGGGAAAGCCTGCTAGCAAAACAAAGTGAGGAAGAGGCAATTGCTCAAAGAAATGAAGCAATCCGGCTCAGAATGGTTTCAACAGGTAAGTCAATGGCTATCAGGTCGTTACAAATACAGGAACAAAAAGACCTTCAGATACTTCTTGCTTACCAGGGATATAAATTCAATAAAAAATTTAAGGGTTTCCCTAATGATCCTGATATATATGCCGGACTATATAACATAGCAAAAAAGTACGGTAACAAATACTACAAAGTTCTCAGCGGACATGGTGGAGCAGTGAAAAGTATTGCTTTAGTTCCGGGTAAAAGAGAGTTTTATACAGCAGGGGCAGATGGAAAGGTTCTCAGATGGAACCTTGAAAATACTACTCCTGCTATGCGGGTAATTTATTCAGGCAGTGAATTAATTGAAGTAATATCACTCAGTCCCGGTGCCGACCGTCTGGCACTAGGTCTCGACAACTCGGTAATAAGAGTAATATCTTTGAATGGGAATAAGGAGCCCTCTTTTGATCTGAAAGGACATGCCGGAAAGATACAATCTCTTATTTTTTCGTATGATGGGCGATACCTTTATTCTGCAGCTCTCGACGGAAGAGTCCTGAAATGGGATCTGGCACTTAAAACATCAGTAGATTTGGAAACAGGGAATGTTCAGATTACTTCTATAGATATTTCATCTGGCGGTAATTATCTTGCAGGTGTTTCCTCCGATGGCAAAGCACTCGTCTGGAACACTGAATTAAGTACAGGGGTCCTGAGATTAGAAAATCCTGGCAAAAGCATAAAGATTATCAGATTCAAACCCGGGGAAAATATAATTGCTGCAGGATATTCCGACGGAACTCTTGAAATGTGGAACATCGAAGAAAAGAAAAAGATACACGAGATTAAAGCGCACGAAGGGGAAATTAACCAGATTCGGTTTAATAGCGTATTTTCGCTGCTGGCAACTGCTTCAAGTGATAAAACATTGAAAATATGGGATTTATCAGATGTTAAAGCACTGCCTTTGACTTTCAGCGATAATAATGGCGTTGTGATGGCAGTTGAATTCAGTAACGATGGCAGCCTGATAATCACAGGGATTGATGCCTCAGAGAACAATATAATAGTGAGGCCATCAACTGCTGACCTGTTGGCTGAGGATATTTGCCAGAAACTTACCCGTAACTTTACTGAAGATGAATGGTATAATTATGTCGGGAAAGATGTCGGATATGAAAAGACCTGTTCGGAAAAGGAATTCAGCATCAAGGTTCAACAAATAAGACAGTAAATTTGTTTTAATTTGTGGGTAAGGTAAAACATTATGAATTTTACCTATTTTTGCCAGTTCATTAAACTAAAACAAAATGACAGGAAAAGATAAAAAATTTCTACTGATGATCCTTGATGGATGGGGCGTTGGCGATGGTTCAAAAGCTGATGTGATTAGTAGTGCACCAACTCCCAATCTCGATAATCTCAAAAGCAGATATCCGAATTCGATACTTCATGCATCGGGTGAAAATGTGGGATTACCTGAAGGTCAGATGGGTAACTCAGAAGTAGGGCATCTTAATATCGGAGCCGGAAGAATCATTTACCAGGATCTGGTAAAAATAAACGTTGAATGTAAGACAGGAGAAATAAGAAAAAATAAGGTGCTCGTTGATGCCTTTTCGTATGCCAGAGACAATAATAAACAGGTTCACTTTTTTGGTCTTCTCTCTGATGGTGGTGTCCATTCGCTGGACAAACATTTATATTATCTCTGTGACATGACCATGGATTACGGCCTGAAAAATGTTTTCATTCATGGTTTTGGCGACGGACGGGACACTGATCCGCGTAGTGGACTTGGTTACATGAGGAATCTTCTTGAACACCTGAAAAAATCGAACGGCAGAGTTGCTTCATTTATAGGCAGATATTATGCAATGGACAGGGACAAAAGATGGGAAAGGATAAAGGAAGCATATGACCTCATAGTTTACGGAAAGGGAAAAAAGACAACCGATATTCTTGCTGCCATACAGGAATCGTATGACAATGACATAACCGATGAGTTTATGAATCCGATTGTGGTGACCGATGAAAACGGAAACCCGGTCGGAACACTTAAAGAAGGAGATGTGGTTATTTTCTTCAACTTTCGCAACGACCGTGCCCGGGAACTTACAATAGTGCTCACCCAGAAAGATATGCCCGAATATGGGATGCATACCATACCTTTATACTATTGTACAATGACACCTTATGATGCAACCTTTAAGGGGCTTCATGTTATTTATCCAAAAGAGAATGCTGATAATACAATTGGAGAAGTGCTTGGAAGGACAGGGAAAAAACAGCTCAGAATAGCTGAAACTGAAAAATATGCTCATGTAACGTTCTTTTTCTCCGGAGGCAGGGAAGAAGTATTTCCGGGTGAAGACAGAATTCTGATACCATCTCCCAAAGTTCCCACTTATGACCTTAAACCGGAGATGAGCGCTTACGAGGTAAAAGATGCAGTTATTGCAGAAATAAATAAAGGTAAATATGATTTTATATGCCTGAATTTTGCCAATGGCGATATGGTTGGACATACAGGTGTTTATGATGCTATCTGGAAAGCAGTGGTTGCAGTTGATGATTGTGTGGGTCAGGTGGTGGATGCGGCACGGAAAAACGGATACGATGTCTTGATTATTGCTGATCACGGTAATGCCGATAAAGCTATCAACGAAGACGGTACACCAAACACAGCCCATTCACTTAACCCTGTGCCGGTATTACTGGTAAGTGATGATTATAAAAAGGTAAAGGAAGGCATTCTTGCCGATGTAGCTCCAACCATCCTTACTATAATGGGTATTCCCATTCCTCAGGAGATGACCGGTAAAATACTTGTGGAATAACCCTGTTTCGTTCTACCTGATGCTTCGCATAGGTGAATATATATTCAGTCTGGACCTGCTGCAGAAAAAGTTTGCATGTGATCTTAATGCCTGCCTTGGCAATTGCTGCAGGTATGGCGATGCAGGTGCTCCGTTGCAGGAGAATGAAGTGGATATACTTGAAAATATTATTGATAAAGTCTCTCCTTATCTGAGAGATGAAGGCAGGATTGCAATTTCGGAACAGGGTACAAGTGTGCAGGATTTTGAAGGAGAGATGGTAACTCCATTAATTAACGGGCAGGAGTGTGCCTATACGATTCTGGAGGAAAATATTCTGAAATGTGCGATAGAAAAAGCATGGAGTGAAGGAAAAATAGACTTTCGCAAGCCATTATCGTGCCATTTGTTCCCTGTACGAATAAAAAAATATGAAGGTTTTACTGCTGTTAATGTGGAAGAATGGCCGATCTGTTTTCCGGGAAGGGAAAAAGGCAGGAAAGAAGGAATCTATGTATTTGAATTTCTTAAAGATGCTCTAAAACGTGCTTTTGGAGAAGATATTTACATGCAGATTAGTATGGCTTCAGAATTGATGAGAAAAAAAGGTAACTGGTAGAGATTTCCGATAATGAATGGCCGGTATTTATTATATAATGGTTTTAAAATCAAATTTTTTTTCAAAAATATTGCATTTAATTCAAACAGTATTTATATTTAGCGCATTATTGCTAAAACCTTAAACTAAATCAGTATGAAGAAACTATCGCTGTTGATTGGTTTGCTCGCAATAAGTGTTTTAACACTTTTCCCGCAGCAAACACGGGTGATAACGGGTACGGTTACCTCAGCTGTTGAGGGAGAAGGACCGCTTGCCGGAGTTACAGTTCTGGTGAAAGGTACAACAATTGGTACCGCAACCGATGTAAACGGCAAGTACACCTTAAATGTACCTGTAGATGCCAAAACTCTTGTGTTCAGTTTTATCGGAATGAAAACACTTGAAGTTGAGATTGCAGGTCGTTCTGTGGTGGACGTTGTAATGGAATCTGAAACAGTGGGACTTGCGGAAATCGTTGTAACAAGTGGTTATGGAATCAGGAGAGCTCCGAAGAGTTCTTCATCTTTAACCCAGGTTGTTTCAGGTGACAGGCTTAACGAAGTACGTCCGCTGAACGTTAATAATGCACTTGCCGGTAAGGTATCCGGTATCCAGTTTCAGGGACAGTCAGCCGCAAAGCTGGGTGCAGCAGGTAACATAAGGTTGCGTGGTGGCAGCGGTTTTGGTGAAGGTTCGGGAGTCCTTTACGTGGTTGATGGAACAATCCTGCCGAATGCAAACGACCTGAATATCGATGATATTGAGGATATCAGCGTTCTCTCAGGCCCGAGTGCATCAGCAATCCTCGGTGACCAGGGAGCAAACGGCGCAATCATCATCACAACAAAGAAAGCAAGGGTAAGCGCTGGTAAGACAATGGGAATAGAGGCAAATCTTGGTTTCCTTGCCTCCTCAGTATATGTACTCCCCAACTACCAGAATGACTATGCAGGTGGTGCATACTACGACCTCCAGAAATATGAGTGGAAACCTGGCCATCCGGAGGAATGGAAAGCACTCGACGGAAAATATTACCATAACTATTCCGACGATGCCAGCTGGGGCCCAAGAATGGCAGGACAGGAATATATTCCATGGTATGCATGGTATGGCGGACATAAATATTCTTATAAAACTGCAAAACTCGTACCTCAGCCAGATAACGCTCGAGACTTTTATGAAACAGGTTTTACCTATAACAATAGTGTTGCATTTTCAAAAGTTTCTGAAGGATTCAATATCCGTGCAACACTTGGTAACCTGTATGTCGATGGTCTTATCCCGACAACCTATCTGAGCAGAACAAATTTATCGGTAAAGACTTCATACGACCTTACTAAAAAATTAACCTTTGCAGCAAATGTGAATTTCTTTACTACATTCACAAACGGTGAGTTCGACGACGGATATTCAAACCAGACAACGGGTTCTTTCAACCAGTGGTTCCACAGAGACCTCGATATGAAAATTATGAAAGAACTGAAAGATGTCAGAACTCCCGATGGTATCTGGGCAAGCTGGAACCATAATGACCCAACTGTGTACGACCCATCCAACCCGAGACTCTTTTACGCTGCAAACTACTGGTATAACTTCTATAAATACTTTGATCTCGTAACCAACCAGGAAAGAAGAGACAGACTCTTCGGAGATGTTTCCCTGAGTTATAAAATTATTGAAGGACTTAACTTCAAAGTTACTTACAGAAGGCAGCAGAATAACAGATGGTACGAGGAAAAGTACAGCTCCGACCTTAACTACAGCGGAACGCAAACAACCGGAAATGAGCCTAGATACAAAGGCTATTACCGGACTGAGACCTCATATTCTAACCGTGAAAACTATGAGACACTTCTGTCGTTCAGCAGGAAATTCGGAGATTTCAATGTTAACGCCAATGCAGGTACCGACTTCTTCAATTCAGTTCTTAAGTCTAACCGGGCCAATACGGTTGACGGTCTGAATGTGGCAAATCTTTATACAATATCGAATTCAAAAAGCCAGCCGAATATTGTAAATGACCGGCAGAATTACAAGTATCGTGCAGCATTCTTAAGAGGTGATGTGGGATTCAGAGATTTCCTGTTCGGAGAGTTCACTCTACGCAACGACTGGTATTCAACATTACCTCCAAACAATAACTCAATTCTTTCAAAATCATTCGGAGGTTCGTTTGTTTTCAGTGACCTGCTGCAAATACCCTTCCTTAACTTTGGTAAAATCCGTGCATCGTGGGGTGAAATTCCCAGATCAATTGGAGTATACGAATATCCAGGTTTCGAATATGGCGTAGGTCAGTATCAATGGACCGGTAACTTCCTGATGGGAACTCCCGACAGGCTGGTTGACCCGAATATTCATGGTGCAGTTAATACTCAGAAAGAACTGGGGCTTGAACTCAGATTCCTGAAGAGCAGAATTGGTCTGACTGCAACATACTGGGATGGATCTGAAAGGGACATTCCACTTGCAGTAACAATTTCAAGCTTCAGCGGATTTACTTCAAAACTGGTTAATACAGGTGAGATGATCAAGAAAGGTATTGATCTGTCCTTGAATTTCAAACCGTTTGATACGCCAAAATTCTCATGGGAAATCAATACCACATGGGCTTACCTGATCAAGCAGGAAGTTACAAAGATTGCTGAAGGAATCGATAGAATTACAGTTCAGAACCAGGGATGGGATACACCTTACATGGTTCATGCAATCAATAAACCATGGGGTGAAATCTTCGGAAGTGGTATGAAAGTTGATGAACAGGGAAGGCCATATCTGAATTCAGACGGAAGCTATGTAAAAGATGCTGAGAAATATTACGGAAATGTATTGCCGAAATATACCGGAGGTATCCAGAACTCATTCAAGATTCTCAAGGATATTTCAGTTACTGCAAACTTCGACTACCAGGTTGGAGGAAAATTCTTCTCACTCTCTGATATGTGGGGTTGCTTCTCCGGCCTGATGGCAAGAACATCAGGACTTAATGACAAGGGTATTCCGATTCGTGATCCGGTCGCTGACGGTGGTGGTGTGCGTGTTGACGGAGTTGATGTGGATACAGGCGAACCTGTTACTTACTATGTGGATGCACAGGAATATTTCCATAACCTGTGGAATAACGACATATATGATTCATTCATATATGATCTTACATACTTCAAATTCCGCGAATTCAGCATAGGTTACAACGTACCTCTGAACAAAATAGGATTGAGCAGATACATCCAGAGCGCAACAGTTTCACTTGTTGCACAGAACTTCTGGCTGATCTATTCAAGTACAAAAGATTTTGATCCTTCAGAGGTTGCAAGAGCCAGCGGCGAATCGGGACAGTTCCCGGGTATTCGTTCAATCGGAACAAATATCAGAATTACTTTCTAGATACCGTTTTCAAAACAATAAACTTTAAGAAGATGAAAAGGACAATATATAAAATCATAAGTCTGGCACTGACGGTAGTAATTGTTGCCGGTTGTTCAAAGCTTGAAAATTTTGGTGATACAAACGTTAATCCGGCTGCAACATCCAAACCCAATACCGCAGCGCTTTTAACAAACGTGCTCTCACAGATTGGAGGTTATGCATTCATTACACGTGGAGGACTTTACTGTCAGTACTTTTCTGAAACACAGTATACTGATGCATCTCTTTATGCTGACAACTCAACCGATCCTTCACCAGCTTATGCCGGGATTCTTTATGATCTGGAGAATATTATAATTACAAATACCGACGAGAAGACAAAGGAGGAGGCTTCACTTAACGGAGCCAACGAAAACCAGATTGCTATAGCAAGAATTCTTAAAGCTTATATTTTCTGGACAATTACCGACAGGTGGGGAGATGTACCTTACAGCGAAGCACTTAAAGGTAATCCTATAGTAGCATTTGACACTCAGGAGACCATCTATAAAAGTCTTATAAACGAACTTAAGGAAGCAGTTGCTCAGTTTACAACAAGCGGCGGACCAATAAAAGGAGATATCGCTTATAATGGTGATATAGCCAAATGGAAAAAACTGGCAAACTCCTTAAGGATGCTGATGGCTCTGAGACTTTCCAAAGTCTATCCGGGTGCAAATGAATATGCTGCAACTGAATTCAAAGCTGCTCTTAATGATCCTGCCGGGCATATAGAAACCAATGCCGATAATTTTGCACTTACCTATCCGGGCGGCAACTTTAAACATCCTGTGTACAACCTGTATGATGGACGTAAAGACTATGGCGAAAGCAATACTATGACTAGTATAATGACCACAGTTGGAGGTGGCGATCCACGGCAGGCTGTTTATGGTGCAACGGTAACTGGTGCAGCGTCAACAAAAGGAGTTCCTTATGGATGGACACGTGACAAAACTGAAACATGGACAGCTGCCAACCCCGACTGGTGCTATATACTTCATATCAATTACCGTCAACCTACCAGCACTATCTATATTGTAGATGCATCCCATGTGCTCCTTGCAAGAGCCGAAGCTGCTGACAGGGGATGGACAACAGAAACAGCCAACACCAAGACCCTGTACGAAGCAGGTATTACTGCATCATTTACAAAGTGGGGTCTTGCTGCACCTTCAATAGCCTATCTGTCACACAGCACAGTAGCCCTGCCAAATGCTTTCGGTACAGGCGCAAACCTTTCATTCATTCACTTACAGCAGTACATAGCTTACTACCCCGATGGATTACAGGGATGGTCAAACTGGAGAAGGACCAACGTTCCAGCACTCACTCCGGCTGTTGATGCAGTTAATGTACCTCCTACTATCCCGAGAAGGTATAGATATCATCAGAATAACTATGCTCTCAATGGTCCCGCCCTGCAGGAAGCTATCAGCAGACTTACCGGCGGTGATAAGATGGAATCAAGAATATGGTGGGATAAGTAATTATTGGAAACTTTTAAAAATTAAAATATGAGAACAATTCATAATAAAATAAAACTGGCTGCAGGTGTACTGGCAGTTGCTGCCCTTATGGTTTCATGTTTGCCCAAAACACAAACCATGGGCGATGCCGGTCAGACACTTATTAAGCTTTATCCGGAAGGATTTACTCTGGTTGCTCTGGATGCAGTTGCAACACCGCAACAGGCAGTGCTTTTTGAAGTCAGAAGAGATGTCCACAGTGAAGCAGCTCTAAACTCTGCTACTACAGTCGTATTAAAATATGACGAAAGTATTATAGATGCATATAATGAGGAGAATGAAACAGAATTCATTCCTCTTCCAACATCTCTTGGTACTACAGAACCAGCACCCAGTGCTGACGGAACTATTACACTCGTATTTGGAAATGGTGAATTTGCAAAGGGTCCTATCATTAAAATACCGGATGCAACACAATTTGATTTTGCACAGCCATATGCGCTTGCATATAAAATCGTTTCTGTTTCCGGTACAGGAAAACTCAGTGAAGCTGTTGGTACGGAAGTAATGGTGCAGGTTCTGGTTAAGAATAAATACGACGGAGTATATCAGGTGACAGAAGTCACACCGATGCTCGATGTTGTTAATGCTTCACTCACTGGCTATTATCCGTTTACATATAAGCTTGAAACATCAGGTGCACATTCATGCCTCTGTTTCGACAGTGAGATATGGGGCGACTATATGCACCCGATTATGAGTGGTACAAATATCAGTGGCTATGGTTCATTTGGAATTGAAGTATTCTTTGATCCCTCAGGCGACGGAACCATAATTGATCTTAAGAATCCATGGGGTAATCCCCCGGCAAATACCAGAATGCCGGTACTCGACCCATCAGGGGTTAATAAATGGGATCCAGCTACACATAACATTCAGATAAAATACTGGATGATACAGCCAAGTGTGGTTACAACACCACCTCATATCCGTACTTACTTCGATGAACTCTGGATTTATAAGGGCCCGAGATAATAATTTTAAAGTGGAAAAAACCCCGCTAATCAAGCGGGGTTTTTTCATTTTTTTCCAAGATAAAACACTCACTAATCCTGTTCCACTTTAAGATTTAACAGATCAATACGTGTGGGTGTTGCCCTGAGTACTTTAATTACAATGTTATTAATCTTAACAATATCATTGCTTTTCGGTATGTTACCATGGTAATAGAGAACCATCCCTGCAAGTGTTTCATAATCGTCTTCTTCTGGAAGATTCAGACTATATTTTTCCCTGATATAATCAATTTCAAGCCTGCCCGAAAAGACAAACTCGTTTTCACTTACCTGCCTCTCCACAAGCTCAGATACATCATGCTCATCTTCAATGTCACCTACTATCTCTTCAACAACATCTTCTATCGTAATCAACCCTGAAGTACCACCGAACTCATCAACCACCACGGCAATATTTACCTTTTCGTCAATAAAAAGCTTTAGCAACCTGTTTGCAGGCATAGTCTCCGGAACAATTACTATCTTTCTTAGAATAGAACTTATATTTGGAGGATTTTTAAATATGTCCTTAAGTTCAACATACCCGGCAATCTGGTCAATTGTATCTGTATAAACAAGAATCCTCGAATATCTTGTGGCTATAAACCTTTCCCGCAACTCATCAATGCTGGTGCCTATCTCAACCGCCTCAATATCAGTTCGGGGTATCATGCATTCACGCACTCTTATATTAGAAAAATCGAGCGCTTTCTGGAAAATCTTTATATTCTCCCTGTCCGATTCATCCTTTATTTCACCATGCGATACTACATTCACAAAATGATCAAGATCTGCCTTACTGAAAATAAGCTCCTCTTCATTATCTTTTTTCTTCACTTTTCCGCCAGGAATTATACTGAGAATTGCGTTCGAAAGGAAAAGAGTAAATTTTGAAACAGGATAAAAAAGAAGATAGAATATGAATGTCGGAACACTAAAAGTTTTGAGAAAGAAGTTGGGGCTTATGCGAAATATAGCTTTGGGAAGAAATTCTGCAACAAGCAGAATGATCGCAGTCGAAATAAGGGTATTGATTATGAGGGTTATAGCATCTGAACCAACTATCGTACTTATTACCGGTTCAAGCAGCTTCGATATGATAATACCATAAACTACGAGACAAATATTGTTCCCAATAAGCATAGTTGCAATGAACTGACCGGGATTATCAATAAAAATCTTTGTAATGCCCGCACCAAATAGACCCTGCTTTCTGTCAATTTCAATCCTTAACTTATTGGAAGTTATAAAAGCTATCTCCATGCCAGAGAAAAATGCTGAGAAAACTACAGCTAACAGGAGTATAATATAATTATAGTCCATACTGCAAAATTACAGCTTTTTTCTCTGAGAATGTCTGAAACGGGCAAAGGCAAAAGAAACAACCGACATTGCAAAAAACAACAATGCTCTTTTCCAGTTATCTGACAGCATCTGGTTTATCCCGGAAACAAATGTGAGAACACCTGCAATAATCCAGACAATTTCCAGTATCAGTGAAAGATATTTACTCTTCATCTCTCAGATAAATGGTTGCACTTACATTCCTTATTTTCCATCTGGTGAAACGTGAATTTGCTTCAAACCCCGTACCCATTACAATCTGTTCTTCGCTCTTTATTCTAACAAAACGGTCAGTGTAAACAATATCTTTTTCCTGATCCCAATATAGAAGTTCCGTTTCAAGAGTTTCATTCTTTTCGTTAACTGCAGTTACGCTGTCCTTTAGCTCCCATAATTTCTTATCTTCTATATATCTGGCATATCTGCTTGAGATAGAGGCGATAGGAGTGGGGTTTCCGTCGTAGAATATAACTGTGATACCCTTTCTGAACTCGGTGTACTGAGGCTTGCGGTCGGTATACCTCTCCATGAGAGGCGACCTCATAACTAGCTGTAATTTAGCCGAATCGGTATAAATTGTTTCAAAATCCTTCTCAATCAGTGATGGTAATGATTCAATATCTGATTTTGGAATTGTCTCAATTTTTCTTTCGCATGAAGAAAGAAAAAACAGGAATACCGGGACTATAAAAAAATTCTTCCTGAATGTTAAAGTAAGAAAATTACTTAATGATAGTCTGAGTTTAAAAACAGACATTTATTCATATTTGCGTTTAACGAACCAGAAGTCGTACAGATTCAGACTTGCACCGACAGAAAATATATCTTCATTGTGAAGACCTTTTGAAAGATCCCCCTGTCTTCTTGTGTAATCAAAATAGAAAGTGGCTTTTGAATAAGAATTTTTCAGTCTTATTGCAAAGCCTGCAGTGGCGCTGTATTCTTTTAGCTGTACTCCATTCAGCACAAGATAGTTGTCCGATATGCGTCCACCCAGCCTGTATTCAATTCTCTTCAGGAAATTTGTGTTTGAATATTTGTCAGGGATATATTCCAGACCAGCCATCAGGGTACGGGTATTTGCCATGGGAGCATCACTACCATGTATTCTTGCATTGTTCCATCCTGATATAACATAGTCGATGCCAAAGGCTATTTTGTCTTTCTTTCCGAATAAAACCCCAAGCTTCAGAACATCAGGGAGCCTTGTGGAATCAGTTGTGGTTGAACCATAATTTGCCAGAGTATCAGGTGAATATGGAGGATAATAGTAAATAGTATAACGTTCTTTGAAAAAATCATGAGTTGATTTGTAGTTTTTTTGAGGAGTATAAGAAATACCGGCATTAATGAAATAATCTTTTTTAATAGTTGCTGTATACTGAGTACCAAAATCGGCATTGAATCCAGTTATACTAAAACTTTCAACACTATTTTGATTGAATGAAGTTGTATTTTCAGCAAATTCATACTGGTTCAGACGCGTGAGCTTGCCAAAAAGAGTTGTTATATTGATACCCAACGAAATATTTTTAGTGATTTTAACACCAGCTCCAGCAAAAAGAGATGTTATACTGCCTGAACCCTTATGTTGAGTTGAATAGTCTCCTGTTGTTTCATTCCATCCCGGCTGCCCTTTAGTAATTTTTTCAGCTATATAGTAATAACCATTGCTGAATGGGATAAGTCCTGCAGCAATATCAATTCTTTTGCTTATAGGGAAACCGAGCAGAAGATGTCTGAAATTCATATCTGTTGAAGAGAAACTGGCATTTCCGTTTAAAAGCTTAAGCCGGCTCAAATCCATTCCCATATCAAAAACAAATGATGTTGTATCAAATGATGTATAAGATGCCGGATTGCTGAAGGAAATAGTATTATTATCCCTCATTGCTGTGCTAATACCTCCCATTCCCAGGCTTCTTAACGTCCCCTGAGGATTAAGAATGCCAATATTAAACCGGGCATAGGGCGAGTTGATGAGTTTCTGTCCATGCAGATTCGAGAAAGTTATAACAAAAGAAATTATAATATATACTGCCTTCCTACACATTGTATTCCAGAATAAAATTAAGGCCATCAATAACCAGATCAGGCATATATACCGGTTTATCTATTAGTTTGCTATTGAGAAATTTACCGTCGCCGCCTGTTAAAATGATAACCGTGTTTTTATATTTCTTTTCAAACGTGCGAATATACTCATTTATTTCATAAATAACTCCGCTGATAACCCCGGCAGCAATAGCATCAGTTGTATTTACCCCCGGGAAAGAAAAATCATCCCATTCTTTCACAAGGGGTAGAGCATCTGTAAAGGTGTTGAGTGCTCTGAATCTCATACTGATACCCGGTGAAATATTACCTCCAATAAACCTGCCATCAATCATGAAGTCGTAAGTTATTGCACTTCCGGCGTCTATTATAAGACAGTTTTTGTTTTGAAAGGCTTTATAAGCACCCGCAACGGCTGCAATACGGTCAGTTCCAAGTGTTTCAGGAGTCTCATAATCAACAGGAAAGGGGAGTTTTGACTGTGAGCTCAGCAAATGAAAGAATTTTGCTCTCTTTTTGAAATATTCTGAAAATTTTTCCGGAAGCTTTCTTACCGATGAAACAATTACTTTCTCCGTGTCATATTCCTTCAAGAAATTATCAAATGCCGCTTCATCGAGAATGTCGAACTTTCTGATGGCAATTTTCCCTTGTGGTCCGTAAATAGCTAACTTGATTGAAGTGTTACCTATGTCTACAACAAGATTCATCAAAACAATTTGCCTCAAAATTAACAATTTATGGCAATTGCACACTATATTTTTTATAAAGAATTATTATTCAGTTAGTTTCCTGAGAACATCCATCGCTTCTTCCACTGATTTTACTTCAGAAACGGTAAGTGTAAGTTTTAAATCTTTTTGCTTTACCTTCATCCTGCGGGGAAAGCTGTTTATTCTTGAAATCATTGTGGCAAATAGTTGACTTCTATAGAATGACGAGCCCGGGTCGGAAATGAAATTTGCAACAAACAGGTTGTTTTTCAATATTATTTTTTCTATTCCGGAACTGGATGCAAGCCATTTTAATTTAACAAGTTCGAGAAGTGACTTAGCCGGGCGGGGTAAAGGACCAAATCTGTCGGTCAGTTTTCTTTCAAATTCTGCCAGACCTGTCTCCGATGTAATCTCATTAAGTTCTTTGTATAGTCTAAGTCTTTCCGAAATGTTCGATATATACTCATCCGGGAACATAATTTCAAAATCGGTATCTATCTGACAATCTTTCACAAAGGCTTTTTCTTTCCCGGGTTCTGCAACTGTTCTGCTCAGGTCAGTAAGGCCTTCACTCTCTCTTAATTCTATGAGAGCTTCATTTAATATCCGCTGGTATGTTTCAAATCCTATTTCCGCAATAAAGCCACTCTGTTCACTGCCAAGCAGATTTCCTGCACCACGTATATCAATATCCTGCAGGGCAATGCTGAAGCCGCTCCCCAGCTCCGAGAATTCTTCAATTGCTTTCAGTCTGCGTCGGGCTTCATTTGTAAGAGTCTCTGGCGGGGGCGCAAGCAGATAGCAGAAAGCCTTGCGGTTTGAGCGACCCACTCTTCCTCTGAGCTGATGCAGCTCTGAAAGGCCAAAATAATGAGCATTGTTGATGAAAATAGTATTGGCGTTGGGTATGTCGAGGCCCGATTCTATTATTGTTGTTGCAACAAGCACATCATAATCGCCGCTGATAAAATCAAGCATGGTATTTTCTATGGTTCTACCATCCATTCTGCCATGGACTACGGCAGTTTTAACTGCAGGGCACAACCGGTGAATAAGTGCCTGAATCTCCCCAATATTATCAATCCTGTTATGAATAAAAAATACCTGGCCACCGCGGCTTACTTCATATTCGATCCCTTCTTTGATGATTTCTTCATTGAAGACATGCAGCTCTGTTACTATGGGCATCCTGTTGGGAGGGGGTGTGTTTATTATGGAAAGGTCGCGGGCTCCCATAAGTGAAAACTGAAGTGTGCGCGGGATAGGCGTTGCCGTAAGAGTAAGAGTATCTACGCTGGCTTTCAATTTTTTAAGTTTTTCCTTTGCAGCAACCCCGAATCTTTGCTCCTCATCAATAATCAGCAATCCAAGATCCCTGAATTTCACATTATCGCTGATGAGTTTATGAGTTCCAATAATTATATCGATCTGCCCCTTTTCCAGTTTTTCAAGTATTTTTTTCTGCTCTGCAGGCTTTTTATGGCGGGTCAGATATTCGACAGTGCAGGGAAACTCTTTCAGTCGGTCGGTAAAAGTTCTGTAGTGCTGATAGGCAAGGACAGTGGTTGGAACAAGTACGGCAGTCTGTTTGTTATCGGCTGCTGCCTTGAATGCAGCCCTGATGGCTATCTCTGTCTTACCGAATCCGACATCGCCGCAAACAAGCCTGTCCATCGGATGAGGCGACTCCATATCTCTTTTCACATCAATAGTTGCTGATAGCTGGTCGGGAGTGTCTTCGTACAGAAACGAGGCTTCCAGTTCCCTCTGGAGGTATGAATCGGGAGAGAAGGAATAACCCGGCGATGCCATCCTTGTTGCATAAAGTTTTATAAGGTCTTTTGCAATATCTTTAACCTTGTTTCTTGCCCTGTCCTTCAGCCTTTGCCATGCACCCGAACCAAGCCTGCTGATGCGCGGCTCCTGTCCGTCACTGCTTCTGTATTTAGAGATCCTGTGTAACGAATGAATTGGAACATACAGGATATCATTATCCTTATAAACCAGTTTGATGGCTTCCTGAATCTTGCCGTTTACTTCAATCTTCTCAAGCCCGCCAAACCTTCCGATACCATGATCAATGTGTACCACATAATCACCAGGATTCAATCCTGTTATCTCTTTTATGGTTATACTCTCCTTCCTTGTGAAATAACCTTTGATTCTGTATTTATGATACCTGTCAAATATCTGATGGTCAGTGTATAATGCTATTCGCAAATCATGGTCGGTAAAACCTCTGTGCAGGCTTTTGATAACAGTGCTGTAGCTTACTCCAGGACATATCTCGGCAAAGATGTCGTTCAGACGCTCGGTCTGTGATTGATTTTCGGTAACTATTACCGTTTCATATCCGTTTTCCTGATTGGTAATAAGCTGCTGGCTGAGTAATTCAAAGTTTTTACCAAACGATGGCTGAGGTTCAGTTCTGAAAAATATCGGTGTTACGTTTTCCGGAGTTTCAAGCCTGCCTGTTTCAATTATTTTGAACGTACCAAGTTCATTGATAAGCACCCCTCCGGTTATAACTTTTTCTTTCAGGCCATCAAGTAATCCGTTTCTTTCCTTTTCGGCCGCCTGCCTGAAGATAGAATCAATTTTGCCTGCTGTAAAATCCAGATCCTCTGTCCATATCAGAGAAGTGCGGGGTAGCAAATCTATAAAAGTCTGTGTGGTTTTATTTTCCGGGAGGGAATTTATGTCAGGTATAATCTTTACTTCATCGAGCATACTTACAGAAAGCTGGTCGTCGGGATTGAAACTTCTGAGAGACTCAACCTCATCGCCAAAAAAATCTAAGCGGAAAGGCATATCAGCAGAAAAAGAAAATATATCAGCTATGCTGCCCCTGATTGCATATTGACCCGGTTGATAAACAAAATCAACTCTTTCAAAACCATACTCCTGCAGCAATTCTTCAAGAAAATCAACCGAAAGCCTCTCTCCTTTTTTAACGGTAAATGTATTATCGCTAAGGGTCTGTTTGCTGACTACTTTTTCCATTAAAGCTTCAGGATATGTAACTATCAGCCCATTATTTTTACCTGAAGCAAGGAAATTGAGAACTTCTGTTCTGAGAATGATACCTGCTGGATCAGTCTGTTCGTAAATAATCGACCTTTTATATGTTGAAGGGAAGAAGAATACAGAGTCATCTCCGAGTAAAGAAACGAGGTCGCTATAAAAATATGCAGCTTCCTCTTTTTCCGGGGCAATGACCAGATTTATCAGGGGACAAGCCCGGTAAACCGACGAAATAACCATGGCAACTGAAGAGCCTGCCAGCCCCTTAAGGACTATTCTGCCGGTTTCTTCTTCTGAAATTCTTTTTTTCAGAAGTGTAACCCCCTCATGGTTATCATATATCAATGACAGTTGATTCTCTCTCATTTTATAAAATCCGGCGCAAATTTACAAAGAGTGGCGTGGAATTATACCTGACAGGCAAAATAATATATATCAATGGTCCTATGTTTTGTTCTGAAATAAGTTGACAAAAAATTGAATTGGCTTTTCTTTTTATTTTGACACAATGTACTCACCCCCAACCCCCTCTCTACTTCGTAAAGAGGGGGCTTACCACCCAATCCCAGGGATAATGCCAGATGACATTAAAAGTTTATTGCCAGGAATTCAAATATATTTGAAAAACAGATTATTACAATAATTTTCCCCCCGTGGGGGAAATACAAAGGGGGTTAGTTTATGCTAAAAATAAATACAAAGGGGGGGCAGTTTATGCTTAAAGAAAATAAAAAGGGATCATTATAGAAAAATGAAAGAAAAAGGGGGTGTCTATATGAATTAAAAGTGAGAGATTGTATATTTATAAAGTGATGTCAACTTTTTTCGGGAGGCTTCACAATAACCTATTCCTTGGCAAAATAAGGGTTACGATTAGGGAAAAATTATAAAATTATTTACCTATGAAAGTTTACAAATTCGGAGGGGGAGTGGTTAAAGATGCGGAGG
>ERZ795052.874-NODE-874-length-43602-cov-5.912784_pt1 | contig 43602 bp, 38 predicted proteins | sample MGYA00375136_ERZ795052 | MGnify/ENA primary metagenome ERZ795052 (study PRJEB30181, sample SAMN05720156) | activated sludge metagenome | isolation source: Anaerobic digester | place: Japan | collected 2015-05-26 ... | reverse complement strand
ACCTGCATCGTGCCTCCATCCCCCGGCAGAAACTGCCCCTCCAGTTTGACGGAACCGGAAGTCGGGGCGGTCCAGCGCAACACGGCGGGTTCCTGGCCAGGGCCCGGATGCAAGGATAACCAGCCGGTGGGAACGCCGTAGGCGAGAGGGCCAAGGTTCCTCCAGATGGTTGGCGAATTGTCGTAATACCAGCCAGCCCACTGCGGGTTGCCATTCCCGGGATTCAGCGCGGTGGTAAACAGGTTTAACGGCCCAAAGCCGCTCGGCATCCAACCATAAGACCAGACGCCGTTGGGATTGCCTTTGGTGACGCTAAAATCAACCGTCGCATCGTAGGCGAGCGTCTGCGCGGTGACTGACGGCGCCGGGAACAGCACGAAGAGGGCGCCGGATAACAGGAAGGAGCATAGGGTGTTGGTCTTCATTTGCCGAGAGGATTTGTTCAGGGGCGACACAGATGACAATGCGCATCACCGATCCCGCCCCGCTGGCGCCGCACATGGAACCGTGGCGCCATGTCGGGATTCGGTGCATCCGGCTTTTGGGATGATGAAATCATAGGCTCGTAACCAGAATCTCTTTACAGGTGATGGTCGGTTCGTCCGTCATGAAGCCGACGAAGCCGCCGGCATAAGGCAGGTCCATGGCGTAGGCCACGAGGTCGTCGTTTACGAAGGCAAAGGCGTTTCGCTCGTGGGTAATCACCGTGAGGGTGTACCACACGCCTGGAACAATAGCAGGCTTCTGCACGACGGACGCGTATTCGGCAACGGCCTCGAACCCACCCTCCATGAACGCATCCTGCGTAATCCTGCAAGTGTTCCCATCCTCCCCGGCTACCGTGAACCGCATAAAGTGGTTTGTGTCCTGAGCATGGAAAATGAGCCCGAAGTCGTTGTTGGTTGCGGCAGTCATGATTCTGGCTCGCAGGATGTAATTCGTCCAACAGGCCGGCTCCGCCATGGCACAGGCATCCCACGTCGGCGCTGCCACGATGCCCGTATAGGCGCCTGCAGCGACGGACCACTGCCCGCTGCGCCGGGTCCACCTTCGGTCGCTGCCATCGGCGAAGTCCTCGGCCAGAAGGATGGTTTTGTTAGTATTGGCAGCGACGCGGTAGAACATCGGCACGTCCACAGTCTTCGTGGCTCCGGCGGTTCCGGGCAGGGGGCGCAACAGCGACCACGAATCCTGCCACGGACCTGTGACTGTGGATGCCCACTGCACGCTAAAGACGGCGTTGGAGAGGCGGTTGGACCAGGTGAGCACGCCATTACCATGGAATCCCGTGATGACCGCCTGCTGGGCAACGACGGCAAAGGCTGAGGCCCAGGCAAGCAGACCGAGAAGTATTGCATTTTTCATTTTTCGACTCTCTCCTGATTGGCGGTCCCCCAAAAAACGCATGCGAACTCGAATAACATCCCAGGAAGGGTGATATGCGACGGGCCTCGAGCTGATGCCGGCATATCGCATGAGGTTCGATTCCTTCTACGCGCCACAGAGAGTTTTGCAAAGCATTTTTTCCCGGTTTTCTTCGCCGGCCGATCAAAACGCACCAACTGGCGGCGGCAAGGATGGGGTACAGAGACGGGTCGAACGCGCCGCGGGTAAAACCGATAAACCATGAGCCTTGCGATGGTATGGCCCCGGGCACGCCGTTCCCACCAAAGGTCATGGCTCACGACGCTGGGGCCAGCCAAATCTCGGGCTGATGATGGAGGCAGGCCTTCCGGTCCGGATTTTTGGCCGTGCGCCGCGCTGACCTCCGCGCTAAGTTGAAAGTGCATAACCGAGAGTGAGAAACCGTATGCCGAAGATCAGGAACTTCTCGTTGCCACCGGACTTGACCGAGGCGTTGGTCGAGGCGCTGGAGGTATTGCCGATTGACCGGCTGATGGCGTGGGCGCAGGAATGCCAGCCGGGCGGGGTCATGCGGCCGGACGTGATCCGGGCGCAGGTGAACGCGCTGGTGCGGAGTGAGGGGGAGCTGGACGCCGGTTTGCTCAAGCTGCTGGAAACGGAAGGGCCGTACCGGGAGACGATTTCGTTCCTTTCTCTGGCGGCGTTGCAGGAGTACTTCGAGCCCCTGGCGCGCATCATGGGGCGGGAACGGCTGCTGCTGGGGTTGCTGGCGGATCCACGGGACCGCGTCCAGGAGTGGGCCATCGAACAGGTCCAACGGCCGGCTTCGTCGGGGACGGGGGAAGGTTTTCCGCGTGAGGCAGTGGAGAGCATGTGGGCGGGAATCGAGGAGCGGTTGGTGTACCCGCTCCAAGTGGATCTGGCGCCAGGCAAATCCCTAGAGGGTCCTCCGTCCGGACTCCTTGACTCGCTCGAAAAGACCGCCATCACAGGCTTCGCGCAGCAGCTCGATAGCCAGAAAAAGAAGGTCGAACGGCTCAACCGGGAACTGGGAAAACAGAAACAGCGTTACCTCGAAAAACTGAAGCAGCAGTCGGCCGCCGCCGAGTCGGAGAAGAAGCAGTTGCGGACGGAACTGGAGGCGGCCCGGGCGCAAATCTCGGCGCGGGACAAGGAGGTTGGACGGCTGGAGGCGCGACTGGCCGAGTTGTCGCAGCGGATTGAGGCGACCGTAGCGGAGCGGTTGCGAGCGGAGACCTCGACGCTGGTCCGGAAATGGCTTGGCGAGCCGCTGGAAACCGAAGCGGCGCTTGAGGCGGCCCGGGCCAGCGCGCCGGACTTGGTGGCCAAAGCGGAGGCGGTGTTGGAAGCGCAGGGACGACAGGACCGGCACACCGGCAACCGGCTCGAGTTGGAAAAACGGCTGACCGCACTGCGGGAAACGCGGGCGAGGCTGGAATCCGCGCTGCAGAACGCGGTGACACCCGTTTCGCAGCTTCGGCCGACCCTGCGGGAGGTCGAGGCCGAGATTGGCCGGTTGGAGCGGTTGCTGGGCGTTGCGGCGCGGGCACCGGAAGTCGTGTCGCGGCTGCTGGCGGGGGTCAACGCGGCCGGGACATGGGAAGAGGTGAGAACCTTGAGCCAGGTGGTGGACCAGATGAGCGAGGCGGGGCTGCTGGGCGGACCGGAGGCGCGGACGGTTTATAACGCCGTCCAGCGCAAGTTCAGCCTTCTGCAGGAGCGCACGCGGTCTTTCGAGGGGGACAACGGCTGGTCCCTCCGGGACACCCTGTTCCGCAACAAACCCGCCCTGCTCCTGCTGGACGGACACAACATTCTCTTTTCGTTGCAGGATATTTTCGGCGCGGATTACGAGAACGGATACCCGGGCCCCCTCGCCCGCCAGCGCCTGACCCGGATCGTCGAGCGGCTGGTGCAGAACCGTTCCAATCTGCGCGTGAAGCTTTGCTTCGACGGTCCGGACGCGCGCTCGGTGCAGGTCAGCTCCAATGTTTCGGTTGAATACTCCGGCGGCACCGGCCGGGACCGCGCCGACGAAATGATTGTGTCGCGGTTGCTGTTCAAGGACCTGCAGACCCTGGACCAAAAGGTCTTTGTGGTCACCGACGACCGCCGGATTCGCCACGCGATTCTGCAGAGCGGGGCCAAATTCGTCCGCACTGACCTGTTCGCCGTGCTCCTGGCCGATTTTGGATGTCTGAACTGACCCGCCCGGACCGCCTTAAGGTCTGCTGATCTCCCGGGTGAAGGCGTTGACCGACTTGATGCGGGCTTCCTTGGCGGCGTCCATGACTTTGACGATCTGGCCGAAGGGAGCGGCTTTGTCGGCGCTAATGGCCAGGCGCACTTCGGGGTTTTTTGAAGCCGCCTCCAACAGCTCGTCGCGAAGCCGCTCGGCGGTGACCGGCGTGCCTTGGGGGCCGAAGCGCAGGCTGCCCTGCGGGTCCACCGTGACGACCAGGGGCGGTGTTTCGTTGGCGCCGGTTTGTTGGGCCTGGGAAGACTCCGGCAGGGCGAGCTTGAGAGCGGGCTGCTGTTTGAAGGTCGTGGTGACCATGAGGAAGATCAGCAGCACGATCAGCACGTCAATCAAGGCGACGATGATGATGGCCGGCGGCTGGCGGCGTTTGCGGACGCGGAAACGCATGGCTTACTTGCGCGCCTCCTCGCGGTACTGGCGGCGGATGAACTCATCACACAGGGTCTCCATCTCCACAGCGATGGTTTCGACCTTCTTGCTGTAATAGCTCCAAAAGATGAGGCAGGGGATGGCGATGAGCAGGCCGATGAGCGTGGCGTTGAGGATCAGGGCAATGCCTTTGGCCAGGCGCGTCGCGTCGGTCAGGCCCGCCTCGCCAATGTCCCCGAACAGGGTCATCATGCCGGCGATGGTGCCGACCAGGCCGAGCAGCGGCGCAATGCCGACGATGATTTCAATCACCACCAACCCGCGCTCCAGCCGCGTAATCTCCTGCCGGGCGCGGGTCTGGAGCGCATCCACGTTTTCATCCTTGGGCCAATGCAGATGATCGGCCGCCAGCAGCAACAACCGGCTGATGGGCGAGTCGTGCTGCTGGCACACCCGCCGCAGCACGGGGAGGTCCTGCCGGCCCTGGCATGACTCGAGGGCGGAATGGACCTCGGGCGGCACGACCCGGCGCCAGCGCAGCGCCCAGCCGCGCTCGACGATGAAGGTCAGGCCCACCACCGAAGTGACCGCCAACACGACGTAAACAAATGCTTCCATAGACCAAGGATGCGCGGAAACTAGTTATAATAGAAGGTGAATTGAATGCTGCGGCTCTCGCCCATGAGGCGCCGCATTTCGGTCGGCCAGGCGGCGAACGGCGCCGGGTCCAGCACGGCTTTCTGGCAGAGCAGGCCCAACACTTCCCCGGCGGTGTTCTCGGCCACCGTCAGCCCCGTGACGCGTCCGTCCTGGTGCAGTCTGAAATGGAGCACGACCTTGCCGCGGCTGTCGGAGGCGAAATCCCGCTCGTCCAACAAGCTGAACCAACGCTGGGAAATCGCTTCCACGAGCATGGCATCATAAGCGCCAAATGGCGTGGCCTTGGCATCGAGCGACGCCACCTCCAGCCGGCGCCTGACGCCGCCGTCCTGCTTCATCTTCTCACCGGGAATGTGGCTGGCCGGCTTGCGGGCCAGGGCTTCCTTGATCGTGCGCGGGCGAGAGCGGACATCCTGACCGGCGTCCTTCTGGGGGGAGGTTGGCTCGGGTGGTTTGGCCAGGGCCAGGTCCGCCGGCGCGGGCGCCGGTTTGAGAAGGGGCGCGGGCTCGGGGGCGGGTTTGGGCTTCAGTTCCTCCTGCTCTTCCCTGGCAGGAGTGGCGGGGAGGGCGGGCTGCAGGGGGACGGGCTTGTCCCGGGGCACATCCTCCGTTTTGGCCACTTGCTCCTGGTGACCGGTGATTTTGGGAACGCCGATGTCCTGGTCGGCATCAGGATTGGCGGCTTGGGAGTTGTGGCTCGAGTAGTATTGAGCGTTTTTCGGCGCCTCCGGCGTGGCTTGGGCCGGACTGACCTCGACGAACACCAGCGGGATGTCGGGCAGGGGCTCGGCCGGCCGGGCCGGTTCGGCTTCCGCTTTCCGGAGCAAGGCGGTCAGCATTCTTGACGACTTCACCCAATGGAGGTTTTGAAGGTGCTGCCACCACCCAAGCTGTTTGCCGGTGTAATACCCCCCCGCCAGCGCGAGGTGAACCGTCAACGAAATGACAAACGCCCACGCCAGCCGCGACGAGTCGGACCGGCCGGGACGCAACCACCATTTCAGTTGATCGGCAACAGACATGCACTGCCAGTTTGCCGCAGGGGCACGGCAGCGGCAACTGTTTAGACATTGCCTCGCCCCGCGGCAGATGGAATGTTAGCATCCGCAATGCCAGTTATCGTCAAGATTTGTGGAATCACCCATCCAGCAGATGCGGAGGTGGCGGTCGCCGCCGGCGCCGATGCGCTCGGTTTCATGTTTTTCGAGGGCAGTCCGCGCCATGTCACCCTTGAGGCGGCAGCCGCCATCTGCCGCCAACTCCCGCCCCACGTGGTTCGCACCGGCGTCTTTGTGGACGCGCCGGAGGAAGTGGTGATGGGGGCGATTGCGGCGTGCGGCTTGAACCTCCTGCAATTCCACGGTCACGAGTCGCCGGACTACTGCCGGCAGTTCGGGCTCATGAGCATGAAGGCCTTTCGCATCCGGGACGCCGAGTCATTGCAGCAACTGCCGAAATACCCCACCGAAGCCTGGCTGCTGGATGCTTACTCCCCGGACAAACTGGGCGGCACCGGGGAGGTCTTCAACTGGGCGCTGGCCCTCGAAGCGCGCAAGTTTGGACGACCTATTTTTCTCGCGGGGGGGCTGACGCCCGAAAACGTGGCGGAGGCCGTCCGAACGGTTCAGCCTTACGGCGTGGACGTGTCGAGCGGCGTGGAGGCCACGCCGGGCCGGAAAGACCCGGGGAAGGTTCGGGCCTTCATCCGGTCGGCAAAAGCCGCGGACTTGGAATCAGCGTGAGATTCCAGCCCGGCACCGGACCGTCACCGGTTCAGCCTTGAGAATGAAGTCCATGCCACTCCAACTTGAAAGTTACCTCGGCAAGCCGGTCGAGGCGTTGCCGACCCCCGCTCTCATCGTGGATGCGGACGCGCTCGAGCACAACCTCGCCTGTCTCGCAGGTTATTTTGCCCGCCGGAAGGCCCGGCTCCGGCCGCATTTCAAATCGCACAAATGCGTGACCCTGGCCCGGCGCCAGTTGGCCGCTGGCAACACGGCGGGAATCACCTGCGCAAAACTCTCCGAGGCCGAGGTGCTGGTGGCCGGTGGGGTGAAGGATGTGCTCATCGCCAACCAGGTGGTGGGAAAGCCAAAGGCGGAGCGGTTGGCCGTCCTGAACCACGCCGCCACCGTGCGGGCGGCGGTGGATGGCGCGGAGAACGTTGAGGAGCTGGGGGCGGCGGCTGTCGCGGCGGGGGTTGCGATCGGAGTGTTGATTGAGATTGATGTGGGCATGCGGCGGTGCGGCGTCCCGCCGGGCGAACCGGCGCTCGCGCTGGCGCGGAAGATCGCCGCGACTCCCGGTCTGCGCCTCGACGGCTTGCAGGCCTACGAAGGACACCTGGTCACCTGTCCGGACTTTGAAGAACGGCGGGCCCGGGTTACGGACGCCATGCAACCGGTGGCCGCCACCCGCCGGTTGCTCGAGGCAGCGGGGTTGCCTTGCCCCATCGTGTCGGGGGGCGGAACCGGCACTTACGAGATCACGGGGAACCTGCCGCACTTTGATGAAATTCAGGCGGGCAGCTATGCCCTGATGGACTGCGCTTACGCGAAGGTCTCGCCGATGTTCCACAACGCGTTGTTCGTGCTCGCCACCATCCTCTCATCAGGGCGGGGGTTCGCGGTGGCGGACGTCGGACTCAAAGGAATGGGCAACGAATTCGGTTTGCCGGTCATCGCCGGCCACCCCGAGGCCCGGCCGCGCTCCATCGCCGAGGAACATCTGCCGATAGACAACTTCGGCGCTGCCGTCGGTGAGAAGATTCGCATCATTCCCTCGCATGGCTGCACCACGTGCAATCTCCATCGCCGGATGTGGATTTTCAGGAGGGGGATGATCGAAGACATGTGGCCCATCGAGGCCAGCGGGTGTCTCGAGTAAGCTCCCCGGGGCTGCGCTGGATTTCAGGCCTGCCACCGCAAGATCGCATCCAGTTCCGAAGCCACCCCAACGCGCAGGCTCCATGCCGCCTGGCCGCTCCGTCTCACCCCCGTTCGACCAAGACGGGCCGTCGCGTGGCCTGGCGCCGCCGTCGCCTGCCCTTTCCCGCGTCCCCGGGACTGATGCCGCGCTAGATTTGCGAGTACTCGGCCGCGACCAGTTGCAGATTGGTGATCCCGCTCAGGATGGCTTTGTCGGAGTATTCGGGCATGGCGCTGAGGCGCTTCCACTCCGGGTGCGACACGAATTTCTTCCAGGCGGCCTTCTGCTCCTCCATGTTCTTAAAGGCCAGCATGTAGGTCAGATTTGGCATCCGCGTGCCAACGACGGTTTGACCGAAAAACACGGGGTTGAGGCCGACCTCGCGGAAGAGGCGGATTTCGCCGGCGTCGTTGAACATTTCGATCTTCTTCAATCCGGTCCGGACGCTGGGGCTCTCGTAGATGCGCAACTGGAAGACCCGGCCCGGGTTGGAGACCGGGCGCTCGAGCTGCGGCATGCCTTCGAAAGCGACCATCAACGAAGACTCCATGCGCTTGAAGGCCGGCGCCTCGGCGGGTGCATTGATGAATTCCTCGCCGTTGGAAAGAAAGTCGGGATCGGCCGCCAACTCGGCGTTGAGGTTGACCACGGTGTCGAGAGATTTGTGGCGCAACAGCACGTAAACCGGGCTGAGCCCTTCGGCGGGGCGGAAGACGCCCACCGGTTTGAGTCCGAGCCGGTTGAGCGCCGGGATGGCCGCCTCTTTGAGAAAGGCGTCCAGTTTTTGTTTTTGCGCCTCGGTTTCGAGGATGAACTGCCGCAGCTCGTAGTAGTCGCGGCCGGAGCCGCCGCCCGCCGCGCGGGCGGAACCTGTGGGCGATAAGGTGAGGGCTGCCACACTGGCAGTCCCGGTCAGGGCAAGAAATTGGCGTCGCTTCATGGGCTGAAAGTAGGGGGGGAGTGGGCCGGCTGGAAAGGCAAAAAAAACGGTCCGGCGATAATTGAATTTACAGCGGGGCGGCTGTTTGACATGCTGCATATAAGCTCCGGGAAACGCCGGGGCGGCCAAACCATGCATCTGATCGAACGTTTGTGGAATGCATCCCCCGGCTCGATTTGCCGGGGACTCAAACGGCGTTGGCACGAGCGGCAGGTCGGCTCCACCTGGGGCACCATCCAGGCCGGCATCCTCGCCGGCGCGGAACTGTACCTCCCGCCGGCCGGCCCGGTGTGGAAGGAAATGATTGCCGGGTATTATGACAACTTCCTCTACGAGGCGCTCCAGCCCCGCCATCCCCCGGCGGGCAAAGTCGTGTGGGACATTGGCGCGCACGTGGGGTATCATTCGCTGGCGTTTGCGGCCCTGGGCGCCGAGGTGCTGGCCTTCGAGCCCAACCAAGCCAATGTCGAGCGGTTCGAGTTGAATGTGAAACGGAATGCAAAACTGGCGCCTCGCATCCGCCACCTCGTTGTGGCGGTCTCCGATACCGATGGCCAGATGACCTTTCGCCAGAGCGGCGACTTGCGCGGCGCCAGCATGGGAGGGCATCTGGACCGGGCGCTGCCGCCCCTGGACCCCCAGGCTTACGAGCAAGCCCGGTTCAAGGATGTGGTCGTGCCCACCGTGCGGATTGACACGCTGATTGAGAGCCGCGGCGAAAGGCCGCCGGACATTTTGAAGATTGACGTGGAGGGGGCGGAGGAACTGGTGCTGAAAGGCGCGATGAATCTCTTGAAGCAACGGCATCCGGTGCTGCTGATCGAAGTGCATCACATCTGCCTGATGTTCGGGATTCAGAAACTGCTGCTGGACGCCGGCTACACCACCCGATTGCTCGACCAGGCCCACGCCACGCCTTCGCGCTGCTTTATCATGGCCGAGGCGTAGGCGGGGCCGCGCTCTCATGGATACTCGTCCGCTGACCGTCGCCTGGTGCTCCTACTTTCCCGTCGAATGGCTCCCGGACGCGCCGGAGGTCATCCGGCGCCTGCCCCGGCGTCATCCCGCCTCCTGGCTGCAGGCCGGCGTCGAGGAGTTTAAACAGCGGGACAACCTCAAGCTGCATGTCATCGAATTACGCAAGGGATTGCGGGAAGATGTGACGTTCGATTCCGGTCGGGTGACCTTTCACTGTCTGAAGGTTCCGGGGGGCCTGCGGGCGCCGACGTTGTTCTGGCTGGACACCTTCCTGATTCGCCGCCGACTCAAACAGGTCAGGCCGGATGCGATACACGCGTGGGGTTCGGAAAAAGGGGCCGCCCTGGTCGCCTCGCGGCTGGCTTATCCCTACCTGGTTTCCTTGCAGGGCTTGATGCAGTATTTTTCGGAGCTGCTTGACCTCAAAACTTACGAACGGGCGGCGGCGTGGTTTGAGCGCGTGAGCCTTCGCCGCGCCCGGGTGGCCAGTGGCGAGTCCACCTTTGTCGTCAACTGGCTGCGCCGGCATTATCCGCACCTGGAGGTGCACCACGTCGAGCACACCCCCACGTGGACGTTCTACGGCGTCAAGCGGGAGCCGGAAACCCGCCCCATCCAGTTCCTGTTTATCGGCAGTATCGGTTACCGCAAAGGCACTGACCTGCTGCTGCTGGCGCTGGACCGGCTCAGAAAGGAACTGGATTTCCGCCTGACCCTGATCGGCTTTTCGGCCGACGCGGAATTCCTCGACCGTTTGAAAAGCCAGACTTCTGCCGAACTGTGGGACCGGGTGAACCTCCTGCGCACCGCCCCTACTTCGCAGGTCCTGGAACACATGGGGCGCGCCACCATGGTCCTGTTTCCCACCCGCGCCGATACCGGCCCCGTGGCCGTCAAGGAGGCGGTCATCGCGGGTGTTCCAGTCATCGGCAGCGCCATGGGCGGCATCCCGGACTACGTCGCCCCCGGGAAAAACGGACTCATCTTCCCCCCCGGCGACCTCGAGGGCTTCACCAACGCCATCCGCCAAGCCTGCGCCCATCCCCTCTTCAGCCGGGGACAGGTGGACCCGGCGGCATTGGCCGATGTGCGCGAGCGCTTGTCTCCCCGCCGCATGGCGGATGGCTTTCTGCAAATCTATCAGCGGCTGGCCAAACGGCCGGAGGCTCGCGCATCCTGAAAGCCGGCCGCGTGGGACCCAGGATGCCGCCCGGGCCTCGCACGGCCCCAAGAAATCGCTTTGCCCGATCGCCGGCCGGGGGGCTAACGTAAGAGCCATGGACCGTGACGAACTGCGAGCCCGGGTGGCCCAACTGCGCTGGCACCACTCGATTGACCTCGGGCAAGGGATCATAACGCCGGGGCAGGACAACAGCCCCCGCAAACTCGCCCGGCTGGGCCTGCCGGAATCCCTTGCCGGCAAAACCGTGCTGGATGTGGGCGCCTGGGACGGTTTCTTCTCGTTCGAAGCGGAGCGACGGGGCGCGCGACGAGTGCTGGCCACCGATTCCTACTCGTGGAACGGATCGCATGACTGGGGGGACAAGCGCGGCTTTCTACTGGCCCGCGAAGCCCTCGGGTCCAAAGTCGAGGACATGGATATTGACGTCCTGGACCTGAGCCCGGAGCGGCTGGGGGGCACGTTTGACCTCGTGCTCTTCCTGGGGGTGCTCTATCACATGAAACACCCCATGCTGGCTCTCGAACGCGTGGCCAGCGTCACCGGCGAAAGGGTCATCGTCGAAACCGCCGTGGACATGCTTTCCACCCGCCGCGCGGCGATGGCCTTCTATCCGGGAGATGAACTGGGCAAGGACCCCACCAACTGGTGCGGCCCCAACCCCCAGGCGGTCGTCGGCATGTTGCGGGTGGCGGGCTTCAAGCGAATCGAGATCGTGGCCGGCTTGCGCCCGCTTTGGTTCCGCCTGGCGCGGGCGGCCCGGGAGAAATGGCGCCGCGGGTTCGGATTCTGGAGCATCGCGCGCACCGACCGCATTGTGGTGCATGCCTGGAAATAAGGAGGCCGGCGCCCGGCGGCCACGCGCCCCGGCTGGGGGGGGGGGGGGGGACGACTCTGATTAAGCCTTACCATTTGATATTCTTATTTTATTATATGTAAGTATTTTAATTTTCATGATTGCCTTGCGGGGACAGCCCGCCTACAAAGGCTTCAACAGCGCTTCGTCGGCCCCCGTGGGGTCGGTGGGGCAAATGAAACGATACGATATGAAAGCCGCTCCCAAGTCCCTGTTCCTTGCGTTCCTGCTCATTCCCCACGGCGGCCTGCTGTGGGGCCAGACCGACGGCACGGCGAGGTTTCAGGGCACCCTCAACGATTACAATGGCACGAGCTTGAATCACTATACGGTGGGGTGGGTAACAACGGCGGGAGGAACCTTTATCAAGAGTCTGCGCAAGCAGGGGCCGAGCAACTGGTCCAGCTCGGAATGGACGGCGCATTGCGGGGTCTGGAATACCGCGCGGGCGGGGAGCACGAGCATTGATGGCTACACCAGCGCGACCGCCACGTCCTACAGCGGCACCAACAGTCCGGTGATCTGGACGTGGAACGGTCGGGACGCCAACAACAACCTGGTGCCGGATGGCGTCTATAAGTTCTGGCTGCAGTACGCGGAGAATTCGGGTCAGGGACCGCATACGACCAACGGCTTGATCTGGGTGAAAGGGACGGCGGCTTTTACCACCAACTATCCGAACCTGGCTCCGCACTTTACCAGTCTCTCCACCGTGTGGACACCCGCCGCTCCCCCCGCCCCGCCCCACATCGCCTCGGTGCGGCTCGAAGGAGCTAATTTGCTGATGACCGCGACGGGTTCGGTCAACCGGGCCTTTTATGTTTTGTCGGCCACCAATGCGGCTCAGGCGCCGGGCACGTGGATCCGGGTGGCGACCAACACTTTCGACGCCCAGGGGAGATTCAGTTTGGCGATTCCGGTCGGCGGCAACCCGCGCATGTTCTACCGTCTGCAATCGTATTAAGCCGCGTCGCAGGGTCCCCGCTTTTGATCACAGGTCCAGCCGCCGATGGCGGCCGCATCGGCCAACGGCGTTTACAGTTATGAGTCCTCGCCTTTTCGGAATTTCAGCCTGGCTTGGGCTGGGCTGCGCCTTGGCCGGGGGCGGCGGTCCCCCTTGGGAGGCCCGGGCCGGCGAACTGCCGGTGACCCGTTGGGAGGGCCGCACCATGGGCAGTCCTTACACCGTCCAGATTGTGGGTGCGAGCCTGGAGCCGGGGCAACTGGAGGATTTGCAAGGGGAGGTCGAGCGGACTTTGCTGGAAGTCAACCGCCAGATGTCGCACTACCAACCGGAGAGCGAACTGTCGCGGTTTAACCGTGCGGCGGCGGGAACGCCGTTCAAGGTTTCGCCGGAGTTCGCGCGCGTCATGCGTTTCACGCTCGAGTTGTGCCGTCAAACCGGCGGCGCTCTGGACCCCACCCTGGCGCCGGTGATCAATCTTTGGGGGTTCGGAGAAAAGACGGCGGAGCGCGCGGTTCCCGAGGCTGAGGCCCTGGAGGCGGCGCGCCGGCACACCGGCTGGCGGCATTTGCGAGTCACCACGGGTGATGAATTGATCAAGGATATTCCCGAATTGACCGTCAACCTCAGCGCTGTGGCCAAGGGTTTCGGCGTGGACCAGATGGTGGAGGTGCTGCAACGCCGCGGCTTCACCAACGTTTATGCCTCGATCGCGGGCGAGGTCAGGGTGTTGGGCCACAACGCCCGGGGCACCAACTGGCAGATCGGCATCTCGGCGCCCATCTCCAACTGGCGTGAAGACGGCCCGATGACCGCGGTGGTTTCGCTGTCCAATCAGGCGATTTCGACCTCGGGCGATTACCAAAAGTTCTTTTTTGACACCCGGGGCAGGCGGCTGTGCCACATCCTCGACCCCAAGACCGGCTGGCCGGTGCAACACAACGTGGGGGGCGTATCGGTGGTGGCACCGGACAGCATGACCGCCGACGCGTTGTCCACCGTCCTGTTCGTGCTGGGCGCCGAAGCAGGACTGCAATTCATCGAAGGCTGGACCAACGCGGCAGCCTTGTTCATCGTCCGCGAGGCGGAAGGCCGCTTTCGGGAAATCCCCAGCTCGCGTTTCGAGCGACTGACCGGGCACCGGCCGTGATGCGACGGCGGTCCCAGGCCCCTGGCGGGTCTCCCAGGGCGGGACCTTTTCGGTTCAGAGATCGTCGAGATACAGCCGCCGGTTTTTCCAGAGATAGATTCCGCCGGAGAGGAGCGTGAGGAGAACGGCCACCCATTTGGAGGCTTCGGTGAACCACCAAGCCCAGGGACGGCCCACGATCTCCATGCCGAACAGGCGGCCGAAGCCTCCCCATTCCGGATAGGCGGCCAGAACGAGGATGGAGATCACGGCAACGATTTGGGAGATGGTCTTGTGTTTGCCGTAGCGTTCGGCGGCGAGCACCACGTTCCTCGACGCCGCCAGGAGCCGCAGGCCCGTGATGGCCAGTTCCCGGGCGACAATAATGACAACCATCCAGGCGGGCATCCAGCCCAATCCCACAAAGGCGATGAAAGCGGAGCAAACCATGATTTTGTCGGCCAGCGGGTCCATCAAAATACCGAAGTTGGTGATCAGGTTCCACCGGCGCGCAATCTGGCCATCGAGGAAATCAGTGATGCCACCGGCGATGAACAGCGCCAGGGCAAGGGTCTCGTGCCCGCGCATCTGGGAAAACATGACGCCGAGGAAAGCAACCGTGAGAAGAAACCGGGAAAGGGTGAGTTTGTTAGGCAGGTTCATTCGGCAAACGGCTCACGGCACAGACTGGGCGTGGCTGGAGCGATATTCATTGCGCGAATTACATGTAACGATTTCGGGGGGCCATGCCAACCCACAATTCCGGGTGAACCGGCGGGCCGGTACGACGGCTTATCCGCCAGTGGGTCATTGACAGGCAAGGAACTGGGGCGCAGTGTGCATTATCGTTGTTATGAAGAAAATCGCTTTAGCCGGTGCAACTCTGGGTTTGGCGGCAGCCTGCGCGTGGGCTGGCCCGGAAACGATCATCAAACAGCGCGCCAAGGAACTGCGCGACCAGAACAATGTCCGCCAGGGGGTGCCCCCGGCCACAGCCCCGCCGCCGGCGCCGGCGCCCAAGGCCGCTCCGGTCGCGCCGACGCCGTCCCAGCAAAACATGAGCCGGCTGCAAATGGAGCTGGCGGCGGTCAAGCCCACAGCGCCGGCCACGCCGGAACAGAAACAGAGGCTGTCGCGGCTGCTGCTGGCCATGGCCGAAGGGCCAGCGAAGCCGAGCGCGGCCGCGGCCGACAAACTGGTGGAGTTGCTGGCCGAAGCCCAGGCTTCAAATCCCCTCCCGGCGGCTTCGCGCGCGCGGCTGGTTCAGGATCTGGACGGTATCATCAATCCGTCGAAATACCCCCAGGCCAGGAGAGAGGCGATCCTTGCGGACGTCCAGGCCATCTTTCAAGCTGGCGGCCTGCCCCGCAGCCGCGCCGTGGCCATTGCGGAAGCGACGCGGGCCTTGGGCGGCCCGGGGCAATAACGCCCCAACCAGGCCAATCGCAAGATGCCAGCCGTCAGCCGGCCGCGGCGGGTTTGGGCCGCAAGCGAGCGAACGCTGCCTCCCCCCGGGGGGCGGGAAAATTCTGTCACTTGCGCGAACCGGAAGGTCGTGGGAGACTATCGTTCGCAATTTGACGGATGGACGCAGCAAGACAATGGTGCAGACATGGTTGAGTTAGTTAATACAACGCGGACAAAAGAGATCGAGCAACACCGCAAGAAATTCGAGAAATTCGAGCGGACCGCGGAGCAGCCTTCGTGGCTGTTGGCGCGGCGGAGGGCGGGGATGGCGCGCTTTGCGGAGGTTGGGTTTCCGACCCTGCAGGACGAGGACTGGCGTTTCACGAACCTTGCGGCGCTGGCGAAACTGCCCTTCAAGCCGGTGCTGGCAGCCGACCTTTCGGGGATCACGGCCCAAGTCGTTCGGGGATTGACCTTTGGGAAGCTGCCGGCGGTGCGAATGGTGTTCGTGGACGGCCATTACGCGGCCGAACTGTCGTCGGGCGACTCCCAGCCGGAGGGAGCGCAGATTACCAGCCTCGCCACGGCGTTATCCGCCGGTTCAGCGCTGCTGGAGCGGCACTTGGGCCGCTACGCCGACGGGTCGCGGCAGCCGTTCACGGCACTCAACGACGCCTTTTTCCAGGATGGAGGCTTCATCCATCTCGGCCCGGGTGTGGCGCTGGAAACCCCGATCCACCTGTTGTTCATTTCGACCGCCCGGGAGGCCGGCGCGACGACCCATCCCCGCAACTTGATTCTCGCCGAGCCCGGCAGCCGGGCCACGGTGCTGGAAAGTTACCTGAGCCTGGGCCCGGCCGCGCATTTCACCAACGGCGTTACCGAGGTGGTCGCGGGGGACAATACGCGAATCGAGCATTGCAAGTTTCAGGATGAAAACCTGGCGGCCTTTCACATGGCGGCGCTGCACGCGGACCTGGGGCGCGGGAGCCATTTTGCCTCCCACTCGATTGTCACCGGCGGGAAACTCTCACGGAACAACATCCGGTTGCGGCTGGCAGGCGAGGGCGCGGAGTGCCTTCTCAACGGGCTGTATGTGACGCGAGGCGACCAACTGGCCGACCATCACATGGTGGTCGAGCACGTGGAACCGCACTGCAACAGCCACGAATACTACAACGGGATTCTCGACGGCCGTTCCAAGGGCGTGTTCCATGGCCGGATTTACGTGCACCAGGCAGCGCAAAAGACCGACGCCAAGCAGACCAACAAGAACCTCCTGTTGAGCGAAGACGCAACCATTGACACGAAACCGCAACTGGAAATCTACGCCGATGACGTCAAGTGCACGCACGGCGCGACCGTCGGGCAGTTGAACGAAGATTCAATTTTTTACCTGCGGGCGCGGGGCATCAGCGCTCCGACCGCCCGCCGCATGCTCATTCACGCGTTTGCCGGCGAAATCATCGAGCGGATTCAGCATGAAGGCGCGCGCGAGGAACTCGACCGGCTCATCTGGGACCGGCTCGAGGCCAACCCCCACGTGAGCGAGATCCAGTAAATGAGCGACGACCTGAGCGATTTGTATCAGCAGGTGATTTTGGATCACTGCAAGCACCCGCGGAATTTTCACGAGCTGGCGGGGCATCATCGCTCGGCGGAAGGCCACAACCCGCTGTGCGGGGACCAGTTGAAGCTGTTTCTGACGATGAACGGCGACCGCATCCAGGACATCAGCTTTGTGGGCTCGGGGTGCTGCATTTCCAAGGCGTCGGCCTCGCTGCTGACCGAGGCGGCCAAGGGGAAAACCCGGGCGGAAGTCGAGCGCATGTTCGAGGCCGTGCACCAGATGGTGACGACGGGGCAGGCGGCGGGGGAGGTGGGCAAGCTGGCGGTGTTCGCGGGGGTGCACAAGTTCCCGGCACGGGTGAAGTGTGCGATCCTGGCCTGGCATGCGATCATGTCCGCGCTGAAGGGAGACACCCAACCGGTCTCGACCGAAACGGAGGATATGTGACCGAGGGGGACGCAGGCGGAGGTGCAATCCGGCGCAGAGCGGGTATATTTTACCCTTATGATGAATAGTAACGAACCCATTACCTTGCTGCGGGACGTTGAAGCCGCGATCATTCCCGTGGGAACGAAGGTGACCCTGCAGAAGGGCGAGCAGGCCTATGTGACGCAGTCGCTTGGGGGCAGCTATACGGTCATTGTCAACGGCAACATGTTCCGCATCGAGGGCAAGGACGCGGACGCGCTGGGGATGGAGGTGGCGCCGAAACCGGTGAGCACGGGCGCCCCGATCACCCAGGAAGGACTCGAGAAGGAGATTTGGAATCAGTTGCGAACCTGTTACGACCCCGAGATTCCGGTGAATATCGTGGACCTGGGGCTGATCTACGATTGCCACCTCACCCCGCTGGGCGCCAACAGCTACAAAGCGGACGTCAAAATGACCCTCACAGCCCCCGGCTGCGGCATGGGGCCCATGCTGGCCCAGGACGTGCAGAACAAGCTGCTGAGCCTCGAGGGAGTGGATGATGTGGCTGTCGAACTGGTGTGGGATCCCCCCTGGCACCAGAGCATGATGAGCGAGGCGGCGAAACTTCAGCTCGGACTTCTTTAGGGTTTGTCCATGTCCCAACCCGCGCCTCTCACCCCGCAAACAGCCGCCGCTTCGGCCGCCGAGGCCGGTCCCGACTGGAACGCCTTGCGGGCCGATTTCCCGATTCTCCACCAACAGGTGCACAACCGGCCGCTGCTCTACCTGGACAATGCGGCGACGACGCAGAAACCGCGGGCGGTCATTCAGGCGCTCCAGCGGTACTACGAGCGCGACAACGCCAACGTTCACCGCGGCATCCACGAACTGAGTAATCGCGCCACCGCCGCCTTTGAATCCGCCCGGGCGCGCGCGGCGCGTTTCCTCAACGCCCGCAGCCCGGAGGAGATTGTTTTCACCCGCGGGACCACCGAAGGGATCAACCTGGTGGCGGCCACGTGGGGGGCGCAAAACGTGAAAGCGGGGGACATCATTCTGCTGACAGAAATGGAGCATCACAGCAACCTGGTGCCGTGGCAGTTGCTGGCCGCGCGCACGGGGGCCCGATTAAGGCATCTGCCAGTCACCGGGGATGCCGGATTGCTGGACCTGAGCCACCTGGACGAGTGGCTGGGCAGCGGCGTGAAGCTCCTGGCGTTGACGCATATCTCGAACTCGCTGGGAACAATCAATCCCGTGGCGGAGATTTGCGCCCGGGCGCGGAAAGCGGGCGTGACCACGCTGGTGGACGCGGCCCAGAGCGCCGGGCATCGTCCGGTGGACGTGCAGGAGATCGGCTGTGACTTTCTCGCGCTTTCGGGCCACAAGATGTGCGGGCCAACCGGCATCGGGGTGCTCTACGGGCGCCAGGAGCTGCTCGAAACCCTGCCGCCCTACCAGGGTGGCGGCGAGATGATCCTCTCGGTCGAATATCACACCAGCACCTGGAAGCATGCCCCCCACCGGTTCGAGGCGGGCACGCCGGACATCTCGGGAGCGGTGGGGCTGGCGGCGGCGATGGATTACCTCGACGCCATCGGCCGGACCCACATCGCCCGCCACGACCAGGAATTGGGCGCCTACGCTTACGCGCGGCTGGCCGAGTTCAAGGAAGGAATCCGGCTGTTTGGCCCGCGAATTGGCCGGGCCGGCTTGGTGAGTTTTCTGTTGCGGGGGGTGCACGCCCACGACGTGGTCACCGTGGCGGATCAATGGGGCGTCGCGTTGCGCGGGGGGCACCACTGCACCCAGCCGCTGATGCGCAAACTGGGCGTGGAATCCACCGCCCGGGCCAGTTTTTACTTCTACAACACTCCCGCCGAAATTGACCGGCTGGTCGAGGTGCTGCGCGAAATCCAGAAGTTTTTTGGCCTTTAATCCCGGCCGCAGCCAGCGGCTTTCGCGGCCCCCGGCCACCAGCCCGGTGGAGCGCTTACTTGAATTCACCCCAAACCTTGGGCGAGACAAAATCAGCCGGTCTCGGCGCGGCCTTGGGGGGGACGGCCTGCCGGGCATAGGCATCGAGTCGTGCGCGCAAATCGCTGACTTTCCCGGGGTGTTGAGCGGCCAGATTGCGCTGCTCGAAGGGGTCTTCCGCGAGGTTGAACAACTCCACGGTTTCACTTCCCCCAACGTTGGCGCGCTTGGCCTTGCGTTTGGGGGCGGCCGGCTCGGGCGACGTCTCCCCGGCGGCCTCAGGCCGGCCGCCGTTGAGGACCAACTTCCAGTCGCCGCTGCGGATGGCGCCTTGGCCCGGCGTGGTGTTGAGGAGAATGTCGGCGTGGGGTGTCCGGGCGCCCTGGGTGAGCACCGGCCAGATGTTTCGGCCATCCAGGGGCATTTTTTGTTTTACGATGGCGCCGGCGAGCTCCAGGAGGGTCGGATACCAGTCCACCATGTGCAGCGGTTCCTGGATGACGGCGCCTGCCGGGATGTGGCCCGGCCACGTTGCAAAAGCGGCGACGCGGACGCCGCCTTCGTACAAAGTGCCTTTGCCCGCGCGCAACCGGCCGTTGGTGGCGCCGCTGCCCAAAGGGCCGCCGTTGTCGCTGGAGAAGATGAAGAGAGTGTTGGGGGTCACGCCGCGCTTTTCGATGGCGTTCACGATGCGGCCAACCTGAAGGTCTTCGCAATGAACCATGGCGGCGTAGGCGCGCCGGTTGCGGTTGGGGATATGCTTGTAAAGCTCAAGGTCTTCGGGCCTGGCTTGGAGCGGGGTATGGGGCGCGTTAAAGGGAACGTAAAGAAACAGCGGCCGTTTGAAATCGTGGTTTTCGATCAGCCGCACCGCTTCATTGCCGATCAACTCGGTGGTGTAGCCCTCGTCCCGGCAGACTTCGCCGTTGCGGTGCCAGTCGAAGCCACCGTCACGCTCATGGGTGAAGTAGTCCAGGGCGCCGTTGTAGTGGCCGTATTGGTGGTCGAAGCCGCGCTCGGTGGGGAGATAGGATTTCTGGAAATGGCCCAGGTGCCACTTGCCGCAGATGGCGGTGAAATAGCCGGCCTGTTGGAGGCCCTGCGCGAGCGTCTGTTCCTCCAGCGGCAGACCGTATTGGGCCCACGGCCGGACCACCCCTACCTGCAACCCGTGCCGCATCGGGTAGCGGCCGGTCAGCAGGGCGGCGCGCGTGGGGGAACAGACCGGTTGAACATAGAATTGTTCGAGTTTCGCCCCGCGGGCGGCCAGTTGGTCCAGGTAGGGCGTTTTGATTTCGCCTCCGTGATAGCTCACATCGCTCCAGCCGAGATCATCCGCCAGAAGCAGAACCATGTTGGGCCTCGGCGCGGCGGCCCCGACGGGGAACGGGAACAAGAGCCCAACGAACGCCACACCGAGGCAGAGGACCGCCGAGCGAAAAGCAAGCCGCAGCATGGAAGCAAGTTCTCAACTCCCGCCCGCAATGGCAATGGCTTTTCGTCGCCTGGTAAAAGCCAGGAAGACCGCCGCGCCACCCGCCGCCAGCGGCAGCATCGCCGGTTCGGGCACGACCGACACCCAGATCGGGCCGGTGCGAATCGGCAATTCCACAATGAGGTCCGGCGGGATGGCGGGAAGGATGGCGGAGACGCCTGCCAGCACCTCACCGCCACCCCGAAAACCGCCGGAGGAATCCATCAGGCCCGGCAATGGCCGGAACCCGAGCGATGGCGAATGGGCCGGCCCCCCGCCGGCGCGGCCCCCAGCCATTATCCGCAGCCGGGGCGGGCGCCTGAGGGGCAATAGTTGACCCATCGGACAACGACGCCTCAGCCCGGGCGTGACGAATGCCGGCAAGCCTGGTCAAATTGTAGGTGACGAAAAAACCTTGGTTTTGGGCGGCGGTTGGGGCAGTAAATTGAAAAGACAGCATGCCTTTGACATGAGCCGGTTTGTTAATCTTGAGCTCGGCGGCGAGTCCGAGGAGCCAGCGCACCAGTCCAAAGCCCTGGTGAAAGACGAGGCTTATTGCGTAAGCCAGGCGCAGGCGGCCTTCGAGGGCGGGGATTTCGAACGCGCGCTGCGCTGGTTCTGCAAGGTGCTGGAGTTCAATCCGGACAACGCCGCGGCGTGGGCCGGGCAGGTGCGCATGCTGCTCGAACTGGGGGAGCAGGAGGAGGCCCGGTTGTGGGCGGACAAGGCGCTGGAGCGGTTTCCACACGACCCGGACTTGCTGGCGGCCAAAGCCGTGGCGCTGGCTCGGGCGGGGGACCTCGAGGGCGCCCTCGCCTTTTCAGACAGCGCGATTGAGGAACGGGGGGATACGCCTTACGTGTGGCTGGCGCGGGGAGACGTGCTGCTGGCCCGGGGGGAGCGGCGGGCCGACTATTGTCTCGAAAAGGCCCAGACGCTGGCGCCGCGGAACTGGTTCATCACGTGGCTGGCCGCGCGCATTCGGTTCTATTACCGCCAGTTCGCGGCCGCCCTGAAGTTGCTGCAGCGGGCCCTGGAGGAAAATGCGACGCAATTTGTGCTCTGGCTCGAGCTGGGGCGTTGCCAGGAAGCATTGGGCCTGCTGGGACCGGCGCAGGTTTCATTCAGCCAGGCGGCGCAGCTCAACCCCGATTGCCGCGACGCCGCGCTGGCGCTGGTCCGCCTCTCCCACGCCGGCGTGGGCAAACGCCTCGGGGGCTGGTGGCGGCGGCTTTTCACCTCATGAACAACCACAGCCTGGACCGGTTGCTCGCCGCGGCGAGCCAGTACGACGCCTCGGACCTGCACCTGGTGGCGGGGGTGCCGCCCGCGTTCCGCGTCAACGGCGAAATCATCATTGCCGATGAGGACGCCCTGACCGAGACGGAGGTGGCCCAGATGGCCGACAGCCTGTTGAACGACCAGCAGAAGCGCAAATTCGAGGAGGAATGGGAGCTGTGCATTTCGTTGTTGCACCGCGCCGCCGGGCGCGTGCGGGCCACGTTTTACCGCCGCAACGGCCACCCGGAACTGAGTGTCCGGTTCTGCGGCTCCCGCATCCCAAGCCGCGAGGAACTGGGGCTGCCCGAAAAAATTGACGACCTGGCGCGCAAGCCGAACGGGCTGGTCCTCATCACGGGCCCCACCGGGGCGGGCAAGACCACGACCCTGAATTACCTGGTGGACCTGATTAACAGCGAGCGGCGGTGCAAAATTGTCACCATCGAAGACCCGATTGAATTTGTTCATGAAAACAAGCGGGCCATCGTCGTTCAGCAGGAGGTCCTCACCGACGTGCGCTCGTTCAACCGCGCCCTGATCCATGTGCTGCGCCAGGACCCGGACGTGATCGTGGTGGGCGAGATGCGGGATCATGAGGCGATCTCGACCGCGTTGACGGCGGCGGAAACCGGGCACCTGGTGCTGGCCACCATGCACTCGCCGAACGTGCCCCATGCCTTGGAGCGCATCATTGGCGTCTTCGAGGGCAGCGCCCAGCGGCAAATCGTGCTGCAGCTTTCCAACGCCCTCCAGGGCATCATCGCCCAGGACCTCCTCCCGGCGGCGGACCGCACCCGCCGGGTGCTGGCCTATGAACTGGTGGTGGCCACCAACGCCGTGCGGAATCTCATCCGTGAAAATCAGCTTCACCTGCTGGAAAACACCCTTCAGACGGGGCGCAAAGATGGCATGGTACTGATGGATAATTGCCTCTATGACTTATATTGCCGCTGCCTCATCAGTTATGACACCGCCGTGAGCCGGGCGCGGCATCCGGACCGGATCAGCCGCCAACGCGCCTGAGCAGGCGTGAGACGGTCACCCCTCTGGCGCCGAAGCGGGCCCCGGCCCACTCCCAGAGGCACTTTTGGTATGCAATCAAGTGGAGACAGCCTGGGCGGAATCCTCTCCCTGCTGGTGCTGGGAGCCGGCGGGCTTGCGTTCGTGGTCTGGACGATCGTGCGGGCGGAGGAACCGCTGCAGCGGCTGGTCAAATGGGTGCTGACGGCGCCCGTGCTGGCCGTCCTGATATTTGTCGTCGCGCCCCTGGTGGGTCGGGGCGGTTATACGGCGGCATTCGGCGGCATCCCGTTAACCGCGGTCTGCGGCATCTTCCTGGCGATTATCTGGGTGCGGGACGTGGCGGGAGTGTTTGCCCGGCCCTTCACCAGCCTTTACGATGGCGGCAACGTGCCGCCGGAGCCGCGCCCGTTTTATTCCGTGGCGCAGGCGCGGCAGAAGCAGGGGCAATACCTCGAGGCGGTGGCTGAAATCCGCAAACAGCTCGAACGATTCCCCACCGACGTGGAAGGCCAGTTGCTGCTGGCGCAAATCCAGGCCGAGAACCTCAATGATCTTCCCGCGGCCGAGTTGACCATCCAGCGGCTCTGCAACCAGCCCGGCCATGCCCCCCGCAACCTCGCTTTTGCCCTGTACTCCATGGCTGACTGGTATCTTCGCTACGGCCAGGACGCGGACTCGGCAAGGCGGCAGCTCGAGCGCATCATCGAGCTGTTTCCGGGCTCGGAGCTGGCCTTGGGCGCCGCGCAGCGGATTGCGCACCTGGCCGATCCCGAGATGCTAACGGCCTATTACGACCGCAAGAAGTACCTCGTGCCCGAAGCGGACCGCAGCTTCGGGCTGCGTCCGGGCAGCGCGCATTTCGCCCCGAAGGAAACCGAGCCCGGCCTCCGGGCGGCGGAACTGGTCAAGCACCTGGAGCAACATCCGCTGGACGGCGAGGCCCGCGAGCAACTGGCAAGAATCTACGCCTGCCACTATGGCCGGCTGGACCTGGCCACCGACCAACTCGAGCAACTGATCCAGTACCCGAATCAACCGGCCCGGCTGGTGGCGCGCTGGCTGAATCTGCTGGCCGATTTCCAGATTCAGGGCGGCGCGGATTATCAGACAGTGCGGCAAACCCTTGAACGGATCATCGAACGGGGCCCGGACCTGGCGGCTGCGGAAAACGCGCGCAAGCGGATTGACCTGCTGCGGCTGGAACTGAAGGGGAAGGAAAAGAGCCAAGCCGTGAAGCTTGGCTCTTACGAACAGAATATCGGATTGAAGGGCCGGCTACCGCACTAGCTTGAGCGCCACCTGCTTTTCAATCTCATGCGCGAGATTGAGATCGGTCCCGCCGCCGGAAGTCCGGGTTTGCACTACAATCCCGGTGACCTTCGGGTCCAGGGCCTCGATGCGGATGAACACATTGCGCTGGTTGACCTTGCCCTCGATAGTCCGGGTCAGGTTGGTCGCGCTGTGCAACGTGCTCTCGTTAAGCAGCGTTCCGTTGAACTTGACCACGTCCTTGGCCGCCTCGAACACCCGGTCCACCGGCCGCTCGTAGCGGCCCTCGACCCAGTCCTTGACGAACGGCACCCCGGCCTTGGTTCGGCCCGTGACGGTGCCGACACAACCCGCTCCGGCGAGCAACGCCCCAAGCAATACCACAAAAATCGTTGTCTTCATTTCCCTAAAGCAAGCCCCAATCCGCTTCGCCGTCAAGCGGTTTCCCATCGGTATCCCCACCAAGTCCCCTCAGAGTCGAACCCCGCCCCACGCCGCAGTTGACAAGGAGGGCCCACGAATCAGAATCGGGCGACGATGGACTGCCCATGAAACCCGGTTTTCAATTCCGTTATCCGGCGGCGATTCTTTTTCTGCTCGGCGCGGCCGTCGGCGCCGGCGCGGGCCCGGGGGGTGCGGCAGCGTCAAGCATTGCCACCAACTTTCTTTCGGACCACCCGGAGCGGTTGCTGGTCCAAAACCAGGCGTGGGGGGAACTGGGCTTCGACACGGCGGCGCACGAGCGGCACAAGGCGGGCGAACCCTTGCGCATCGGCCAGCACTCTTACGCCAAGGGCCTTGGACACCATGCCAATGGGCGCCTGGCTGTTTTGCTCGGCGGCGAGTTCGACCGGTTCGAGGCAGAGGTGGGTCTGCAACCCTGTGGTGGAGAGGGAAGCGTGGTTTTCCGGGTGCGGGTGGATGGTCGCGAGGCGTTTGACAGCGGGGTGATGCGGACGGGAGACCCCCCAAAAACGCTCAGCCTATCCGTGGAAGGCGCCCAAGAGCTTTGGCTTGAAGCGCACGACGCCGGCGACGGAATCACCTGCGACATGGCTAACTGGGCCAACGCGCGCCTGGTTGGCTCCAGCAGAACGCGGGTGAACCAGCCGGGCGGCGAAGTGGATGTGGCCCCCTTTGGGCAGGTGGTGACGAGTGATCCGAAGCGGACCGACGGCTCGCGGGCCGACCGGCTGGGGGAGTATCGTGCCGAGGATGTATTCCTGGAAACGGAACTGCAGCCGGACGCCGGCGGCGGTTACGTGCTGAAACCGGATTCAGACGGCCTCGCGTGCATCGGCCTGAGGTGGCTCAGCCGGCGGGCCTTGAAAGAGCTGCGTTTAAAGATGGACAACCTGGAGATGGTAGCCGCGGCGCAAGCGGCGCGCGTGGAAGGCTGGTTTGGCGAATCAGCGTGGCAGGGGAATTGGGTGGTCTTGGAGGGCAGTAAATCGGTCGAGGACGACGAATTGGTCCTGCGGCTCTCACCCAAAGCACCCAAAGGCGGCCTGCTGCAAACCAGCAAGGTGCGCTGGCTCATTCCCACCGGCCACACCCCCTTGCGGGTTCGGCAACTCAAGGCCTATACGCGCTCGCGCTGGACCGACGTGGTCTTGACCGGCGAGGCGGAAGGAGTGCCAGCCACGGCCAAAGGCCAATGGCGGGTTCACAACGGGACGGCGGTTTTTCCGGACGGGCCATTCAGGGAGGGCGGCATTGGCTGGCAGGAGTGGGATTTGACGCAGCCCTTGAAGCTCAGGGTGCGGCATGCCACCCCGTCGCTGCTCAAGGGCGACGCAACGGTCCTGCAGTTTCGGCTCCCGGCGGGCAGCGTGGGGGTTGGCCTCGAGGACCTGTTGACCAACGGCTGTGTTTATGTGCCCAGTCACGGTTTGTTCGTGGCGGTGCAGCCGGCAGGCGGCCCGGCACTCCGCCTGGCGGAATACAAACGCCGGATCGCGGGTCGGCAAAGCATCCTGCCGCAGGTGCGGCAACTGCCGGATCAAAGCCTGGACCAGGCGATGGCACGAACCCATCACGAAGCCCAGCGCGCCGGTCCGGTCATGCTGTCGCTGTCCTGTGACAACACGAAATATGTGGTGGACCGCGACGGCGAGCTGCGTTTTCGCCCCGGGGACAGTAGCAACGGCGATTGGAACGCCGGGGCGGCCCGCATCCGACCCCGGTTTGGGGATGGAAGAGCGGACCGGTTCGAGCGTCGGCTCGAGGGCGGCTGGCTGCCGGTGCCGGTCATGCGTCTGGAGCGGGAGGGCGTGGCCTACAGCCAGAGAGTCTTTGCAGCGCCGGATGATGAGGACGGCACTGACCCGCTTCGTCTGAACCGGCGGTCAGTCTGTGTGGCGGAGTTCAGCGCAAGCAACCTGCAGCCGCGGGAAGTCGAAGCCCGGATTGAACTGGATTTCCGTCTGCCCGGACAAGGGGCTGCGCCTGCCAGGTTGACCCCGGTGGGAACGAACGAGTACACGGCGCACTATGGAGAATTTCCCGTGCGCGTCGTCGTTGCCCCGGTCAGTCCGCTCGAGGTCCAAGTCGAGGATGGAATCCTGCGCCTGGCAGGCCGGTTGCCGGCGAAGGGAAGGGTGGATTTGACGCTCTTTCTGGGAGGAAGTCCGAATGCGCCGCGAACCCTGGCGGAGGGGCAGCGGCTGCGCGCGCGGGTGGCGGCGTACTGGGAAAAGGTGCTGGCTCCGGCCACGCAAATCGAGACACCTGATCACGCCTTGAACGACGTGATTCGGTCCTCGCAGGTCCGCTGCCTGATTGCAGCGCGCAACGAGGCCGACGGCGCGCGGGTGGCGCCGTGGATCGCCGCAATGTCCTATGGTCCGCTGGAGAGCGAGGCCCATTCGGTCATTCGGGGAATGGATTTTCTGGGGCATGCGGAGTTCGCCCGCCGCGGGCTGGAATACTTCATTCACCGATACAACACCAATGGCTTCCTGACGACCGGCTATACCACCTTCGGCACCGCGTGGCATTTGTGGACGGTGGGCGAGCACCATCAACTGACGCAGGACCACGACTGGCTGCGGCGCGTGGCTCCGGAACTTCGCCGCGTTGGCGATTGGATTCTGCGGCAGGTCGAGAAGACCAGGCGGCTGGACCCGGAGGGCCGGCCGGTGCCCGAATACGGCCTGATGCCGCCCGGGGTGATGGCGGATTGGAACTCGTTTGCCTGCCACTTCATGATGAATGGCTACTACCACGCCGCCCTGCGCGAATTGGGCGCGGCGCTGGGCAGCCTCGAGGACGACCGCGCCGGGGCTTTTGCGCGGGGCGCCGCGGAGCTGCGGGACCACATTTTGCGCGCCTACCACTGGACCCAAGCGCAATCGCCGGCCTTGCCGCTGCGCAACGGAACGTGGATTCCGGCTTATCCGTCCCAGGTGCACAGCCCCGGCAAGCTGGCGGATTTCTTCCCAGGAGACGACGCGGGGCGAAGCTGGGCGTATGACGTGGAATTGGGCGCACATCAGTTGGCGCCCACGGGGGTAATTGATCCACAGGATGCGGAGGTGTCGCGGATGCTGGACCACATGGAGGATGTTCAATTCCTGAGCGACGGCTGGTTCGACTACCCGGCGGCGGCCAGTGAAGCGGACTGGTTTAACCTGGGTGGGTTCGCCAAGGTCCAGCCCTACTATGCGCGGAACGCCGAGATCTACGCCCTCCGGGACGACGTGAAACCGTTTCTCCGGTCGTATTTCAACAGCTTGGCGTCCTTGCTCAATCCCGAGGTTCTGACTTTGTGGGAGCATTTCCACCATACCGGCGCGTGGGACAAGACGCACGAGACGGGGTATTTCCTGCACCAGACCCGGATGATGCTGGTACAGGAGCGGGGCGACCAATTGTGGCTGGCGCCCCTGGCGCCCGAAGCGTGGCTGGCGACGGACAAACACCTCTCCGTAAGCAACGCGCCGACCCGGTTCGGGCCGGTGAGCTTCAGCATCTCCTCGCGCGCCGAGCCGCGGCGCGTCGAGGTGACGGTCCACCCCCCGCGGCGAACGCCGCCCAAAGCCATCGTGGTGCGGCTTCGGCAGCCGGAGAAAACCTTGATAAGCCGGGTTGAAGTCAATGGCCAAAGACACGACGCTTTCAGCCCGGGTCTCCAGACCATCACTCTCGAGTCCGCCGCCGGCCCGTTGACGATCACCGCCTGGTATTAGCCCTGCCGTCGGGCGACGGGGGCGCGCGCCGCAAGCGGGCCGCCCAGGACTCCTTGAAACATTTGCGCATCGAAAAAGACCTCTGGGCGGCCATGGAGGGAGCCGACGCCATCGTGCTGGCGGTGCGCCACGCCCCCTACCTGGCGCTCGATCCCGACCAGGTGTTCAAGCGGGTGGGGCATCGCTTCGCCCTCATTGATTGCTTCTGTGTGCTGGACGACGACCAGATCCGCCGCTACCTCGAACTGGGCTGCGAAGTCAAGGGCATGGGCCGCGGTCATATCAAGCGCATCAAGGATGGCATCGAAAAGCGGGCCAGGCCCGGAAAGACAAAATCCTCGCACCAAACCGGACGACGGCCATGAGCCGGCAGGCGGTGTCGGCCAGCCCATCGGCCGGCGGCTTGTTGCGCGGCGCCGCTGGTTTACCTCGCTGAAGACGGGGCGGGCGTTTCCATGATTTCAATTCGGCCCGGCAACCAATCCGGGCCCGAAGGTCGGGCGTCAGCACCCGACTGTCGCACCCCAAGACACTGGCCTGGCCGCGCGTGGGGGGCAGCAGGCCCAGCAGGAGGCGGATGGTCGTGGTTTTTCCCGAGCCATTCCGCCCCAGCAACGCAAACACGCCGCCGCGCGGCACCTGTCCAGTTCATACACGGCCGCGTGCCGCCCAAAATACCGCGTCAAACCACGGGTTCGAATGACTGGCTGCTCAGGTGTCATTGGCGTCGCCTCCTTTCGGCTGCTTCCATTTGCGGAGTTTCTTCTCAAAGGCTTCCTGAAGTTCCTCGGGGCTGAAATCCATGGCCATCGCCTCCCCAATCAGGCTGTCCAGGAGCGGTTCCAGGCGGCGCCACCCCTCCTCCCGCGTGAACACCCGCCGTTTGCGGGTCACGAAAACCCCGCGGCCGGGCCGCGCCTCGATCAAACCGTCGCGGGCCAGTTCGGCATAGGCGCGGGCCACCGTGTTGGGATTGATGACCAGTTCCTCGGCCAGCGCGCGGACACTGGGCAGGGGGTCGCCCGCCGCGAGCTTCCCGGTGGCCACCGCGAGCCGGACCTGCTCGGTGAGCTGCCGGTAAATCGGGGAGTCGGAGCCGGTGCGGATATGGAAGCAAAGGGCCATGACTCTAGTATCGTACTAATACGAATAGCACAGTAATACAATGCTGTCAATAGAACTTTTGGCTACTTGTTCCCGCCCCCTTTTCGGCTTTTCTTCACCGCGAGTCCGTGGCATTGCTCGTTCCGCTATGCGGAATGGTTCCGAAATGAGGCGGCGGGAATTCCTCGCCGGAATGGCTGCAGGTGTAGCGGCGCTGGCCACGGCGCAAAGCGTTACGGGTGAGTCCCGGCCAATGGCGCGAAACAAAAAGAACCCGAAAGGTCTGGCGGAACCCCCCTTCCGCCCCCTGCCCTTGGGCTCCATCCGGCCTTTGGGTTGGCTCGAGCGGCAGTTGAGAATCCAGGCTGCGGGCTTGAGCGGGCACCTGGACGAGTTTTGGCCCGACGTGGGCCAGAGCCAATGGTTCGGCGGCAAGGCCGAAGGCTGGGAGCGCGCTCCCTATTGGCTCGACGGGTTGATCCCGCTGGCTTGGACGCTTGACGACCCCGCCCTCAAGGCCAAGGCGGAGCGTTACGTCAACCACATCATCTCCGCCCAGCGGGCCGATGGCTGGTATGCGCCTTTTCCTGCGGACGCCCAGGCGCGCCGGTACGACCTGTGGGCCATCCTGCTGGCCAACAAGGCGCTGGTTCAATACCACGAAGCCACCGGCGACAACCGCGTTCTACAGGCAGTGGAACGCAACCTGAAGGCCTTGGCCGCCGCCCTCGACCGCGCGCCGCTGTTTGGGTGGGGTCAGTTTCGCTGGTTCGAAGGGTTGATCCCGGTGTTTTATGTTTACGAGCAGACCGGACAGGAGTGGCTGCTCGATCTGGCCCGCAAACTTTTCGATCAGCGTTTCGATTACCAGGCCTTCTATCAAACTCCGGAGATCGCCTCGCCCACGCCCCGCCGCGGCCTCTGGACTTGGGAAAAGCACGTCGTCAACACCGCCATGGCCTTGAAAGCCGGCGGCCTGGCCTGGCGCCTGACCCGCGACGAACGCGACCGCGCTTTCCCCGCCCGCATGCTGGAAATCCTCGACACCTGGCACGGCCAGGTGACGGGGATGTTCACGGGAGACGAGTGCCTCGCGGGCCGAAACCCGGTGCAGGGCACCGAGCTGTGCGCCGTCGTCGAGGCCGTGTTCTCTCTGGCTCAGCTTCTGTCGCTCACCGGCGACCCCGCCTTCGGCGACCGCCTCGAGCGCATCGCCTTCAATGCGTTGCCTGCCACCTTCTCGCCCGACATGTGGGCGCATCAATACGTGCAGCAGGCCAACCAGGTCCAATGCACCATCAATCCGGATTGCATGTGGTCCACCAACGGCCCGGAATCCAACCTCTACGGCCTGGAGCCCAATTACGGCTGTTGCACCGCGAACATGCACCAGGGCTGGCCCAAATTCACCGCCCACCTGTGGATGCGCGCGCCCGGCGACGGCCTGGCCCTCATGGCCTGCGCCCCCAGCGCCGCGCGCCTGACCCTCCGCGGCGTGGCCGTTCGTGCCACGCTCCAGACCGATTATCCGTTCCGCGAAACCCTGACGCTGACGGTGGACCCCGAACGACCGGTCCGGTTCCCGCTCTGGGTCCGCGTGCCCGCCTGGGCCAGCGGGGCCACCCTGCGAATCACCGGCGCCACGCCGCGGACCCTCCGGCCCGGCGCTTTCCACAAGCTCGAGCGCCAATGGAACGGGCCAACGGAGATCACCCTGCATTTCCCCATGCGCCCCAAAACCACCCGCCGCTATAATCAGGCCCTGGCCATCGAACGCGGCCCGCTGGTCTATTCCCTCAAACTTGAAGAGACTTGGACACGCGTTAACGCCGACAAACCCCATCGCGAACTGCCTCACGGCGATTTCGAGGTCCGCCCCGCGAGCCCTTGGAACTACGGCCTGCTTGTGGACGAAAACCGCCCGGAGGCCAGCATCACCTTCCAGGAGCGGCCCATCGGCGACAAACCCTTCTCCCCGGATGGCGCGGGGATTGTCGCCCAGGTCAAGGGGCGGCGTTTGCCGCAGTGGAAACTTGCGCACGGCTGGGCCGACGAGGTGCAGCCAACCGCCCAATCTTCGACCGAGCCCCTCGAGCAACTGACGCTGATCCCATACGGCTGCACCAATATCCGCATCACTGAGTTTCCGCGCCTGAAACAGTAGCAGAAATCCGGACCACAGATTCCAGCGGTTGATTATGATGCTGCGGCCAGGCTCAACCGCGGCGTCGGGCCGCTGGAAAACCAGGTGAGGGTGTGCTTCCGTGCCGCAAGCGCAATGGAAAGACTTCTGCGCTGGAAAAAAATTTGCCCCGAAAAAGTACTTGCAATCGAGGCGCAAAATGCGAAGCTCAACCGCGTCTAATAGATCGCTTTGTCTTCCCAGGCATGGAAAGTCCTCAGTTGAACTCAGTTCAGTGATGATTTGAAACCCGATGAGCGGGAACAGTCCGGTGAGTTCAAGTTAGTCTAGGACGAAAGAGAATAGATGAGTTCGAAACTGTTTGTGGGAAACCTTTCCTTCAACCTGACCGAAAATGACCTCCAGGACGCCTTTGCGGCGCATGGAACGGTTCTCGAAGCCAACCTGATGCTGGATCGCTCGACGGGGCGTCCCCGTGGCTTCGGCTTTGTCACCATGAGCACCCCCGAGGAAGCCCAAGGCGCGATTAATGCGCTCCACGGCAAGGATTTGGGCGGGCGCGCCCTGACCGTAAACCTCGCCCGGCCTCGGGAAGAGCGGGCGGAGGGCGGCGGACGGCGTTCGTTCCCGCGTGGCGGCGGTGGCGGCGGACGTCGCGACCGATATTAATTGGTCCTCGCAGGATTCGGGAGGCTCGGGATTCCGAGCCTCCGTTGTTTTACAGGCTGCTTCTTTCCTGGCCGGAAATACCGGAGGTGGCCTGGCACTGAACCGGCCAGTCCACCATTCATGAAAGAACAGCATATTGAAGTCGAAGGCAGCATCCATGCGGTCCTCCCAGGCACCATGTTCCGCGTCGAGCTTGACAATAAACACCTGGTCCTGGCGACCATCTGCGGCAAAATGCGCAAGCGATGGGTCCGCCTCACCGTTGGGGACCGCGTCAAAATGGAAATGTCACCCTACGACCTGGACAAGGGGCGGATCGTCTGGCGGTTGCGCTGAGGCCCCGCCGGCGCCAGGGGGAAAAGGGAGTTTTCCGCGAAAATGGGATTGACCTCGGGCCGCAGGTAAAAAAAGCTGCGGGGACGAACACTATGATGAAGCAGCATCCGTCCCCGCCTCAGCTTTCCCAATTTTGTCTCCGGCTCCTTTGGCTGGCCGCGGCGGCCGCGCTGTGCGGCTGCAAAACCACCTCGCGCCCGGGCGCCCGGGCGCCGCGCACCGGTGACGAAATTGTTGTCGCCGGCCAGTTTTTCCACACGGGGGCGCGGGTCGTCACCTGGATGGACCCCGGTGGCTACGATGCCTACCGCGTCGAACGGCGCTTCAGCCCCTTGGACAAGGCCGATTGGCGCAGCACCCAAGCCGAGGTCAAGGACCTCACCTCCCCCAACCGTTACAACCTCCGACGGGAGGGCCTGACCGACGAAGAAATCGAGCGGGTGCGTGGCGGCGGTTGGGACCTGCCGACTCTGCAAAAGGTCGTGGACCAGTGGGTGATTCATTACGACGTCTGCGGCACCAGCCGGCAATGCTTCAAGGTCCTCCACGATATGCGAGGGTTGAGTGTTCATTTCATGCTCGACCTGGATGGAACCATTTACCAAACCCTGGACCTCAAGGAACGCGGCTGGCACGCCACCTCGTCCAACAGCCGGTCGGTGGGGGTCGAAATCGCCAACATGGGCGCCTACCCGCCGGGCGGCAAAAATCCCTTCGCCGAGTGGTACGCCAAGGATGCCGACGGCCGGACTCGCATCACCATCCCCGAGCGTTTCGGCGACGGCGGCATCCGCACCCCCAATTTTGTCGGCCGTCCCGCGCGGCCCGAGCCCGTCCGCGGCGTGGTGCAAGGCCGCGAGCTTGAGCAATACGACTTCACCCCCGAGCAATACGATGCCCTGATCAAACTCACCGCGGCGTTATGCAAAATCTTCCCGAAAATCCCGTGCGACTATCCCCGGGACAGCGAGGGCAACCTGATCACGCGGAAGATTGCGGACGAGGACCTTCCCAACCTGCGCGGCGTAATCGGCCATTACCATATCCAGACCAACAAGGTTGATCCCGGCCCGGCGTTCCAATGGGATTACGTGCTGGACCGCGCCCGCAAACTGTTGCGAGGGGGCCTCTCCGGCATGGCGGACCACGTGAGCCGGGGACACCTCCGCCCTCGCTGACGAGCCGCCCGCCCAGACCGCGGCAAAGGCCCGTGGCGACGTCATGACCTGGTCCAAACTCAAACGCCCGCGGTGGCTGGCAACCCTGGCCGCCTTGCTGCTGCTCGGCGGCCCGCCGCCGGTGGCCGCCGAACCCTCGGTGCGGCTCGAGGCAGAGGGCTGGACGATCCGCAGTCAGGACCGAGCCATCATCATCAACCCCACCAACCTCGCGCTGACGTTTCGGCGCGGCGAGGTGGTCTGGCGCACCCTGCCTTCTCAACCCGGCGAGGTGACGCTTGAGGCCGGCGGCCGCCGCGTCACTCACGCCTTGCGCGAGGCATCGCGCGTTGAGTTCAAGCCGTTTGTCACCGGTTATTCCGACGGCGTGCGCCTGCAGCTCTCGGGGTTCAAACACAACGGCCGGGAGGTGGACGCCCTGCTCAGGCTGTCGGTGTCCCTCGAGCGCGACACGGGCGAGGCGCTCTTTGAAGCCTGGGCGGCAGAAGGCGAGGCCCGCGTCAAGGAACTGGTCTGGCCGCGCGGGTTCGAGCCGGAATCCGTCGAAACCACCATCGTCCCGTTCATGCAGGGCATGCTGCTTCCGAAAGGCTGGCCGCGACAAGTTCACCTGTATGACTCGCTCGCCTACGGGCGCGGCCTCTACATGCCTTGGTGGGGCGTGCAGCAGGGCCGCTCGGCGGCCATGGTCATTCTCGAAACTCCCGCGGATGGCGGCTGCCGTTTCGACCATCCCGCCGGCGGCCCCACCCGCATCGAACCGCGCTGGGTCCACTCCCTGGGACGATTGGCTTATCCGCGCCGCTTGCGATTTTGTTTCTTTGATCAGGGGAATTACGTGGACATGGCTCGGCGTTATCGCCGCCATGCCATCCAGACGGGAACGCTCGTGACGCTGAAAGAAAAGATTGCCCGGAATCCGATCGCGGCGCGGCTCATTGGCGCCCCAGTGGTGCATACCTCGATTCTGAGCCATATCCAGCCCGAGTCCTCTTACTACAAGAAGGATGATCCGGCGGCCAATCACCAATTGGTGACTTTCGACCAGCGGGCGGAGCACCTCCGAAAACTGCGCGCGGCGGGGGTCCAACGAGCTTACGTCCATCTGGACGGCTGGGGATTCCGCGGCTACGACAACCTGCATCCCGACATCCTGCCGCCCAGCCCCGAGGCCGGCGGATGGGACGGACTCAAGCGTTTCGCCGAGGTGTGCGACGAACTCGGCTATCTCTTCGCGGTGCATGACCAATACCGCGACTTCTACCACGACGCCGCCTCCTACAGCGACGACCTCACGATCATCGAGGAGAACGGCTCGCGGCCGTTCATGCAGATTTGGTGGGGCGGACGCCAGTCCATCCTTTGCTCGCAATTCGCGCCGGGTTACGTGGCGCGCAACCACCGCCGCATCCTCGCGGAGGGGGTCAAATTGCGGGGCGCCTACCTCGACGTGTTCGCCGTCGTTCCGGGGGACGAGTGCTACAGCCCCGATCACCCCGTCACGCGCGCCGAGTCACTCGCTTACCGCGGTCAGTGTTTTGACCTCATTCGCGACCTGGAGGGAGTCGTCAGTTCGGAGGAACCGGCTGACTGGGCCATGAAACACCTGCACCTGGTGCATCACGCCCCGTTCGCGTTGGACCCGAATCCCGGCAACGGGCCGGCCATGGGCGTGCCCATCCCGCTGTTCACACTGGTCTATCACGACGCCCTGGTCGTGCCTTGGAGTCTGGGCCGCGGCGGGTGGGGCATCCCCGACGAGGATCTCGGTTTCCTGCACGCCCTGGCATGCGGCGGCGTTCCCTACGTCGCTCTCACGCCTGACCCGAGCCACCTTGAACAGGTCCGGACCGTTTGCGCCCTGCACCGTCGCGTCGCCCTTGAACCGCTGGTCAGCCACGAATTCAGCGATGGCAGCCGCCGTCGTCAAACCACCCGCTTTGCCGACGGCACCACGGTGGAAGTGGATTTCGACACCGGCCAGCACCGCATTTCGCCGCCACTCAAGCCCGAGGAACTGAGCCCGCCGCCTTGACCGGCGCCTCTGGGGTGGAAAGCGCGGGCCCCCGATTTTTCCGCTGAAATTGCTTGAGAATCCGGCGATTCCTGCGATGGTAGGGTGACGCGCAGATAGTTGTATTCATGAAAGCAAGCTTCGTCCCCCCTGCCCTCCTTTTGATCGCGGTTTCCCTCCTGCCGGCGCTGGCAACGCAGGAACCGCCGCCCGCCGTCGAGGTTCCCTTCCGCCCCACGCCCGACTTTCCGAACCTGGACGCGGCGCCGGCGCCCTCACCCGCCGCGGCGGATGCCGTGCCGGGGTCGCAGCCGGTATCAGGTCCCATCGCCCCCGCTGGCGGCCAGCCGGCCGGCGCGTTGTCCGGCCGCATCGTGTTCACCAGCGCCGGTCATGGGTGGGACTGGACGGGCAGCGCCTGGGCGCTCGGCCGCCCGCTTCTGCTGGAAATGAACGAGGATTACGGGAACCTCGACCAAATGACCATGTTCGCCATCTATTGTTTCAACGCCGGGGCGACGGTGGTTCCCTTCCGGCCCATCGGATTCCAGACCAACGAGGTCGTGTTGGATAACGTCAGCGCCGGGGTGACATGGAGCGGGAGCTGGAGCGACAGTTCCTCGACGGTTTACTACGGCCAGGCCGGCGCCCTGCCCTACCGGTTCGCCAACGTGTCCGCGACTGAAACCGCCACCGCCACCTACACTCCAAACATACCGGTGGCCGGCTTTTACCCCGTTTACACGTGGGTGCTGGCCGGAGGCAATCGCATCAACCAGCTCTACCGCATCAACCACACCGGGGGACAGTCCCTCGTGCGGGTGCCGCATCACATGGTGGGCAACGGGTGGGTTTACCTCGGCACTTACTATTTCAACGCCGGCAGCAATCCGGCCAAGGGCGCCGTCATCATCAGCAACCTCGGCGAGGGCGCCAGCCCTTCCGGCGTTGTCATCGCCGACGCCATCCGCTTTGGCAACGGCATGGGGGACATTGACCGCGGCGGGGGCGTCTCCAAGTATCCCCGCGAGGAGGAGGCTTCCCGTTACTGGATTCAACGCTCTCTCGGCCAGGGTCAGGACTCCGGAATTTACGCCAACGGCAATGTCACGGCGCCCCCGCGCATGGCTGTCGAGATGAACCGCCAGGCCGAAGGCAACATGTTCAAACGCGTTTATATCGGCTTTCACTCGAATGCGGGTGGCGGGCGCGGCGTCCTCGGCTTGTACAACAACGCCAGCCTCTTTCCCGGCACCGCCACCTCAAACCAGTTCCGACTCGCCCAGCTCACCGGGGCCGAAATCAACAACGACCTGACCGGCATCCCGGTGCCGCCGCTCGAAGTCGCGTGGTACAACCGCGGTTCGAGTGTCACGTATGCTCGCAGCGACTACGCCTTTGGCGAAATCAACAACGCGATCATCAACAACGAATTCGACGCCACCATCATCGAGGTCGCTTTCCATGACGATGCCTCGGACGCCCAGTTGATGCGCGACCCCAAAGTTCGCAACTGGGTGGCGCGGGCTTCCTACCAGGCGGTGCTCCGTTTCATGAACGAGTTTGACGCTGCCCCCCTCACTTTCATCCCCGAGCCGCCGGTCAACGTCCGGGCCCTTGCCACCGCGGAGGGAGTTCGGGTCTCGTGGTCTCCCCCGATCGCCCAGGGCGGCAGTGGCACGCCCACCGGCTACGTCGTCTATCAGTCCACGGATGGCTACGGGTTCGGCAACCCCATCACGGTCAGCGGCAGCGGCACCGTGTCCCTCCTGGTGACCAACCTCGACGTGGACACCGATTACTACTTCCGCGTGGCCGCGGTCAACGCCGGCGGCGAATCCCTCCCGTCTGAAACCGTCGGCTGCCGCCGCGCCGCCAACCCGTTATCCAGCCGCATTCTGTTCGTCAACGGCTTCACCCGTTTTGACCGCACGCTGAACCTCCGCCAGTCCCCCTACGCGCAGCAATACAAGCCGCCCGGCCACGACAACAACTCGGGCGTGATTGATCGGGTCATGGCGCGCCGCGCCAACGCTTTCGATTACGTCGTGGACCACGGCAAGGCCATCCGCGCCTCCAGCGCCATGGGTTTCGACTCCTGCCAGCTTCAAGCGGCAACCAACGGCCTGGTGCCCTTGACCGATTATTCCATTGTCGTTTGGGCCTGCGGCAACCAATCCACCGCCGACCGCACCTTCAACCCCCTCGCCCAGGCCCGCGTTTCGGCCTTCCTCGCCGCCGGCGGCCACCTGTTTGTCTCCGGTTCGGAAATCGCGTGGGACTTGGACCGCGCCTCGGGCCCCAGCGCCGCGGACCGCGACTTTTTGCGCAATCGCCTTCATGCCTCGCTGGGGAACAACACAAACGACAATTCGGGGGTTTACACCGTCGCCCCCATCGCCGGCCTGCTTTTTTCCGGCAACCCTTCAATGTTGTTTGATGATGGCAGCCGCGGCATTTACTGGGTTGGCTATCCGGACGCCGTCACCCCCCACGGGCCGGGCGCGGCCGCAGTCTTGAACTACCCCGGTTACAGTGGTGGCGCGGCGGGCATCGTCTATGACGGGTCCGCCGGCGGCGGCAAGGTCGTCTATTGGGGGTTCCCCTTCGAAACGGTCACCAGTTCCGCCGCGCGCAATGCGTACATGGGGGACATCCTCAAGTTCTTCAGCCGCCCGCCGCGATTTGAGGCCGCCAGTCTCACGCCCGACCGGCGGCCGGTTCTGCGGTTAAGCGGCGAGCCGGGGTTGACGTATCGCGTCGAAATCTCGACCGATTTTGTGAACTGGTCTTTCCTGACCAATGTCGTGAACAGCGCGGGCGTGGTGGAGGTCACCGACATCCCCGCCAGCAGCGGCCAACGCTATTATCGCGCTCGCGTGGTCTTTTAGCCCTCCGGCCGGCCGCGCAGGGCGCCGTGCGGTTGCCTTTCTACCATCCCACCGTTCAGCGGATTCGCTCCATCCCGGGCGTTGTTGGGTCGAGGCATCCGGGCGGGGCTCCGGGCTTTTGAAAGGGGGCGGGAGGGGTTATTGGGGCGCGGCGGTCCGCTTGGGCTGAATTCTGCCGGAGAACTCGAGCACCTGGCCATCGGCGAGAAGCCGCTGGCGCAATTGGGCGTAGGGCACCTCCTGAACCGGGATGGAACGGTCCATGGCCAGGCTGGCCGCGGTGGCCGCGGATTGGGCGAGGATCATAAAGACGGGTTCCATGCGGATGGAGCCGAAGGCGATGTGGGAGGCGGAGACACAAACCGGCACCAGGAGGTTGTCGCATTGACCCGCTTTCGGCACCAGGGCGCCGTAAGCGATTTCGTAGGGCCCCTGGGTGGAGACGCCGATATCGCCTTCGTTCTGCACGTAACCCTCGGGCGTGATGTAACGTTGCACGTTGTGGGAATCAATGGTGTAGGAACCCATCCCCACCGATTCGGGCGTCGGCCGCTTTTTCAAGAGCTCGTTTTCGGTCATGACGTGCTTCCCGATCATGCGCCGCGACTCGCGCACGTAAATCTGGTGCGGCCATCCGCCGTTGTCCTTGAATTCGTCCCGGGCCAGGCCCCAGCGGCGCATTTCCTTCTGGACATCAGCCGGCACGCGCGGGTCGTTGGCGATGAAATAGAGCCACCCTTTCTGGTAGGTCTCGTGTTCGCGCAAGATCTCGCGGCGCCGCTCGTAACTGGCCTCGGGGTAATCGTAGTTCATTCCGATGTTGTCGGTGCTGAACGGCCCGTGGTTGTTCGAGTCGGTCTTGCGGTTCGGGATGGGGTCAAATTTGTCGAAGGTCTCGCGCCAGCCGGCATTAAAGACCCGCAGGAGCAGTTCATATTGGGCGGGGTCGTAACCGTCGGGTTTGGGCCACGGGATGCGGTTGTCGGGATGATCGGTGGCGCAGAAACGATAGCAGTAAGCTTGGACCCGCCTGTCGCCCTGACCGTACTCACCGGGCGGTTCGGTGCTGATGCGCGGCAACACCCCGCTGGCGGGGTCGCCCGGGACGACATACGGGCTGATCTTCTCCTTCAGGACTCCGAAATGGTGGCGGTGATGCAGCACCCCGGTCTGCACGCCGTTCCACGTTTCGCCGTAAACCGACCGGGCTTCGCGTCCGACATGATATTCGACACCGGCGGCCGCCATGAGGTCACCCTCGTAAGTGGCGTCAATGAACATTCGTCCGGCATAGGTTTTTCCGCTGAGCATGGTGATGGACGTGATCCGGCCGTTTTTCTTTTGCACGCCCCTGGCGCGGTCGAGCCATTCGTCGCGGTCCACGCGCAGATGGTGTTCGCGGACGAAATCCTCGAACACCTGCTCGGCGACGTGAGGTTCGAAGATCCACATGGTGCGGTTTTCGCCGTCAATCGCCGGGGTGCCCTGTCCTTTGTTGCCGTATTGCTCTTTTTTCTGCCAGCGCCAGGCCTCCGGGCGGTCGTAGTGTTGCCAGATGCGGTGGTAGAACTCGCGGGCGAGGCCGCCGATCACGGATTTATCGCCGGTGTCGGTAAAGCCAAGGCCGCCGCTGGAGAGGCCGCCCAGGTGTTTGTCGGGGCAGACGATGACGGCGGATTTGCCCATGCGTTTGGCCTGCACGGCGGCGATGACCCCCGCGCTGGTGCCGCCGTAGATGATCAGATCGGCCGTGGTGGTGGTGGCAGGCAAGTGGGGGGCCAGACCCAGCCCGGCTGCAATCAGGAGGCAAACTCGTTTCATAGGCGGAGACGGGATTGATGGTTCAAAAGGCGTCAGGGCGAAGGCTGTCAGGACGGCCGGCGGCGTGGCCAAAGGCGCAGAGCTCCTTTTTGTTGGCGGAGAGGCGGGTCAGGAACAAGAGATGGGTCAAGGGCGGCAGGTTTTGCTTGAGACGGGGCAGCAGGGCGCCGGCCGAAGCGTCTTTGAGTTTGAGGGTGACGACAAAGTGACGGCACCAGCGTTTTTGGAGCCAGCCGAGAAGCAGCTCGGCGCTGCGTTCCGGGGGGGCAATGACGTCGCACAAAAGCCAGTCCACCGACTGCCGGGGTTCGAACTGGAATGCATCGCCGCGCAGAAAGCGGAGGCCGGGATGGTCCATCAAGTCGTCGCGCAGGGGGGAGCGGTCCACGGCCGTGACTTGCGCGCCGCGGTTGAGGGCCACGTAAGTCCAGCTTCCGGGCGCGGCGCCGAGGTCCACGCACGTTTCGCCCCGTTGAATGGCGCGGCCGAGTCGGGCTTCAGCTTCCACGAGTTTATTGAAGGCGCGGCTGGGCGCCTGCTTGTCGGACGCCGCCGGCACATCACCCTTGGGAAAGAGGGAAAGGAGGTGGCGTTGCGCGAAAGGCAGGGGAGCTTGGGCGACCGAGAGAAAACCGTGGTTCGGGCGGGTCAGCAAAAGTTGGACGAGAGAGTCGTGGGGCGTGAAGGGAACGGGCTCGGGGCGGAGGTGTCGCAGCAAGTGCCTGCGCTTCTGGCGCAGCAAATCCACCATGGCTTCGCGAATGAGGCGGCACCGGTGTTGTCCGGCGTCGGGACTGGTCTGTCCACGCGGAGGCGGAGCCAGCCGTCCCGTTCGGTGTTTGAGGCTGTGCCAGGCCCGGGCGCCGATGTGGTGTTCCGTGCGCTCTCCGTAGTGAGGCACCACGTGAAGGCTCCAAGGGTGTCCTTCAGGGACGAGCTGGACGAGAGCGGGGAACACCGCCGCAGTCCAGGCGCGGATGGAGTCGGCGCGGACCTCGCGCACATCGGGAAGGAACTGGCGGCAGAAGGCGAGATGGGGCAGGGGGTCATGCGGTCGGAGTTCGAACTCGAGCTCAAGGAGGGCCGGAGCCTGCGGACGGACGCGGGCTGAGGGGAGCGATTGCGCCACTTCGGCGCGAAGCTCCGTTTCGGCATCTTCAGCCCAAAGGATCAGGTGCATGGTTTTGGATGGCGAACGGGGCGGGCCTTTGCGCCGCCCTGGCCAGCCGGCGCGGGCAGGATTAATGAGTCTGCCAAAAACTCAAGAAAGGAGTTGTGCTGGCGGGGGATTTGGGCTTAATGAGTGACGTCATTTTAGCAATTATGAAAAACTTCACACGCCGCGATTTTCTTAAAAGCACTGCCTTCACCAGCGCCGCCCTGAGCCTGAATGCATTGACATGGGCCCGGGCTGCGGGCGCGAACGAGGACATTCGAGTAGCCCAAATCGGATTCCGAGGGCAGGGGTCGGGACACATCAGCACGTTGCGCCGGCTCAAAGGGGTTCGGGTGGTGGCCTTGTGTGATGTGGACCAGCGGGTGCTGAGCCGGAAAGCCGAGGAGTTGGGGGGCGGAGTCAAGACTTACACGGATGTGCGGAAACTTTTGGAAGACAAGGAAATAGACGCCGTTTCGATCGCCACGCCGAATCACTGGCATGCGCTGGGGACGATTTGGGCCTGCCAGGCGGGGAAGGACGTTTATGTTGAAAAGCCGGCGTCGCACAACATTTTTGAAGGACGGAAGATGGTGGAGGCGGCGCGGAAGTACAAGCGGATTGTGCAATGCGGGATGCAATGCCGGTCGTCGGTGGGGTTGCAGGAGGCGGTGGAGTATGTCCGGAGCGGCAAGCTGGGCAAGATCGTTCTGGCCCGGGGTTTCTGTTACAAAGGGCGCAAGAGCATCGGGATGGTGGACGGGCCCCAAACGGTCCCGGATTACATTGACTACAACCTGTGGTGCGGGCCGGCGCCGGATGCGCCGCCGCGGCGGAATGGGAGTAACGGGCCGGTGCATTACGACTGGCATTGGTTCTGGGACTACGGCAACGGCGATTACGGCAACCAGGGGCCGCACCAAGTGGACATTGCCCGGTGGTTCCTGGGCGAGAATGCGATTGCGCCGTTCTCGATCGCGGTCGGGGAGCGCCTGGGGTACAAGGACTCGGCGGAGACGCCCAACACGCTGATCGTTTATCACGGATACAAGATCCCCATGATTTTTGAGGTTCGCGGCCTGCCTGAAAACAAAGCCTCGCAAACGGGTGAGTGGAGAATGGACCGTTTCAAGGGCGTGAGCATCGGCAACGTGATTGAATGCGAGGGCGGCTATGTGGTGGTCCCGAGTTACACCGAAGCGATCATTTACGACAAATCCGGCAAGCAGATCGCGAAGTTCGACGGCCGGAAGAAAAAGGACACGGCCGAGGACGTCAAAACGCCGACCGGCACGGTGGCCGAGTCGGGGGGCCATCACGGCAACTGGATTGCCGCGATTCGGAGCCGCAAACCGCAGCAATTGACCGCGGAGATTCTCGAGGGCCATTTGTCAGCCGGGCTGGTGCACACGGGGAACATTTCCTACCGGCTCGGGGCGCACAAGCGGCCGGGTGAAATCCGGGAGGCTTTGAAGGACACGCCGGGCATGACCGACGCCTTTGACCGCATGGCGGCGCATCTGGATGCCAACGGGGTGGACATTGCCAGCGAGCATTTGCAGCTCGGCCTGCCCCTCAAATTCAATCCCCGCAAAGAGCGCTTCGAGGGCAACGCCCAGGCCAACCAGATGGTCTCGCGCAATTATCGCGCACCGTTTGTCGTCCCGGACAAGGTGTAAGCGGGACAAGGCTGGCTACCGAGTCCAGTGATCCGGCGGCTGAGGCGCCTGGCGCGGCGAGGCAGTGGCGACCGATGCCGCCGGGCGGCGCGGCCCGCTCTCGACGGGATTCCCCGGGGGAGGTTGGGGTCGAGAAAAACGCGCTGTGGCTTTGTCCCGGCCTGGGTCTTCACGCAACCCCGCCGCCGCGCCGCTGCAAGCCGTGATTCCCGCCCGACGCAGGCCGCGATGGCCTATTCGAAGGTAACCACGCGGAAGAACTTCTTTGCCTGGCCCGGCGGCACGTCCAGCGGCATGCACATGCGCTGGCCGGTGCCGGTTTGGCGGGGCCCCACGTCCACCCACTGGGGATTCTCGGT
>ERZ795052.851-NODE-851-length-44098-cov-5.821811_pt1 | contig 44098 bp, 41 predicted proteins | sample MGYA00375136_ERZ795052 | MGnify/ENA primary metagenome ERZ795052 (study PRJEB30181, sample SAMN05720156) | activated sludge metagenome | isolation source: Anaerobic digester | place: Japan | collected 2015-05-26 ... | reverse complement strand
GAAGAGGGATGCGGGATGCGAGGGCATAGACTGTTAGAGAGAGGATTCATATTTTTGCCATCTTCTAGGCCAGATATCTTATCTCATTGCCCTCATATGAATCTCATCTCAAAACAAGCCTTTTATAAACTCAAAGGATGGAAGCCCTGGGTGAATGGATTGATTACCAGTATCGACGCTAACGGCAGGGTTCAGCTTCCCCTGGCCATCAGATATGGCCTTGATCTGTGCACAGGAGACAGGATCGCTATAGACCATCTGGGCGATGGGACCATCATTCTCAAGAAGATCGATGAAGGGGCTATTTTGAAGGGGGCAGATGGATCAAATTCCGGGAGGGAGAGGGCAGCCAGCAGTTGATCCTTGAGGGGCGGATGGGAGAGATTGAGGGGATTATCGATTCAATAATCCGGTTTAAAAAAGTATCACGGACCCGCCGGGATTCGAACCCGGGCCCGAGGCTCCGGAGGCCTCTATTCTATCCAGACTATACTACGAGTCCCCATCTTTGTCCCTCTTGGAAGAGAGCATGATATATCAGTAAAATTATGGAATATATAGGCATCGGGCTCTCTTCCCGGAAAAGCAGCCCTACCTAATCTCTAGCTCTCCAGAACAATCTCAATGTTTACATTTTTGGGAACCTGAATTCTCATGAGCTGGCGGAGAGCGCGCTCATCGGCATCAAGATCGATAAGCCTTTTGTGCACCCTCATCTCCCAGTGGTCCCAGGTGGCAGTCCCCTCTCCATCAGGGCACTTTCTACAGGGAACGACCATCCTCTTGGTGGGGAGGGGAATGGGTCCTGCCATATGGACTCCCGTCCTCTGGGCAATCCCTTTGACCTGATTGCAGATATCGTCCAGCATCAAGGGATTGGTGCCAGAGAGCCGAATTCTAGCTTTTTGCATGTTTTAACACCGAAAAAAGTTGATTTAGCGTGGTACCACGCTTATGCACATTCCTGCAGCGACGGTCGTGCCCATATCTCTGATGGCGAACCTGCCCAACTGGGGAATCTCCTTAACCGGCTCGATGACCATGGGCTTGGAGGGGGTGACCATGATGATGGCTGCGTCACCTGCCTTGATGAATGCGGGATTCTCCTCCTTGACTGCTCCTGACCTGGGGTCCAGCTTGGCCAGAATGGAGGTCAGGGTGCAGGCGATCTGAGCAGTATGGCAGTGGAACACTGGGGTGTATCCGGCGGATATGGCGCTCGGATGCTGCAGTACCACTATCTGGGCCTTGAACTCCTTGGCCACAGTTGGGGGCTTCTCCACCGATCCGCAGACATCTCCCCGGCGGATATCCTTCTTGGAGACGCCGCGCACATTCCATCCGATGTTATCGCCAGGGAATGCCTCGGGCACCTCCTCGTGATGCATCTCAATGGACTTGACCTCGCCTGACACTCCAGCGGGCTGGAAGACGATCTTATCGTTCTTCCTCATGACCCCGGTCTCCACCCTGCCCACGGGCACAGTGCCCACGCCAGAGATGGTATAGACATCCTGCACAGGTACACGCAGGGGCAGGTTGGTGGGCTTCTCTGGAACCTTCAGGTTGTTCAGGGCCTCAAGCAGTGTGGGACCCTTATACCAGGGCAGATTGGGGCTGGCCTTGGAGAGGTTGTCTCCCGTCAAGCCGGAGACTGGGATGAAGGGGATCTCATCGATCTTGTATCCAACCATCCTCAAGAGCTTGCTCACCTCATCCTTGACCTCATTGAACCTCTTCTCGTCATAGGGCGGGGTGGTGGCATCGATCTTGTTCATGGCCACGACCAGCTGGTTGACGCCCAGGGTCCTGGAGAGGAAGACGTGTTCCTTGGTCTGAGCCATGACCCCTTCCGGCACGGCCACAATCAATACTGCAGCATCGGCCTGGCTGGCTCCGGTGATCATGTTCTTCACGAAGTCCCTGTGTCCGGGGCAGTCCACTACAGTGAAGTAGTACTTGGCGGTATCGAAGCGGTGATGGGCGATATCAATGGTAACACCCCTCTCGCGCTCTTCTTTCAGGCTGTCCATGACCCAGGCGAACTCGAATGTCGCCTTTCCCTTGCCTGCTGCTTCTTTCTTATACTCATCAACTGTGTGGGGGTCTACGGCCCCGGTCTCGTACATCAATCTGCCTACGGTAGTCGACTTTCCGTGGTCGACGTGTCCAATAAATGCTAGATTGAGATGCGGCTTTGTATCTGCCATAACTTATCTCCTCCAACTGGCACTATCCATATTTTTAGTATTTCTGCGTTTAATCCTTTCGAAGGGTGGTTATACCACCTTCAGGTAATCACTGGGTTTGGGCATCTCCGGCTTCAAGCCCTTTCTGGTCCTGATCTGCCTGACAGTCTCCTGCAACAGGTTCGCCGGCAGGGGCTCGAATCCTGCGAACTCCGTCGACCAGAGGGCTCTTCCCTCGGTGGCCGATCTTATCGCCCCGGAGAAGCCGAACATCTGAGCCACGGGCATCTTGGACTTGAGGATAACCATATCTCCCTGGCTGTCCATGCTCAGGATGACGCCTCTTCTTCCCTGGATCTCAGACATGGCTCCACCCATTTGATCCTGAGGCACCTGTATATAGACATTCTGGAAGGGCTCGAGCAATACAGGATCTGCCATGAGGATTCCTGCCTGCACAGCCTGCCTGACTGCAGGAATGACCTGGGCCGGGCCGCGGTGCACAGCATCCTCATGCAGCTTGACATCCATCAGCTTGGCCTTCACCCCTTGCACCGGTTCCCTGCAGATGGGGCCATTCTTCAAGGCCTCCTCAAAGCCCTCCAGCATGAGCTCCATGGTCTCTCTCAGGTACTGGATGCCTTTGGTCATATTGAGGAGGACATTGGTTCCATAATAGCCGGAGATGTTCCTGGCCTCATCCTTGTCCATGCCGTTGTCGGTGAGCAGTTTTCTGCGCTCCAGCTCCTCCATCTTCATGCTGAGCTTGCCCTCCTTCAGGGCAGTGACCACTCCCTCTTCCAGTGGCTCGAACTCGATATAGAAGCGGTTGTGGTGATTGGGCGATTTCCCTTCCACCGGCCCGGCATGGCCGGCTATGGACTCCCTGTACACCACAATGGGTGGAGAGGTCTTAAGCTCCACTCCGCGATCGCGCTGGATCCTGGTTATGGTTACATCCAGGTGCAGCTCGCCCATGCCCGCCATGAGGTGCTCTCCTGTCTCCTCATTGATGTTGACCTGCAGGGTGGGGTCCTCCTTGGCGATCTGCCTCAGCACCTCGACCACCTTGGGCAGATCGCGGGTGTTCTTGGCCTCGACCGCCACTGTCATGACCGGTTCTGAGACATGCTTGATCTGCTCGAAGGGGGTCATGCCCTCCTCAGAGGAGACAGTTGATCCGACGATCGCATCCCTCAGGCCAGTGACGGCAGCGATGTTCCCCGCCGGGATCTCCTCCACCTCCACCCTCTCTGCGCCCATGACCACGCCCGTCTGTTGAATGCGGTTGGTTCCGCCGAAGCCCGATACATAAAGCTCCATGCCCCGCCTGAGGGTCCCGGAGAAGAGCCGGCCTGTGGCCACCTCACCGGCGTGGGGGTCGACCTTGACCTTGTTGATCATGAAGGCCACCGGACCGTTCGGATCACAGTTGGACATGGCCTTTCCCACCGGGCTGTTCCAGTCTCCATGCCAGATGATCTTGACCCGTTCCTTCTGGGCCTCGACCGGGCTGGGCAGGAACTTGACGATCATGTCGTTGACTGCAATATACAGGGGAACCTTCTCCGCCAGCTCCTTCATCTTTCCGGCATTGCAGTAGTCGACCACCTGATCAAAGCCGATTCCCGTCTTCTTCATCTGGGGAACGCTTATTGCCCAGTTATAGAGGGCGGAGCCGAAGGCGATATTTCCCTTGGCCGCATCCAGCTTCCAGCCGGCCTTATATTTCTCCTCGTCCATTCCCTGGATGAGCTTGTTGACGTTGTCTATTACCTTGCCCAGGCGGGCGGCCATATCCTTCTTCTCCACCTTGAGCTCATTGATCATCCGGTCAACCTTATTAACGAAGAGGACGGGACGGACGCCCTCCTTCAGAGCCTGCCTCAGCACGGTCTCCGTCTGGGGCATGGCGCCCTCCACTGCATCCACGACCACCACTGCACCGTCCACGGCGCGCATGGCGCGGGTGACGTCCCCCCCGAAGTCCACGTGACCGGGAGTGTCTATCATATTGATCAGATACTCTTCCCCGTCCACCTCGTGGACCATGGAGACATTGGCGGCATCGATGGTGATTCCCCGCGCCTGCTCCAGGGGATCGAAATCCATGAAAAGCTGCTTTCCTGCCAGATCCATGGAGATCATGCCTGCTCCGCCCAGCAGGTTATCTGAAAGGGTTGTCTTGCCATGATCGATATGCGCAACGATCCCGATGTTCCTTATAGACTGGGGTTTATCCATCAGGGTCGTTACACGTTCTGCTATCTTCTTCCTCTTGCCCATAATACGCCTCGCGAAGTTTGAGATAAACCTTATAATCCTGACTAGGACTGTGACTCCTCGGGCTCAATCTATTTAAGCCTTCGGCCCTTTCTTCGGTGGTTTGTAAGGAGAGATAAAGCTTAAATCAGTGCGAAGAAAGCTCTGGATCGGTTTTTACGATGGCACGCTTGGTAATGAAGTTTGGTGGTGTTTCTGTTGCGGACGGAAACCGGCTGAGGCATGTGGGAGATCTGGTCGGGCACTTCAGCCGCGATAATGAGATAGTCCTCGTTACCTCTGCCCTTCAGGGGGTAACCGATGAGCTTCTGGCCTGTGCCAGGAGGGCGGCCAGCGAAGGCGATGTCTCGGATGTGATGGACTTCATGGAGAGGCTCACAGAGAGGCACGACCAAGCGATAGCTGATGCTATCCAGGATCCGAAGATCGCCAAAGAGGTCCAGGATGTTGTATCCGAGAAGCTATCCCTCCTGGAGAAGGCCTACATCGGCATCTGTTATCTGGGAGAGCTGACCCAACGCTCGCTTGATTATATCTCCAGCTACGGTGAGCAGTTGGCGGCGCCCATCCTCTCCGGGGTGCTCAGGGATATGGGCATACCATCCCAGCATTATACCGGCTCGGAGGTGGGAATCATCACCGACAGCAATTACGGCGATGCCAGGCCCCTGGAGAAGACCTACAGCCTGATCCCCCAAAAGCTGCTGCCCCTGAGAGGGGTTCCTGTGGTCACCGGCTTCATAGCCCAGGATGAGAAGGGGACGATCACCACCCTGGGCCGGGGAGGGTCCGACCTCTCCGCCTCACTGATTGGAGCGGCGATCAATGCCGATGAGATCTGGTTCTGGAAGGAGACCTCGGGCATCATGACCACCGACCCCAAGATCGTCCCCGAGGCCAAGACCATCCCCATCATCTCCTATCGGGAGGCGATGGAGCTCTCCTACTTCGGGGCCAAGGTCCTCCATCCCCGCGCCATCGAGCCCGCCATCAGGAAAGGAATTCCAGTGAGGGTCAAGTGCACCTTCGATCCCGAGGACCCGGGGACCCAGGTCGTAAGAGATGATATTCCAAAGGAGGATGTGATCAAGGCGGTCACACTGCATAACAATGTGGAGCTTTTGAACATCTCCGGCGCAGGGATGATCGGGACACTGGGCGTTGCCGCCCGCGCCTTCACTGCTCTGGCCAAAGCGGGGATCAATATAGTGATGATCAGCCAGGGCTCCTCTGAGGCCAATATATCCATGGTCATAGAGGAAGGGCAGGCGGATCGAGCTGATGAAGCACTGCGATCTGAGTTTCCCAGGGATGTGGTCAAGGAGATCTCCCATGACCATGATATCTGCGCTGTGGCAGTGACCGGATCTGGGATGGCGGGCACTCCGGGGGTTGCTGCCCGGGTCTTCAAGGCCATGGGCCAGGCCCGGATCAATGTGGTCATGATCAGCCAGGCATCAGGGCAGCATAACATATCCTTTGTGGTCTCATCGGCGGATGGGCAAAGAGCAGTCAGGGAGCTTCATCGGGAGTTCGGCCTGGGTGGAGAGGCATGAAGAGGCTCACCTATGCCCGTGCCGGGGTGGATATCGATCTGGAGAACAGGTCCATTGCGGCCATGAAGTCCGTTCTCACCCCCAGGCGCAAAGGATTCGGGGCGCCATTGACTGATATTGGCCATTATGCAGGCCTCCTGGATATGGGAAGCTTCGCCCTGGCCATGACCACTGATGGTGTGGGCTCAAAGGTCCTGATCGCCAATGCCCTCTCCAAGTGGGATACAGTGGGAATCGACTGCATTGCCATGAATGTGAACGACCTTTATGCCATTGGCGCCGAGCCCATCGCCTTTGTCGACTACCTGGCAGTGGAGGAGGTCGACCCAGAGCGGTCTGAGCAGATAGCCATCGGCCTGGCCCGGGGGGCGGAGCTCTCCAATATGAGCATCGTGGGAGGAGAGACCGCCTCCCTGCCGGAGATCATCCGGGGATTCGATCTGGCAGGGACTGCCATTGGCGTCGTGGACAAGGATAAGGTGGTGACCGGGGAGAGGATCAAGAAGGGGGATGTGCTGGTGGGGGTTCCCAGCAGCGGCCTGCACAGCAACGGCTACACCCTGGCCAGGGCGATAGTGGCCCAATCCGGGTACAGCTACCACGATCGACTGCCCGGAGGCAAGAGGAGCCTGGGGGAGGAGCTTTTAGTTCCCACCAGGATCTATCATGAGATCTTAGAGCTGGTGAAAAGCTGTGACATCCATGGCCTCGCGCATATAACCGGCTCCGGGCTGCTCAAGCTGCGCCGGATCAGCGATCTGGGATTCGAGATTACCGATCCTCTCAAGCCCCAGCCCATCTTCGATTTCCTGCAGGAAGAGGGCAATGTGGAGGACGGGGAGATGTACCGCACCTTCAACATGGGGATGGGATTTCTGGTGGTCTTGGAGGAGGAGGAGGCAGGGGAGGCCTGCCGGATCATGGGACCGGGATCTCGCATCATAGGCTCGGTGGTGGAGGAGGGATTGAGGGCCGGCCACCTGGCCTTCTAGCCCCGGCCCCCTCCAGGGCCTGCCCATCTCTTCTTATCTCTATCTTATTTTTCTCTATTTTTATCTGAGCGTTACTTCTTCTCGCCGAACATCTCCTCGAGCTGCTCTTTGATCCTCTTTATGGACTGGACTGCAGGACAGCCGGCATCTATTGGAGTCTTGCCTGCCAGGTCCGCCTCCACCAGGCAGCGGTCGAAGGGTATGGTTCCCAGGACCGGTATGCCCATGGCGGAGAGCTTCTCTGCCACTGGGCCTGGGTCATCCGCCTTGTTGATCACTGCAAAGTACCTGGAGATCCCTATCTCTTTGCCCAGATGCATTATTCTCTCCACAGTCTCAATGGATCTCATCCCCGGCTCCACCACGGCGATCATGGCATCAACGCCCCTGGCAGTAGCCCGGCCCAGATGCTCTATCCCCGCCTCCATATCCAGGATCACCAGATCCTTCTCTTTGGTTATAACGTGGCGGAGCAGGGCCTTGACGAAGGCATTGGCCGGGCACATGCATCCCGAGCCCCCGGAGTCGATGGTGCCCATGACCACCAGCTTGACATTGTCAGGCCCGGTGCAGCCGCACATGGATACCACATCATCGACCTTGGGGTTCATCTTGAACATCCCCATGGGCATGCCTGCCCGCTCCTCAACCAGCTCCTTGTGCTCGGTTACCGGCTTGGGCAGATCCTTAACTCCCAGGGCCGAGGCCAGGTTCATGCTCGGATCGGCATCGATGGCCAGGACATTGTATCCGTCGCGTGCAAAGAGACGGGCCAGGGTTCCAGCGAGGGTGGTCTTGCCCACGCCTCCTTTTCCTGAGATGGCGATTTTCATTTCATTAACCTCTGCAATTATAGCCAGTCAGCAGTCAAGCCATAGAAATTTTGCGGCTTGAGCGGGGAAAGATGCAGGTTTATATCTGATTCCCCCCTTCTTATCTCTGAGAATCGGCAGGGAAGAAGGCATGATCGAGAGCATCAGAAAACGGGATGGCCGGGTGGTGCAGTTCCAGCCGGAGAGGATAGCTCTGGCCATCTCCAAGGCCTTTCGGGCTGTGGGCAGGGAGGAGAAGGACGCCCCGGCCAGCCTGGCAGAGAGGGTAGCAGAAGAGGCGGAGGAGCGATTTGCCTCCTCCATTCCCGGGGTGGAGGATATCCAGGATCTGGTGGAAGGGGCTCTCATATCCGCGGGCTACGCCGATGTGGCCAAGGCTTACATCCTCTACCGCCAAAGGAGGGCGGAGATCAGAGAGGCCAAAGGCTATCTGGGCGTGGCAGACGACCTGAAGCTCTCTGTCAATGCAGCAGAGGTGCTGAAGAGGAGATATCTCATAAGGGACGAGCAGGGAGCGGTGGTGGAGAGCCCAGGGGAGATGTTCGCCCGGGTGGCCAGGCATGTATCGCGGGCAGAGGATCGCTATGGCGGGGATGGCGAGCAGTATCAGTCCCTCTTTTTGCAGATGATGAGGGGCCTAGAGTTTCTGCCCAACTCCCCCACCCTGATGAATGCCGGGCTGCCCCTGGGCCAGCTTGCAGCATGCTTTGTCCTGCCGGTGGAAGACTCCCTTGCCGGCATATTCGAGGCCCTGAAGAGCATGGCCCTCATCCACCAGAGCGGAGGGGGGACGGGCTTCTCCTTCTCCCGGCTGCGGCCAAAGAATGATGCTGTCCGGGCCACAGGAGGCGTGGCCAGCGGCCCGGTCTCCTTCATGCGCATCTTCGATACGGCGACCGATGTGATCAAGCAAGGCGGGCGCCGCCGGGGGGCGAATATGGGGATCCTGCGGGTCGACCATCCCGACATCATGGAGTTCATCGGGGCCAAGGAGCAGCCGGGATTTCTGGAGAACTTCAACCTCTCTGTGGCTGCGACAGATGAGTTCATGAGCAAATCGCGCCAGGATGGCGAGATCGAGCTGATAAATCCGCGCACGGGACTGGCAGCGGGCCGGCGGAGGGCCAGGGAGCTCCTGGGCCTCATCGCCACCTCTGCCTGGAGAGGAGGCGATCCGGGGATGATCTTCATCGATCGCATCAATGCCGCCCATCCCCTCCCCGGGAAGATCGAGGCCACAAACCCCTGCGGGGAGCAGCCGCTATTGCCCTATGAGTCCTGCAACCTGGGCTCGATCAACCTCTCCCGGCTGGTGAGGGGAGGGGAGCTGGACTGGGACCGCCTGGCAGAGCTTGTCGGCCTGGGGGTGAGGTTTCTGGATGATGTCATCGAGATGAACCGCTTCCCTCTGAAGGAGATCGAGAAGGCGACCCTCTCCACCCGCAAGATCGGCCTGGGGGTGATGGGGTTTGCCGATATGCTCATCGGGATGGGCATCTCCTATGCCTCGCCCCAGGCGGTGGTCCTGGCGGAGAGGGTGATGGGATTCATCACTGAGCATGCCCGTGCCCAATCGGCCCTCCTGGGAGAGGAGAGGGGCTCATTTCCCCTCTGGGAAGAGTCGCCTCACCGGGGCTATAGCAGCATGAGAAATGCCACTGTGACCACCATCGCCCCCACCGGCACCATCAGCATCATCGCCGGGACGAGCAGCGGGATTGAGCCCCTCTTCGCCTTGGCCTTTGTCCGCCGGGTGCTGGAAGGGGCCCAGCTCTTGGAGGTCTCGCCCCTCTTTGAGAAGATGGCAGAGGAGCGGGGAATCTACGCCCCAAAGCTGAGGGCAGAGCTCGCCCGGAGGGGGGGTGTGCAGGATATTGCAGGGGTGCCGCAGGAGCTGAAGGAGCTCTTTGTCACCGCCCTGGACATCTCCCCTCAGCAGCATGTGCGCGTTCAGGCTGCCTTCCAGAGGCATACTGACAATGCTGTGTCCAAGACTGTGAACCTGCCGGCAGAGGCGACGGTTAGCGATGTGATCGGGATCTACAATCTGGCTTATGAGTTGGGATGCAAAGGGGTGACTGTATTCAGATATGGCAGCCGGAGCCAGGTGCTTTATCTGGGAAATGGGGAGACCGTTCCCGGGTGCAAGTACTGCGGATAGAGGGATTGGCCAAGCCCGCCCCTTAAGTGGATGTCACCATTCCAGAGAGGGGGGAAGGCTATCGGATCCAGCCGGCGGCGGAGGCGGATATCATCTCTCCATCGCCTTTCTTCTCAATTCCTCTGGCATCTTCTCAATGGCATAGCGGAGAGCTGTCCTGGGCATGACGGCCTTGTTTCTCATCACATACTCGAAGACCTGGTCCTGATGTGTCCGGCTTGCCTCCTTGAGAAGCCAGCCATAGCCCTTCTGCACCAGATCATCCTTATCCTCAAGGAGGATGTCAGCGATCATGAAGACCTCCGGCAGAAAGTCGCCCCTGCGAGCGGGAAGGATGAGAGTGACTGCAGAGCCCCTTCGCACCCAGCGATTGTCTGACCGGGCCCAGAGAAAGAGGTCTTCCACAAACTGGGGGTACATCTCAATTAAGCTTCCCAGGGCGTGGTTGCAGAGGGAGTCGCACTTTGCCCAGTTGTTTACATACTGCTTCAGCCACCTCTCAAAAATATAAAAATCAGATGGCTCATACTGACGGCGTAATGAGTGGGCCCATTCAAAGGCAATGGACGCCTCCTCCCCATAATCTGAGCGGAGCAGACTCTCGCAGAGGGCGAAGATCTCGCTTTTCTCTTCTCCCTTCAACTCCTGGAGGTATTTGGCTGCGATCCTTCTGACCAGGCTGCCTTTAACCCCATAAAACCGGACCTCCTCTTTGAAGAAGCGTGATGCGCCATCTCTGGTCTTCTCATCGATCCCCTCTATTAGCTCCTGGCGCACTGCGAACAGAATATCCCTATCCATATCTCAGCATAGAGCGGCCCAGGCCAAAAGGTCATCGCTGAAATCGGATGGCAAGGAAAAGGCTAAATATAATGAACATATATAACTTATTTGCTAAGTGAGATCAAATTGAGAATGCATGAGAGATTCAGGGTCCACCTCCTCCCTGAATTTCCCAGGCAAGTTCTTCGAGGAAAGCCCCGCAGTCAGTCCCTCTCCGGCCCCTCGTCCATTTCAACCTCCATAGAGGCGGCCATCTCATTGATCAAAGGCCCCAGCTTATCCTTCATCTCCGGCCTCAACTCGATCAGCTTGAAGAATATCATCATCTTGCTGGCCATGCTTATCTCCTCAAGCTCTGCACCAATCTCCTCCAGGCAATCATTGATGGAGATGAGCGTATCAGAGATCTCCTGCAGGACTTCAATTTGAGTCATCTTCCAAACACCTCTCTTCCGCTCCCTGCACACATATTGATATAGCTGACCCTTGAGAGCAGGGGAATGGTTGAGCCTCTCTCCTTTTATCAGATGCCAAAATAAACCGACAGGGCGATCAGGATGGCGGGCAGAGCCACCAGGGCCCAGACCCGCCGATCGGCATCGAAGATCTTCTTGCCGTCCAGAGGGCCGAAGGGAAGCATATTGAAGGCCGCCAGGATCAGGTTGATGGATATGGCAAATCCCACAGCATGCGCCCAGATGCCCTCTCCTGCCAGGCCGCTCATCTTCAGAATAAAAAAGCCTGCCGCCAGTACGATATTGGTCATGGGACCGGCCAGGGATATGAGGAGCATCTCCCTTTTCATCCGGCTGGCCAGCTCCTCCTGCTGGAAGGGATGGGGTCCATTAGAGCTGGGCAGCCCTTCCGGGATGTAAGCCTGCAGCACAGGCCGGTACCGGCTGATCATCACCGCTCCCGGGGCGGCGATGAGAAAGCCGGCGAAGGCGGAGAACACCGCCAAAGCCAGCCCCATGAGATTGGCCCGGTACTCGGCCAGATAGCCAAAATGCTGAGCTGTGAACTTATGGGCCAGCTCGTGCAGGATAAAGCCGCTGGCCACCCCCAGAGTGGAGAAGATGATCATATTCATATCAAGCCCCCCTCCGAAGAGCACTGAGAAGGCCACTACCAGGGCGATCAATTATATGAACAGATCCCTCAATTCAATAGCGCTTATGCCCATCATCATGATCCGGAGCACTCCTCTTTGGCCATTGCTTAATATCCCTCTGCCAGATGCAGCCCAAGGGAGATCATTCTTTGATCGCCTCTATGATCCTCTCTTTCAGGCGCAGCTCATCCTCAGCCGCCACCGGGCGCTTTGCCGACATGCTGCACCTCTGGGGCATGGGGATCAGTCCCCCCTCCAGGAGGTCGTAGTAAGCCTCATCCAGGTCGATTTCGCCCTTAGCATATCTGTTCAGGATGGCGCTTATCCCCTCATAGCCCGGGCTTCCCTTCTTCGTCCTATCCAGTGCTTGCACAATCTGATCGTACACATCTTTGGGTAGGGCAGGATGATATTTATCTCTTATCAAGAAAACGATTTATACCTGGAATCCGATTTTCCGCCCCATGGGAAAAGTATTCGTGAGCCCTCTGAACTGGGGTTTGGGCCACTCCACCAGGGACATTCCCATCATCGAGGAGCTGCTCAGAAGGGGCCACGAGGTCACCGTAGGCACCAGCGGCAATGCCCTGGCCCTTCTAAAGAGGGAATGTCCGGAATGCAATTTCATAACATTCAAGGACTATCCTGCTCCCTACAGCTCCAGCCGCTTCTTCCTGCCCAAGTTCACTGCCAGCATCCCCATTCTCCTCCGCGCCCTGGCCAGGGAGAGAAAGAGGCTGGAGCAGATACTGGCTGAGAATGAGTTCGACCTGATAATAAGCGACAATCGCATGGGGGTATACTCCCATGATATCCCCAGCTACTTCATCACCCACCAGCTCCGCTTCAGCCTTCCCCAGTATCTCTATCCCTTTGAGATGCTCACCATACCGGCAAACAGCTTCTTTCATATGAAGTTCGATGGGGTCATAGTGCCTGATATCTATCCCTGGTCCAGCCAGCCCAACCTGAGCGGCAAGCTCAGCCGCTCCCGGCTGGATGCCACCAACAAGAGAGCCTACTTCGCTGGAATACTCACCAGCACCAGGAAGATGGAGCTGGATCTGGATCTGGATTATCTGCTCATAGTCTCCGGGCCTGAGCCCCAGAGGAGCAAGCTGGAGGAGATCATCCTCCGCCAGGTGCAAAAGCTCCCCGGGGAGAAGGTGGTGCTCCTGGGAAGCCCCCAGAAAGAGAGGCATGAGAGGCTGGATGGGCAGACCACAGTCCACTCCTACTTATCCACAGAGGAGAAGGTGGAGCTGATGAACCGGGCCCGCTTTCTGATCGCCCGGTCCGGCTACACCACTATGATGGAGATGGCGGAGCTGGACAAGAGGCACGGCCTCTTCACCCCCACCCCCGGCCAGACAGAGCAGGAGTACCTCTCCCGCTACTATGCCCGCCAGGGCTGGTTCCTCTCCCGCAGCCAGTACAAGCTCCGCCTGGTCGAGGATGTCCAGGAGGCGATGAACTATCACGGATTCCCGGAGATGAGCAAGACGGAGGAGAATGTCAAGAGGCTCTATGATGATGTGTTCAGGCAGCATTTGAGCTGAACTGAGGAGCTGAATTGAGGCTTTTATGGCATCCTTGCAGAGAGGGAGTGTAAGCGCCTCCCAGAAGTGCCCGGCTCTCTGCAGTGCTCGGGCTCTCTGCAGTGCGGCTATATCGCTCTACGCTATATCGCTCTACGCTATATCGGCCTACCAGTAATCCAGCAGCGCCCTTTTCACCCGTTGCCACTGCTCTGTGACCTCCAGGCCGAAGAGCTCCCTTGGCAATGCATCGACCATCTGCCCCAAGTATCTGGACTTTCTCTCCATCAACTCCCGGGTGGAGAGGGAGCCGATATCCTCCATCATCTCCACTGTCAGGCGGCGGGAGGAGGAGATGCACAGATCAAGAATCAGCCGGGCTTCATCCGGATGGCAGCGCAGCCCTTTTGTATCCTGATAAATGGCCCTTCCCAGCAGAGTGAAGGCCTCAATGAACAGGTTGAATGCCGATCGTTCGAGGTCGCAACGGCCATGAGTGGCAGCATAGCCGCAACCCCGACAGCTCTGGCTCTTTCCGTGCTGGATGCAGAAGGGGCAGCCTTCAGGCCGGGTGGGCAGGTGGCCGAGCACTGTAAGGGAGAGGGCGCGGGCGAATTTATGCAGCTCTTCCGGCTCCACCTTATCCAACTGGCGGCAGAAGAGCTCCAGCCAGAAGATCAGCTCCTGGCAGCCCCTGAGAACCGCCTTCCTGGCTGCATCAAGGGATGCTGCATCGATGGATGCTGCAGCCTCCTCCAGATCACCTGCCCTATGGCTCATAACCCGTGGCAGAAGGGGGGGGCGATGGCTGGCTCATCCATGGCCCCGGGCCTCAGTATCCCTTCTGGGTGCGGGTCATATTATTGCAGAACTTGAACCTGTCCCGGTCCTTGTCCTGCAGATAGACATATCCTATCCTCCGGTTCTCCAGATGCTCCTCATACTCCTCAGAGGCATCCTCCCGGCAAGAGGAGCATGCCCCCCGGGGAATGGAGACGCAGAAGGCATTGTTCAGGATGCCATGCCCCCTCTGAGCAGAGGAGGAGATGGTCATATAGCCCGGACAGTCCGGACAGAGCCTGACCGACTCCTCCTGGCTCTCATTGATCATATCTGTATCATAGAAGATCCTCTTCTTCCGGCGGTAGAAGTCCCCCAGACCCTCCAGAGCCATCTGCACCATCTCCTCCCTCTCTGCCCAGGCCTCATTCACCTGCTCCACAGTCTTTTTGATCTCCCGCCACATGGCATCGCTCTGCACAAAGCTGCCGGGCACATAATCCGGCTCCCTCACATGGGAGTAGTCAAGCCCGGCCATGGCCTGGATGATGCCGGTGTTCACATAGGGCAGGGCACTCTCCACTGCATATCCTCCCTCCAGGACGCAGATATCGGGGGCCAGCTTCTCATTGAGCTGGGCGTAGCCATTGGCAGAGAAGCGCATATTGGCCAAAGGATCGGTATAGTGGTTGTCCTGGCCGGCGGAGTTGAGGATCAGCTCGGGCTGGAAATCCTTCAGCACAGGAAGGATGAGGTTGTCCAGAACATAATGAATGCCCTCATCTGTGGTGCCCGGGGGCAGGGGGATATTGAGGGTGCGCGCCAGTGCCTGTGGCCCGCCGATCTCATTGACGAAGCCGGATCCTGGATAGAGGGTATGGCCATCCTGATGGAAGGATATGCAGAGCACATCCGGATCATGCCAGAAGATCTCCTGGGTGCCATCGCCGTGATGTACATCGGTATCGATCACGGCCAGCCTCTTGTGCCCGTACCTGCTCCTCAGGTACTCCACCAGTATGGCAATGTTGTTGATATTGCAAAATCCCCGGTTGCCGTGCACCACCCGCATGCTGTGGTGGCCGGGCGGGCGGACCAGGGCAAAACCGTTTCTGATCTCTCCCCTCTCCCAGGCATCGGCCAGGGTTAGGGTGCTTCCAGCGGCGATGAGATGGGCCTCAGTCACCTGGCTCTCAACATCTGGAACGCAGAAATGGGTGCGGGCGATGTCCTTTGATTCCGCCAGGCGGGGCTTGTACTCCTCGATCTGAGGAAGATCCATCAGCCCCTCCTCGAAGATCTGATCCCTGGTATAAAGCAGCCTCTCCTCCCTCTCCGGATGGGTGGGAGAGATGGCCCAATCGAATGCGGGAAAGAAGATCAGGCCGGTCTTCCCTTCCCTTATTGCAGATGCCATTTACGAGCACCTCCAGGAGGGAAGCAGGCCAGCAGGAATCTCCATTCTGACATCGAGCAGCTTTCCCACCGTCGACCATCCTCGAATCATATTGAAGACCTCGCTGCGAGTGACCTCTGCTTCGGCAGCATACTCACCGATCCCCAGGCGCTCTGCCCTCTCCGTCAACAGCCTCCTGGCCAGCTGCTCAGCCTGAGTGAGGGACATCTGCCTGTCATTAACCTGGCCCATGATCCCATCCTCTGCCGCCACATATTCACCCCTCTCGGTATCAATATGAAGGTTGAGGGTAATTGTCGGCCGGGCAACGGCAGCGCCGATGGCATTGGCTACAGGGGCATGCTCGGGCACAATCGAGGTTGCACCCATCCGGGCGGCGACGAGGGGAGCCAGGGCTACTGATCCTCCACCCACCCCTACCACATTCTGCGCCTGAAGCTTCTCCTTTTTCATGATCTCCCAGATGCGGTATGCAGGCTCTTGCTCCCACTCCAGGAACATCTCATCGATCTCAGAGGCGATCTTCTCCACCACGAGATCAACCACCATGCCCGCTGCCTTCTCAATTGAGCAGCCCATCTTGCCTGCCACTCCTGCCATTGCCTCTTTTGCCTTTTCAAGGTCGCCTACACTCGATTTGCCCAGAACGCGCAGAGCATCTGTGGGGGTGGGGCTGCTTCCTCCCAGACAGAGAGGGGGGCCCCTTCTCTCCGGGCCCACTGCCAGACAGCCATCATCAACATCCACTGCACTGTCCCCGCCAATGGCCACTGACTTTATGGCAAAGGCACGCACGTGAGTCAGCATGGAGTCCACCCGTGCTCCTTTAGAGGAGAGAAGAGGCCGGCCGGAGAGGATGAGTGCCAGGTCGGTGGTTGTGCCGCCGATATCCACCACCACCGAGGTCTGGCCGGGAGGGGTGAGGGCCATGACCCCCATTATGCTGGCTGCCGGCCCGGAGAAGATGGTCTCCACCGGCATCTTGAGCGATCCCTCTAAGGGCAGGGTGCCGCCATCTGCCTTGAGGATATAGACAGGAGCATTGATCCTCCTCCCCTCGAGGGCTCTGGATATGGCAGCAGCAAAATCGGCATAGCTCTCTTTGGTGGCCAGGGTCAGCATTGTCGTTGCTGCCCTTCGAGGGAAGTTGAGATGGCCGGAGACCCGGTGGCCCAGCTCGATCTTCGAATTGGGCAGGGCCCGGGCCAGGATCTGGGATACACTCTCCTCATGAGACGGATTTCTCTGGCAGAACTTTCCCACCACCGCCACCCGGGATATCCCGCTCTTTTCTATGCTGGCGGCGGCCTCTTCTATCTGGGGCTCATTCAACCGATCGATCTCCTTGCCCCGGAAGTCCATCGCTCCATCCAGGATGATGGCCTCGCCCAGATTGTAGTCCCGGGGATTGGTCCCCGGGCCCGGGATCAATACCAGGGCTACAGGATCGGTCTTCCTCTCGGCAATCATATTGGTGATCAGAGTGGTGCTCAAAACCACCCTCTCGATCTTGCTGACATCCACACCTCTGATCAGCTCATCCAGAGCCTCAAGCAGGCATCTTAGCAGATCATCGTGATCTGTAGGCACATAGGCCGTCTTATCCACCCGGTCCCCATCCACCAGAACAGCATTAGTGGTGGTCCCGCCGACATCTATTCCAACCAGCATTTTCATTCGCCTTTCGATAGGCGCTCTGGATCAGGATATATATCGGCTTTGTGGTCTCCTCGAATAATGTGCAGTCCTGCAGCGGCCCCTCCACCCGGGCCAGGCCTGCCCGGCAGATCAGAGGCTTCTCCCTCATTGCCGGAATGATGCAAGGAGCCTGTGATCGAAGCATTGATATTTGTGAATAGATGCCTTAAGCTATCTGAGCATTATACGAGGGATATCGACTAAGTTACTTATTTCAAATAAGTATTAATGATTAGCGAAAAGTTTTATAAATACGGGGGTGTGTAGGATATATGCTCAAAATCATGATCATATTCATGTTATTGACCTTGATCGGCTCTTCCATGAATACCCAGCCCTTAAACCATACGAGCGTAAACAATACAAGTAATATTATAAATAATACAAATATGAGCAATATAAGTGTAAATAACACGAGCATAAATAAATCGCTTTCTAACAATACCCATCTTGACGATACTCAGCAGGGGGAGCTGATAGTGGACATAAGGCACTTTAACTGGTTCAGGAAACCTACAAAACCAGATGCCGCACTGGACCTGAAGCTGACCTTGGAGAACATCAAGAGGGAGTATCTCATGAGTGTAATAGAATCGTTTTCGGCAGAGAAAGCAACACTGGAAGATGATTTATCCCGGCGCTTCACCCCTCCGGTGATAGATATGGGACCGGAAAGCCGCCCCAAGGATGATATAAAAGATCCGATGGTTGAACCGAAGCCCAAAGACCCCTTCGATGAATGGGATCCATGGCTGCTGACACCTCCATGGGAGAGTGCGATAAATGGAGAGTACTCTGACCAGGTCAGCATTGAGAAGCAGTCCCAGACCATCTTCCGGATATACAGCTGCTAGGTGAAGGGCCTGGCTGCTGCTGGGGCGTATATCAACCCGTATTTGAGGAGAAAGAAAATGACAGGCTCCTCGCTGCTCCCCCGGGCGGCATGGGAGCACTGTTCATCCCGCCTTGTGCCTTATGATGAGATTGGAATGCAGGCCCCACCATAAGGATCCCAATCTCACTATTACAGTGCACTGATGAGCGGCTTTATCTCGTATACATCCAGTTGTCTTTGGATGGTGAAGAGCTGGTTGCCCATCTGATGGCTCTTGAGAAGGGAGTTGCCCACATCCTTGGGCAGGTAAAACTCCTCATCCCCAAGCCTCACCCGGAAGAACTTCCTGCTCTTGCCCAGCTCCATTCCCCTGTATTTGCCTGTGACCTTCTCGCCCACCTTGAGAATTCGAGGCTCCATAGATCTTCACCTTTTTGATTTCACCCTTTTGACTATTACAATTATATCTTGCTACTACTTCTATCTTCCGATTGGATGATGGTGAGAATGATCAGCGGGCATATGCCGCCCTACTATGACCCTGGCGGCAGCCGGCATAGAGCCGCCGCCTGCTGTGCCCGGCGCCCCCCCATCCGGCCCCCTCAGGCAAAGAGGGACTGATGGCAGCTCTCTTCCCTGCCAGCTTCTCTCAGGAGGCTGGCGCCACCGGGATCGCCCTCATTCGCCCTTATTTATCGATCGGATCTGCGGTACGGCAGCCTAACTGATCGGTGGCCCGGCGACAGTCCGGCAGGAGGAGATGAAGGGCCCGGTCGGGGGATAAAATGCTCAATAGTAGGTTGAATAGCTCTATTAATCTCTTAATTCGTTAATCTCTTCATTGATATTGTCATAATTGTCGATATCCTGCCATATCATCCGGGGGCGATCTGGCCGCCAGATGCCGCTTGTTTGGAGGCAGCCGGGATATACTTTTGGATTAAATTAATATACCGAATCGGAGAGGCATATCATAACCATTAGGAGGGATTAGTTTGGCTGAGATGAGAAATTTCGCCCTGAGAGATGTTCAGGGAAATGAGATCGGCGTCTTTACAGGAAAATCGCCCAGACAAGCGGCACTGAAAGCTGCCAACCGCGGCTACACTGAGATCAAGCTGCGAGAGCGGGGCACAAAGAAGGTGCATATCTTCTCTGGAGAGAGGGTACAGGTGGACAAGCCACAAGGAGCCCCTGCCTGGATGCCGGACAAGATCTGGAAGCCGAAGGTGAAGAAGATAGGCATTGAAAAGCTGGACGAGGTATAGAGCTATATGGAGCAGAGTGCAATCCTGCTCCATTTCCTCTCAACACCCCTAAACCTCCACCCAGCCCCTGCCCTAAGGCACCAGGCGCCTTCGATCTCTGGGAAAGATCACTGCATCGCGAATGTTCTCCAGTTTTAGCATAGTCATCACCAGCCTGGAGAGGCCCAGCCCCCAGCCGGCATGTGGCGGCATACCATAGCGAAATGCCTTCAGATAGAACTCAAATCCATCCGGGTCCAGACCCTTCTCCTTTATCCTCTCCACCAGTTGGTTGTAGTCGTGAACCCTCTGCGCCCCGCTGGCCAGCTCCATCCGGGGATGCATGAGATCGAACCCCCGGCAGACCTCCGGTCTCTCCTCATAAGGCAGGGTGTAGTAGGGCTTGATAGAGGAGGGCCAGTCGATCAGGAAGTAATGCTCTCCTATGCTCTCTCCCAAGAACCTCTCAGTCTCGGTGTCCAGATCATCGCCCCATTCCATCTTTGAGTCTGCCTTCTCTCCGGCAAGATCCAGAGCCTCAGTATAGGTGATCCTCTTGAAGGGGAGGCTGGGCACCTCCAGCTCCAGGCCGAGGACTGCAAGCTGGCGGGAGCAGTTCTCGGCCACATAACTGTAGGCCCCGGCCACAGCCTCCTCCAGTATCTCCATCACATCCCTATCATCAGCAAAGCTGACCTCAAGGTCGATGGAGATGGCCTCATTCAGATGGCGCCTGGTGTCATGCTCCTCCGCCCGAAAGATGGGGCCGATCTCATAGACCCGGTCCATGCCTGCTCCCATCAGCATCTGCTTGTAGAGCTGGGGGCTCTGGTTCAGGAAGGCCTCTTTCTCAAAGTAGCTGATGGGGAATAGATCCGTCCCCCCCTCAGTGGCCGCGGCCACTATCTTTGGGGTGAAGACCTCAATTGCCCCCTTTTGGTAAAAGTAATCGCGAAGGCTATGCAGGACTGCGCTCTCGATCTCGAAGGCGGCCAGTACAGAGGGCCGGCGGATGTCCATGAACCTGGAATCAAGGCGGGTGTCCAGCTCGCACTCCACCTTCTCTGTGGGATCCAAGGGCAAGGGAACCTGAGCAGAGCTTAGAACCTGGATCTCAGTGGGGAGTATCTCATATCCTCGAGGCGCTTTGGCCTCAGCTTTCACATTCCCCCGGACCATGACCACGCTCTCCCGGCTGATGGAGCGTGCCGCCTTGAAGACATCCTTTCCCAATAGCTTCTTGATCAGGGTTATCTGGGCTATGCCCTCTCTATCCCTGAGCACCAGGAAAGCTATCCCTCCCAGATCCCTTATCTCATGGGCGAAGCCCGCCAGCGTTACCTCTTTGCCGTCCAGTTCTGCAGATATCTGGCCTGAATAATGAGTTCTGAGGATCAATTCATCTCACGACTGCCAGAAGGAATTCCTGATATAAAAGCAGTCTGATCTACTGCAGCCACTGACAGAGAATAAGGTCAAATAATATTAATGGGATAGGAGAATATGGAATAGGAAGATATGGCACAGGGATATATGCCATACACAGAGGAGATCAGAGTATAACCGTCCGGTATGACCAAGACCGGCATTCCAGAAGGCAAGAACAGAAGCTCTCGACTGCACGGTCGATCACGAGGTGAAGGGTTTGAATCCAATTGAAAGAATGCCCACAGGAGTTGCAGGCCTCGATAATATGATCGAAGGCGGCTTTCCAATACCCTCTATCATATTGCTGGCAGGGGATACTGGAACTGGCAAGACCACTCTTTGCACTCAATTTCTCTTTAAGGGAGCAGAATCTGGAGAGCGAGGGCTATGCTTTTTGACCTTTGGTGGGCCTCTTGATATGCTGCAGGATTTCGCATCAAGCTATGATTTTGTGAAACGGGAATTTTTTGGGGCTGAGGTCTGTTATGTAGAGCTGGGAGGGTTGCTTGAAGAGGGATCAGAGGAGAGGAGATCGCAGGCAGTATTTGAGGAATTCGAGAGGCAGATCAATAAAAGCAATCCTACACGAATTGTCATCGAAGGCTTATCCATGCTGGAAGACGCCCTCAAAGAGGATTATTGGCGCTTTCTCGTCAAGCTATCCCATCTGCTCAAGGCGAAAAGGGTGGTTGCGCTCTTGGCGGAGGACTCGCTGCCCGGAAGCCTTTATCCCCCTCGCATCGCTGAGCTGGCAGATGGAATAATACTGCTGAAGAACGAAGAAATAAACTTAACAAGAAGGAGATACATAGAGGTCCTTAAGATGTGTGGCACATCCCATCATCTTGGGAAGCATGCATTGGATATATCTGCTAGAGGGATAATCATCTATCCGGGATTGTAGCTATGCTCTCATTAAACGACCTGATCGGCCAGAGGGATTTCTGGGTTTTCGTTTTCGTCCTAGGAGGGATGCTGTTCAACTGGCCCCTGCTGGCCTTGGCCGATGGCTCAATTCTTCTCGGCATGCCTGCAATACTGGTTTACGTAGCAGCCATCTGGCTGTTGATCATCATTCTGCTTTACTTATTTGACCGGGGGAATTCTGATTGATAGTCCAGAATGCTGCTCTGGCGGTCATGGTGCTTTATCTGCTCTTTCTCTTCGCCATCGCCCGCTTCTCAGACAGAAGAAAGCTGGAGGGCAAGAGCATTGTCAGCAATCCCTACATCTATGCCCTCTCCCTCTCAGTCTATGTATCCGCCTGGACCTTTTACGGCTCAATAGGCAGAGCAGCATCAACCGGCCTGGAGTTCTTGCCCATCTATATCGGGCCGCTTCTGGCAATGACACTGGGCTGGGTGATCATACGAAAGATGATTCGTGTCTCCAAAGAGCATCGGCTGACCTCCATCAGCGACTTCCTGAGCTTTCGCTATGGCAGAAGCTATGCCATAGGGGCTGTGGTTGCCCTGCTGAGCCTGATCATGGTGACCCCTTATGTTGCCCTGCAACTGATCGCCATATCCACTTCCCTGGAAACCCTGGCCGGAAGTCATGTCCTGCTCAACTTCTCCTGGGAGAGCACCCTGGTGGTGACTCTGCTCCTGGGGATATTCGCTGTGATATTCGGCGCCCGCCAGCTGGATCCCATGGAGAGGCATGAGGGATTGATCGCCGTGGTGGCATTCGAGTCCCTGGTGAAGCTGGTGGCATTTCTGGCAATTGGGCTCTTCGTGGCGTACGGCATATTTGGGGGATATGGGGATATCTTCAGCCAGATGGCAGAAGAGGCCGCCCGCAATCCAAATTATGCCGAACTGATGGATGTTCAGTATCCTCTATGGTTCTCTCTTGTCTTGATCTCCTTCTTCGCCATACTGTTCTTGCCCAGGCAGTTTCATGTCATGGTGGTAGAGAACTCAGATGAAGGGCATCTGAAGAAGGCGATGTGGCTGTTTCCCCTCTACCTTCTGCTGATCAATCTCTTTGTCCCCGCCATAGCCTGGGGAGGGTTGCTCCTCAACACCCCCGGGCTGAAGGACAACTTCATCCTGACCATACCGCATATACACAATCAATATCTTCTATCGATGCTGGTATTCATCGGCGGAGCATCGGCAGCAACCGCCATGATCCTGGTGGAATCCGTAGCTGTGGGGACCATGCTCCTCAATAACCTGGAGCTGCCATACATCCTGCGGCGAATCAAGAAACAGAAAAGCCTGGCCAATGCCCTTCTCAACATCAAGAGGCTGAACATATTTCTGGTGGTCATCCTGGGATACCTTTACTCGCAGGTTGCCGCCTATCATATTCTGGCGGATATCGGCATCGTCTCATTTCTTGCCGCCAGCCAGCTTGCTCCCGCTGCCCTCGGGGGGCTGTACTGGAAGAGAGGAAACAGGAAGGGAGCACTGGCAGGGCTGATCTCAGGATTTCTCCTCTGGTCTTATACCGCTCTCATCCCCACCATCAGCGGAGAAAGCCGCATGCTCTCCAGTCTGATCCTGGACGGAGCCTTTGGCCTGGCCGTTCTCAGACCCACAGATCTATTCGGCCTGGGCCTGGATCTTTGGAGCAATTCCGTCTTCTGGACCCTGTTCGTCAATACCAGCCTGTACGTCCTGGTATCCCTTCTCACCACCCCCAGCCCCGAGGAGGCGGAGATCGCCAACTCATTCCTGGAAGGGGGTGAAAAGAGGATAATGGAGAGCCAGAAGCTGCCTGCTGTGCCCAAGAGCATGCCCTATGGGACGATCGATGAGCTGGAGACGACTCTGGCCAAGTATATAGGAGAGGAGAGGGCAAAGCAGCAGGTCGATTTATACCTGGGAGAGCTGGGAACCAGCCGGAGTAATATAAACGCTGCTCAGCTTCAGGAGCTGTGGGATCAGTTCGAAAAGACACTCACCGGCTCATTGGGCCCCTCCGCCACCAGGATTATCGTAGAGGATCAGGTGCCGGTAAAGCCGGTGGTGGAGGAGACCAAAGAGACCCGGCCCAGCTATGAGTTATCCATGGGCAGGGCATATGTCGTGCCTGATATTGCTTATGAGGTATTTACCGATCAGATCACCCATGGAGTGGAGGGGTTGTGCATCACCCACTTCTCGCCAAATGATGTAAGGCAGCGCTGGGGGTTCAAGGAGACGCCCATCATCAAGCTCTCCGATGAGAGGGGAAGCGATCGATATATCTCACCCCGGAATCTGCCCCTCCTTTTCATGACTATAAAGTCCTTTGTCGACTCCAGCAGAAATAGCATCGTTCTAATCGATAGCATAGAAGAGCTGATAGAGGAGAACAAGGGCAAGCTGCCGGAGAGAGAGATGCTGGACTTCGTCTATCAGATGGAGATGTTGAGCAGGAGAACCCGCCTGCTGCTGGCTGAGAGGCAGCAGTTCGTGCACATCGAATTAAAATCAAGCATCAATGAGGCCAAAGAACTGTTATTCATCCTCGGTCCACTATCTGCATATCTCTTCCGCGTCTTCTCTGAGGTCATGCTATCCCCATTGAGTGAAGGGACGAGAAGGGAGGTGGTGATGAAGGCCAATGAGCTGATAGCAGCAGGCGGATTCTTTGAGGTGCCCTTGAGGAAGGGCGGGCCCTCTGATGAGCCGGGCCCGGCCTGCGAGCCGGATATGCGTGATGCTCTGACCACATTTGTCGCCCTCAATATCAGGCCCGACCTGGTGCTGACCAGGCATGCCTTCTTCCTCGCCCTGCGCAGGCTGGACAGGATCATCAGGAGCTACGATCCGTCCTTCGATATTGCAGCTGCATTGGCTGAGATGATGAAGAGCTATGGAAGAAGCCCTTATGAGCTCTCCCTGATTCCTGGGACCACTTATATAATCGAGGAGGAGAAGCCCAAGAGAAGCCTGGAGGTGTTCAGCGAGCTGGTGGCCCACGGCATGGAAGGGCTATGCCTGAGCCGCCATAATCCCGAAACCCTCTATGAGCGATACGCCATTCCTCCAGAGACAGTCATATGGCTCACCCAGAAGAGCGAGCCAGGATACAGGACAGTGGATCCAACGAACTTTCCCAGGTTGAGCAGCATGCTCTCTGATTTTCTGGGGCGGGCCGATTATCCTGTTATTCTGCTGGAAGGAATGGGCTACCTCATCACCCAGAGCAACTACGAGACTGTGCTCCGCTTCATTCAGTCCCAAAGGGATGAGATCGCCCTGAAGAATGCCATAATGCTGGTTCATATCGATCCTCTATCATTGGACACAAAAGAGCTGCATCGCCTGACCAGCGAGATGGAGCCGTGTGAACTATCGCGCCCAGAAGGGCGCGGCTCCCCCCCACATCGCTAAGGCTTGCATCACTGATCTGTGGTGCGGCAGTTTTGGGCGCTATGGCATCTACAGTGGAAACAGTATCCGTTTTCCATGCACCTCCAGGACCTCGACATCTATCCCGTAAGCTGTGCGGATATTCTCTGGGGTCATAACCTCATGCGGCTTTCCTGAAGCGATGACGTTCTGATGATGTGAGAGCACTCCTCTGCTGAGCTCCTCGTGAGGCAGTAGCCTTCTCAGCAGGACAATCTCATCTGAGAACATCATGGCGTGGTTTGGATCATGCAGCGTCATGATCACAGTGACTGCCTCTTCTTTTGAGATACGATTGATCATCTTGAGCACGCTGACCTGGTTTTTGAAATCCAGAGAGGAGGTCGGCTCATCCAGGAGGAGGAAGGATGGCTCCTGGGCAAGGGCACGGGCGATTATGACCAATTGTCGCTCTCCGCCGCTGATCTGGGTGTAGGGCCGGGATGCCAGGTGGAGGGCTCCCACCATATCCAGAGCCCTTTGCGCCTTCTCGACATCCGCGGCCCCGGGCTGGGCGAGCACTGAGAGGTGAGGCATCCTTCCGGTTAGAACTATGTCCAGGGCGGTGAAGGGAAACGATTGCCTCTGATTCTGCGGGACATAGCCCATGAGCCTTGCCAGCTCCATCTGTCCCATCCGGGCAGTGTGCTTGCCATCGACATAAACCTCGCCCTGGCTGGGAGGGAGCAGGCCGTTGATGACCTTCAAGAGGCTCGTCTTGCCGCATCCATTGGGTCCCAGGAGGGTTATCACCTCTCCCTTCTTCAGGTGCAAATCCACCTGATCAAGGACGGTGCGAGCCCCATAGCGGAGGGATATGCCCTTCGTGACCACTCCCATCCTGACGGGGCCTGCAGATCCAGCCTCTCTCACTCCCAACCACCCGAACGAACTGTCCTCAAGAGATAGGCGAAGAATGGGGCGCCCACCAGTGTGGTGATCACTCCTACAGGCACCTCGAAGCCCAGCCCTGATCGGGCGAAGTCGTCCACGATCACCAGAAAGGAGGCGCCAAATGTCAGGGATAGGGGGATCAATGTCCTGTGATCGGGCCCGAAGATCATGCGCAGCATATGGGGCACAATCAGCCCCACCAGGCCGATGACCCCGGCCACGGCCACTGCAGAGGAGGCGGCCAGAGAGGCCGCCAAGATGAAGATCACCTTGTAGCTCTCCGGGTTCATGCCCACAGAGCGCGCCTCCTCATCGCCCAAAGCGAGGACATTCAGCCTCCAGCGCAATAGAAACATGACAGTGCACCCCAGGACGAATAGGGGAGAGGCGCTGTATATCTTCGACCAGCTAGCAGCGCCCAGGCTGCCCATGATCCAGAATACTATGCTCTGCAGGGCCCTCTCGCTTACTGCGATCTGAACTATAGCCAGGAGGGCATCAAACACGGCAGAGACTATCACCCCGGCCAGGACCAGGGAGACGATAGGAGTGCTCCGGTTGGCAGTGGCCATGAAATAGGTCAGGCCAACCGCCACCAGGCTGAAGAAGAAGGCCGCGTACTGAATGGATACCCCCGGCAGAAAGGCCAGGGAGAGAGCAGCTCCAAAGGCCGCCCCCGAGGACAGGCCGAGGATGTAGGGGCTCACCAGCGGATTTCTGAAGATGCCCTGGAATGCCGCTCCGGAGATGGAGAGGCTTGCACCCACCATCATGGCCAATAGCAGCCGAGGCAGACGAACCTGAAAGATCACAGTGCTGTAGACAGCGGGGTAATCTGTGGCATAGCCCAGGATCCTTGAGGCCATCAGATCGATGAGCTGCACCGGGCTTATGTGAAAGGGTCCTATGAAAAGGGATGAGAAGAAAGCAAAAAGGGGAAGGCACAAAAAGATAGGATAGAGAAGCGATTTGCCTGTGGCCCTTTCCGGCAAAATTCTTCTCTTCTCATCTGAAGCTTGCATCAATCATCCGTCTTGGGCCTTGGCCATGCTGGGATAATGCACGCCCCAGATATCCACATTATACTGATCGACCGTCCTATTCAGATCCACATGCTGGAATTTTTCCGGATGCAGATCACAGGCCACATGCAGCAAAGCAAGAGGCATGCGGGGGGAGAAGGCATCGAATAGATAGGGATTGCTGATCTCATAGACCCGATGGTTCTTTACCGCATTTATGTCCCTCCAGCCCTTGAAGTCCTCACCGTTTATGATATCCTCTGGATCGAGGTTTTCGTTATACCACATGTAAATGACATCGGGGTTGAGCTTGATCAGGCTCTCCTGGTTAATTACCGGGTGCTCCATATTTCCAGCCTCCTCTTCTGCCTCTTTCATGATATTGCTGCCTCCAGCGATATCGATCAGATCGTTTATGCCGCTGTTCACTCCGGCGGTCCCATAGACATCGGTCCACATCCAGTAGACCTTTGGCCTCTCCTTCTCCTCGATCGAATCTGTGATATTGGTGGTCAATTCAACATATCTCTCCATGATCGCCTTGACCTCAGATGCGCGATCAGTATCTCCTGATATGATGCCCATTGTATCCACCTGCCGGTAGATGTCATCCAGAGAGGTGACATAGATGGCAAAGACGGGCACCTTCAGGGTATCATTGATGGCCAGAATGTTTGGATCCTGGGGAGAAGAGGCCCAGAGAACGATCAGGTCAGGATCCACCCTGGCCAGGGACTCCAGGTTCAACTGGTCGCCTGTGATATTGATCAGGATCTTATCTTGGAAGTTGGGGTCGACCACGGGAAATATATCCTCAGCCAGCTTTCTCATCCATCTATCGTCCTTGAGGGCGACCACATTCTTGGGATCTCCGACGGCATAGTAGGTCTTAAGAGCATTCTCCATGGTAAAGACCACTCTCTCCGATGGGGAACTGATTGTGATATTTCGCCCCAGGTCATCCTCTATAATGACCGCCTCGCCGGCAAGGGCGGATGGCACAGCCAGCAGCAAGCAGAGTGCTATGGCCTGCAGGAAATTGGGTATTTTCTTCATATTAATGCCTCAGATCGATTCTGGAGTCGATTGTATATTCTTTAATTTTATTAATATATAAAAAAAATAAGGTTGGAGTCCCCCATTCAGGGCTTGTACCGGTACTCCTCTGTCGGGAACTGGGCTTTGGTTGTGTTCCACTCCGGCTTCATGGTGGAGATGGACTTCTCCCGGCAGGTACAGTCAAAGATCCCCTTCCAGCTGGCATATTGAGCATCGAAGTTATATGACGGCAGGTCGAAGAAGCCGCCCATACAGCAGGGGAGCCAGTCCACCTGAGAGCTCTCTTTGCTCTTGGTGATCTCCAGCTTCATCGTCTTTTGCACATGGAAGTCGCCGATGTAGTCATTTTGGACCTCGATTATGGGATCGAATATATTTGGCTTGGTCTTTGCCTTGGAAGTCTCCTTGGGGCTTACCTTGGGGCTTAAGAGAAGCTCGCCGATGTGAAGAGTGCCTTGGGTGATATCATCATCTATCTTCATGCTGAGAATTCCCTTGCCATCGGCCTTATCTGTGGGTCCCGTGCAGTTGATATCCACAGCGATGTCCCCTTTCAGAGCATGAGCATACTCCACCTGGCGGTGCATTGATGCCGCCTCCTGATAGCTCTTGGCCACGGTCTTGTCCTTGATAAGAGAATTGTAATGGATGGGATTGGCAGCATACCAGCCTGTGCCGTAGGCGAATGTGGTTGGCGACTGGATGTTGTCATACTGCCTGGTGTAGGTGACAATGCTGTTTGCCCCCTTATCCACCTTTTTCATCGTTCCATCATAATCCAGGACGTAGTAAGAGCCGCCGGTGGTCTTCTGCTCGGAGTTCAATATATCGGCCATGTCCGCAGTGCCACTGCCGTGGTAGTACTCCAACAGGGATAAGTTATTTGTATTTACACTCTTATATTCTACCGCAAATCCCTGTCCAGTGACATCATCTGTCATCTCATGCTTGTACTTGATCGCTTCTCTCCCTGGATTCATATCAGATTTTCCCGCCCAGGAAGTACCTGTAATTAACAGCAGAAAAATTAATACTAATCCAATCTTTGCTAATACTTTCCTAATACAATTCCCTCCTTTATTCGTACATTTCCTGCTCGCACTTGTGCTTATTCATATTTAGTCTTTTCTTTGTATTAATAAGTCCCGTCATATTTAGTTATTGGTGCACGAGTGTTAAAAATATTTTGGCAGGCAGGACCTGCCAGCCCCCCCCTGTATTGCTTTATTGGGGTGACATCCATCCCTTCCCCCCGTCCAGGAGACGACTGCATCTCCCAGCAAATCGGGCGTTCTCAATCTATCACTTGATTATTCCCTTCTGAATCAGGACAAATGGCGTCGTTATGCTGTCATCCCAATTATCGATGTCGGCATGATATCCATCCCTTATCCTGACCTCTATCATGTATATGCCCGCCTTTCCAGCGCTTGTATCCCAGGTCCAGACCCCGTTTGTCGTCCAGTCGGTCATGGGCTCCCATTGCTCCTCTGTAGAGGGTCCTTTGAGGACATAGCGGTATAGAACTGTATCCCCGTCCGGGTCGGCCGCCTTTGCCGTCCAGGTCACAGATACGCCCTTATCCTGCGGGCTTTGTCTGTCCGATTTCAGGCTGCTCAGCTTAGGCTTGGAGTTCCATTTCGAGCTGGCGGAGATGCCCGCATTCTCGCTTATGATATACTCGGCACTGATGTGGCTGTCATGATTCCAGGGGGGGGCATGCCGTCCATCTCTGATTCGCATATCGATTACATTGATCCCGATGTCTATAGCGCTGGTCTCCCAGGTCCAGGTATTGTTCTTGCTCCAGGTGGTCATCGGCTTCCAGGCATTCCCGGTCATCGGCCCATTCAACCAGAACTGATAGTATAGCTCATCTCCATCTGAGTCGAAGGCATCGCCGGTCCAGAAGACCGATGAGCCAGCGGCAAGAGGTCCCTCCTGATCGACGGTCAAGCCCTTGGCCACAGGCGGCTGGTTCATGGCATCTGATACCACTGTTGATATGGGCTGTGCGGCTTCAGGAGTCCGGGCGAATAAGATATCCCTGGTGGTTATCGCCTGGGCGGAGCTGATAAATAATGCTATCAGCAAAGCTGATACCAAAAATATCCTGCAGTAATTTCTCTCCTTCTCATAATTCACGTTTAATCCCCCTTTAATTGCTCCAATCCATTATACATATCATTATAGTTAAATTTTTCTGATTGCCTCCCGAATTCCCGCCTCCGCTCTCTTTGAGCGCCGCCAATCTCCGCCAGGCGCCCCTCCCATGGATTCAGAGGAGCTGCTAAAAAATGAGTCTCAGTCCAGCCACTTGTAGCCAGGATCTTTTATCCGGTTGAAGTTTCGGATGATGTCGGCTGCCTCCTTGCGGCTGATGCTGGCATCCATCATCTTGGAGCAGATGACTCTGATGGCAGCCTTCTGCGCCTTGATCTTTTCATCATCCCCCGGCTGGGAGTTCAGCCCGAAGCTTTGGAAGAGATGCTCCTTCTCATCCAGATGAGAGCTCCGGCCCCACTTCATGAACATCTCCGCTGCTCTGTCGAGAAGATCCTGATGGAACGTCTGGGGGAATATATATCCTTCTATCTGTGCCTGGAATTCCTCTCTCTTCATCATGACCACCTTCTGGCTGTATATGCTATTGGATATCCATGATATAAGCAACTTGGATCCTATATCACGCCAGACCCACCGGGCGCAGACTTCTGTCTTTCTACCAGAACTCCCTCTTCCGGCGCATGAAGAGGAAGACGAAGAACGGCACCCCCAGAAATGAGGTCACGGCACTGAAAAAGGTATGAGATGGCAATTCCTGCCAGGATCATGGTCTCGGGGGTGATTCCTTTGTATTTTGCCAGTCCATAGACCGCCCCCGCGGCGAGAAGGGTGAAGACGAAGGCATTGCCGATGATCAGCCACTCCCCGCCCACAAATCCCGCCCCCATGATTATGGCCGCCGCCGCTCCAAAGGAGGCTGCCGAGGAGATGCCCAGGGTGAAGGGGCTGGCCAGGGGGTTTTTGAGGATGCCCTGCATGACTGCACCGGCGATGGCCAGGCCGATGCCTCCCACGATCCCCAGAAGGATTCTGTGCAGCCTCAGCCCCCAGACGATGGTCTCTGAGAACCAGGTGGTATGGAAATGCTGGGGAAAGAACCTTGCCAGGATGGTGGAGTAGACATCAATCACGCTGATATCCGCTGATCCCCGGGTGGCGGCATAGCCCGCCAGCAATACAATGCCCAGAGCAAGAAGGAGCAGAAAGAGGAGCTTCCTTCCGATGAACCTCTGGTACTCCGCCCTGAGCTGCTGGGCAGGCGTCGCCTTCGGAGTGGCCGGCCGGCCGGCGCACAGCCCCTCCTTTGTCTGGGATGCGGGCATCGGCCTCAGGCCTCGGGACGGGGGATGGACCCTCTATTCATAACATCAACCCTCAATTCCATGAGCAAGCCACAGCCTTCCGGATGATATTGGCCGGGTCTGTTGCTCCTGATGATCGTTGCCAGAGGAAAATCCATCTCGGTCTCATTCTCTCTGCTGGTCAGCCCCACAGCGGGGCTGATCTCATTGTGGTTTGCACCCTCGGGGGCAGCCTTGCTCTCAACAGATCCGATCATCAGTATCATGCTGCTGGTTTATACCCATATTAATAAATCTTTTGGTAATTGTATTACGATATCACAAAGAGCGTTCCAATCGACCTTGGATATCTGCCAGGCCGCAGTGAGCAATATGGATAGATGCGAGCGAATTTTTTCCCGGGCTCCGGAGATCCCCAAACCCATCTTCAGCTCTGCATCGATCTTGGGCTTACGCCCCGATCACCTTGCTCATCTTCTCCTTCCAGGCAGCCACCTCGTCGGCATTGATGACATCGATCGATCCGCCCTGAAACTGGCCCTCAACATCGCCCATCCTCTCCTCCATCCATCCCTCGATCTCCAGATAGAGGTTCTTCAGGGCATCCAGGACCTCAGGGTCTGCCTTCCACAGGCCCCTCTGCTCGGCCTCCAGCAGCCGGCGTCCCATCTCTTCCATAGCCCAGGGGTTGTTCTCCTGGAAGAACTTGCGGTTCTCCTCATCCATGATAAAGGTCCGGGCGATGTCATCGAAGATCCAGTCGTCAACCTCCTGCGTCGTGGCCTCCCAGCCGTAGACCCTCCCCACACGCTTGGATATGTCACCTGCACCCTTGTAGCCGTGCTGCTTCATGCCCTCAATCCACTTGGGATTGAGAAGCTTGGTCCGAACGACGCGGCGGACCTCATCTGCCAGGTCCCGCACCTCAACATGCTCCGGCTCTCTGGTGTCTCCGTAGTAGGCCTTAACATCCTTGCCGGAGAGGTGTCTGGCGGCTGCAGTCATCCCTCCGTGCGTACCGAAGTAGCAGCAGCATCCGAATAAATCGTACTCATCGCTGACCACCTTATTGTAGGTCACATCCACCGACTTGAGGGTGTTGACGAAATGCTGATGCGACTCCCTCCCCGCCACGCCTTTTCCATAGGCATAACCATTCCAGTAGACGAAGATGTCGGAGAGATCCTTCCCGTCCTTCCATGCCGAGGCGTAGACGGCCAGATTGGTGCCGGACTGATAGGTTCCCGGCTTGCTGGCGAATATTCGAAGGGTTGCCTCTCGCCAGTCCTTTGCTGTGCCGTTCTCCAAATTGGCCAGGGCGTGCTTGCGAACGAGGTTCATCTCCGGGGGCTCATCGAGCGCCGCCACCGCCTGCACTGCTTCGTCGATTGTATCGATGCAGTTGGGGAAGTTGTCTCTGGTGATGCCCGAGACCCTGATGGTCAGGTCGATCCTTGGGCGGCCGAGCTCTTCCAGGGGTATTATCCTGAACCCCTTCAGCCTTCCATTAGAAAGCCAGACCGGCTCTGCGCCGAGCAGGAAGAGCATCTGGGCCATATCCTCTCCGTCTGCCCACATGATGTCGCTGCACATCCAGAAGAAGGCGACGTTCTCGGGATAGCGACCCACATCACTCCGGTGCTTGGAGATCACTGCTTCGCCGAGCTTGCAGCCCACCTTCCAGGCGGTCTTGGTGGGCACCCGGTAGGGGTCCAGGGAGTAGAAGTTGCGGCCTGTGGGCAGAACATCGTCCCGGCCACGGGTGATAAGCCCGCTCGGCCCCGCCTCAATATAGCTGCCCCCAATGCCGTTCAGCAGGGATTCGATCTCCTGCGAGGCCTCCATCCGGGCCTGGAGATCGAGCACCTTCTCTTTAATGGCCTGCAGCTTATCCTCATAGCCTGCAGCAGAAAGGCCCAGAACCTCGCCCGGCTCGGCCCCGCCGTCCTGAAGATATACGCCGATGAGCTGCTTGCATACTCCATCGATCATCTCCAAGAGCTGCCCATGCGATTTGCCATATCTCTCGTTCATGGCCCCCGCCTCAGCCAGCAGCTCTTCCAATGAGAGCCCCATCATGGAGGCGACTGTGCTGCGAAGGGGGACGCCATTCCCCTCGAATCTCATTATGGAGTTTATGAATTCGATGCGCTTTTCGGCCTGCGGCAGTTCGCCGAATATGTGCATTCCCGAATCTATCTGGGTGTTCCTGATGCGGCTTAGCTGATTGTGTGCCTCAGTCACAATCTTTTCCGCCGGCATACTATCGAGCCCCTTCATGCCCTTATCGAGATTGGCTGCCTTGAGGGCATCGATGAGCAGATGGCGCAGTTCGTGCGAGCGGGCATGGTCATGCTTGGCGGTCTCGTATTCGCCCAGCAGCCGGTCCACCTCCAGCAGCTCATCGTAAAGCCCGGATTCAGTCATGACAGTCTGCATGTGGTCAATCAATACGGCATAGCTGCGCCTCTTGGCAATGGTGCCCTCGGGCGGATTGTCTGCATTGTAAATGTAAAGATGGGGGATTGTGCCGATGCATATGTCGGGATAGCAGTCCTTGGATAGGCCCACCCCCTTGCCGGGCAGGAACTCCAGGTTGCCATGAGTGCCGACGTGGATCAGAACATCTGCGCCGAATATATCCTCCAGGTAACGGTAGGTGGCCATGTACTGATGGGTTGGAGGAACGTCGGGATCGTGCAGGATCTTGCAGACCTGGCCATCGCAGCGTGCTCCAGCACAGCCGCGCTTGGGCTGCACGCAGATCACCACATTGCCATACTGAACGCCGGTGATGACTATCTTGCCCTGGTAGAGCATGGCCGCAGGGATGCCATATTTGGGCTCTCCAGGCGGATTTCCCCAGGCATCGCAGACCCGGTCCTTCACCTGGGGGGTGAGGGCATTGAACCACTGCTCGTACTCCTCCTTGGTCTGATATGCCAGGACGCCGCCTTTGGCCACAATCTCCTCGATGGGCGTCCAGCGGAACTCGGAGATGGCCTTTCTGTTCATTATGGTCTCGATCAGCTCTTTGCCGCTCTTCGGGATGCTCTCAAGGTAGTAGCCGGCCTGATCCATTCTATCCATGATGCGTGCAACGCTCTCTATGGTATCCAGGTGCGCGCCGCCGCCCACTGATGCTTCCACTGAGGTGCAGGGATTGTTATGGAATATGAAAGCCACACGCCTCTCGGTTATGGGCTTTCTGGCCAGCTTGGTCCATCCCTTAACTCTTCTGGCAAGCTTCGTGCAGCGCTCAGGGATAGCCGTACGCATCTCATAATCGCCTTGCTTCGATCTGGCACCGATGACGATGGGCTCTATCATCCCTTCGAACTCCGGCATGGACACAGCCCAGCCTATATCATCGGAAAGTCCGATGCTGTTCTCCCATTCCTCCAGGGTCATGCGGGTGGATAGGATGGGCTCAAATACAGGCACATTCAGCTCCTTCAATAGAGCGATGCCGGTTTGGTTCTTCTCTGTCCCGCTCATATTGTTCTTGTCCTGGCCCAGGAAGAAGGCGGCCGTCTTTACCATGGCGTCTATGATCGGTTTGCCGTCGATGAAGAAGTAGTCCCCTACCACCTCGCCCATGCTCCTGGTGCCAAGATCATCATCTTTAACTGAATATGAGAACACAGGAATTACGTTCAGTCCTTCCCTTTCCAGAGATCTGATCAGCCCCTCCTCTGCGGCCATATCTCTGTTCGCCCAGTAAAACCTGGAGAAGAGAAGGCCTACAACAGGGCCGTCGTCAGGCTCATACCACTTGAGATAATCATGAATATCCTCGAAGTGATGCGGGGCATCTGGATGGTATGCCCCCTCCCATGGCATGGGACAGGGTGGAAGAGCGTCCACATCATTGTGCAGCAGCTCCCGGCAGAGATACAGGAACATGTTCTTTATGTTGCTCTCTCCGCCATGCGTCAGGTAAGCATTTGCAGTTATCACAACATCTGCGGGAGCTGTAGAGAGCATCCAGTAGGCCTGATCATAGCCCAGGCAGACGATGGGCTTGATCCTTCCCAGCTCTCTTAGACTCGGCTCCATCTCGTCCCAGATCCCACTGCTGCCGCGGTGAATGAAGATCAGGTCACATTCCTGGCAGGCCCTCAATGCCTCGGAAATCCTGTCCGGCTGATCATCAAGCCGCTGAGTGGAAAAGAGCTGCATATCCAGGGCCAGATGTCTTCCGGCCCTGGTGAATACGGATATATATGCATTTCCTACAAGGCATGTGATTTTCATGAACGCATCCCTTCAAATGATTCAATGTTACTTTTATCTAATATGATCATATTTTATCCTCAATCAATACAGTAAACACATCTATAGTTATAAGAATTTCCGTTTGGTTAACAGTAAAAAAAGATGGGTTTGCGAGAGGCTGCAGCTCATCGGGCTGTTGCATACCGCCAAGCTGGGCCATCATATTTCATTCTGGATGCTTTCCAACTCTCGATCAGCTGCAGGCGAGGTCTATTTATTTAGTTGCCTTCCACCCTGGAGTATACGAATACCTTCCTATATTTTCCTGAGGATAATTGGTCTCGCAGAATTCGCTTTTAAACACCCTTAAAAGAATCTCTACCCCACCTTTCTCCGCAACCAGCCTGAAGAGCATATCCCGTCCTTTAGGGAGGAGTGGACATCTGCGGTTTGATTATAGAGGATCTCCAGAGTATAATCGAAAGCGAGAACTGCAGGCATAATCACCAGCATTGCCGTAGATGCCGATTACAGCAGATAAAAAAATGTGATGCCCTCATTTAATTCTCATCCAAGGGCGGATAGACGAATATTCTCTCCTCCGGGAACTCGATCCCCAAGAACTTCAAGTACTCGCGGTATACATCTTTGGGATGTAGATCTGCATCCGGGTGCAAAATTTTGGCTAGATATGTCTGCCCGACAACGCTGTCCATTCCGAACATCATATCCCAGTAGATCACATGAACGTCTTTGTCGGATATTGCTGGTATCTTTTCCCCACCAGCCCGGCCTATGATCTCATCTGCTATACCTTCTAGAGTAGTTGTGTCCTGTGATGCTGAGCTATCCCATCCGATCTTATCTGAGGATTGAATCCTTATAATTGCAGAGGGATTCTGAGTTATCACCCACTCCCAGGTGACCTTTGGATACATCTCTTCGAGATCCCCTGCGATATTGATTCCCCCGGATTGCCTGATCATTCCATCGATCCCGGAGCCCATCCCATAAGTGGCTAATTCCCCCAGCCCGCCTTTATTATTGCTCTCAAAGTAGACATTTGGAATGTCATCGCCCTTGATGGCATTGGTGATCTTCGTGCGGCTAGAATCCAGCCAGTCCAGATAATCTTGAGCCTCATCATTGCGGTTCAATATCTTTCCAAGGAGCTGGACGTCCTGCGTGAGGTTCTCCGGCTTGTAGAAATCAAGACCTACGACGGTTATATTTCCAAAGGGCTTCAATCCCATAGCTACATTCTCTGCTCCATAAGGTTTATCGGGATAGGTGTAAGCGAGGACGATGATGTCGGGGACTATTGTATCTCCCTGGCGGGCGATCTCGCCGATCTGTTCGAAATTGACCTCGTTCCATTTGCCCACACCCTGCTTATTCTTGAGACTGGGGAATATTTCGACCTTCGATTTCAGGTTATCGCTGACCCCTACAATCTTATCTCCATCTCCAAGCATCATCACTGCTTCGGCATGATCGGTGCTAAGGGCGATGATCCTTTGTACCGGCATGGGTATGGTTATGGTCCGTCCGGCTGAATCACTGATAGTCAACGGGTATTCTGTCTCCTCAGATAAGATAGGATGAGATAGAATAAGGATACATAGTGTAGCAGCTAAACAACTCAACGGGGCTCTTGAAAGCATGTTAATCCATCCATTCTGATATGATTTTTTTGCATCATTGTATTCTTTCCTTATATATCTTCTCTATAAAGTATTACTTTAGCATCTGGTATACGATCAACAGGCTTTATCTTTATGACTTGCTTTTTAATATGACATAAGCCTTATATACGTCAGTGGCACGAAAATAAAAAAAAGGCGATTGCATGCATCACTTGAAGAGAAGGACCATACCATTTACATCCATTGTAGGGCAGGACGATATGAGATTTGCCCTGATTCTGAATGCCATCAATCCCCGCATCGGCGGCGTCCTGATCCGGGGCGACAAGGGGACTGCCAAATCTACAGCAGTGAGGTCCTTGGCAGATCTACTGGAGACCATCCAGGTGGCATCCGACTGCCCCTTCAACTGTAATCCTGAGAACCCGGAGGATATGTGCGACCAGTGCTATCAGAAGAGCCGATCAAATCAGATCACAGCAGTGGAGAAAAAGACCCCTGTGGTTGATCTGCCCCTGGGAGCAACCGAGGATCGAGTAGTCGGATCTTTGAATGTGGAACGGGCCATAAAAGAGGGGATAAAGGCGCTGGAGCCCGGCATTCTCGCAGCCGTCAATCGTGGCATCCTCTACATCGACGAGGTCAATCTTCTGGACGATCACGTGGCTGATGTGCTGCTGGATGCTGCCGCCATGGGAGTCAACATTGTGGAACGGGAGGGTGTGTCTGTGGCTCATCCATCCAAATTCATCCTGGTGGGGACGATGAATCCCGAGGAGGGAGAGATCAGGCCCCAGCTTCTGGACCGGTTCGGCTTGCAGGTAAGCGTTGCTGGAATTGAGGATGTGGAGCAGAGAATGCAGATCGTCAAGATCGCAGAGGCTTTTGACCTTGACCCGGAGGGATTTGCCAGAGAATGGCAACAAGAGCAGATGGATATGAAGCAGAGGATCTCCAGGGCTCGCCAGCTGCTCAGTCAGGTGAGCTTGAATGATGACCTCCTCCGGTTGATCGCTTCCACCTGCATCGATCTTGGAGTCAAGACGCACCGAGCGGAGATAGTCGTTACCAGAACCGCCAAGACCATCGCCGCCTTCGATGGTCGAACTGAGGTCAGCCTGGAGGATGTCAGGAAGGCCATGGAACTGGCCCTGGCCCATAGGATGAGGAGCAGGCCATTTGATCCGCCCACGTTGAACAAGGAGCGGCTGGAGAAGTCCATCTCCGAAAAGCAGCAGGAACATCAACAGCATGAGCATCAGCAGCATGAGCATCAGCAGCAGGATCAAGAGCCCAAGCAGCAGAAGAAGAATGAGCAGCAGCCACAGGAGGCCTCGGAACAGAAGGGCACAGATCAAAAACAGGCCGCAAAGCCCCAAGAGAGGATATTCGAGATCGGGGCACCTATCGATGTGCGTGCCATAAATATGCCCCGCAAGAGGGACCGGATCGCCCGCCGCAAGAGCTGTGGCAGGAGGATGAATACGCTGTCCCTGCGCAACCGCGGCCGGTATCTGCGCCAGAGGATGCCTCAGGAGGGAAAGGATATTGCCATTGATGCCACCATTCGTGCCGCTGCCCCCTATCAAAAGGTCAGGCCCGGCCCCAATGCCATCATTGTGAGGGGCGAGGACATAAGGGAGAAGGAGAGAGTGGGCAAGACCTCCGCAGTAGTCCTCTTCGTGGTGGATGCCAGCGGATCCATGGGGGCCAACCAGAGGATGGAGAGCGCCAAGGGTGCAGTCCTCTCCCTGCTGATGGACTCCTATCAGAAGAGGGACAAGATCGGCATGATCGCCTTCAAAGGAAAAGAAGCCGAGATCATACTCCCCCCCTGCAGCAGCGTGGACCTGGCCCTTGGCCGCTTGCAAGAGCTCCCCACCGGGGGCAAGACACCCCTATCCTCCGGCCTCTCCCGGGCTTTGCAGCTCCTGCAAGGCGAGCTGAGAAAGGATGAGGAGAGCAAACTGATGATGGTTCTCATCTCCGATGGCAGGGCCAATGAGGGAATGGGTGGAAAGATCAAAGACGAGCTGATGGAGATCTCAGAGAGGATAAAGCACCTGGGGATTCATACCATCGTCATCGATACGGAGGTCGTGGAAAGCTCCTTTCTGGATATGCGCCTGGGCTACTGTCATCAGATCGCTGATAGGTGCCAGGGAAAGTACTATCCCCTATCCAGCTTAACCCCGGAGTCCCTGCTCAGGATTGTAGATGAAGAGCAGAGGCTTCTGTTCGATGATGCTGCCATAAATGAGTATGCTACAACGTAATGCGATGATCGAGATATCGGGCCTGAGCAAGGTGTACTCGGGGAAGAAGGTGGTAGATGACCTGGATCTTGAGGTCGCCCGGGGAGAGCTCTTCGGCTTCCTGGGGCCAAATGGCGCGGGCAAGACCACCACCATTCGCATCCTCACCACCCTCACCAAGCCCTCGTCCGGACGGGTTTTCATCAATGGCATCGATGTGGCAAAGGACCCGTCCAGGGTGAAGTCGGAGTTTGGCGTGGTTCAGCAGCATTTGAGCCTGAACCGGGATCTGACCATAGGCGAGAACCTGGAGCTTCATGCCCGGCTGCACCACCTTCCATCCAAAAAACGAGAAGAGAGGATAGCAGAACTGCTCGATTATGTGGGTCTGTCCGATCACTCTGATCAGCTCATCGATAGCATATCCGGAGGGATGAAGAGAAGGGCCATGATCGCCCGGGCTCTCATCCACAGGCCCAAGCTCCTCTTCCTGGATGAGCCGACGGTGGGATTGGATGCCCAAACCAGACGCCGGGTCTGGGATCTCATCCGCAGGATGAACTCTGAGGGGGCGACGGTCTTCCTGACCACCCATTACATCGAAGAGGCCGAGGCCTTATGCCAGCGGGTTGGAGTCCTTCATCACGGCCGGCTCATAGCCCTGGGAGCTCCTTTAGAGCTCAGAAGGAAGCTGGGAATGGTGGCCGTGGAGGTGCAGGGGGAGGCAAATGGCACAACTTACAGCTACTTTCCGGATCGGTCAAGCGCCTCCCAGTTCATTCAGGATCTGCCAGGCTCAGAGAGGGTGATCATGCGACAGTCCAACCTGGAGGATGTGTTCATTGAGCTGACAGGCGAAAGGGTGATGGGAGAGTAGCATGATCGATGCCTTCAGCATACTCTGGTCGGACCTGGCAGCGCTCAGGCGGCGCTGGCCTCGCTATCTTCTCACCACCCTGATGAGCCCTCTTCTCTATCTGGTGGCCTTTGGCTGGGGCCTGGGTCGGGGGATAGATATGAACGGAACCAATTATCTTGATTTCGTGATACCGGGAATCATCGCTCTGACCGCCATGACCACCAGCTTCAATGGGGCCGGCACCAGGCTCAATGTCGATCGCCTCTATTTCAAGAGCTTTGATGAATGCCTCATGGCCCCGGTGGGACTGCCCTCCATTCTCCTGGGGAAGGCCCTGATCGGGGTGGTGAGGGGTTTATTGAGCTCGGTAGCGTTCTTGTTGGTGGCCTTTCTCATCGCCAGGCATATCCATATCACTCTGCCGTTTCTGATCGGGCTGCTGCTGAGCTGCCTTACATTTGCCTTTCTGGGGGTGTTGGCAGCACTGCTGGCCCGCTCTCACGAGGATATGGCCACATTCAGCAGCCTGATTCTAATGCCTATGACCTTTCTGGGCGGCACCTTCTTCTCCGTCTCCCAGGCCCCATTAGGGCTGAAGATGGCCCTGTATGCCCTGCCCCTCACCCACTCCAGCCAGTTTCTGAGGGCGGCGGCATTGGATCAGCCCCTTCCCTGGTCATCTTTTCTGGTTCTCTTCCTCTTCTTCCTGCTGTTTTTAGGTGGAGGGATGATGGCCCTTCGGAGGATGAGCGTTTAGCAAGCCCGGCTGGAAGGGGTCATCTTATGGAGGGGGATGAGCTCGCCACCCCTTCTCCTTGAACCTTATGAGATGAGAGAGAAGATCGTTACAGGGGGTTGAGATCCCGCTCTCCCTGCCCAGGCGGGAGATGGCCCCGTTCAGGGCCTCGATCTCCGTCCTCCTTCCTGCGAGGATGTCCTGCAGCATGCTGGCGCGGTGATCACTGGTGGGCGGGAGCTGTTTTTCCAGCAGAAAGTGGTAGTACTCTTCTGCATCCTTATGGGGTAGGGTGACATCCAGGGCCCGGCAGACCTGAAATATCTCCTCTATTACCCCCCGGATGATCATCCTGGTCTCCTCGTTCTCCCCCAGCCGGCCGTAGGGAACCTCTAAGATGGCACCCAGGGGGTTGAGAGAGCAGTTGTAGAGCACCTTTCCCCACAGAGCTGACCAGATCTCCTCCCTTGTTACCACCCTGGCCGGGATGCCAGAGAGCCGGAGGTCCTCTTCCAGCGACTGCAAGAGCTGCCGGTTCACCGGGCAGAAGGGCTCTCCCAAGAGGACGTCGTCTGCATTCACAGTGACCTTTGCCAGGCCAGGCCTGGAAATCTCCGCCCCGAAGATCACCCGCGCCCCGACTGTACGCCCCTCGCCCACAAATCTGGCGATCGTCTCCCAGTTGCCCAGGCCGTTCTGGATGGAGACCATGATCCCATCCTCTGACAGGAGAGGGGCCGCCTCTCTGGCTGCATCCAGGGTGTCCTTGGATTTGACTGCGAGGAGGATGGTCGAGAACCTCCCCGCCTCGCTCTTGGGATCGGGGAGAGTCCTGATCTCCTCTTTGGGGACGAGATGCTCTCCCCAGATCCCTCTGATCCCCAACCCCTCCTGCTGCACGGCTCGAAAATGAGCTCCCCGGCCGGCAAGGGTTACATCTCTCCCGATCTTGTGCAGAAAGCCCCCCAGAACGCTGCCGATGGCTCCTGTGCCGAAGACGAGATAGGTAGGGCTCTGGATATCATTCATTGGGGATCGATCTGTGCGAACGATTTAAGAGGATTTCGAAGATGAAGCGGGCATTGAATGCAAGGTGCTCAAGCCGCCGCCTTGATGGTCTCATTTACATTCCATTCCATTCCATTCACCATTTGCGCCCGCCCGGCCCGATGAGGCTCTCCTGCTAGCCCCCCCGGCCAGCTCATGAGTATGCCTCCAGTGTTCTTTGGGCGCCCTCCTGCATCTTATGTTTGGCTTTTCCCCGGCCTTTTGCTGAAGCCTCCGGCATCTCATAAAAGCAGAACATCCTGTCGGCCAGATCGGCCATCTTTTGCAGGTGTGGATCGAGAGCCGGTGCATAGAGCAGAACTGTCGCCTCTCTGGAGGTCTGGCGCAGATGCTGGGCGATGCATTCCACCATCTCTCCTGCATCCTGGTAGAGCATCGGATCATGCTCGATGATCAGGAAGCTGTGGCGGTTCTCTTCCAGGATGGTCATGAGCTGGAAGGAGGTGAAGGCCCGGCGGACCTCCAGCTCGGTGATGTTGCGATCCAGCCGGCTGAGAATGCGGGAGTAGTTGCCAGGGATGTAGAGGGTCCTGTAGCGCTGCAGATCGATGTGGCTGTTCAGGGCACAGACCAGCATCTGTACCGGGGCGACCAGGACATTGAATGTCTCTTCCAGCAGGGAGACTGCCGGATGGAGTTCGATTTCCATGGATGAGTACAGGGTGCTTGCAGAGATTAAAGGCCAAGCTGTGCGCGGGGTGAATGTGACAGAACCCGGTATGATTTCGGGACTCAGAAGGGGTGGTTAATGGCTGAAGTCAAGAGGTTAAATGATAGCCACCATTCTTCCAGGAATTCAAGGCCAGGATAAAGAAGAGGATATGCTGCCTCTGCAACCGATCATTTCCAGGGCGGGCGGCTATATTTGCACAGCATGCCATATAAATGGATGGCCATACTTCCCCATATCGACCGAAATGTCTTTTAATTAAGTTAACTATTTTAAACCACTATGCGGGAAACTGTCAGGTCTGTGGGGCATGTTGTGGGCTCAAAGGTCTCTGCTGTGGAGTTAGAGCAGATAAAGCAATTAGTTGTCTCGGGTGTTTATCTTAACACCTCCGACTTTGTGAGAGATGCCATTCGAGATAAGCTGGCGGCTATCAAGACCATCAAATATCGTGATGTTGATTACAATACAGCCAAAAAAGAGGTCATGGGATACTTCCAAGAGAGGAAAGAAGCCTATCCCTCCGAGATTGAAGAGGACCTGGAGCTTGATTATAAATTGATTTGCCAGATTGTGGATGAGCTGAAGAGAGAAGGACGCCTGAAGGTGCTTTGATGAAAGGCTACGATGAAGGCGATTCGATTCACGGCTACCGGATAAGGGCTGAAGCGCGGAAGATCAGTGACCCAAGGGTTATAGCGAAGACCGGCAGGCACAAAGCGCAGCGCATAATTCTTACTGAGAACGCTGAAGCCATCATAGAGAGAAAGCTTGGATGGATACCAGAGCAATAATGCTTCCTGTTCTAAGATCAGCACAGGATTGATGGATCACGCTCGTCATCATTCCAAATCCCTCTTTTCGCAGTATGTTCAGCAAGAGCAAAAAAATGGAGCCCTGGCAGCTGCCCCTCATTATCCAGGGGAAGAAAAGTTCGCGGCGGATCTATTTATTCCATGGACCGAAAGTGGTTGCCTTATCTTCATCGAATTCAACTGGATCTCAAATGGGAACTGTGAAATCCAGAAAGCTCCGTCAATAGAGTATGACTTGCATTTCGCATTAACGGAGCACTTTCAAAGATAATTCAAAAAATATAGGAA
>ERZ795052.843-NODE-843-length-44300-cov-97.630919_pt1 | contig 44300 bp, 40 predicted proteins | sample MGYA00375136_ERZ795052 | MGnify/ENA primary metagenome ERZ795052 (study PRJEB30181, sample SAMN05720156) | activated sludge metagenome | isolation source: Anaerobic digester | place: Japan | collected 2015-05-26 ... | reverse complement strand
AAAGTTGAAGACGGTAAGGTCTATGTTGACAACGCAATGATTACAGCAGTAGATATAGAAGCGAGCAACGGAGTGATTCATGTTATAGACTCGGTAATACTTCCTCCTGAAAAAGAAACTAGAAGAATCCCAGAGATAGCAATTGAAACCGGTACTTTCAAAACACTCGTAACAGCCCTCCAGGAAGCCTCTCTTGTAGAAGCTCTAATGGGTGAAGGTCCTTTCACGGTCTTCGCACCGAACGATGAAGCCTTCGCCAAACTGCCCGAAGGAACCATAGAATCACTTTTGAAAGACATTCCCGCTCTCAAGAATATTCTCCTGTATCACGTAGTTCCTGGAATATATATGGCTGAAGATGTTCTGAACATGAGATCGCTGACGGCTCTCAACGGAGGCCAGCTTACTGTCAACCCGAACGAAGTAAAAATACAGGGATCGAAAATCGTAGCTACAGACATAATAGCGGCAAACGGTGTAATACACGTAATCGACGCAGTTATGATCCCGCAGTGATCTCTGTATAACCCAAAGACCGGCAAAAACGATTAGTTCCATGTAGCTGGCGGAGTCGAAGGCTCCGCCTTTTAATTAGACCTACTATAAAATGCTAGGAAAAGAGCTTTCTCATAATTTAGAATCTTATTAGTTGAGAACCAGAGATATATTAACCGGAGGTACCTATGAAAGGCAGTTTCTTTCCAGATAGTAGATACGATGTTGCAGTGATCGGTTCTGGGCTCGGAAGCCTTGCGGCAGCCTCTTTACTGGCGAACAGGGGTCTCAAGGTGCTGGTCGCCGAACAGCATTATCTTCCCGGCGGGTGTTGCTCGATCTTCAGAAGAAACGACTTCACTTTCGATTCTGCGGTAGGAATGGTTTTCGGATTCGGCAACCGTGGTTTTAACTCTCACAGATTCGTTTTCAACGAGATCGGAGAGGACATCGACGTGATAAGGCATGAGACTCTTTACTCCGTGACCTTTGGAGAGAAGAGAATTATATTCTGGCCTGATCTCGACAGATTCATTAGCGAGCTCGGGAGGCACTTCCCCGGCTATGAAGACCAGCTCAGAAAGTTTTACGACTATCTCGCCGACTTCTATCACAATGTGATCGTGGCCGATCCCGTGGTAGTACCTCCGACTGAATTGAAGAGGAGTGACAGTCTCAAAGCCCTGCTCAGGCACCCCGTGCGGCAGGCTAGAATGATCAGACTGCTCTTCAGGAGCACCGAAGAGCTCATGAACAAATTCATCGACCCAAAAGCAAAAGAGCTTTATCAGTTCTTCGATGTTCTCACTTCCACCTACTGTTATACAACAGTCAAAGAGACACCCGGTGTTCTCGCGGTGACCATGTTCATAGACAATCACGAGGGTGGTGGTTTCTATCCGGCTGGTTCCTCCCAGATGATCCCGAACAAACTTGAAAAGTCAATTGAGAGAAACGGCGGCTACTTGCTTTATGAGAACAGGGTTGACGAGATCCTCTTTGAAGATGGCAAAGCGGCCGGTATTAAGTTCGAGGACGGAAGCGAGATCAGGTCGAACTATGTTATCTATGGTGGGACGGTATGGAATCTTTACGGAGGGATAATCCCAAAAGAACACATCAGGCCAGAGAAACTTAAATGGGTTCAATCCCTCCAGCCAACCTTCCCCGCGATCGTCGTTTACGCCGCCGTCGATTCTTCGGCCGTTCCGACAGGAACTAATCCCGTCGAAATGTTCATCGAGGAGTTCGATGAGATAGCCGAGAGTGATGTCACAGTTTATATATCCTCGATCGACGATCCATCGATCTGCCCGGAAGGCACTCATGTAATGTCCATGATCGCTCCGTCAAAGAAGAAGTGGCCGCCACGGGGCACCGAACAGTACAAAGAGATGAAAAAAGCAGAGACCGAGAGAGTCATTAAGCTGGTCGAGAAGAAATTCCCCAAATTCAGGGATTCTTTGAAACATCTGGAAACGGCAACACCGCTTACAATCGAGAGATACACGCTAAAGAACGAAGGCCGTGTCGGAGGCCCAAAACAGTCCATCGGCCAGGAATTGTTGAAGAGAATTCACGCCAGGAGCGAATGGAAAAATCTGTTCATATGCGGGGATTCAACCGTGATGGGAATGGGGACGCCAGCGGTCACGGTCTCCGGTATCGGGGCCGCAAACCTGATTCTCAGGGATTTGAGAATGAAGGAGTACCGTTACAGAGAGCCCGAAATCGAGAGGGTTCACTATCTTTCAGAAAAAAAGAGGAAAGCGGTGGATCTCGAAAATACCGCGCTCGATCGCGAGACGGTCCCTTTGATTAGCGGATACTGTCAGCTGTGCGAAATCCCCGGCTGCAAGATGAAGTGTCCCGATGGTAAGGATATTCGGGGTATTTTAAGGCGTCTGGAGTCGGGAAACTTTCTGGGGGCGAAAAGACGGCTTCTAGAGACGGAGGGGAGCACCGATTGCGCCGACTGCCCGGGATACTGCGAGAAGAGCTGCAGAAGACTCTCCTTCGATGACAGGTCAGTCCCAATTAAAAGGCTTCTTAGCTGGCTGGAAAAGGAAGTGATAAGATGAAATACGACTGTATCGTAATCGGCGCGGGAATATCGGGTCTGAGTTGTGCGGCTTTCATAGCAAAGGCCGGCAAAAAAGTCATATTGATAGAGAGATCGGAAAAACCCGGAGGCTATTTCTCCTCTTTCGAATATAACGGATACCATTTCGACAGCGGAATAAAAGCAGTGGAAAACGCGGGACTTTTATTTCCAATGCTTGAAAACTTCGGCATCATGGATAAGCTAAATTTCGTAAAGAACAGAGTGTACGCTGGCTTCGAGGACAAAGTGTTTTCCATGGAGTCGGACGAAAGTCTTCTGGAGTACTTCGACTTCCTCGGTGAACGGTTTCCCGAAAGCAGATCCGGCATAGAGGATCTACTTAAGGAAATGGAAGAGCTGAACAGCTTTATGGGTTCGTTATCAGGAATGTCGGGACCGCTTTACGGAAAGACTACGTTTCTGACCAAGTTGAAATCAATTCCCTGGTTTCTCAAGAACGGTAAGAAGCTTCTGGGCTTCCTGAAGAAACTGAAATACAACAATATACCGTTCAGGGATTTCCTCAAAGTTAGAATCCCCGACGACGAGCTTGTCAGTATCATAGACGAGCCCTTCTTCGAAGGGACTCCCGCGTTCTTTGGTTTGGCCTACCCGACGGTTTTCAGGGATTACTTCTATCCCAGAGGAGGAATAGAACAGATACCCCTCGAACTTGCAGAGTTTATAAGAAAAAGTGGGGGCACCGTACTCACAAATACCGAAGTTACTAAGATTCTCCTCGAACGCAGTTCACCGGCCGGAGTGGTTACAGATACCGGTCAGGAGATCGAGTCTCCGGTTATCGTGAATGCAGCCGATGCGAAGAGGCTATACAACAAGTTGCTCCCGGAGAATTCCGTAGATCTAGATTTCCTTCAGAGGCTTAACAGAGCGCAGGTTTCCGACTCTGTCTTCTCCGTATTTATGGGAGTTGACACAGCTCCAGAGAATCTTGATCAGCATGTGGAACATATAATCTATGTTCCTGCTGCAGCCAAGCACTGTGACTATGAATCGCCGGAGTACTTCAAAACTACGGGAATGGAGATCAGCATTCCCTGCATGAGAGACCCTTCTCTCGCTCCAGCCGGCAAGACGGGGATAATTCTTAATGTCAATACGACTCAGAAGGCCATGAACGGCTGGGGAAGAAGTGTTTCCAGAGCGGAATATGAACGTCTTAAGGAACAGGCCGCCGACGATGTAATGGCCAACTTCTTTAGGCTTTATCCATCGTTGAAAGAGAAGATCGAATTCAGGATAGTATCCACTCCCTTCACCATGGAAGAGAAAACCCTCAACAGCGGTGGTTCTATTACAGGATGGAACTACCATCCATCCGAGACTTTTCCCTTGAGGGACTTCAGAAAAATGAAGAGATCGATCGATACGCCAGTAAGGAATCTCTTTCAGATAGGTCAGTGGAGCTTCGATCCGGCGGGAGTGCCGGTTTGCCTGATTACAGCCAAACTTGCCGCTGATAGAGTTTTGAATATCTCCCGAACGTAAAGTTCACTTCTTTAAGAAGACACCGCAGGATTATTTTAGGTGGATGGATAGATAACGGAGGTATCGAGGTTGAAAAAGGCACTCATAAAAGCGCTAAAAAGCGCAAAGGTAGAGTTTGTAAGGTCTCTCTGGTGCGATAACGCCAACGTGATAAGGGCCAAATCGATCGACATCGATTCGCTCGAAGATAATTTTGAAGCGGTAGCAGGTATCTCTCGCGCGCAACAGGGGGTGCCTGTCATGTACGACGGCGTGGTGCCTGAAAGCGGACTGATGCCCGTTGGGGAGATATGGCTCAACCCGGACTGGGATACTCTGAACGTACTTCCCTATACCCCGGGGCACGCGAGCGTTATTTCGGATCTCTTCGCCGGCCGATACGAATGGAGTTTATGCCCGAGGTTATTCTTGAAAAGGTCCATAAAGGCTCTTGACGAGCTCGGTTTCACAATGAGAGCCGCCTTTGAGAATGAGTTCTATCTCTTCGACAGGTCTCTTGATCCGGTGGACAATACGCTTTTTGCAAGTTCCTTTTCGATGGACCTCAACTCGAAGGTTGTGGGCGATATAGTCAAAAATCTCAAGGCCCAATTCCTGACCGTCGAGAGATACTACGCCGAATCGGGACCGGGCCAGCAGGAAGTCGTCATAGCCCACGCCCCTGCGCTCGAGGCCGCCGACAACCAGATCACTTTCAGGGAAACCGTCCGGACCACCGCGGCGAGAAACGGTCTAATAGCATCGTTCATGCCCAAACCTTTCGAAGAGTTCGGAGGGAGCGGCTGTCATTTGCATTTCAGTCTTTTGAAAGACGGAAAAAACGTAATGAGGGACCATAACGGTGAGCTTTCGGAGGTTGCGCTCTATTTCATGGCCGGGCTGCTGGAACATCTCCCCTCTCTCATGGCCGTGACGACGCCGACCACAAACTCTTACAGGAGAATAAAGCCCTCCTGCTGGGCCGGTGCTTACAGATGCTGGGGTTTGGACAACAGAGAAGCCGCTTTGAGGGTTCCGACAGATCCCTCCGGCAGCGTCGCCGGTCACGTCGAATTGAAGAGCGTGGACGCTTCCAGCAATCCGTACCTCGCTCTGGGAATGGTGATCTTCGCCGGGATTGACGGACTGAGGAAAAAAGTCCTACCGCCGGTCAATCTGCAGAGCGACCCGGCCTCAATGAATGGCGAGGAGCTTTTCCATAGTCGGATCGAGCCCCTTCCATCCTCTTTAGGCATCGCACTGGATACACTTGAAAACGACCGGTACCTTCTGAAAACCATGGGCGAAGATCTGTCCCGGGCCTATCTGGCGGTTAAGAGAGCCGAATGGAAGACTATGGCCGAGCTGACGATCGCTCAAGAGCGCCAGATTCTTCTGGAGCGGTTCTGATGGGACTGGATCTATCGTCAATTCCCGTTTTCGACGGTCATGCACACAATCTTCTCCTCCCCGCATGGCTCAAGGAATATCCTATTGAAGGGATATTCACCGAGAGCACTGATAGGGAATATCTGAAATCTTTTGCAGTCGAGACACTCGCCTTCAAGAGAAGTCTCAAGGATATCGCCGCCGTTCTTGAATGCGATCCCTCGATCGAGGCGATCAGGAACGGGCGTGAAAAGATGGAACAGGCCGAACTGGCCGATCTGTATTTCAAAAGGGCTAATATCTCCGGCGTCGTTCTGGACGACGGCTTCTGGTTCCACCGAACCCGGCCTCTGGAATGGCACTCAAGTTTTGTGAACACATACAGGGCTTTGAGAATCGAAAGTCTTGCCGAAGCCTTGTTCGAAAACTCAATCTCTTTCGATTCTTTCCTGTCGGATTTCAGAGATGCGCTCCTCAATCCACCGGGGAGCGTCGTGGCTTACAAAAGCATAATAGCTTACAGATCGGGTCTGAGAATCGGAGCGCACGACAAAAGAGCGGCCAGAGACGGCTACTTAGTTGAAAAAGAGAGGAACACCGGAAGGTTGACCGATGGAAGGCTGCTGGGTTTTCTCTTCAAACTGACTCTCGAAGTCTGCAGGGGTCGGGATCTCCCTTTGCAGATACACACCGGTTGGGGCGATTCCGACCTCGATCTGCGCGAATCGAATCCGCTTCATCTTAAACCTCTGCTCGACGAAGATAAGTACTCGCGGACCAGGCTGGTTCTGCTCCACTGTTACCCGTACACACGGGAAGCGGCGTATCTTGCCGCGATTTATCCGGAGGTCTATATCGATTTCGGCCTCTCCGTTCCCCTTCTAAGTGTCGCGGGTATGGAAGCAGTGATCGGAGAGATGCTGGAGATCGCGCCGGTCACGAAGATCTGTTATTCCTCCGACGCTAGATTCATGCCAGAAGGTTTCTATCTGGCCGCAACCTGGGCCAGAAGGGCCGTAGGGTTGTCTCTGGAGCGATCTATCCAGGGCGGAGAATTGACGTTGAACGAAGCGTTGAAAGCGGCTGCAAGGATATTGAAAGAAAACTCGGAGGGGCTTTACGGAGTGGCCCGATCCGTGAAAGGTGAATCATAAGAATAACGATACATACAGGGGGTAAGGAGATGCTTCTTCAGAGAGAGCAGAGAGTTGTTTTTCAGGGCGATAGCGTAACCGATACCGGGAGAGACAGAGACGATTTTTTCGATCTTGGAAGCGGCTATCCCGCGATCGTCTCCGGCATGATAGGTTCGCTTTTTCCGGAAATGAGGATCGAATTTCTGAACAGGGGCGTGGGAGGCGATAGGGTTAAAGATCTCAAAAACCGCTGGAAAGATGATTGTCTGGATCTTTCGCCGGACTGGGTCTCTATCCTGATAGGAATAAACGACTGCTGGCGCTTTTACGACAGTGACGACAGGACCGAACCGGCGCTCTTCGAGAGCAACTACAGATACTTGCTCCAGTCGGCAGCCTCTAAGGGTGCATCGTTGATCATTATGGAACCCTTTTATCTACCGGTTTACAGAGAGATGGAAATGTGGACGGAAGACCTGGGACCGAAGATACAGATAATACGCAGGCTGGCCAGAGAGTTCAAAGCCGTGTACGTTCCACTGGATGGAATCTTCGCGGCGGCTGCCACAAAGAGAGAGCCTTCTTTCTGGGCCGAAGATGGAATCCACCCGACCCCGGAGGGCCATGCGTTGATCGCGAGACACTGGTTGAAAGCCGTGGGAGTTTCATAGAACCACGAGCAGTTTATATCGGGCGGTCTTCTAGATGGCCATGACCCTGTTTTTACCTCTTTTCTTGGATTCATACAGGGCCCTGTCGGCCCTGCGCAAAAGCCCGTCGTAGTTTTTCTCACCCATTTCAAGCGATGAGACACCCATGCTGATACTCAGTTTCCCGATCGCTTCAAACTCTACGGAATCGATTTCCGCCCTCAACTTTTCGGCCATTTCAAGAGCTCCCGCTAGATCGGTGGAGGGAGCCACGATCAAGAACTCATCACCTCCCCAGCGGCCTAGAGAGTCGCTTTTACGGATTTTAGAGAGAATTTGAAAGCTGATCGCTTTAAGGGCATTGTCCCCGACAATATGACCGTGAGTGTCGTTGATCTTCTTGAGGTCGTCTAAATCGAACATTATCACCGAAAGCGGCTCTCCATACCTGCTGGACCTTTCGGTTTCACGCTCCAGGAGCTGATCCAGTGAATACCTGTTCAGCACGCCCGTGAGCATATCGGTTGTGGCCAACGTCCTGTACATCTCCTGGCTTTTCCTGAGAGCTTCTTCGGTCCTTTTGTGGTCGGTTATATCCGTTAGAAGAACAATATGCCCCCTAAGTTTTCCGCGTTTGCTCATTATGGAAGTCTTTCTGGATTCAATGATCCTCTCTCCTATCACCAACTCTGATCGCGAGTCCGTCGATTCAATAAAATCCAGCAGAGTTGGTATCCGGGAAAAGGCGTCTTCTATGGAGAGTCCGAGGGCTTTATCCCCATCGATTTCGAGAAGCCTTACCGATACGGGATTCACGTCTATTAGTGTGCCCGATTTGTCAATGACGACTATCCCGTCCTCCAGATTACTGATCACGGTCTCTTTGGCGATGGGCCGTAGATCGAACAACCTGAATTTAAAAATGCTCAAAGCCGCGAACAAAGCGGTCAGGAAAAAAGCGACCGGAGTCAGGTCTATATATCCCACCGGAAGGATTTTGAAAAGGTAGTTTAAGTTCACAAGCATCGGGAAGGCCATGCCCAGAAGTACAATGCCCAGCTGCGTTCGGTAAGCTCTCTCTGAATAGAACCACTCCCTGAGAAGCAATACTATACTGCACATTAGAAGAACGTAAGTATAAACGATATTGATCCAGAAGAGCGGACCGTGGACGAGTTTCTGGACGGGAAAGGGCCACTGTGTATCTATCTCGCTAACCCTGTAGAAAAGCCAGTGGAATTCGTTGGTCCACATGGCCAGATCGACGATCGTGGGCACTATGAAAAGCAGGATAACTCTTTTGACCGTGAACCATTCTCTTCTGTCCAGAATCGCCATGACAAACATGAAGACGAAAACCGGTAGCGAAACGATCGCCGGATAGGAGATCCTGTTCAACAGACGCATCTGCTGCAAATCATTGCTCAGAAGTTCCAGACCGTACATAGCGGACCACCAGGTGATGGCAAACATCAGAAAACCAAGAGGCCGCGCTCCTGTCAACTCCCGTTTATAGAAGCTGTACATTCCCAGCAAGCCGCAAGATACGGTGGTAATGAACATCAACAAGGCAAATGGATTCATAGATAGCCTTCCCTTCAGAGAGCGTCAGAAGTATTATACATTTCCAAAATGAATTCCCGGAATCGGTTATTCCACTCTTTTCGGAAAATCACGGTGACCGGTTATAGAACACTTCTCGTGGAAGTCCAGTCTAACACGAAAGGTCCGGAGAATTGAGCAACCTTATAAATCCGCAACTACAACGAATACTGGAGGTTTGAAGTTATGAGAAGATCGGCAATAGTTATTTTTTCAGTCTTGACTGTGATTTCCACAATGCTCTTTTCCGGTATATCGGAAGATATCGTTACTATTCCGGCGATTATAGATGTAGTGAGTATTGAGCAGCGTTTGAAAGTCGAACTGGTTGAAAACGCTTCCACGGGATACACCTGGTCTTATCAAGTCTCCGATCCTTCCTTTCTGACGCTCGTTTCGAAGGAGACTGTTGAAAGCTCAGTAGATACCCCCGTAATGGCCGGTAGCCCCTCTACCGTCACCTGGCTCTTTTCTCCCAACAAGAGCGGTTTCTTTTCTCTGGTCTTCAAGCTGTTCAGAGCATGGGAAGGCGAAGAGGCGGCGATCGACGTGAGAGTGTACAACGTCGAAGTCCGCGACGGCAGCCTGAGCGAGTGCGTTCCGCAGTACGTGACCATCCTCGGTAATTCGTCAGGTGAGGTCGAAATGTCGCAGCTGGCAAGGGTAATTCTTCAGGAGAACCCTTCAACCGGTTACTCCTGGCGGGCAGAAGTTTCCGATACAGCCGTACTCAGGTTGGTCGAGCGCTCCTTGCTGACAGAAAGCGATTCGCCTGGAGTGGCCCCCATTGTTGACTTGGGAGGGCGGCAGGAAGTTCTTGGCGCGCCGGTTAACGTCGCCTTCGACTTCCAAGCGCTCAAGGCGGGCATCTCTCTGGTGAGGTTCACTTACTCCAGGCCCTGGGAAGAAAGCGAACACGACAAAACGTTGCTCGTCGGAATCACGGTAGCCAGATAAATCCGAAGGGTCCGGTATCGTTACGAATTTCGCATCTTCGCCTTAGTAACATCATAGCCTTATATCCTGCACCGACCGACAAGTCGCGGTGCAGGATATATACTATAAATACCAGCTCGATTATCGAGAAAGGAGATCAATCACCGTGGGAGTTGAAGGTCTCGAAGTATGGTTTATAACAGGAAGCCAGGAGCTTTATGGAAAAGAAGTACTGAAAAAGGTGGAGAGCAACTCGAAGAAACTGGTCGAGTATTTGAACGACCAGGCCGGGTTGCCGGTAAAGATCGTATGGAAACCCGTCTTGAAAGAGTCGCAGCAGATCAGAACCCTCATGAACGAAGCCAACGGCGACGACAGATGTATAGGACTGATGGCCTGGATGCACACTTTTTCGCCTGGAAAAATGTGGATCGCCGGCCTTAAAGCCTTGAGAAAACCCTTTCTTCACTTCCACACCCAGTTCGACCAGAAGATCCCGTGGAAGAGCCTAGATATGGATTACATGAACACCAACCAATCGGCACACGGCGGGAGAGAGTTTGGCTTTACTGCCACAAGGCTCGATATAAGGCGGAAGGTTATAGCGGGCCACTGGAAGAACCCCGAAATGATCACAAGAGTTGAAAACTGGATCAGGGCAGCGCTCGGCTGGAATGAAATGCAGAACCTCAAGGTAGCGAGACTGGGTGACAACATGAGAGACGTCGCCGTCACCGAAGGCAATAAAGTCGATGCCCAGATAGATCTCGGATACGAAGTTCACGGCTACGCCATGGGCGATTTCATAAAGCTGGTAAAGAAAGTAAAAGAAAGCGAAATAGAAGCTCTCGTAAAACAGTACGGGCAGGAATATCATCTCACCAGATCCTCCGTTTCCCAGGAAGAGTTCAAGAGTTCTTTGCATGAGGCAGCAAGGATCGAAATAGCCCTCAGACGTTTTCTGGATACGGGTCCGTTCAAGGCCTTCACGACTACTTTTCAGGATCTGTACGGTCTTCGCCAGCTCCCTGGACTGGCCGTTCAAAGGCTTATGAGAGACGGCTACGGGTTCGGAGGGGAAGGAGACTGGAAAACGGCCGCGCTGGTAAGAACAATGAAAGTCATGGCCACTGGCAGAGAGGGTGGAACATCGTTCATGGAAGATTACATATACCATTTTGAACCCGGTAACATGAAGGAACTGGGTTCTCATATGCTAGAAGTGTGTGAATCTCTCGCAGATGGCCCGATTTCTCTCGAAGTTCACCCCCTTTCGATAGGAGGCAAAGAAGCTCCAGCGAGATCTGTTTTCGATGCCAGAGAGGGAGAGGCTGTCCAGGTATGTATCGTAGAGTTCGGAGATAGATTCAGGATGATCGTCAACGAAGTAGAGGTCGTAAAAAGGCGTCAGGAGGAAGAGATGCCTAGGCTTCCCGTGGCCAGAGTGCTATGGATCCCTAAGCCCGATCTTCCCACAGCGGCAACGGCCTGGATACTGGCGGGAGGAGCGCACCATTCCTGTCTGAGCTACGTTGTCAATACCGAGCAATTGGAAGACCTTTGCGAAATGCTCGATATAGAGTTCGTCGTTATAGATGGAGAGACGAAGATACGTGACTTCAAAAGAGAGCTGAGAAACGGCGACATCTACTACAAATTGCGGAAACTGTGATAAAGCAGTGAACGCTGCTTATTCAGAAGTGCCGTTGAAGTGATGCGAAAGGAAATCAGAGTATGCTGGAAGCGCTCAAAGAAAAGGTCTTCAGGGCCAATATACGGCTGGTCGAGGCCGGTTTAGTGATTCTGACATGGGGCAATGCGAGTGGTATTGACCGCAGCAAGGGACTCGTGGTAATAAAGCCCAGCGGGGTGGGATACGGCGAACTGTCACCCGAAAAGATGGTGGTGGTCGATCTGAATGGAAATGTTCTGGAGGGAAAGCTGAGGCCTTCCTCAGATACACCGACCCATATCGTTCTGTACAGAAACTTCGAGGGGGTAAACGGCATAGTCCACACACATTCAACATGGGCCACGGCCTGGGCCCAATCGAAGTTGCCGATCCCTTCTCTGGGGACGACTCATGCCGATCACTTCCACAACGAAATACCCTGCACTAGATTCCTGAGTGAGGAAGAAACGGAAGAAAACTACGAGATGAACACCGGCAGAGCTATCGTCGAGACGTTCGCCAGAAGGGATTACTTGAGTACTCCCGGAGTCCTCGTGGCCGGGCACGCTCCCTTTACCTGGGGCAAAAGTGTGGATGACGCCGTAAACAACAGCATAGTTCTTGAAGAGGTGGCGAAGATGGCCTTCTTGACGAAGATGCTGAAAAGCGACGTTGAAACCCTTCCTGTGCATATAATCGATAAGCATTATTCGAGAAAGCACGGAAAGAACGCCTACTACGGTCAGAAAGAAACACCGGGTAACGATTAATCTGACCGGGGACATCGAGGGATTCGTCCCCATTTTTCGCTCACAACGCTCTTTCCAACGACGACTCTTCCCACTCAAAAAACATTAACAAAAACTTAATACAACGACTCCATACAGTACCTTGCAATACCAGGTAATGGGTGATATATTATTCGCTGAATAGAAATCCGGCCTCTTCGCCGGACGAATCGGGAGGTAATCTAATTGAAAGGTTTTGAAAGAAAGCTAGGTGTAGCATGGGTGGGGATTCTGCTGGCTATCGGTCTGATACTTATAGGAGTGGCAGTGGCCATCGGACCGGCCGGTATTGATTTTGGTTTCGACTTCGGCTGGTCTTTAGACGGCCAACGTTTCGACAGGAGCTATCAAGAATCGCTCAACGACGCGATCAAATCGATAGATATCTACACTCTCAACGGCGAAGTAGAAATTATAGGGTGGGAAGAGAGTTTTATATCTCTTGAAGTCAAACAAACCGTGAAGGTTTCCTCGGAAGACCTTAAGGAGAAATACTTCGAGGAAACGAAGCCGGTGGTGACTGTTCTGGATGGACTGCTAAAAATCGTTACACCGAGGCTCCAGCAGACCGGTGAATTCAGGGGACAGGGTGCTTCTATATATCTCCGTGTTCCCATCGAACTGCTAAAAGAGGTAGTGGCCAGAACAAGCAACGGTAAGATGAAAGCGGCCTCGTTGAACTCTTATATAAACGTAGAAAGTTCTAATGGTGGTATTGAGGTTTATTCCATAAACGGGAGAGTGGTCGCGGAGACTTCGAACGGACCGATCAACGCCAGAGACATAATAGGTCCGATGCAGTTCCAGAGCAGCAACGGCTCATTCACCGGTACGCGATTGGAAGGCGACCTTCGGATTACCACGTCGAACGCGTCGATAAACGTGGAAAATTCCTCGTCGAATATTAGCGCGCTGACCTCCAATGGATCCATCAATATCACAGACTGCACCCTTATGGGTACTACGAACAGCTTCAGGACCTCCAACAGCAAGGTCACGGTGAATTCTGCGCTCCCGTCGCAGGGAACGCTCGAGCTGACCTCTTCGAACGGTCAGATAGTGCTCTTCGTTCCCGAAGATATACGGGCCTACATCGATGCCTCGACCTCAAACGGCAGGGTAGATATAACCGGGCTCTCCATAACCGTATCGAGCATGAGCAAAACCAGCATAAAGGGAAACCTGAACAACGGCAGCGATCTGGATATAACTCTCAGAACCAGCAACGCCGACATAGTGATAAAGAAGAAATAATGACCAGAACCGGGCAGTTGTCTCTGTTACGGGGTGTTTTACTTGGATAGCCAGATGAAAAAGGGTGTTTTAGATCTCTGTGTTCTTAGCATTCTTGACAAGGAAGATTGCTATGGTTATCAGCTGGTTGAGAGGGTGTCTAGTGCTGTCGAGATCTCCGAAGGCACTATATACCCTCTTTTGAAGAGACTCCAGAAAGAAAACCTGCTCTCTTCATATATAATAGAGTCCAGTGAAGGACCGGCAAGAAAATACTACAGGTTGACCGATTCGGGAAGATCGAGATTCATGGATCTGAAAAGAGATTGGAGAGAGTTTGCCGAAAGTGTGAACGCTCTCATCGGCGGGGAGGTTGACAATGAAGGAATTTGAATACATCAGGTTGCTCGAAAAGGGACTTGGCTCCCTCTCCGCTGTTGAGAGGCAGGAGCTCCTTCAGGATTACCGCGACCATTTCAGGGAAGGGAAAAAGGCCGGCAAAAGCGAAGAAGAGATATCGCGCGCACTCGGCGATCCCGAGAAAATTGCCCGTGCCATAACTGCAGAGTACAGAGTCAGCAGTATCGAAGAGAAATCCGGAAAAGGACGGGGCATCGGCGCGGCGATCGTGAGCATAATCGGGCTGAGTTTCTTCAACCTTGTTGTTTCCCTGCCCTTTTTCATAGTTTTGTACGCGCTCGTTCTCTCGCTTTACGTTGTTGCCGCGGCCTTCGTCGCCAGTCCGTTCATACTGTTCTTTTTTCCGTACCTCGTAAATCTACCATTCGACGTGACTCAGCTACAACTGCTTCTCTTCAGTTTCGGCCTTTTCTTCATAGGGTTGGCCATCTTCTTCATGTCCGGAAAGATCTGGAACGGAGTTCTGGGACTAACCGTTAGGTTCTTGAAATGGAACATAAATGTTTTCAAGGGAAGCTAGAAGGGCTAGTACCCTTCTAGTCTTCAGTATCTTCATCTTTTTCTTCGGGCGGGGCTTTCTCGACGCTCTCCCAATCGTCCTGTGATCGTCTCCGCCTCATCTCGGCCTCACGCGCGGCATAAGAAATGTCGTCGCTTATCTGCCTGAAAAGGCGAACATCTACTCTGGACGTACTTTGGAAACTTTTCAGAATACCCCGGTCGATGAAAAAGAGCCTCTGGCCATGACTGGCTATGAAGCGTCTGTCGTGGCTTATGAACACGAATCCGCCAGGGAAACCCGCCAATAAGTCGTCCATGACTTCGAGCGATTCTATATCTAGATGGTTGGTGGGTTCGTCCATGAATATAAATTCGGCCTTTGAGGCGATCACCTTGAGCAAGGCGGCCCTCATCAACTCTCCATGACTCAGATCGGATATTCTGGCCATCGCCCGCTCCCTCCTGAAACGGATGTTCGCGAGGTGACTTCTCAGCTTTTCCTCCTCTATTCCGGTTGAGAGGAACTCTTCGATCAGCGTCTTCCTCTCGAAGAAATTTAGAACGTTCTGGGGAATGTAGGCCCATCTGACGCCTTCGTTCCTGTAAATCTTTCCGGATGAAGGCTCTAGCTCACCGATCAGGCACTTCATAAGCGTCGTCTTTCCAGAACCGTTTTGCCCGATTATCCCCACTCTGTCGGTGGTGTCTATATCCACAAAGGCCCCGCTTATGATCTCGTCCGCTTCGTAGGAGAAGCTAATATCCTCAGCGCTCACCATCTTTCTCCTGGAAACGGTGTAATCTGAAAGAGAGAAAGAGAGGGGCTTCTCCACGAAGGGCTTTTTTTCCTTCAGTTCATCGATCAGTTTTCCGGTTCTTTTCTGAACGGCCATCGCCCGTCTGGCCTGTTTGGCGGCCATATGTCCAACGTAGCCTTTATCCCTCGCGTGCCTTTTGGAGGCCTCTTTGGAGGCCGACCAGTTTTTCCTTCTCACTATCTCGGCCTCAAGTTGACGAATCTTCCTGTCGATCTCTCCCGCCTCTTTCTGTCTGGAGAGGGAATCGCTCTCCAGATGCTCTAGCATCAGCGAGTAACCGCCGTTTACCGAGAGCGATTGACCGAACTTCAAATAGATCGTCTTGTCGGCCACCCTGTCTATGAAAGTACGATCGTGGCTGACCACGATTATTCCCGTTCCCCTTCTTTTGAGTCTGCTGATGATCTCTTCAAGCCTCAGTGTCATGGCTATGTCGAGATGGTTGGTAGGCTCGTCCAGCAGGAGGAGCTTCGATCGGCTGAGAAGCGCTCTCATTATAGAGAGAAGCCTCTTTTGACCCTGCGAGTGTTCGTCGAACCCTTTATGGATCTCGTCTCTCTCGAAGCCGAAATCCACGAGCGTCAGAACTATCTCCTCTTCGAAATCGAAGCCTCCGATCGCGTGGTACTCGTTTATGTACTCGGCGTGCGCGAGCGGATCGGCGGCCGCCTCTAGCTTTTCGCGCAATTTCAACAGCTCCGGTCTCGCACCGAACAGGTAGTTGCCCGTGCTTCCGCGGTAATCTATATCTTCTTGCCGCACATAAACGGGCCAGTAACCACGCTCGATCTGCACACTCCCGCCGGAAAGGGCGATCTCGCCGACTATCGACCTGAGAAGAGTCGTTTTGCCGCAGCCGTTGGGGCCGGTGAGCGCCAGTACCTCCCCGGGCGACAGGTCGAGATCTATTTTTTTCAGAATATCGAGGTTGTCGAACGATACGGATAGATCTTTAACATGTAGCAAAGAAACCACCTCCATTATGGCCTGCGAAATTCCCGTTATTCAATGTGGTGTTGGCTGAGAAGCCGAAAAACGATGGAAATGCTTAACAGGAGTCAATCACGGAAAAGTGATATTCAGTTGTGCCTATTATCGGGGTAGTTTCTTCATTTCTGCACCTTTATAGTTATGACCTGTGTACTTTATAACATATCTCTGCGTGCCGATTCAAGTTGTCCGGCCTTGATTTTAGGAATCAAATAATAATCGTGAGGATGTTTTTGTTGTTTTTATATGCGTATTCAACCTTCCTGGAGCATCTTTTTATGAGGTAAATTCCCATCCCGCCCTTCTGAAGGAGCTCGAAGTTGTTGAGGTTTGGATCGCTCACATCGAGGGGATTGAACTCTCGCGAAGCGTCTTCGATAACTATCTTCGTATAGCTGTTTTCGAAGCTGAGCTCTATCTCGATTCTCTCTTCCTCTCCAAGATCACCGTGCTTGACAATATTCACACAGGCCTCGGTGACGACCAGGCCGGCCCTGAAGCCAAACTCTTCGCCGGCCACCTTTTTGACTATTTCCGTTATTCTGGATGAAACCAAGTCCACCTCTTTCATAAGAGGTCTAACTGAGAAACGCTGCTTCGACTGCTTCATTCAACTGTGTTTACAGAGACTTTGTAGCCTCTTCGACTGTACCGTCGTGAATCTGGAAGAGCCTGTCCAGTCTGAGCGTGGCCAGGAGTTTTTTAATCTCCGGGGACAGGTTCACAAGGTGGAGGTTGCTTCCCTTTGTCGTCAGAGATTTGTATATACTGATCAACGCGGCAATTCCCATCGAGTCTATGAACTGGATGTTGCTTCCGTCGATTATCACGGCAGAACAAATGGCCAGATCCTTGCTTTCGTACCATTTGCGAAAACTGGCCGAAGTCTCGCCGGTAATTCTGATGGGTTTCTCCAGGGAAATTACGCCTATACTTTTTTTGAGCAGTTCGAATTTAAACATAATGCACCCACAACCTACTACGTTGTGGAATCCCTCCTTTTTCAACTCACCTTCTTAGACGTGGAGATCCTCTACTCTAGAACTCTATCAGGAGTAGCGAGACATCGTCTTCGGCTTTCTTGCTTCCCTTGAACTTTTCGAAACGATCTCTAAGATTCTCTATGGTTGCGGAAAGGCTCATATCCCGGCAGCCCAGCAGGATATTCCGCAGCCTTTCCTCACCGAACATCTCTCCGTCTTCGTTAGTGGACTCTGTGAAGCCGTCCGTGTAGAGAATCAATCTGTCCCCTTCCGAAAGGTTAATCTCTTCGATAGATCCACGTATCATATTCATGCCTATCAGACCTTCCTTGTTTTCGAGAACCCTGAGCCTTTCATTTTCCATCAGCATAGGAGAGGGATGCCCGGCGTTGCACAATAGAAGTTTTTTACTCGATGTATCTATGATCATCGAGATGATCGTGAAGAAGAGGTTGAACTTCTCGAACTTGAAATTGCCGTCCAGTTCGGCCATGAAGTCCTTGAGGTCGAATTCCCCCTCTCCAATACCTCCCCTGTAATCCTCGATGAACCTGTGGACCATTACCGAAAGCATCGCCGCGTTCACACCATGACCAGACATATCGGCCAGATATACGAAGAACTTTTCCTCTCCCAGTTTTACGACGTCGAATATATCGCCTCCCACCCTGTACGAGGGAGAGTAGATCCATTCCATCTTCAGTCCCTGGGGAGCATTCTGAGGAACGAGGGCCGCCTGAATTCTCCCTGCTGCCAGAACATCGCTCTGCAGGTTGTCCACCGCTACCCTCAGAGACTTTATGAGGTTGTGCAATTTGAGCTGTGTATTGACCCTTAGCAGAACCTCCTCCGACATGAAGGGTTTGGATATGAAATCGACAGCTCCCGAACTCAAGGCCGTCAGCTTGCTCTGGCGGTCGGACGAACCTGTGAGAACTATCACCGGTATTGCTTCCAGATCTCTGTCTTCTTTGAGTGCCGACAGAACTTCCAATCCGTTATAATCGGGGAGCATGAGATCGAGCAAGATCAAGTCGGGTCGTTCTTCTCTGGTCGCCACCAGCGCCGAACTCCCATCTGGGCTCTCGATAACTTCGTGACTGTCCTTGACGAGTATGGATTTCAAGAGAACTCGAACCGCCCGGTCGTCATCCACGACGAGTATCCTGCTCATTCGAGAACCTCCTTTTTATTCGAAATACCTCAACGCCTCTGCCGGTGGTATCTTTGACGCGATGTAGCTCGGTATTATAGTGGAAACCAGCGACGCGATGTAGAAAATCAGCGACATTCCCAGCAACTGGTCCCAGGGAATGGAAAGAGCCATACCCTGCATCAACGGCGAGGCATAGATTTCCACACTGGTGAGGGTGCCGGTTATTATTCCAAGGACGATCCCTATTACGACTATGAACGACGTTTCCAGAACGAAAGAGGCGAAGACCATCTTCTTTGTGAATCCTATGGCTTTGAGCATACCGACTATCCTCTTGCGTTCGTAAAGAGCCTTGAACATAATTATGGCTATACCGACTATTCCAACGAGCATACCGAAGTACAGGAAGGATCTCAGAATGCTTATCGTTCCCTGTATAATCGTTGTCGTCAACTTTATTATATCGTCAACGAAGATCATAAAGAGACTTCCCGAACCCATAGCGTTTTTCAAAGATTCGAAACTCGCCTTTTTCTCTTCTTGCGTTTCTCCCCTCAAATTCAAGAGGTAATTCCTGATCGAGACCTTCCCGTCGATGGATTCGGGGATGTTTCCCCTGTACACGAATATCCCGTTCATGTACGTTATCGTGTTTTCAGGAAGCGTGGCTATGACCGTCATTTTGACCCGCTCCTCGCCGATCATGACGTCGCTCATGCCTCTCATCAAGAAAGACGACATACCGCCGATATCTTCCTCTCGCTGAATCAATCTTCTCAACTCGACCGTATCTCCGGGGAGTATTCCGGGAATGACGTTGGAAGAGACCACGACGGTATCGGGGTTCGAACGCAAATACTCCCATACTTCTCTGGAGTTCTTGAATTTGTCTTTATCGAACGTTATTTCCGTGAACTTGTTGTTGACTATGAAACTATCGTCCAGTCCGTACATGTATTCACGGACGTATCTTTCTTCTCTCTTCATCGCCACGCTTATGCTCTCTATGTTTGTGAGGGCCGAGACTTCGCCTCTTGACTGCAGATCGCTGAAGGAGACCATGTTTCTTGTAGAGAGCGAGAAGACACCTACATCGTATCCCCCGAATATCATGTCTCTACTCTTAACGAGAACCTGTTCCTGGGAGTAGGGGATGATAGAAATCAGCGTTATAACGAAGATGACGACGCCGTACATGGCTATCGTTAAACCTGTCCTGACACGGTTCCTGGCGGAGAAAGCTATAGATATCTTGAAGACCGGCGCCGCCGATCTCGTTTTCTGGAAGATCTTGTTGAGTATGTACTCGAAGGTCTTGAGGTTATAGACTATCAGGAAGAGACCGGCGAAGAGAATGGCCCCGCCCTTTGCCACGACCAGATAGACTGAACCTCCGCTGTTTTCGGCAATAAGGGAGAAGGAGTTGCTGAACATCGTAAAGAGTATCACACCTATGGAAAAGAGCGACTCGATCGTTCTTTTGTTCTTGAGCGGTATAGCCACAGGGAAGAGCAGCCCGGTAAAGACGACTCCAACGAAGAAGAGCGTGGCGTTTCCGGCCGAGTAACCGCTGTAAGCCATGATGATCGATACCAACACACCCAGCGAGGCCATAATGTTGATCATGAACCTGCTCTTCTGATCCATCTCGTCGGGTATGTTTCTGACCGCCGTAACTATGTTGGTTCTGGATATCTTCCTTCCCGTATAGACGACTATTATCATGGGTATTATCAGACCCAGAAGAAATCCATAGAAGATCGACTCCGGTCGAACGAAAAATCCGAAGGAGTTCTGTATGGAGCTGAACACCGTGGCAGCCCCTTCGAAGGGTATCAGAGCGGTTATATCTGTGAAAAGGTTGACGAAGCTCTCGAATATGAAGTTTGCCAGTGCTACTCCCGTTACCACCCCTATGGCCGAGGAGAACACAGAGTAGAAGAAACCCTCGTAAAGGATCGTTCTGGAGACTCTACGCCTTGAATAGCCTATCGCTCTCAATGTACCGAGCTCCATCCTTCGTTCCTGGGCAAGCATGAGATATATGTTTGAGAGAAGCAGTGTTCCCGCAAAAATCGCAAAAACGCTCAACATGAGGAACAAAAGACCGATATTGCCCCGATCGGCCATATCGAGCGCGTCTTTCTTAGGTGTCTCGATTTTGAAGTCGCCACCTGCGATCTCCCTTATAGATGCCGCTACCGCATCGGTCAACTTGACTCCGCCTAGAAAATCCCCCCTGTTTGATACCAGAAGGCCGTTGTAATAATCGGGAACATTTATTTTGAGCAAATCTCTCGCGGTGTCTATATCGGCAAGCATTGTGAACCCGTTTGGAGGCTGGTTGTTCGCCTCAACCTGGTAGTAAAGCAGACCGTCGCCTTTGACTATGTCGGAGATCTGGACTTTGGGGAGTTCTATCCAGAAAAGCAACCTCTGTCCCGCATCGGACATTATCTCCAGCGTATCACCCACCGATAGAGCCAGCGAATTGGCCAGCTCTTCGTTTATGACCACACTGGCGATACCGTCGGCACTTGAGAGGCTTGATGGATCGACCACGCCTTTCGAATCGGGCCATTCCGTCAGGTTTTCGGGTTTAACGCCGATGAGTGATATCTGGACGGATTTTCCGTTCTGTGCTCTAGTCTCTCCTGGTCGGCCGGCCGTGACGTTTCTACTCAATAGCGGGAGAATGCCATCGATATTCGAATCCTGAAGCAAGTGTTTCACCAGAGCTTCAATCTCTGCGTTGGGTATGAACTCCTTCGCTATGGTCCGGTTTTCCGAAGGAATGAAAACAAACTCGTCGATCTCGCCGTTGCTCCGTTCTATCTGGTTATGCAGAAATTTCTGGAAGGAATCGTTCATCGCCATCGAGCCGACTATCAGAGCCGTGCCTATTAGCGAGCCGAGAATCACCAGCAATGTGTCGGCCTTTCTCCTGAAGATATTTCTGAAGCCTATCTTGAATATCACCGGATTGAAGATCATGGAGACGACTATCGCGACAGTCGCGGCTCCAACCAGGATGCTAAGAATTTGAATTAGCATTCTGAGACACCTTCAAATTTTGGTTTTCGTCTATCTTCAATATTTTTCCGCTATCCATATGCAAAATACGGTTAGAGTAGTTCGATACCCTTTCGTCATGTGTAACTATTACGAAGGTCTGGTTGAAGGTTCTGTTCAGCTCAATGATAAGGTTCATGAGCTCGGTGCTGGTTTTCGTGTCCAGAGCCCCGGTAGGTTCGTCGGCCCAGACTATCGCAGGTCTGTGTACTAGAGCCCTGGCTATGGATACTCTCTGTCTCTCTCCGCCGCTCAACTGCGAGGGTAGGTAAGTAGCCCGTCCATCGAGATTGACCTTCGCCAGTATATCCATAGCGGCCTTTCTCGCCTTCTTTTGACTGCTTCCTATCGTCAACATGGCCAGCTCGACGTTTTCGACCGATCTCAGAACGGGGATGAGGTTGTAGAACTGGAAAACGAAGCCCATGTTCAATGCCCTGAAACGCGTTTTTTCATCGTCTCTAAGGGAGTGGAGATCGATGCCTTTTATTATCACTTTTCCGCCAGTTGGTTCATCTATACCAGATAAGCAGTTTAGAAGAGTGCTCTTCCCGCAGCCCGAAGGACCGAGGATCGAAAGAATTTCACCCTCGTATATATCAAACGAAACTCCTTTCAATGCTTCAACTACGACTTCACCGGACCTGTAAGTCTTGCTCAGGTCCCTGACTTCAACAAACGTCATTGGTAGCATCTCCTTTCGATCGAACAGCCAGAAAACGATGTTCTAATTATACGATATATCTTCAATTGCTTTTCTTATCTCGTTGTTTAACTTTTCAATAGTATTCTCAAGCGTTCTGAAGGCTCTTCTGGCAAGAATTACGATTATGAAGGAGGCTCCATAAGAGAACAGGCCTGCGTAAAGCTCTGTTCCCCTTTGTAGAAGAATAGAAGAAAGCATCACCGCCATCGGGAAGAGCGGGGCCGCATATATGGAAAAGAGGTACAGTTTTCTCTGGATTTCGGTCGGCTTTCTCAATCTGGATTCGAGCGAAGTTACGACCTGCTCGAGGTTTTTCAAGTTTTCCGAATCTATCAACTTTCCCTTTGTCTCTTCTTCGAAGGTTTTTCTGAAATTAAGCAGGTTGTCGGCCTTCTGCACGAACAGGGCGACCCTGCCGGCGAAGGAACTCCCGGGAAGGCCGAGAACGATATAGTAATCCAGTAAGATGACTGCAGGAAGAAAGAAAAACACGAGATCTACCCGCACACCTCTGGAGAAATTGAGAGCGAAAAGAACCACTGAAAAGACCAGATAATAAACCAACAAATTCAGATCATTCCATTTCAGGTAGTTTTTCGATCATTATCGCTGAAGCGGAAACCAGAACTTTCGCTTCGTCTATCTCTTCCACCCAGTCTATGGGTATGAGTTTTCTGGACTTCGAACCGAAACCACCGATATCGCCCACGACGTGGGTTATCTTTCCTTCGTCGTTCAGGACGAAACTGCGGACCCGTCCGATTGTTTTGTCTTCGACAGTGACTATATCACAGCCGGGTTCCAAAGATTTGGTGTCCTTGGGTACGTTTATCGATGTGTTGAGGGGAGGAAGGGGATACAGTTCGGCGTAATCTCCGACCGGTCTGAGCCAGTAAACAGGGGTAACTCCACTTTCCAGATTCTCGATCTCTTCGCCAGTTACGAAGAATGTCTCTTCATAATCCTGAAGGGATTCAACGTTTTTGGAGTCGATCTTCAAACGCACTTCGTCGGGTGCCGCGAAGAAAACGGTGGCTATCGGGATCAATTTGGCCAATCTATTGAATATCCCTTTCTCGATAACGATGTGAGTCACTTCGTTGTTCTTTGGGTGTACCACAACCCGGATAACCTTTCCAAGGTCCTTTCCGTCGGAGGAGACAGCCCTGGCGCCCCACTTTATTCTGTTCTCCATTTATCTCACCTCCTTTAAAGACAAGTTTAACATGCTCCGGCATACTCTCTGATGTTGTTTTAGTGTATAAGACTGCAAGAAAAAGCGCAAGGTTGTAAAATATCTTTGATTGGCCGTGCATTTAAAGGCTAGGGAGCGCTTGAGTCCAGGTGCGATTTATACATTAATGTGGCAGACAGACACGACTAAAATTATGAGGGTTGACACTTGTATGAGTTTATTCAAGCTGTTTATGATATTTGTGAAAGTCAGCTCCTTCACCATAGGCGGCGGCTACGCGATGGTTCCTGTGATTAAGGAGTTCATCGTAGATAAGTACAAACTTCTGGGTGAAGACGAGTTCATGGACGTGATCGTGACGGCCCAGACGGTGCCGGGGGTGATAGCCGTTAACACAGCCATGATCCTTGGCACAAAGCTTGCGGGTCTGTGGGGAGCCGTAGTGGCCGTTCTGGGCTCCATAGTGCCCCCATTCTTGATAATACTGGTTATAGCCAGCTTTTTCGCCGATTTCGCCGATCTGCCAGTCTTCGAAGGGTTTTTCATGGGAGCCAGGGTCGGCGTAACGGTAATTCTCGCAAATCTATCTTTGCAACTAATTAAGAAAAACGTCAGGAAATATCTGATCCTCGCGGTAATCGCAGCCGGTACGGCGGCCATAGTTCTGTTGAACTTCTCCTCTATCTGGATACTGCTGATCAGTTCGGTCTGTGTGTATTTCATAGACAGGAGGCTCAAAAGATGATCTATCTGGAGCTCTTCTGGGCCTTTTTCCAGATTGGATTTCTCGCTTTTGGCGGAGGGTATGGAGCCCTGAGCCTCATTCAGGATCAGATAGTCAATGTGAATAAATGGCTGGAATTGCCGGAGTTCCTGGATCTGATCTCTATCTCTCAGATGACCCCCGGGCCGATAGCCATTAACTCGGCCACCTTCATAGGCTACAGGATAGCCGGGCCGGTCGGTTCAATCATCTCGACGATAGGTGTCGTACTTCCGAGTGTTTTCTGGATCTTCTTGATTTTAAAACTTCTCAAGATACTCTCTCGCTGGATAGATACGGCGCTGGTCTTCAACGCGCTGCGGGTTTCGATCGTTTCGCTCATACTGGCAGCCACCTTCAGAATAGGCATCGAATCGATTAACAACCTCTTCGCCGTGGTAACCGGGCTGGTCGCCTTCTATGTGCTTTATCGCTACAAACCCTCCGTGATCTGGATAGTTCTGGGCACAGGAGTGGCCGGTATCTTCTGGAGACTTATAAACGGATAAAATCGAGAATCAACTTATATCGACTCCTCTTTTTGACGCAACGCCTTTCAGCAGTTTTGAACAATCCTAACAAGATTGAATACTTAGATGATAGTATTCGAATCAATTCAACGATTGTTTTTTATCGAAAACAACCGTGAATCAACTGGTATTAACAGTAAATAAAATATGATTCAATAGATTTAATCATATTGGATACTCTATTGATTAATATAATTTTTTTTAGTTATCTTGAAGCGATTAAAGGCGATTATGGCCATTTAAACCCAATTAATACTATTTATCTCTCTGCTACTATCTTTTGAAATATCAATCTAAAAAATTTAAAATGTACTTGAAATCTCAATTTTGTGGTGAATGACACGATTATAAGTTATCTCGAGCGATTGGCTATATAGCTTTTTTTTACTGGTAAATTTGAAGGTATTTTTGTGAAAAGTAGTTATTATTTCAGCTAAATATCACTCAAACAACTGACAAGGAGGTATTTCTATGTGGAAGATCCCCGAAGAAGAAGAACCGCATTAGCTGGCTTCAAAGGTAAGAGCAGTTCCTGATGTTTTGAAACTACTAAAATCGGAGGTGTTTGAAGTGAAAAAGTTGATAGCGATTCTTCTTATAGGTATGGTAGCGTTCGGCACGGTAGCTTTTGCAGGTCCAGGTTTCTGGAAAATCCCCGAAGATGCGATCACCGCCGACGGTGGCCCGGGTTTCTGGAAGATTCCAGAGGGCGCTTGATTCGGCAGGACTTTCGATCATCTATATTTCGATCAGTGATTATTAGAAGGGCTTAAGGGAGGTTGAAGTGATGAAAAAAATGATAGCAATTCTTCTTATAGGTATGGTAGCGTTCGGCACGGTAGCTTTTGCAGGTCCAGGTTTCTGGAAAATCCCCGAAGATGCGATCACCGCCGACGGTGGCCCGGGTTTCTGGAAGATTCCAGAGGGCGCTTGATAAGGACCGGCCGACGGCAGGTTCTTTACGGAACATCTGCCCCCTCACTGGCCTCGCATATCGGCCGTTTCGTTGATATCAGTCACTCTGAAAAATTCGGATATAATTATATTCCATATACTGTTTAGTTCTTCATGTTTCACGATGATTTCGTTCATTCTCACATATGAGATGAATTTCCTCAGGAGACCGATTTCGATTATCTGGCCTCCTTTTTCTTTGAGATACGATAGAGCTTCCTCACGCGAGAGCGCTTTTCTGTATGGTCTATCGGTGGTCAAAGCGTCGTAAACATCTGCTATCGCTACTATCTGGACCAGGTAGTGGATCTCGTCTCCCATAAGGTTGTCGGGGTAACCGTTCCCGTCGATTCTCTCGTGATGGTGCTTGACTATATCTCTCACCGTGCCGGGGAAGCGGAGATCTCCCAGGTATTTGTCGCCGTAAATCGGGTGGCATTTTATTATCGAATACTCTTCGTCTGTGAGAAGGGAAGGTTTATTGAGAATCTCGTATGGGATATCGACCTTTCCGTAGTCGTGAAGCATCGCGCCTATAGAGAGGTTGAAAAGGTCCATCTTTTCCAGAGAGAGACTCTTTCCAAAGCCATAGCAGAGTTTCAGGACTCTGAGCGTGTGGAGAGCGGTATAATCGTCTTTCCGCCTTAGTTCGTACATTAGCTGGTTGAACACCGACACCAAACTTTCGAAGAGGTTGTTGACGAAGTCTTTCAGGTGTGGCGATATGGTACTGTAAACGCTCAGCGACTCGAAGGCTCTGAGCGAGTTTTCCAGGGCTTTGAAATAGTCGCCGCGATTGTGCATCAATGAAGCTTCAAGAATTAGAGTCTCGCCCAGTATATAGTTGGTTACACACTCATCGGGCAGTGACTTGAGAAGATTTAGATAATATCTGGCCTTTTCGATGGATTTCACTCTTGAAAAGAAATGTCCAAGAAATATATACGAAACTGCAATGTCTGTCCAACTGCTGCTGGAGTGTATCAAGGTCTCGAGTTGTTCGGCCACTCTGCCGGCATTTGCAAGATCGTTCATTTGAAGCATTATCTTCAAATTGAGCATCAATCTATAGCCGTTTACGGAGTCGAAGTCGGGGATTTCGACCGTCTCTTCCAGGGCGTTTAGCGCTTCTTCGAGCCTCTTTTGAGAGTAAAGATAATCGGCTATGTTTAATTGAACGATCGTAGCCCTAACTGGCGAGCGTGTTTCGGCTTTGGCCTTTTCGTAAAGTTCCCAAGGATCGTCGCCGGTCTGCAGCTGTGTGGAAACCAGCCCCAGATTGTTATAATACTCGAACTTCTTCGCACCGGGAACGAATCGTTCCTGTTCTATAAGCTGGTGAAAGAGAGAAAGAGTCTCTTTTGCGAATCCCATTTCGAAAGAGGTCATCATGTGAAGCATCCGCAAGTTTATAGAATTTTCGGCTGAACACTTCGGAGCTATCAAATCGACTCCCAGCCTGGAAACCATGTAGGCTATTTTATCCTCTGAGTTGCGCGCGTAGAAATAAGAGAGCGCATAAAGCCCTTTAGCCAGCGAGTCTATGTCCGAATCCTGTATCGTAAGACCGGGTTCTTCATCGAAGGTTTTCGCATAGGCAAAGTCCAGAGCCAAGAGGAACTCTCTTTCCTCTGCAGAAAGAGACTCGTCCCGATCTATGGCTCTTACCTCCGATCTAAAGATCGAAGGGCTATCATAATTGAACCGCAAAGCCAGGTCTCTTATTCTGAAATTTTTCAAGATGCAACTCCTCTTCCCTGAAATATTCTATCACGTCATATGGCGGCTGATCGCTCGATCAAAGGCCAAAGACAAAAAAACTCCGGACTACTGAATCGTCGCTCCGGGTAAACTGGATTCAATATCGAAAGATCAATTCGATGAACGCAATCTTAAAAATACTCCATACAGCAAGACATGACCTGGATAGGCCAAAATGGTCGAAAAACGGGAGTCTCGATACTGACAGAATATCGTCGTTGACTCTCCTAAGGTTTAAAAAGCGTCTCGGGTTCATATACAACTCTCTTCACAGTGTCGAATTGCATCACGGTCTTCTCTATCTGTGCTCTCAGAAGAGCGATCCGGCAAGCCCCTCCCGATGTGAAACCGGAGGGATCAGAGAACTTCAAGTAGAGAACACCGTTTTCCAGACGTGCCCCGAGAAACTGGAGCTCCCTGCCGGGGAACTCCGTTTTGAACCCCAGATCCCTTTCAGCTTTCGTTAATTCTCCCCTTACTAAAAGCCTTACAACATCGTTTATCGGTGATTGGGAATAAGGAAGGGACCTTTCGACAGGAATAACCGCGTTTATATCGCAGACGGCATCGCCGTTGATTGCCTTGTCCAAAAGTTCATTGTAATAGTAAAGGCTGATCTTCATCGTCTTTTGCGTACCGGTTACGGCACTGAATTCTAGTTCAAGAGCGGCGTACTTCTTTTCAAGAGCCTGAAGAGTCTTCTCAAGCCTTCCGGTCTTCAGTAAAAGCATCAGAAACAGCACAAAGAGGACTAAAGAGACTGCCAGACTGGAAATTAAGATGATCCTGAAGACCGGAAAGGATTGCTGCTTTCTAACTCTCATTAAACTCACCTCTCAATCAATGACATTTCAATTATACATTTTACGTCGATGATGGAGGCCTTTATACTCAACTTATGTGCTTCAAGCCTCTTAAGAGCCGTGATTAGTAGTGGTTAGTAGGTGGTGTGTTATGTGGGTCGCGGGTAAGATCGAGATGCCGGATCACAGTCCGGCATGACGGGAAGGGGACTGTCATCCCGTAGTGATCTTGCACGGGATCTCGCTCAGAAGAACCGTCCCCCGTCCACCGTTCCAGATCATGAACCCGTCCTTGTAAAGAGCGAGGGTAAACGTAAACGATAACAGAGGTTAGAGGTTAGAAAGTCAAGACCTTCACGCTCTTCTCACCTCTCACCTCTGATCTCAGTACGTACGTTCGCTCTTACCAGCTGCGCTCTTCTCGGTGTCCTTAACCAACGAAGAACCTGGACGCGTAGCGTCGGAACAAACTGCCGTTCTTTCCGCTCCAGTATATTTAGGTACATTTTTCCTGTATCATTGTATCGAAGAACCCGCTCGCGGTCGGGCGTTAAGGAAGCGAGTCCAACTTGATAGCGGTGGAGTCTCCAGAGTTGACGGGAAGGCTTGAAGTTACCGGAGTTCAATCAGCCGGAGGTAAAATATGGGACAGGAACCGCTCAAGAGAAATAATCAGCACAAAGTACAGGCCTTTCATGTTATGGTCAAGCCAACCGGGGCGCTGTGCAACCTAGACTGCGCTTACTGCTTCTACCTTCACAAACAGGAATTGATCAACAGCAGGAACGTTATCAGCGAAGAAGTACTGGAGAGGTTCATCTACGAGTACATAAACTCTCAGAACGTTTCCGAGATTGTCTTCACCTGGCAGGGCGGAGAGCCCACTTTACTCGGGATAGATTTCTTCAAAAAGGTAATAGAATACGAAAGGCTGTACTGCCCTCCGGGTAAAAAAATAGCCAACGACCTGCAAACCAACGGAACCTTGCTGAACGAGAAATGGTGCGAGTTTCTCAAAGAGTACAACTTTCTGGTCGGCATAAGCATCGACGGTCCCGAGCGGCTCCACAACGTATATCGTGTCTCGAAAGATGGGGGGCCCACTTTCAAGAGAGTCTTCAACGCCACAAAACTTCTTCATAGATACGGTATAGATTTCAACACGCTCACGGTTGTCAACAGGATCAACGCGAAATTCCCCGGTGAGGTGTATCGCTTTCTGAGAGATTCGGTAGGTTCGACGAGAATACAGTTCATTCCGCTGGTCGAGCCAAAGATATTCAAGGAGAGGCCCACAACTTTCATGGCCGAGGATTCGATGCCTATAATCGGTACGAACGAGGCCTTGCCGTCAAAAGCTGGGTCGATCGCAACAGACTGGTCGGTGGTTCCACAGGATTACGGGCGCTTCTTGAACGGTGTCTTTGACCTTTGGTACAGAAACGATATCGGCCGCGTCTTTGTCTTTCTTTTCGAGTGCGCCCTCGGCCAGTGGCTTGGTATGCAGTCTTCGCTGTGCATCTTCGCCGAAACCTGCGGACGCGCGCTGGCGATAGAGGCCGACGGAAGTATCTACTCGTGCGATCACTTCGTATATCCCGAACACTTGCTGGGAAACATAATGAACAAGAGGTTGATCGATATGGTGAACTCTACGTCGCAGACGGTATTCGGTATTTCCAAGGCAGCGACGCTTCCCGATTACTGTCAAAGATGCGAATACTTGTTTGCCTGTCACGGAGAATGTCCGAAAAACAGATTCGTAAGAACACCCGAAGGAGAGGCCGGGCTTAATTACCTCTGCAGCGGACTGAAACTTTACTTCAGTCACATCGATCCGTACATGAAAGAGCTTGCCGAGGCCTTCAGATCCAGCCGGTGAGTAGCACTGCAGGGTATCTTCAGTTTTGTTTAAGGCTTTAAAACAGGATATCGTTTCAATACACCGCAGTTACCATCCGATCATTCAATACCACCCTTCGATTTTACGAAGGAATACATTTCGGGGCTTTTCTTCATTCTGTCGATGTGCCTGCGAATGTACAGCCCGCAGTTGCTGCCTATACGGTTTTCTTCGGGCTCACCCACGCTCACTATGACCTCGAAGCCCCTCGCGCGCAGACCATCCACGAAGCTCTCGTGCAAAAGTAACGAGCCGTCGTCTTCAACCGCCGTCTTGATTTCCTTTTCATGGGAGCGGTACGTCGGATTCACAGGCGTTATCTTCACGAGAAACTTGCCCGGGTCGAAAAATCTAGAAATTATGTCGCTATCGACCAGAGACCGGGTAGAAAGAGCGAAATTCAAAGTTATCTTCCTGTCGGTCGGACCGCAGAAGATAGATCCATAATCGGCTATCTCTTCGAAACTCCATTTTCTTACGGGAATCAGCCAGTCGCGCTGGAATATGTCGGTGGAGTGTATCGAGAACTGGAGTTGAAACCTTCCCCTGTAAAGCCTCTCTTTTATCGTGTACAGCTTTTCAAAAAAGCCTTTCGAGCTTGCCGGAGCGATAGTGCTGATCGAGGGGAGAAGGCCCGGCGCGTCGTACTTCCGGGGAAGCATTTCGAGCGCTTCCAGAACCGAAGGGTTCAGTGCAGGCTCTCCGATTCTCGCGAACTGGATCTTGAATTTCTTCACGTTAACGGTTGACCCGTATCTACGGCTCACCATGTAGTCTATCTGTTCCAGTATCTCTTCACTGCCGAGGTTTCTCCTGTACGCTCCACCGGCATCGCAGAAGGCGCACTGAACAGGGCAGCCATCCATCGTGGATACGATCAGAACCCACTTCTCTTCGCGTGGAAGCGGTGGCTGCAGAGATTCGACGAACTCCACCCACGAAGCCCGTGAAGTCTCACCCGTATGCACGATAGCCAATTCTTCCTTTCCGAAACTCTCTATTATCTTCATTATCATCACCCTTCCAGTGCTATTTTCATGGCGCTTTTTATTCCGTCTCCGATAGCTATGGAGGCCTGTCTGTAGATTTCGCCCCTGGCATCGCCGATTATCTCGCATCTGTCCGAATCAATCCTTGGAATCAGTGATTCTCTGCCAATACAGATAAGTAAGGCGTCGGCCGAATAGACGTTCAGCGAGGTCGTTATCTTCAATAATGCTTCGTCCGGTTCAACCCGCAGGATAGATTCGGCGCGGTGCAACTCGACTCCCGCCTTCTCCGCCGATGCTTTCAACGGCTCTATTGCCCTCAATGTCTCGCTTCTGGAGAAGAGCAATGTTTTCATTCCTCTCAGGCTTGCTCTGACGGCACCGTCGAAGGCCATATCTCCGGCACCGTAGATCGCGATTACTTCAGTTCCCGGGGGGATATCCCTGTATTCGTAAACCACCCTTGAGCAGGTCTCGAGCGTGGGAAGCCTCTTCGGTGCGGTACCGGTGGCCACCAGAGCGTAATCCACCTTGTATCGGGCCCTGCGGGTAACGATGATTCTATCGCGAATGGCCGTGACCTCTTCATTAATTATCGCGATGTCGTTGTCGGTTAGGCGATCTTCCAGCTTTCGACAGAGCTCCTCTCCGGTGCACGGTTCGAGCGGAGGGAAGTTTTCTACACGCCAGGCGTTGTTGAGGAGACCGCCTACGGTTCTACGTTCGAAAAGCAGCACTTCGATTCCGTATCTTTTGAGCATTATCGCGGCCGCGACACCGGCCGGTCCTGCTCCGACGACTCCCACCGTCTTGATCATAAACGCCTCCTCAGCAATTCAAGAATCTCCAGGGTGTTTGACACGGCTGAAAAGCCGCTTGCGAGGTTTTTAAGAGATCGGACATGCTGATCGACATCTTTATCGCACAGGGCATCTTCTATCATCACCGTTCTGTAGTCCTTTACAAAGGCCGATCTCGCCGTGGTCTCGCAGCACAGGTGCGTTCTTACGCCGCAAATCACGAGCTGGTTCACCCCCCTATCTTTTAGAAAGGCGTCAAGCCCTGTTCCGTGGAAAGCATCATAACTATCCTTGTAGAAGAGGGGAAAATCACTGAACTGAGGAACGGCCCAGTTATCGGCGACGGTATTGCCCCACCACTCCTCCATCATCTTCGAGCCGCCTCTGTGGACAGTCGAAGCGACCAGTAAGCGGCAGCTAACGAATCCTTCTATGAGTTTGCCCGTATTGGCCACAACCGTTTCGATTCCTTCCAGATAGGCCCGTGATTTTCTGTCGCTGAAGTAATTTTGAAGATCGATCACCAGCAAGGCCGGGGAGTAAAGCACAGGTCTGTGCTTCTTGCGCTCGCGACCAAAACTCTCTTCGAACAGAGCTTTCGTAAGCACGGTTTCATCTCCTCCCCGAAGAGTCCGAATTAAACAATTCTATCACCATATGACAAGACAGGAAAAGGCATCCAGTGCTTGGCAAAGGTGAGGGTAATGAATGGACGTTCACAGTTCTTAAGAAGCGTGATGGGTAGTGAGTAGTGGGTAAAAGCAAGATGTCGGATCAGGTCCGGCATGACGGGAAGGAGGAAAAACCGCGAAAATGGGGACTGACGATTCTCCTGACGTCTGTCCCGTTTTTCGCGAAGACCGGGATCCTGACCAGGAGCCTGTCAGGATGACGTGAAGGGAGCAAAGACCGGGATGCCGGATCGGGTCCAGCATGACGGGAAGGAGGAAAAGGCGGGATTCTGGCTAGGAACATGCCAGAATGACGTTAGGGGAGAGCCTGCCCTGAAATGCTCCTATTCAGGGTCATCCCGGGCTCCGACCCGGGATCCACTCCTTAGAAAACCAAAACCGTGATTCTGAGTCAAGCTCAGAATGACGGGAAGAAGGAAGAACGTGATTCTGGCTAGGAACATGCCAGAATGACGTTAGGGGGCTGTCATCCCGGGCTCCGACCTGGGATCCCGCTCTTCTCGTCTCACACCTCTACCCTCTCACCTCTGGTTCCGCTCTCTCCAATGACGGGTCCACGCTCTTGGACGAAGTGTGATTCGGATCTAATTTGGACACCATTTGGGCAGCGAAGAAACTAAAAGAAACCGGCTCCCACCACTGTTTCAATTGCTGAAAGCCGGTTTTTATATTAGAGCATAGTCCTCACTTTTTATTCGGTATCGCTTATAGTTCCATCGGCATGATACTCCATCAGGCGAACGTCTGTGAACTGCTCACCGGATTCAATAACTACAAAGCACCTTTCCAGACCGATCAGATTTTCGTCAATCCAGGTACCGCTGTTGGCATATACTTTTTCTTTGTCGTACTCATTTTCGTAGCGATTGACGAGTGGCACATGCGAGTGCCCGAAGACGACCACATCAACGGTCGAATCCAGATCAAAGTACTGTTTGACAGCCTGTTCGTCTAAGAATGTATGGTCAATCGCACCGGCAGTAGCTTGGGAATAAGGATTCTTAACGGCTACTCTGTTGATCTGTTGCACTTCGTCCCAACGTCTTTGGACGTTCGCGTATAACACGGCGCTTATTGAGCCATCATCCTGGACAGTTGGCAGCAAATCGCTCAGCGAAAAACTGTTGTCGTATCCATTAACGCCGACGTAAATTGCTTTTTCGTCGAAATCGGCTTTGATGGAAAAGGTCGTCATAGCCCACAGCCAAATATTGTAATACGTGTAGGCATCAAGCTGATCCGCATCTTCTTTTGAAGGGGCTTCGATCTCAGGGAAATCCTTCTTTGGCGCCGATTTGCCTTCCGCAACAGATGTAGATGCGATTCGGGTGAAGAAATAACCGGGGGGTAAGAATGAGGCGTAATCGCCAGTTATTTCTTTGTTGGACAAAATATCGGGTGCGCAGAAAGTATCATAACGATGACCGTGCTCAATGGCAATCTCGGAGCGCATGCCCGTGCGATAAATTCCCAGACCATCAACATCACGGGCCTGGACAATTCCGGGAATCAATTTCGCAAGCGTTTCTTCGTCCAAGAGAAGGTCGTGATTACCCGGAACATAGGCCACGATAATGCCGCTTTGGATGATCTTCTCAAAAGCCACAACAATCGAAGCATTATTTTCTACAACCCGCTCGAAGAAAGCTCCCAGATCGTTATGTGGCTCATACGATATCGGTACGAACCACTCGTCAAACATATCACCTGCAATGACAAGCTCGTCGATGTCGCTTATAACCAGTCGTTCCAAGAACTCAGCGATCAGGTCTTTGTTCTTCACTGTTTCGGAAAAACTGTCATCCACTCCTAGATGTAAATCACTTATAACAACTACCCTGTAGGCTTCATGAGCGGATTCCTTTTCCCATAAAGGTAGCGGTTCGATTTCTCTTGTCAGATCGGCGGAGATCATCACAGACGAAAAAAGCACCAGGACAAGTACAAAAACGAATCTTTTCTTAGATCCTTTCACAGAAATTCCTCCTATTTGTCAGGCTTAGAGTTCTTGGAGATAAAAGAGAAAGCGCCAATGAAGCAAAGTCAATGCCATTAATTATTTAGTAGCCTCCAACTATCGATATAATCTTCCGTATATAGATCAACAACCAGTATACTGCAAATACAGGCCAGTTACTTATAAAATCAACTTTGAATTAGCTGTGGAGAGTGTGTTCTTGGGAGTCCTGATGAGTGGAGCGATGGGTAGTGGATAAGAGCGGGATGCCGTGTCGGGGCCTGGCATCCCGCTTTTACCGATCAGTATATCGTGAAGTAGAAGTAGTAGTAAACGTCGCTTGCACTGGATCGGTAAGGTGCGCCGTCTTCTATCAGCGAGTCGTCGGCGTCAAGATTTGTGGAAGTGTATTCCAGACTCTGGTTGCCCAAGATTTCGCCCGCCGTTGCCAGATCGACGTCGCCGCCGGCGTAAAACACCACTGCGTAGTAAGTGCCGCCCGAGGTTCTGGTGTAAGCAAAACCGTAAAGATCATTACCACTGGAGTCCTTTGGAAGATCTCTGCCGAGGTCGCTCAGTCTTATAGGGGTATTTCCGTGGCTTTTTATCTGGCCGGCGGAGTTCGCTCCGTTGAGATATGCGGCGTGCTGAAGAGCGCTCGAAAGCGTTTTCAGATTTTGAGCCACCTGAGTTGCTTTGGCCTTTTTTATCGCGTTCATCGCCACGGGCGTGATCGTCGATATCAACGCAGCCATGACTGCGAGGACTATCAACAGCTCGACCAGGGAGAAACCATTCTTTCTTCGGGTCGCGAAAATCATTTATGCCCTCCTGAGATGTTTAGATCGTCAAAATAGCAAAGATTACTACCTAAATTATACTTTGAATCGTATGGATGTGGAGGGGGTGGGTGTTAAGAGTTTTGGAAAGTAAACTGAATCGAGCGAATCACACCTTACGGTTAAGCCTATCGAACTGGGAATCTGATAGTGAAACAATTTATTCCGTCCCGGTGTTCGTAGAGGAGTAGGGCCTTGTGCAGTTTTGCCACTTCCTGTACAATTGTGAGACCTATGCCGTTTCCAGTTGCTCCAGAGGATCCGCTCAGCATACCGGGCCTTTCGATTTCGACTTTTCGACCCCTGTTTGTAACCTCCAGAACTATGTGCCCTTCTCCGGTTGAAAGCCGCACACTCGCCGAACCGTCGGTCGTGTACCTTGCTGCGTTATCAAGGAGGTTTATGATGGCGTGCTCTATCATGTGAGAGACTCCACGCATCTCGATGGCAGGTGCTACGTCGAGCGCAAACTCCACACCGGGGTAAAGTATCATTATCTTTTCGATCGTTTCCAGAAGCAGTCCGGAGAGATCCACCCTGGCCATTTCCAGCGGTACGGCACTTTCGATCCTTGAGAGCAGGAGAAAACCCTCAGACATCCTTATCAATTTGTCGAGCTCATTCATTATGCCCTTGAGCGAGAGTCTCATCTCCACGGGCGAGGAGTTCTTCTCAATCGAGAGTTGAAGACTCGTTTTCATTATGGCCAGCGGAGTCCGCAGTTCGTGGGCTATTTTCGAGGACATCTGGCGTGTATCTTGGACGAGTCTTTCTATCCTGTCGAGCGCCCTATTGATCTCGAGCTGGAGTTTCTCTATTTCCTGGCCGGTGTTTTCAACCTTCACCCTCGCACCGCCGATCTCGGAACGGCTGATCCTTTCGAGCTGATCTCCCGCCTGTTCAATTGGCTTCATGAGCTTTCTGGTGAAGGCCATCCCCACCAGGCTCACAAAGAGCAGGGTAAAGATTGCCGAGAGAATTATAATCAGCAGCAGGTTATTCAAATGGGCCCGGGTTTCTTCCAGTCTGTAGAAGGTCACTACCTTCCGGTCCACGCCCTCGATACTCTCCAGACTCGCCCGGTAGCGGTAATCACCCGCCGTTCCCGTTCCAAAACCTACGGAAGACAACACGCCCGGTTCGATCCGGAAGCTCGCCAGCGGTTTTTCGCCGGCGTACAGAGCGAAGCCGAGATTTTCGTCGCCGGCCAGACTCAGGAGCCTTTTCTCGCCCTCCCCGGCGTACTTATAGGTATTTACTATATCGTTGTGGAAAGATAGCAACAAGCCGTCTATCCTCCTATATTCGAGCGTTCTGAATATCATAAAGAGCGTTATGCTGAGCGCGAAGACGACCGAGCCGTATGTGGCAAGGTAGAGGAGCGTGATTTTGTTCTTGATAGTCATGGACCTCACGGCTTCTCCCTCAACCTGTATCCCCTGCCCTGAACGGTTTCTATTATGTGGTCGAGCATCAACGCTTCGAGCTTTTTGCGTATGTATCGGATGTAAACGTCTACTATGTTGCTGCGAGGTTCGTAGCCGCTCTCCCAGATTTTGTCGGTAATCTCCTCTCTGGTGAAGACCGTTCCGGGGTTTCTCATAAATAACTCGAGAATCGAGAATTCTCTTGCGCTCAGTTCGATCGGTCTCTCGCCGTAGAAAACGGTCTGTTTTCTGGAGTCGAGAACGAGCTCACCGCAGGCTATCCTTTCGCCGCCCCTGAGATTTGCCCTTCTCAGGAGCGCCTTGATCCTGGCAAGAAGCTCATGAAGATCGAAGGGTTTGGGCAGGTAATCGTCGGCGCCGGCATTTAGCCCCTCTATCCTGTTGTCAAGCTCACCCAGCGCCGTTAGCATGAGTATCGGCACGGTGGATTTTATCTCTTCCCTGAGAAATTTGCATAGCGAGAGGCCGTCCATACCCGGGAGCAGAATGTCCAGGATTATGCAATCGTAGCTTCGCTCGAGCGCCAGATCCAGCCCTTCTTCACCGTCGAACGCCGCATCGACGGAGTAGCCCTCGCCTTTGAGAAAATCGGATATATTGTCGGAGAGTTTTCTCTCGTCCTCGATAATAAGCAACTTCATGGTGTCTATTTCTTCCCGTTTCCCTTGCCGGGAGTGTCGTCGGATTTGCCAGGATCGTCCGGTCGGCCGGGTTCTTCCGGTTTACCCGGCTGGTCTGACTGACCGGGTTCCTCGGGATGGCCGGGTTTCTCGGCCATCGCTTTCTCTTTCTCTTTCTTGATCTTCTCAGAAACGGCGTTCAGAGCGCTTCGCGTATCAGAGACGCTGACGGTTGAAGCGAAGGCTGCGCCGAGAGTGTAGGCGCTGGATTCGGTTATAACGTGCCAGAAAGGGCCGCTCTCTCTGGCTTCCAGATAAAGTCCAAGAATTCCCTCTCTGGTCTGAAGAGAAACCAGCGAAAAGGCGTCTATGAGCGAGAGCTTCACGTTCACTCCCGCCAGCGGTGTCTCAAACTTTTCGCTCGTAGCTATCTCCAGATCAGGGGTCAGCCTGAAAGAGTTTCTATCGGTTATCACGATAAGCGTCCCTTCAGAAGGGAGATAGTACAGGGCGCGAACGTTCCCTCCGGCCTTTTTTACAGCCAGGTCGATCAGTTCAAGATCGAGAAAGCGAAACGGCTCTCCGCCTTCGAGCAACTGGTTTAGCAACTCCTGCTCGGCCTCCAGCAGGGTCGTCTGTCCGGGGACGGAGATCGAAAGGAAAATCAGCACCGAAACGGCCAGTGCCCTTATAACTCTCCTCATAGAAATGGCGTCAGGAGACACAGGGCTTCAGCCCGGTGAGGAATGACGCCTTCACCTACCTTTCGTTGTTATTTTTGTATATATGTGTTACAACAACTATGAGGTGATATATATCAAGAAATTAGTGCAGAGCGTACGTTGCAAACTACAAGTTGAATATAACAGTGATGTTTACAATGCACTTAAGGACACCGTGCACAAGTTTGCCGATGCCTGCAACTACACTCTCGATATCGCCTACATAAAAGGTATACATAATCAATTCAAAATACACCACGAGTCTTACAAGGAGATAAGGGACAGATTTGGCTTGACTGCCAATTTAGCAGTTAGAGCCATCGCTCGTGTTGCCCAGGCTATGAAGTCTACAAGGAAGAAGAAATCGTGTCCACGCCATTTTAAGGCAACATCTGTAGATTATGACCAGCGTATATTTTCACTCGATGTAAACTCCTGGACAGTTTCTTTGTCCACAATAAATGGCAGACTGCATATACCATTAGCAATAGGTAATTATCAGCGCCACTTGCTTTTGGACCAGAAACCTACGTTCGCTACACTATACTTCAACAAGAGGAACAAAACGTTTTATCTGGATATATCCATCAAAAACGATGTGCCTGATCCCGACGATTTAGCCAACAGTGATTCTAAAATTGTTGGTGTAGATAGAGGCATATATAATATCGTGGCTACTACCAACAACATAAAAATATCTGGAAAAGAAATACAGCATACAAGGCGGCGCTTCAAACATCTTAGAGCAAGACTGCAAGCCAAAGGCACAAAGAGTGCTAAACGTGCTCTGCAACGGCTATCTGGCAAAGAGCAAAGATGGATGAAGTATGTGAATCACTGTATTTCTAAACTGTTGGTAAATAGTTTGAACCCTGGAGATACTCTAGTATTTGAAGATTTGGCCAATATACGTGAACGTATAAAAAGTTATCGCAAACAGACCAATTTTCAAATATCCAACTGGGCATTTTACCAACTAGAGCAGTTTGTCGAGTACAAAGCGTTGGCGAAAGGTGTAAAGGTGGTGTACATAGATCCCAAATATACCTCTCAGCGTTGTTCTATTTGCGGACATATTTCAAAGACCAATAGAGACAAACATAGTTTCCGTTGCGAACAATGTGGACACGTTGCCAATGCTGATACTAATGCCGCTTACAATATTCGTAGTGCACACCTAGCGATTACGAATGGGCTTTCGTCAACAAGCCCTAAAGTAGCCAGTTCCTTGAGCTACAAGCTCCCGGCTTTAGCCGGGGGTAGTTGACTCAAGAACTATTGTACCAAGAGAGAGATCCCTATCGACAACAACCACGGGTTCGGGATAAGTGTAAAGTGGCGCACTGGTATCGACATCGAAACCCTCATCGGTGTAATTGTCAAAGAACTTGAGCGTATAACTTCCGGGAGCGACCTTGCAGAAGCGGAACTCTCCCTTTTCCCACTTCGGCGTATCCGTGTGTGTGAAGGTGAGGAGCGTATCACCGATTTCTTCCGGCACGAGTGCGACCAGAAGCGGCGAGGCCTCACCGGTCGGAGTCGCGATACCGGTCACATCGTAAAGACTTCCGTGGCGGATATGTATCACAGGCGTCATGTGCACTTTATCCTCGTGGCCCTCCTTTCCGCCCTTCGCCTCTTCCCATTTGCCGTTTATCTTGAGGGATCTTGAGAGGTCGAAATCCAGCACCAGAAAGGTGTCCTCGTCCTTGCTCAGATCTATGCCCAGATTGTTGATCTTGAGTGAACCGGAATTGACCGTGACGGGGAAGACTTTGCCGTTGGCGGTTAGAGTAGCCTCGCTTATTTCCATCCTCAGCTGGTTGTATATACCGCTTGCCTCGAACACGCCCAGGTCTATCTCCTCGCCGATAAGGGTCATGATATCCACAGTTATGGCTTCATCGAGAACGATCAGCGGGGTCTGTTCTGTGAGCGTGGCACCGTCGGCGCCGTACAGCACCATGCTCTCGATGGTAACCTCCAGCTTTTCAATATCCTCCAGGGGAATGACGGCGTCGGTCAGCGACACCCTGACCGTGCCGTTTTCATCGGGTTTCGGAACGGGAAAGTTGAAACAACCGCTGACCAGAAAGATCGTTAGAACTACCAGCAGGAAAAAACTGTTTCTCTTCATCGCAGACACCTCCAGTTTCGTGATTTGAAAGTTCACAAATCGAGCATAGCGGGTACGCAATTAAAGGGAAATTAAAGAGGTCAAAGCTTTAACACTAAAAGCGGTACAAAAGATGAGTATAATGCTATATTTGGTATGATCGGATAAACTGTCCAGTTCGGGATGTCGGATTGTTCGTGGACGGGATGGGCGAGGCAGAAAGCAGATGAAAATAGGTATTCCTAACGCTTTGCTTTATTACTATTACGGTCCATTCTGGACGGAGTTCTTCAAAGAACTCGGTGCGGAAGTGGTGGTTTCGCACAGTACAGACAAGAAAACCGTCGATATGGGGATAGGGGTCTCGGTACCGGAGATATGCGTCCCCATAAAGATATTCAACGGTCACGTTCTCCAGTTACTCAAAAGCGGGGTCGATTATGTCTTCATACCCCGCATGGCCTCGGTGGAAAAGGGCAAGTATTTCTGCCCCAAGTTCATGGGACTGCCAGACATGGCCAGGCACAGCATTCCAGGGGTAGCCGGAAAGCTTCTGACCATGGACGTTCAATCCAGGTCGGAGAATATATTCTCCCCGAAGATGTATTACTCCATAGCCGAAAAGCTGGCCGTCTCGGATAAGCGAATCGAGCTGGCCTGCAGGAAGGGCGCAGAGGTCTGGCGGAAGTTCAGAAAGCTCGGCCTGGGCGGCAGGACGATCGCCGAAGCCTTCGAGGGACTCAAGAATCCCAACAGGATAAAAGAACCCGTGAAGATAGACGGGCCGAAGATAGGTCTTCTGGGATACGTTTACGACGTTTACGACGAGTTCGTCAGCATGAATGTGACCGAGAGGCTGAGACAGCTCGGAATCAACGTGCTGACTTTCGAGATGCTTTCCAATAGAGAGCTTAAGAGATATATAAAGAAGATGAAGAAAAGTCTCTTCTGGACCTTCAGCGATAAATTGCTTGGAGGAGCATACAAGATGTTCAGGGAGAGATCGGTCGACGGGGTGATACACGTCACGGCCTTCGGCTGCGGCCCCGACGCCTTCCTGGGCAAGCTCCTCGAGCTGGAGTCGGAGGATTCGGGGATTCCCTTCATGACGGTGAGGATAGACGAGCACACGGGCGAGAACCACCTCCAGACGAGGGTCGAGGCCTTCGTGGACATGCTAAAGAGAAAGACCGTTCCGGTGGGTGATGCGGTATGAAGTACTCCTTTCCCTACCTGGGAAACGTGCTTGTTTACAAAAAGCTCCTGGAGATGCTGGGCTACGAAGTTGTAGTCCCTCCCAGACCGACGCAGAAGACGATAGACCTGGGGACGAAAAACAGTCCCGAGTTCGCCTGTTTCCCCTACAAGATGTTGATGGGCAACTACATAGAGGCCTGCGAGCAGGGGGCGGGAATAATAGTAACCAGCGGAGGGCACGGGCCGTGCAGGGCCGGTTTCTACGGCGAACTCCACGAGAGAACGCTCAGGCATATGGGCTACGATGTCGAGCTGATAATCTTCGACTCGATCAAGCGCGACCTGCGCGGCGACGTATCGAAGTTCTTCAGGCTGAAAGGCAAGAACTCTCTACGAAAGGTCATCTCGACCGGCAGGGTCATACTGCGGATGCTGAAAGATCTCGACGAATTCGACAAGAAGATACACACCATGATTCCTTACGAGACGGTGCATGGCTCGTGTCTCAAAGCCTTCGAGGAGATCAGGAGTTCCTACGACAGATGCTGGACCATGAAAGAGACGGAGACGGCCTACGAAGAGGCGAAAGAGCTGCTCGCTTCCATAAAGCTTGAAGAAGTTGACGAAAGGGATAAAATACGTATAGGAGTGGTCGGCGAGATCTTCGTCGTCATAGAGTCGAGCATAAATATGGATATAGAGAACACACTCTGCAGTCTCGGCTGTGAGGCCGAAAGATCACAGTATATAGGCGAATGGGTCGATCACAACTTTTTCGGCAAGGGCAGGGAGAAGGAAATCCTCAAGATGGGCGAGGATTACATAAAGATAATAATCGGTGGCCACGCCAAGCAAAACGTCGGCCACATAGTGGATTACAGCAAGCGGGGCTTCGACGGAGTCGTTCACCTGATGCCTTTCGCGTGTCTGCCGGAACTGGTTTCTCAGAGCGTCATACCGAGGATCTCAGAGGATTACGGCATCCCGGTCCTGACTCTGGCGATAGACGAGCAGAGCGGCAAGGCCAACAGCATGACGAGGATAGAGGCCTTCGTTGACCTGATCAAAAACAGCAAGCGGAAGAAAATGGCCGCAAAAACCGCGTAGTATCTACGGGTGGGTGGAGATATGAAGATATTTATCGGAGTGGATGTAGGATCTGTAAGTACGAACGTAGTGGCCCTTGACGAGAGTGAAAACATACTCTTCAAGTACTACATAAGGACCAACGGCCAGCCGATGGACGTAGTCAAGTTCGCGATGTCCAGACTGAGAGAAGAGCTGGGAGAGCCTCTGGTGCTGGGAGTGGGGACGACCGGCAGCGGCAGACAGCTGGCGGGGGTTCTGCTGGGGGCCGATATAGTCAAGAACGAGATCACCGCGCACGGCGTGGCCGCCTCAAGGGAGGTCCCGCACGTTAGAACGATCTTCGAGATCGGCGGTCAGGACTCCAAGATAATACTCATAAAAGATGGAATGGTCGTGGATTTCGCCATGAACACCGTCTGCGCCGCCGGTACCGGCTCATTCCTAGACCACCAGTCCGAAAGGCTCGGCATACCGATCGAGAACTTCGGAGACCTTGCGCTGAAGGCCGAGAACGAGGTCAGGATAGCCGGGAGGTGCACCGTCTTCGCAGAGTCCGACATGATCGCCAAACAACAGTACGGCTTTTCGAAGCCCGACATAATCTGGGGCCTCTGCAGGGCGCTGGTTAGAAACTACATAAACAACCTCGGAAGGGGAAAGAAACTCGAGCCCCCGTTCGTCTTCCAGGGGGGCGTCGCGGCCAACAAAGGGATCAAGAAAGCCTTCGAAGAGGCGATGGGCTGTGAAGTGATCGTTCCGGCCAACTACGATGTCATGGGCGCGATCGGTGCGGCCATACTTGCCAGAGAAGAGGTCGAGAGAACCGGGCGGGAAAGCACCTTCAGGGGCTTCGACTACCTCAACACAGACTTCAGACCCTCGAGCTTCATCTGCAACGGCTGCTCGAACAATTGCGAAGTGATAAACGCAAAAGCCGACGGCAAAGTCGTGGCAGTCTGGGGCGACAGATGCGGCAAATGGCAGGAGCAATTACGCAGCAGCACCAGAGGCTCGAACGGAAAGAAAGACTCGAAAGTCACCGTCAAGTGATGCTAAAGATTTGCCTGATTATATGAAAGGCGATACTTGAGAGAATCAGACGAAGCAGCTTCGAGAAGGCGAAAAAAATGAGCTTCTCTTCCTCGTTCATAAAATCTCATGAGCAAAGCGAAGACCTTATTTTAGATGGATTGAATTGAATACGGCAACTGGTAAAACATAAAAAAGCCCTCCGAAGAGGGCTTTTGTTTTATTGGGGGTTATCAATAGACATTGAAATTGAAATCGTAGTATATCGAATTTGCAGGAACGACCGTTTTGGATCCAGTATTAGTATTGGGAGTGTTACCAGTAGAATTGATTACATAGAAGGTTTGACCGGCTGTCAAGGTATAGGTGACTGCACTAGTAGCTTTCTTCGCATTCGCAAGTACATCGTCAACAATTGTTTCATCAACGTCTGTTTTGCTGTAAACAGCCCACACCGAAAATTTTCCTGTGCCTTCATCGACTATATATAGAGAATAGTCAGCAGCAATATCTCTTCCAAGATCTCCCAAATTCGCAATTTCACTTATTGCACTTGATCCATCTACGTATAACTTGTTTTCGATCGAACTTGCCAATGTCTTCAAGTTCTGTGCTACCTGTGTCGCCTTGGATTTCTTGATGGCATTCAACGCCACCGGTGTGATTGTCGCTATCAATGCGGCCATTACCGCGAGAACGATCAAAAGCTCAACCAGCGAAAATCCCTTTTTTCTGTTTTTCATAATATACTATC
>ERZ795052.832-NODE-832-length-44613-cov-6.991741_pt1 | contig 44613 bp, 32 predicted proteins | sample MGYA00375136_ERZ795052 | MGnify/ENA primary metagenome ERZ795052 (study PRJEB30181, sample SAMN05720156) | activated sludge metagenome | isolation source: Anaerobic digester | place: Japan | collected 2015-05-26 ... | reverse complement strand
TCGTCCCACTGCATTAAAAGTCATTTTAAAACAATCAGAAAACGATAGCACCATTGGTATCAAACGATTTCATAGAGAAATGGAAGTCATGGGAAAATTGAGCCATCCATATGTTATTCAGATTTATACAGCTGGTATGTTTCAAAACAATCCATATATTGCTATGGAATATGTAGATGGCGTCCCTCTTTTAGAATATGCTCAACAATTACCAGAAAACGATTTTATTTCTATTGCAACATTAATGCAAAAAATTTTACAAGCTTTTTCCTACATTCACTCCAAACAATTAGTGCATAGAGATGTAAAATCTACAAATATACTTGTCCGTCCCAATGGTGCCCCTGTTGTATTAGATTTTGGGATTGCTAAAGCAAAAGATACAAAAACATTGACTGCTACTGGTACCATTATTGGTTCTTTAAACATGGCACCAGAACAAGCAAGAGGAATGACTAGAAATGTAAACCACCAATCAGATATTTATTCTATAGGAACACTTTTATATGAAATTTTAACAAAACAACCTATTGTGCAAGCCAACTCGTTCATGGAATTAATAAAAAAAATCATCTTTGAAGACCCTATCCTCCCTTCTCAATGGAATCCTTCTATTCCACCTATGTTAGAATACATTACATTAAAATCTTTAGAAAAAAAACAACAAAAACGATATACTTCAGCCTCCTTGATGGAAAAAGATTTGATAAAATTTTTACAAAATACAAATCGAAAAGACCACACATTTTATTTATATAAAAAACAATATAAAAAACATTTTCAAAAAATACAAATTTTCAGTCTCTGTTTAATATTCATCCTAGTAGGATATTTTTTATTTTTATTTTTTCCAAGTCAACAAAGTCAACCAAAAAAAATATTCCCAGAACAACAAAATGTTCTTCTATGGGAATCAAAAATTCATAATCTTCAATACCAATTTCAAACAAAATGGCAAGAATACCAAGAATATCTAGAAAATAAAAGCACATATTGTCCATTATTCCATGCACTGGCAAAAGCTGTAGATTATAAAGACATAGAAAAAAATAAACAATACCAAACTTCTTTAGATGAATTGATACAACAAAAACCTTGGCAAGAATATTTATATTTTGAAAACGCATCGATTTTAACAATATTGTCTCACCAATATTTACAATTGCAAGATATTGAAAATCGAAAAAAATACCAAAAAAAAGCAGAAACAAATATACGAACCTATTTAAAAATTCATCCATATGACTATAAAAGCATTGCTAAATTTCTTGAATTGTCGCTATACAAAGACAACATAGAACTTTTACAAACTATGGATAAGTTGTACAACATTATACAAGTATCTTTAGTTAGTAATATAGTAGAAACAAAAGATTTATTTTACTTTCAGGAAGAATGCCACTCGTATTTAAATACACAACATACATTTCAATGGAATCAAAAAATTTTTGAATCATTATTTTATCAATATATTGCTTGTCCCAATGATATTTTAGAAACTCTTCTTATGCCTTTTTTCTTAACTCCAGAATTCCCTGATAAAATGATGTATTTTTCACTCAAAATTCCCTTAAGGCAAGAAAAAGAACTTCAACAATTTATAGAATTGCGACAAAAAATTGTACAAAAAACAGATATTTCCAAACAAATTAAAATTTTACTAGCAGAATACTTTATTACAAAAGATATAAAACATCTATCAAAGATTTTTGCATACCAAAATAAAGCAATTACCACCCTGCAGAACATTTTTTTACAAGACCAAAATATATTTTTTCGTTTTTTAGCAGCATACACTTTATTTATTATGTGCCAAGAAGATACAGATTACATTTTAACAAAAACCATACAAAATTATCAAAACAATCAAGATAGTGCTTTACTTGCCTTAATCTTTTTTGCAAAAACAAAAAAAATGTCGCAAAAAGACATCTATTTCTATTTGAATGCTATGATTCCCCATCAAAATCTAGATATCAAAACAAAAGCTCTTTTTTTACAATATATCCCAAGAAGTTATTTAAAATACATTCAAATGTATTTATATCAACAAGACATTCGTATTGTTTTATTGGCTTTGCAACGAATGTTAATCCTTTCTTTAGACCTAGAAGCAAAAATAAACAAAGTAAAGATGTATACAGTAGCTTTTGCTAAAAAAGAAAAAAATCCCTTAGAAGGCTATATACAAGATCAATGTTTTATTGTTTTAAAAGAAAAACTCTATCCTATTTTAAAAACAAAAAATACAGATCAACTCATTCTATGTTTTAACCTTATTCAACAATTGAAACTAGACCAACAAAAACAAATCTACCAAATATGGGAAAATGAAATCCATCAAATGATTTTAACACATTCTAATTCTATGTTAAAATACATTTTATTAAATGTAACGAAAACATTTTTAGAAAAAAATAAATATCACACATTAGCCAATACTATATTGCAACAAGAAAATATTGATGATAATCTCCAAGTCTTTCTTCTTTCCACAATTTATGATTTTAATCAAGTAATAGACTTACTATTCTTATCTAATTTGCAACCCTATACAAAACTTTTATTATTATTTCAAATTCAAGATCAAATATTCTTAAGATATGGTTCTTTTAAAGAAAATATGCCACGTATGATCAAAGTATTTAATGCCTTACAAACAATAGAAAAAAATCAAAATTTAGAGCCTTATTTTAAAACATTTACAACATATATCAGCTCTAATGCTTTAAATATAGGAGAGATTGAACCATGGAAGGTAAAAATGCTGTATTCTCCAGATCAATCTTGCCAAATAGGAATGATTCTAGGTCTTTCCTCTTTTTTAACAGAGGAAAGTATCAAAGTGGGCCAAAAGCCTATACAACAACTTTTTAAAACAGCAAACGATGAAATACAACCCTATATTTCCTATGCTAGCATTATTTTTGAATCTTTTCAAAACATTACCAATATACCAACTCCAGACATTTTTAAAACAACATCACAACGCTTAGGTGCATCGTATGGATATGGAAAAGTTCTCTATTATGATTTTCCGTACTATGTCCCAGATTGGATAGAGGAAGATCAATATGAAACAGTTATAGACCTCTTATATCATGTATTGTGCAATATTCTAGACATGAAAAAAAGAAAATTCATTCGCCAACAAAGTCATCCTATGCCTACAGAAAAAAACATAGAGGACTATATAAAAATTATCAATTATGCCATATCTGTTGCAAATCCTATACAAAAAAATGCAACTCTTAAAGACTCTATCACCCTACAATATCACTTAGAACGTGCTATTATATACTTGATTGCTTCACAAAAAGAAAGAAATATATCACAAAAAAAATTATATGCAAAACAATCCTTTGACGACATCAATCTTGTTATAAAATACGACAATACAACACAAATTTTATACAAATACCATGCTATGATTTTAGCCAATTTGACCATGTATGAACCATCTCAAAAATTCAATGCACAAAAAAAGTTGCAATACGCATTTACCTTAAAACCATGGGACTATGAACTTTGTAAAGTATATGCAAATTTTGCAAGAGAATATAGATTACCAGAAGCAGAAAAAATAGGTCTTCAATATGGTCACAAAGTCAAAAACAAACACACAACATTAGACCCTGACTGGATTTTTACTATGGATTAAAATCTATAATGAAAAATAAATAGCAATACAACTTTACTCATAAATATTCTACAAACGAATATAAAAAAAATTTTGATATTGACAAAAAAAAATGATGGATCGTAATCCATCATTTTTTTTTGCAAAGACTAGAATCTATTGATTAAACTCTATTCTTCTACACATTCAATTTCAATTTCTTTTGTTTTAGGAGAACATTTAGGCATATTAATTTCTAAGACTCCATTTTTAAATTTTGCTTGGATAGCATCTTCTTTGATTGTTTCTGGTAGAGGTATGGATCTTTGAAATGCACCATAATGACGTTCTGTATAGCAATAATTTTTCTCTTTTTCTACTTGTTCTTGTTTTTTCTCCCCTTGAATGACGAGCATATTATTGTGTACTTTAATTTTAATATCTTTTTCTGTCATTCCTGGAAGTTCTGCTGTAATTTGAATGTTTTCTTCTGTTTCCACTAGATCTAATCTTGGTTGGAATTTATTTTGTCTAAGAAGAAGAGGAAATATTGCTGTATCTTTAAATAAGTTATCAAAATAATGTTCAAAAGGGGAATCTAATAGACTATTTTGTGAACCCCAAGGAATCAAACTCTTCATAATTTATCTCCTAATAATTCTGTATGATACATTTTGTTATTGAATTTTTTACATTTTTTTTCTAAGACGATTCATATAAATTATACTTATCTATTGTATACTTAAATGTATATAAATCTAAGTATATTTTATAATTTTAATTTTTTTATTAAAATTTAATTTATAATTATATCTTATTGTTTTATATCATATATTATATTTTATAATCTTTAGTTTTTTCTTTTCACCTATCATATAGAGCAAATACAATGCCAATAAAATAATTTTATTTAAAATAACTATAACGCAATATTATACAATGAGTTATAATTATTTTATTTTTAAATAAATTGTTTCCAAATATTTTAATAAATGACAAAAATGACAAAATATTTGTCATTTTTGCAAAATATATAAAGCATCTATAATTTTTTCATCTTATTTTTACTTTTATTTAGATATGGTGAGAATATAATTTCATATTGACAGAATATAAAGTAAGCGTACAATAAAATCTATTGTTTTTACAAAATTTTTTTTATTCTATATTTTTCAAGGTGATATATACATGTTTTTTGCCACATCTAGTTATTCTACAAAACGAAACATTATTTATTTCATTTGTTTTTATATTTTTTTTACCTTATTATTTTTTTTCTTAGATCCTGGATATCGAGGAATCGGGGAATATTTAGGAAATATTGGGGGAAAAAACGGCGAAATTTGGAAAGTTATCTATGTAATTTTATACTTATGCATGTCTTTAGTCGGTGTGTTGATATTTTTATCAGAATGGAAATGGTTACAAATTGTAGGATTCGTGGGAACGTTTATTTCCATGGGCGTATTTATGGCATATCAAAAGATCAATGCATATGGTTACTATTTAGATGAAGCTGTAGATATGCTACATTGGGGAACACAATACGCTGATGATGCAATCGGCATGTTTTACGATCGTTTTATACTTTCTACGTCTATTTGTATTGGCATTACTCTTTTTCTTATTGTAATCCTACGCTGGCTACCTAAAATTCGAGGAATTTGGTCACTAGGTGGTGCCATTCTTTTATGTGGAATTATATTTTCCTTGGGAAATGTATTATATTTAGCTTTTTTTTCTCCTATGTATTTTAAAGTTAGCTTAATTTCCTATTTAGCTATCGATCCACCATATTATCAAGGGAATCGTAAACCTGTTACATTAGAACATAATACAGAAAAAAAATTCCCCAACATTTTTCTAGTAGTAGATGAAAGCATCCGAGGTGATTATTTAAGCATTAACAATGAAAAAATGAAATCTACCCCTTTTTTACAAACTTTGCCTTTATTCAATTGGGGTATTTGTTCTGCTGCGGGAAATACATCTGCCATTTCCAACTTAGTTTTACAAACAGGATTGCGATTTCATCAAATTCCTGACTCTGACCAAATATCTTTGCAACAACCTCATATTTTTCAATATGCAAAAAAAGCTGGCTATCGAGTAATATTCATAGAAGGACAAAATCCCACATCTATGCCAGTAAATTTTATGAGACAGAGTGACCTTCAATATGTAGATGAATATGTGCAACTTTTAAAAGGAAAAGTAGATTTTGACATTATGCTTGTGGATCATCTCATTGCACAAAAAATGGTAGAAATTGCACAAGACCCTCGCCCCACATTTACCTATGTTAATAAAATGGGCTGTCATTTTCACTATGAAAATCGTTATCCTGATTCTGCACGCCATTTACAACCCACATTAACTTCTTCCCAATGGATGCCTAATTTAACATTAATTGAAAATAGCTATCAAAACGCTATTCGTTGGAACGTAGACGAATTTTTTCGCATATTTTACGAAGGCACAAAAACAAAAGATTGCCTATTATTCTACACATCAGACCATGGCCAAAGTTTTTTTGAAAATAACATCCCCTCCCCCACAAACATGGTTGTAGATGCTCCTATTTCGCAAGCTAATGTGCCACTTTTTGTATTAGCAACAGGAAAATCTTTTACAGAATTTCAAAAAATAGCACAAAAAAGCATAGAAAATCAAAAAAATACAACGAGCCATTTTCAAATTTTTTCTTCTGTTCTCCATTGCATAGGATACGAAAACCAAACAGGATATGACATATCACTCTTTCAAAATTCTTGGGGAAAAAGACAATTTATCTCAGGCAATGTCTATGGAATCGGAATATATGTTATCAATGACTTTTAAGTCAGAAAAATCTAGCAATGTTTAATACCATTATTATGTATATAACAGTCTTGACATCTATGATTTGTAGGATATTGTCTAATACTATTTAAATATAATAATAACAATGCATTATATAACATTATATATAAAACTTTATTTATATAATCGTAGCTGAAACCATGTAAACAGGACAATAACAATAGAAAAGGTTAGCAATATCTAAATATAACAATAACAATGCATTATATAGCATCTTGTGAAAACCTTTTTTATGTAATTCTTTAAAAGCTTCTGTTTGAATATTATATTTGACATTGAGAAAAATGTAAGATACAATATGTTAATTGTAGTACGTTATATACCTGTATAAGGGCAGGGATGCAAGGGAAGTCAAAATTTTAGATATAAAAAAATTACATGAGGGAAGTTATGGAATCTTATCCTTATTTGTCTGGAAAATTAGCTGATATTGATAATGAAACATTTCGTTTGATTGACATGGAAAAACGACGTCAAGAACGAAAAATCATCTTAATTGCTTCTGAAAGTATTTGTCCTGAACCAGTTTTAGAAGCACAAGCTTCTGTTTTTTCCAATATTTATGCAGAAGGATATCCTTCTTCGCGTTTAAGCCATCGAGAACGCTCCCGAGTTTTAAATACAGCTCGTTATATGTCATTCCATCGTCGCTATGGTGATCGTCGCCATTATAAAGGTTGCGAATATGTCAACTTTATTGAAGTTTTAGCACAAGAACGTGCTGCAAAACTATTTGCACATAAAGACGAGTTTGTAGATATTAAACCAGAAGATATTTATGTAAATGTCCAAGCACTTTCTGGTGCTGCTGCCAATAACTCTGTATATCAAGCACTTGTAAAACCTGGAGAAACAGTCATTGGATTAGCATTGCCTCATGGTGGACACTTAACTCACGGTAGTGAATTCAATCGTTCTGGAAAACTGCATCGCGTTCTTTCCTATGAAATCAATGCAGAAACAGGCAGGATTCATTATGATGAAATTCGTGAACTTGTTCGTAAAGAAAAACCGCGCATGTTAATTGGTGGTGCTAGTGCATATCCTTGGAAAATTGATTGGAAAATTATGCGAGAAATCGCTGATGAAGTAGGTGCCTACTTATTAGCAGACATTGCACATCCATCTGGTCTTGTGATTGCTGGTTTATTTCCTAACCCAGTAGGTTATGCTCACATTGTAACAATGACTACTCACAAAACAATGTGTGGACCTCGAGGTGCTTTGATTTTAACAACAGATGAAGAGATAGCAAAAAAAATTGACAATGGTGTGTTCCCTGGCGAACAAGGTGGCCCTCACATCAATACTATTGCAGCATTAGCAACTGCGTTCAAACTGGCTGGTTCGAATGAATATAAAACTTTGATGAAACGCGTAGTAGAAAATGCAAAAGCTTTAGCAGAAAATTTAGAAAAACATGGATTAGAAATCGCTTGCAATGGGACAGAAACTCATCTTTGTTTAGTAAACTTAAGAAAAATCAAAACAAAATCTGGATTGCCTCTCAAAGGTGATATTGCATCTCAAGTACTCGATTTATGTGGCATTACATGCAACAAAAACACAATCCCTGGCGATGTGACATCTACAGATTCCAGTGCAATTCGATTAGGAACTACATGGGTAACACAAATTGGTATGGGTACAGAAGAAATAGCTGAATTGGCTCGTATCATTGCTCTTGTCTTAAATAATGCAAATACATTTAACGTAGAAACTGCGGGGGGACCACGTTGTCGCGCTCGCGTAGAGCGATCTATATTAGCCGAAGCTAGAATAGGCGTACAAAAATTAATGATGAAAGACTATCATCCCAATTATCCATTGTATCCTCATTATTTTCATCCTATCCAAGGATTACAAAGCAAAACAGATGCTATCGAAGGTCTCATCACTGTAGAAAAGAATGGTGTGACAATTCCATGGAGTTTAGGAAAACAAGAAGAAGAAGAAAAAGCTCGCCAAGAATCTGTTGTTTTTGTTCAAAATCCAGAACAAGGGTTGTTGGAAATTTCAGGTGAACGTGCAGAACTTTTCTTAGCTCCTGTAGTTACAGGCAATATTTATAACTTACAAGCTGGCCAAGGCATGCATACTTGGTTACTAGATGGAAAAGGCAATGTGCTTACACATGTATCTCTATTTCGTTTAGAAAATCTCTGTGCACATGAATCTCGTTTTTTCATGTCTGTTCCTTCTACACAACGCGAAATTGTAAAAACATGGTTACGTGACCTTTCTGATGGTTTTGTTGCTTTTGATGACACATGCATTTATAATAAAATTGACGGTCCTGTTATCATTGAAGACTGGACAGATCGAATTTTAACAATTGCCAGTGTTTTTCTCTTAGGCCCCAAAGCCGAAGCAATCGCACTTAAACTCTGTCCCGAAGCCAATGTCCCTTTTAAATGGAATACATTTCTTGTTGATAACAATCAAGTCCATATAGTTAAAATTCAACTCGAAAATAATTCGTATTGGTATGAAATCTATGCATTAGAAAGCGTCCTTCCAAAAATTGTTGCTCAAATTAAGGAACAACAAGTTGTGGAAAGTGGCTGTATGGTCATTGCCAATCATGAAGACAAAGCAGGGCTACTCAATATCAAGACTGGTGCAGATGCATTTGCAAAATTTCCTTCAGAATTTGATTTTACGAAACCCTATTTCATTGGTTGCCATGAAGTTCGCAAACATATACAACAAACTCCCCTTGCAACCCATGAATTCAAAGTATATGATGGTGAACCTAGAGAAACTTGTTTAGTTGCAGAACATAAAAAATTGACAAACCGTGCATTAGTTCCTTTTGCTGGTTGGCAAATGCCCATTCTATATACTTCCATCGTAGAAGAACATTATGCTGTTCGAAACACTGCTGCTTTATTTGACGTTACCCACATGGGAGTCATTGAAGTGTCAGGACATGGAGCTGCTAGATTTTTAGATCTTGTGAGTACAAATTATTGTTCTAAAATGATACCAGGACAATCTCTATATGGATATCTCATGGATCCTGAAGGAAAAGCCATTGACGACATTATGATATATTGCCGTTCTGTTGAAAACTTCATGGTAGTTATCAATGCAGCCAATGCTGAAAAAGACATAGAATGGTTAAATGCAGTGGCTTCTAAAAAAGTCATCATCGATCTTGACAATCCACAAATCACTGTAGACATTGTTCCCACAATCCGTAACTTAAAAGACGCTAGTGCTGGTAAAGACCAAAAAGTAGACATAGCACTCCAAGGTCCCCATTCTTTAAAAATCTTGCAAAAACTTGCTGCCAAACAACCTAAACTCCAAGAACGCATGGCAAAATTAGCAAAAGCTACTTTTATTGAAGCTAAACTCCAAGACATTGAAATTATCATTTCTCGTTCAGGTTACACAGGCGAAGAGTGGGGATTTGAACTTTATGTACATCCTGAAGATGCTAGCAAATTATGGCAAATTCTCATGGAACAAGGAAAAGAATTTGGTATCCAAGCCGCAGGACTTGGTGCAAGAGATTCCACGAGAACAGAAGCTGGTTTTCCACTCTATGGTCACGAACTTGCTGGCGAACTCAACATTACTCCTTGGGAAGCTGGTTACGGCTCTTTTGTCAAATACCACAAACCATTTTTTATTGGCAAAGCAAGACTTTTAGAACATGACAATGCCACGAAACATACAATCATTCGTTTTTCTTTATCTGGAACAGGCGTTCGTGCTATTCGTCCTGGTGCATACGTTGTCAATAAAAAAGGAAAACGCATTGGTGTAGTCACTAGTTGTGCCTTTGTTGAGAATTTTCAAATTGGTATGGCATACATTGACAAAAAAGAAGCTCAAGTTGGAAATTCCATTGGAATTTTTCTTGTTACACCAGGCAAAGCCATTCAACATAAAAATATAACAGAACTCCAAAATGGAGACACATTCCCTATGTATGAACCAGCTACCATCATTTCCCGATTTCCAATGAGAGATGCAGATCAAAAAAAATAAAATGAATAAACAGTTGCTCCCTACCTTTGCCTAGGGAGCATTCCTATAATAACAGCAATTCAAGTGAGTGAGTTCCAAATATGCCAACCAAAAAAGATTTAGAATTTGCAAAAACATTGATTTCTAAGAAAATTATATCCAAAATAGAAGTTCAGCGCTACTTAGATGAAGTTGACCGCCTATTAAAAAATAAAACTGTTATTTCTTTGGAAGAACTTTTGATTAAAAATGGAGTCATTCGGAAATCAGATAACGCCCAGCTATTAGGTTCTAATGCACAAAAAAAACGAGTCACTCACTGTGACAGATGCAAAGCCATGTACCGCGTTGCAGAAGAAGATGTAGGCAAAAGATTTAAATGTAAACATTGTGGTATTATGGTTCTTGTTCCTCCTAGAGCTGAGACAAAAACTGAAGAAAAACCGACTACAACACAAAAACCACAGATGATAAATGTTTCTGCAGGTACAGAAATGCTGCGGAAAAGAGTTTCCAATACATCTTTACCAAAACAAACCGTTTACACAGACGACATAGAATTTATTAAAAACTTTAATCTTGCCAGACTACGACCGCTTAAATTTGATGAAAGCCATTCAGAACTTCCTAATATTCCTGAAGTAGAAGAATTATTAAAAACAAAAAAAAGTCCTGTTGCATGGGAAGAATTAGAAGACATTGATGAAGACATTGATATTGATTTAGACTTATTAGAAAAGCAGGCTCGAGAAAAAGAAATTCTAGACGACCAAGAAGAAAATGATATATCTGAAGAGGATAGGTTAAGTAGTTTTGATGAATTTGGTATAAAAAACCAAGCAATAACTACTCCAGAAAAAGAAACTTTTCCAACAGATGAAGAAGAGTTAGATACATTTCTAGAAGACAATGAACAGAGTACTTTTGAAACAGATGAAAATGCATTGAATACATTTGCAAAAGATAATGATGTGAGTACTTCTGAGGAAGATATATTCCAAGAGGCATTGGACTTTATAGACGATGGATTACAACCTATGGAAGGAAGCGTAATTTCCACAGAAATTTCCATAGATGATCAACAATTTGAAGTAGACCATTATGCATTAAGTTTTGCTGATGATAACGCATTTATTAAGCAGGATACATTTATTAAGCAGGATAGTAGCCCAGTGCCATTGAATGATGCACCTATTATAGAAGAAAATCAAGGTTGCTTATTCATTGAAGGTGATGGATTTGATCCAGCAACAGCACCTGAAGTAGAAGTACGAGCATTTACAAAATCTACACTAGCTAGTCTTCCTAAAAAATCTCATGTAGTCTCTGATAGAGACAATTTATTAAAAGAATATGGTGATTCTACAATTTTAGAAGATAACTTGGTAACTGCTCCTCTATATAGTTCCGAAGAATTTTCCAATGCGATCAGTGCAGAAAAATTTTCTGAATTTGATGAAATGAGTCGATATGGACGTCAACCAATCAAAGGAGAAAGCACACTCGTTTTAGATATGGATGATAACGAAGAAGAAAACATTGCTGATATGGACGATGTGGCTCGATTTATGCAGTTAGGCATTGATCTTTCTGAACATAACGAAACCGAAGAACAAACACCAGAAACAACAACTTCCCAACCACAAACAACTACTTCCACTTCTGCAACATCTGATATGACATTGATGTTAGATCTAGATGATGACGAGGAAGATGAGGAAGAACAAATCCAGCAAAATAAAATCGTACAAAACATACCTCAACAAGTTATACCAGAAGACAAACCCATGCCTACTCCTACTACTATCCCCCCCACTCCTGCTCCTGTCCAAACTCCTACTTCTTCTAGTACAGACGATATGACATTAATGTTAGATCTAGATGATGACGAGGAGGACGAAGAAGAACAAATCCAGCAAAATAAAATCGTACAAAACATATCTCAACAAGTTATACCAGAAGACAAACCCATGCCTACTCCTACTACTGTAGCATCCACTCCTACTCCTGTCCAAGTTCCTGCTTCTTCTAGTACGAACGACATGACTTTGGTATTAGGAATAGATGATGACGAGGAAGATGAGGAAGATAAACTACCGCCTACTAGTTACCAACAACAACTACAACCAGCACAAACTACAACATCAGCCTCACCATCTATTCCGCAACCTATCATACCTTCTGTTCAACCAGCACAAACCACAACACCAGCTCAAGAAAGTACTATTATGCTAGATTTAGATGATGATGACGATGAAATCGAACCTATCACCATCGAATCTAAATCCTTCCAATTTGAAAACTTTCAAAATTTAGAAATCAGCAAAAGCATTGGGAAAAACAAATTTATCACAATGTACGATGCTACTTGGAACAATCGTAATTATATTGCTAAAATTATGGAACGAGACCTTGCTCATGAAGCAAACCAAGAACTTATCTTACAAGATTTTCAAAACGCAACACAATTACAACATCCCAACATCCATGTTTCGTATGCTATTGGACATTACCAAAGAAAAATTTGCTACCTTTCAGAATTTATCAGCAATATGCACGAATTTAAACAAGTTTGGCCTATGCTCAAACAAGATAAAAAATTAACACCCCAAATCATACTCCAAATACTAGATGCCGTGGCGTATGCTCATGACAAAAATGTTCTACATGGTAACATCAGTTTAGAAATTTTATATTTAAAAGGTCAAACTCCTATTTTAAGTGATTTTGGTTTAGTAAGGATCTACAATCAACTCCATTTAATGAGTAAAGAACAAGGGAGATTTGTTCCTATTTATTTTAGTCCAGAATATGTTTACTTTATCATCAATAAACTTGAAAAAAAACCAAATTTATCGAAAATACCCATCACAGTCCAATCTGATATCTATTCTTTAGGAATCATTCTCTATTGGATTCACACTGGGAAATATCCCTTTAGACTTACATTACCTCTACATGAAATCATCCAATGCATCATAAACGAAGAACCGCCTAGACCAGATGAAGTGGATACCACTATTTCAAAACCAGTTAGCGACTTAATCATGAAATGCATTTGTAAAGTTCCAGAAGAACGATTTCAATCAGTCCGTGAAATCCAACAACTATATAGATCATTCTGTAATGTATAAACATCTAACGAGTATAGATGAAAATTATCTATACTCGTTTTATATACATATTTCCCGATCTTTTTCAAAATACGTTTCATTGTATAAAAATTATATAAATTTTATTTATTTTTATAAAACATACGGAATTTCAGAAGCTTTACAAAAAACAAAAAAAATTAGAGAGTGATTTTCCCAAAAAAAGCGATGCTAGTACTCTTACTTTAAAAATACTAGCATCGCTTTTTATATAATTTCAAAGAAACAAAATAAAGTTTCTCTGTTGACTTTTTAAGGACAATTTGCTAAAATACAAAGACTATTGATTATATATAGACATAAAAAAACTACCCGGCAAGGACTCGAACCTTGAATAACAGAACCAAAATCTGTGGTGTTGCCAATTACACTACCAGGTAAACTCGAATGTAATCTTTACTTGATTACATAATATATTATACCTTTTTTTTTCTACTTGTCAAGTAGAAAATTGTTTTTTTTATAAAAAGTTATAAATGATTATTTTACTTATATTTTTTAGGAATTTTTCAGTATGAAAAAAATATTTTTTTTCTTGCTTGTTTGTTGTATTTTTTGTACTGGTCAGACCATTACGATTTTACATACTAATGACCACCATGGTCATTTAGAATCTTTTCGAGTTGCAGGACAACATAATGTTGGTGGCATGGCAGCCCGAATGAGTTTAATAGAATCTATTCGTTTTGAAGTGGCACAAAAAGGTGGTTCCATCCTTTTATTAGACTGTGGAGATATTAATACTGGGGAACCAGTTTCTGATATGTTGATGGGAAAGCCTGATGTAGAACTCATGAATTTAATGGGATACCAAGCCATGGCTTTAGGAAATCATGAATTTGATCTCACATTAGAAAATCTATTACAACAAGCCTCTTTAGCTAATTTCCCTTATCTTGCTACCAATGTGGTATATAAAGAAACAAAAAAACCTATTTTCCCTGGAAGTAAAATTTTTGAAGTCCAAGGAATTAAAATTGGTGTTTTTGCCTTATCTCATCCAGAAACAGGCTATATTAGTACACATGGAAAAGATGAACGCATTGAATTTATAGATCCTGCACTTGTTCTTCCCAATATTATTAAAGAATTGCGCGAAAAAGTAGACTTTATCATTGCCCTAACTCATTTGGATCATGGAACTATTGTAGAACTTGTCAAACAATTTCCAGGAATTGATTTAGTATTAGCAGGACATAATCATTTATTCATGATGGAACCTATGCAAATTGGAAATTCTTGGCTTGTAGAAGCTGGGGAATATGGTATTAGTATGGGTCGTTGGGACATTGAATTTAAAGATAAAAAAGCAGTCCATATGAATTATCGCCTTTTAGGTATCAACCTAGATAAACCATTAGAAGAATCTGGCAAAATAGTTTGTATGAATATGGAAGAAAAATTTGCAGATCATCCTGTTGCTTGCAAAGTTCTTAACAAATACTTAAAAGAAACAGAAAAACTACTAGCAGAACCATTGGGCGAAATCAAAGAAGATATTTATAAAAATAGCAAATTAGAACCTTTTAAATCTTCTCCTTTAGGCAATTTATTATGCGATGCTATTAAAGAACAATGTAACGTTGACATTGTATTACAAAATATGGGCGGAGTTCGTAGCGATTTACTCAGCGGAACTGCTACATACAAAACAGTATTAACTATCTTGCCTTTTACCAATAGCATGTATATATATGAACTTACTGGTAAAGAAATTTTAGGAATTTTTGAACATATGGCTTCGGGCAGTGTGCAACCTGGTGGATATTTAGAGATAGCTGGACTATATGTACGATTAAAAGAAAATACTGTGGAAACCATCCAATATAATAATAAACCGTTAGAAATGGACAAAAAATATCGAGTGGCAATCAATTCCTTTATGGCAACAGGTGGTGATGGATATTATATGTTTCCCACTTACAAAGGCATAGACACAGGATTTATTTTATCTAGCATTTTAAAACAACACATTGTAAATCATAGTCCGATTACTGCCAATCGTGAATTGCGCATTGACTGGAAAGATAATAAACAAGAATTCAAAAAAGAATAATAAATAACGTTCTCTAGGAAGTTAGATGAAATCAGTATTAAAATCTATAAAAACTTTTAATTGGCGTCTTTGGTTAGTACTTGCAGTAACACTTTTTATCCCAGCATTATATCGCACCTTAAGAATTTATTTTTTAGGTGATATGCCAGAAAATTGGGGAGTGAATATTGCATCGCAACTAGCTTGGATCAACTTGCTGTATGAAATCATAGAAGAAGCATTTATTTTGCCACTCTTCTTTTTATTAGGTCAATCCCTAGGTTCTATAGAAGAATTAGAAAATAAAACAAGAACAGGGTTATTAATAAGTGGTGGCACGTATTTTATTTTATCTGTATTCATTATTTTATTTGCCAGACCACTTTGCAATTGGATGGCATCTGATCCCTCTACTATAAATGAAACTGTTACATACATTCGTCTTGAAAGTATAGCATCTACAATAAGCATTTTATCTAAATTTATTACTGTGCTTCTTGTATCTATGAGTAAAGATAAATACATGTATATTTTATTAGTCATCCAAACAGCTTTATCCATGATATTAGATACTTTCCTGATTTCTACATTATCATTTTCAGCAAATATTGGAGTGAATGGAATAGCAATTTCAAATATCATTGTTTCTATAGTCTTAGTAACAGTTGCTATCCTTTTCTTAAAAAGAGAAAATATCTATATATTTAGAAAAAAGAAGCTAGAATTTTCTTGGCTAAAAGAATATGGAAGAATCGGTTTATTCTCTGGCTTAGAATCTCTTGTTAGAAACATAGCTTTTATGGTCATGGTATCTCGTTTAGTGAATGTAATATCTGAACAAGGTACATACTGGATTGTAAACAATTTTATATGGACTTGGTTGTTACTTCCTGCTACAGCACTGTATGATGTTATCAAGAAAGAAACAGCAGAAACAAAAGATAATATAAGAACTAAAACACTAGGATATATTATTATTTCCACTTTATTTAGCTTCTTTTGGTTTGCATCTATTCCTCTTTGGAAACCATTTATTTATTATGTTTTAAAAAGCAATGCTTATGAAACAATATTTAATATAGTACTCCTTCAATCTGCATTTTACATTATATACATATTCAATTGTATTTGTGATGGCACTATTTATGGTAGAGGCAAAACTCTGTATATGTTTATACAAAGTATATTCACAAATGGATTATATTACGTAACAATGTTTATCCTTTGGAAAATTGGAGTATGGGTTCCTACTTTAACAAGTATTTCACTAATGTTTGGAATTGGGATGGCCATTGATTTAATTCCTACATTGGGATGCTATATATATCTTTTAAAGAAAGAACAAGTAAAAATAGATTGGAAACTTCAAGATGATCAGATTTAGCTGATTTCTATCTTTGTTTTTCTATGATTTCAAGTAGTGTAGACTGATTCACGATGACTCGATTAAGTCGTACAATATAAATGATAGATAGAAAAACAAAGAAACCTATTTTTCTTAATACTTAAATTGTTGAAATTTTTAATATTATTGTCTTATCTCATTTAGAAATACTTTATATATTATTGCCTTATCTCATTCAGAAATACTTTATATTAAAAGGAGAAACTGTTGGACCTTTATACACTTACAAAATATATTGATGAAATTTTTGCACCTTATTTCCCTAGTAAAGACTTTTCACAAAATGGATTACAAGTAGATGCAGGAAAAAAAGTTACAAAAATTGCAACTGCTGTAGATGCTTGCATGGAAACATTTAAAAAAGCAGCTGAACTCAAAGCACAACTTCTCTTAGTACACCACGGTCTTTTTTGGGGGAAAAGCCTATTGATCCAAGGCGACCATGGTAAACGTATTCGATTTCTTATACAAAAAGGAATTTCTCTATATGGAATGCACCTTCCTTTAGATATGCACGAAGAAATTGGGAATAATGCCATCATTGCAAAAAAAATGGGATTAAATATCGTAAAACCTTTTGGCAATTATAATGATATGGCTATAGGTGTAGAAGCTCATTACCCAGAACCATTGCCCCTAGAAAAAGTAATTGAACGTCTAGAAAATCTTACAGGGACGAATTGTCACACACTTGCTTTTGGAAAAAACATGATCCAAAAGATTGGTATTGTTTCTGGAGGTGGATCTTCTGAAATAGGATTGGCTGCGTCTTCTCAATTAGATTTATTCATTACAGGAGAAGGAAAACATACAACATACCACCAAGCCTTAGAATCAAACTTAAACGTTGTCTATGCAGGACACTATGCTACAGAAACATTTGGAATTCGTGCTTTAGGAGAACGTTTAGCAGAAGAATTAAAACTCCAACATGAATTTATTGATGTTCCTACAGGTTTATAATAAGGGAAACAAATATGGTTTTGTTGTGTATACTGATTATTATTTTTTGCACCTCTTGCGTTTCCACCACAAATACAACAGAAGACCGCATCATTGCTCATGAAAATATAGATAGTATCTTACCCCGTGCTAAAACAGCAAAACAAAAAGAAAATAATCCTGAATGGGAAGAGGAACTCTTATTTTGGGAAGATGAAATAGATCGAACAGCTCAAAAAATTCATGCTATTTTCACGATTGATGCTCTCTCTCTTGCAGAAAGTTCAGACGAAACTATTTGTGTTGCTTTACTTCGAAATGAAATGCAACAACTCATTGCTGTCCTTTACCAAAGTCAAAAAGGACAAATTCCGCATGGTAGAGAATTGCAACGAACTTTAGTTTCGGACTTAGTTACTATCAAAGAACGACAACGTTTTTTTTGGATCACACCAAAAAGAACAATAGAATTTACAGAAACAGATAAAATCTTTCGTTCCATTGATAAAAACCAAGAAGCAGATTTAATTTTATATCCTTTAAACCTACAAATTCCTAGACAAGGAATGTTAGATATCATAAAAGACACATTACAAATTCACATTTACACAGTCCATCTTGATCAATAAGAGACTATTACAAATTCACATTTACACAGTCCATCTTCATAAATAAAAAACGATGGTAAATTCACATTTACACAGTCCATCTTCATAAATAAAAAAATAAAAAAATAACTTGACAAAACAAAAAAAAATGGTATATTAGAGTCATAATAATGAAATCAGAAATGAATTCATGGATTACCTGGTAGTGTAATTGGCAACACCACAGATTTTGGTTCTGTTATTCAAGGTTCGAGTCCTTGCCGGGTAGTTTTTTTATGCCTATATAAAATTCGCTTTCCATGCAATTTCTAAATACACACCTATTGTATAAAACTTCTATATAAGATTATATGTATGGTGAATATATATCCTTTCTCAAAATTACAATATATAGTTTAAATTACGATATATAGTTTTAAATTACGATATATAGTTTTATCCTTTTATAAAATACAATGAAAATTATACAAATTACTCCAGAAACAAAACAACAAGCTATACAAGAAACGATACAAGAACTCAACAAAGGACAATTAGTCATTTATCCTACAGAAACATGTTATGGCATTGCTGCAGATGCTACCAATGAAAACGCCATACAAACTCTATTGCAATATAAAAGAAAACGAACAGATAAACCTATTTCTATTGCAGTGGCAAACCAAAATATGGCAGAACAATATGTTCACATTAATCCCACTGCTCAAAACATTATTAAAAATTTCTTGCCTGGTCCTATAACTGTAGTTTGCAAGGGAAAACATAAAGTAGCACCTCATGTAGAATCTCCTATAGGAACATTAGGAATTCGCATTCCAGCATATCCCCTTATTCTTGAACTTATCGAAACATATAACAAACCCATTACAGCCACTTCTGCCAATGCCTCGTATAAAAAAACACCTTACTCTATCCAAGATATCTTAGACAACACCACAAAAAAACAGCAACAATATATTTCTCTTATACTAGATGCAGGCACACTTCCTAAACAAAAAACAAGTACTGTGATGGACACAACCTTAGAAGGAATACATATCCTACGCCAAGGAGACATTCAAGGAACTACGTTCCATTCGCACAACGAACAAGAAACTAAACAATTGGCAAAAAAAATTTTAGAAACAATAGAACCATATCTTGGCAATCAACTCATCATTATACAACTCCAAGGCGACCTAGGTGCTGGAAAAACATATTTTACAAAATATTTCTGTGAACATCTGCAAGTTCCACAACACGTCAATTCTCCGACATTTACTATTTGCAATGAATACCAAGGTACATACAAAACAAAAACTATTCCCATTTACCATATTGATGCCTATAGACTCTATGATCCCAATGAACTTCATGCACTTGGTGGTTCTACTTTATTTCAATCTCCGAATATTGTTCTTATAGAATGGGCTGGAAAAATCGCAGAGCAAATTCAACCCTATATAAAAACATCCTATCTCTTACAAATTTATATACAACACTATAAACCCACCGAACGCATCTTCACATACCTTTGTAATTCCAATCCATAACTACATCTACTATATATATCGTTATAATTCCAATCCATAAAAAAAGACAACAAACAAAAAATAAAATATACTTATTTTTTTTGCTTGTTGTCTTTTTTAAAGTCAAGTTATGCATGTCTATAAATACAATCACTATAATTTTCATGTCTTTTTAAAAACACACTATGCATGCTCTATAGACGAATCACCATAATTTTATATGCTCGAGAACGCAAGAGAAACATTATGACCGCCAAAACCAAAAGAGTTGGAAAGTGCATGGTGAATGGGAAATTCACGAGCTGTGTTGGGAATGTAGTCTAAGTCGCATTCTGGATCTGGTGTTTCTAAATTAATTGTAGGATGAGCCTTGCTATGGTAGATGCTAAGACAAGTGACAATAGCTTCGACCGCACCTGCTGCACCTACTAAATGACCTATCATAGATTTAGAAGAAGAAATCGCAAGTTTAGTTGCATGTTCTCCAAATGCCTTATGTATAGCAAGTGTTTCTATTCTATCATTATGGTATGTACTCGTTCCATGTGCATTGATATATTGTATTTGTTCAGGATTGAGTTGCGCATCTTGCAATGCTTTTGTCATAGCTAAAGTTGCATATTTTCCGTCTTCGTGGGGTTGTGTAATATGGAATGCATCTGATGTGCATGCAACGCCTTTGAGTTCTGCATAAATTTTTGCATTTCTTTGCAACGCATGTTTCCGTTCTTCTAAAATTAAAATGCCTGCACCTTCGCCCATTACAAACCCATCACGATTTTTATCAAAAGGACGTGAGGCCTTTTCTGGTTCATCATTTCTTTGTGACAGTGCTCGTACAGCACAGAATCCTGCAATGCCTAAATATGTGACAATTGCTTCTGACCCACCTGTGATTACAACATCTGCTTCCCCATATTGTATAGTTCGAAATGCTTGTGCAATAGCATGTGCACTAGAAGAACATGCTGAAGACGTCACAAAACTAGTTCCATTCAGTCCATATCGAATGGAAATTTCAGCTGCCATAGCATTTCCCATAAGTTTAGCTACAGCAAAGGGAGAAATCCGTCGACCGCCTTTTTCTTGGATAATACTAAATTGTGATTCCATTTCGTGGAGTCCACCAATACCTGTACCTAGAATTACTCCACATTTTGTAGGATCTTCTTGCTCAATATTGAATTGGGAATCTTGGATTGCTTCCTCTGTAGCCAATATAGCATATTGAGAGAAAATATCTAAACGTCGTACATCTTTTTTTTGAATGATTGGTTCTGGATCAAAGTTTTTAACTTCGCCTGCAATTTGACAAATTAAATCAGATGCATTAAATTTTGTAATTTTTGCAATGCCGCTCTTTCCTGTTAATAAATTTTCCCAAAGATCGGAAATTTTATTTCCTAAAGGCGATATAGTACCAATTCCTGTGACTACTACTCGTCGTTTTTCTACCATAATGTTTTCTCGTTATATGAAAAATTTTAATTTTTAATTTTTATTATCATGATCAAAATAATAATTTTTTTATTACAATCACTAATATATTACATTTTTTATTACAATCACTAATATATTACATTAATTATAATAAAAAAAAACTCTAATTATACTCTATAAAATGATAGTTTCCATTTTTAAGAGAATAATTAGAGTGAGTGATGATTATTATTTTTGTTTGCTAAAAATATATTCCACTGCATCCTGGAGATTTTTTAAATTTTCTGCATCTTCATCTGCAATGGTCATATCAAAAGCATCTTCACAATTGCTAATAATATCTAATATAGCTAAAGAATCTGCTCCAAGATCTTTAAAAGTGGAAGATACATCTATATTATCTTTGGAGATTCCGACAACTTCAGCAACGATATCAATGACTTTTGATTGAATTTCTTCTCGTACCACTATTTGTTCCTTTATAAAGGTTGCAATCTACGGGATATTTCAATTATTCCATTTTATCTTTTTTCTTTTCTTTTTTTTCTTTGATCTTGATCACTGGTTCGTCTTTATAATATCCACAGCGATCACAGACAGAATGAGCAGATATTGCTGCATTGCAATGAGAACAATATACAAAAGAAGGCGTAGGCAATGCATCGTGAGATCTTCTTTTACGTGTACGAGCGTTGGAATGTCTCCGTTTCGGAAGTGCCATCTTCAAATTTCCTTATTAAATTTAATAATGCTTAATTATATAAGCGTGATAACGAAATAATGTAATTATATAAAAAAATACTCTTTCCCTCTAATTTTAACAGTTTTTTAAAATTATGCAAGAAAATTTACGCTTTTTCTAGTATCTTTTTTTCATCCATGATAAAAATTTTATGCTAAAAATTTTTCTTGCAAAATTTTTTGCATTTTTTCTAAAGCAGAGTCCATGTTGTCCATTTTAGTTCCTTGACCTTGCGAAAAATCTGCTCTGTTAGGATTACCGCCTCCACCAAGAATAGGACCAATTTCTTTCATGAGTTGCCCGGCGTGGATACCAAGCTCTTTGGTGAGTTCAGGAGATACAAAGATTACGAAAAAGAGTTGTTCAGGCATTTGAGAAAGAATCATACCAGCTAATTTTTGTCCTGTTTGACGAACAGCATCTGCTAAGATTCGTAATTCTGCTCCAGGAATGTTTTCTACTTTAGCAGTAATGATTTTTCCTTTGCCCATGTCTTGAGCTTCTGCAACGATTTCTTTGGCTTGTTGTTGTATATTTTTTTGTATTTGGAGTGTTTCTTTTTTACGCAATTCTTTGATTTCTTCTTGCATAGCTATGATACGTGGCAGGATCTCTGTTTCATTGACTTTGAGTTGTGCTTTTATATCTTTTAATATTTTTTGTTGGTTTAGGATTTCTTCCACAGCTTTATCTCGCGTGGTGGCTTCGATTCGTCGTACGCCAGCTTGGATAGCACTTTCAGATAATATATGGAAATATCCTAGATCACCAGAATGGTCTGTATGTGTTCCCCCGCACAGTTCACTACTATAATCACCAATTTGAACTACTCGGACTATGTCACCATATTTTTCACCAAAAAGTGCTATAGCACCGTGTGCCTTGGCATCTTCCATGCTTTCTTGTGTTTTTTGGACTGTTGCATTGCGATAGATATATTCATTGACAAGACATTCCACTTGATAGAGTTCATCATCTGTAATTTTTCTAGGATGAGAAATGTCAAATCGTAATCTATCGGGTTCTACGATAGAACCTTGTTGTGCAACGTGGGAACCGAGAATTTTTCGCAATGCTGCATGGAGTAAGTGGGTAGCAGTGTGATTTGCCATGATTTTTTTTCTTCGTTGGCAATCTACTCGTGCTGTAACAACTTTTGGCATATTAGAAAGATCTTGTTTTTGAATCTCACCAAAATGTATGATAATATCACCAAATTTTTGTGTGTCCATGACTTGAAATTGGAAATTATCAGCAAAAATTATGCCTGTATCTCCTACTTGACCACCAGATTGTGCATAAAAGGGAGTTTGGTCTAAAATGAGTTTATTATGGTCAATAATTTTAACAAGTTTTGCAGAACTTTCCAACATATCATAGCCTAAAAATTTTGTAGCAGTGAATCCTTCCACATCTGAAATAGAAAGTAAATATTCGCCTGTTTTTCCTTTAGAACGAGCAATGTGTTCTGCTTGTGCTTCTTCCCAACCTTTTTCATCCATTTCTAAATTTTCATCTCGTGCCATTAATTCGACTAAATCTTTTGGAAAACCATCTTGTTGGTAAAGCCGATATGCTGTGTCTCCTGGAAATACTTTACCACCTTTTGCTTTAATGTCTTTGACAATGTCTTCAAAAAGACGAATCCCACGAGTGAGCATTTGTCCAAAAGCTTCTTCTTCTGTTCGAATCAACAATTGCAAATGTTCTGCACGTTGTTGAATTTCTGGGAAAACATTATCAAACATTTGAGCAACTACAGGAACAAGACGATAAATAAAAGGTTCTTCCATTCCTAAATATTGTCGTCCAAATCGTGCTGCTCTTCGTAAAATACGACGAAGTACATAACCGCGTCCTACGTTTCCAGGCAAGGCACCATCTGCAAAAGTGCTAGACAAGGCACGAATATGGTCAGCAATTACTCTAAAAGACACATCTTGTGGAGAATTAGTATTTTTATATATTTTGCCAGTAATTTTTTCTAACTCTTTGATAATGGGTGTGAAAATGTCAGTTTCATAGTTTGAATGTTTATTTTGCAAAACACTGACTATTCGTTCAAACCCCATGCCTGTGTCTACGTGTTTTGCAGGCAAAGGAACTAGAGATTGATCTTCTTGGCGATTGAATTGCATAAAAACAAGATTCCAAATTTCAATATACCTACCACAATCTCCATTTACTTGGCAAACATGTCCTGGAATATGACTCTTATCACAACAAACAGAACCTCTATCAATGTGAATTTCTGTACAAGGACCACAAGGACCTGTTTCTCCCATTTCCCAGAAATTTTCTTTTTTCCCAAATTCTAGAATATGGTCAGGATTGATATCTGTTTCTGATTCCCAAAATTGAAAAGCTTCTTTGTCGCTTTCCAATCCGTCTTTTGCATCACCACCAAACACTGTAGCCCACAATTTATCTTTAGGAATCTTCCAAACTGTGGTGAGCAGTTCCCAAGACCATGCAATGGCTTCTTTTTTAAAATAATCTCCAAAAGACCAGTTTCCTAACATTTCAAAAAAAGTATGGTGATAACTATCTCGTCCTACAACTTCTAAATCGTTGTGTTTTCCCGAAACACGAAGACATTTTTGTGTGTTAGCTACGCGACGGTAGGAACGTTTACCTGTTCCTAAAAACACATCTTTAAATTGATTCATCCCTGCATTTGTAAAAAGTAAAGTAGGATCATTTAATGCAATGATTGGTGCGGAGGGAACGATTTGATGATTTTTATTACGAAAAAATTCTAAAAAATCTGCACGAATCTCGGCAGAAGTCTTCATGTTGTCATCCTTAAAAAATCTGCACGAATCTCGGCAGAAGTCTTTGTATTATATTCTTAAAAAATCTGCACGAATCTCGACAGAAATGTTTATGTTATATTCTGCACGAATCTCGACAGAAGTATTAATGGTGTCATCTTAAAAAATCTGCACGAATCTCGGCAGAAATGTTTATGTTATATTCTGCACGAATCTCGACAGAAATCTTTGTATTATAATAATATAATATTTTTTAGTTATGAATTATTTTTAATAAAAAAATTTTATTTTTACATTGTTTCTGCAAAAATAATACCAAATTATTTTATATTTTTCAATGTTTTTTTAGAAACAAGTATAAAAAGTCACAATTTTTCTTTCTAGACAAATTATTTTTACAAAATATAATAAAAACAATTTTATAAAATATAATAAAGATAATTTTCATGTATAGAAGGAAATATTATGAATCATTTACAAGATAGACTTTGCCTAGTTTCTTGGGAAAAATGTTCTTCAGATCGTCCTGTAATTATTATTGTAAAGAGTGACATAGCGAATGATGATTTGCCTCATTGTTCAGCACTTTGTGTATCATGCAATACTCGTCCTTATCATTCTTATGGTCCTGTGGCACGCCAAGTGTTTTATTGTAGTCAACCACATAATTACACAGAAGTGCGTCGAGGTTTAGAAGGCGTTATGGAACTAGGACAAGTTCGATGCATTTCTCCTGGTGCATTGCAAACACAAACAGATAAAATTATCTTAGGTTGCGTTGCCACAATGACAGCAGGTACTAATAAAGAAATCATTCATAAAGTTTTGCAAAATTATGCAAAAGAATTTGGGAAACTCCCTGCTAATGGTTCTATGCGAATGCCTATTATAGGAACAGGAATGGCTAGTGATAATGAATCTAGTGACCAACAATTTCGTGATATTGTAGAAACAACGATTTCATATATTATTCCTTATATTTTTTCTGAAAATGAAAATGAATCAAGGAAATTATATCTCACACATCCTTTAGATTATGAATCAAAATTATTGTCAACTGTGATTGTGGAAAAAGCTATCTTGCTTTCTATTTTAGACAAATTAAATTTATCGATAGCAGACCCTAATTTAATATATGGATTTGGACAAGGAAATTCAAAAAAAACATGTTTTTTCAATGAAAGTACATTTTCACAGGCCATGGATTTATTTGACAAATCATTAAATGCACTTTTACAAGGTGATTCCATGGAATGCAAACGACAAGCAGCCAAGGCACTTCAATTAGATCCAGAATTAGAAAATATTCAACATTTTATCTACACTCTCGCATCAAAAGAAGATGGTTTAGTAGAAATGATTAGCCAAGAAGCTATTCGATTGGCTATGCAAGGGAAAATTAGAGAAGCTTGTTGCATCATTCAATCTTTACGTTCTATGAAACTTCGCAAATCAGATAAAATTTTGCTAGAATCTTTGAAAACATGTTATCAAGATTATTGTTGTTCTGCGTTAGAATCACGTCTTTTATATGAAAACTATATTGCCACAGAAGAACTATTAAAAAAATTTCGTCAAGGAAAAGCAATCCATGATACACAGAGGTTAAAAACGCATGAAATTTTATTAGAAAATAAAGAAATTTTCGATAAAATCGAACAAAAAATTCCAGAACGACTCATTGAAAATACATTTCATATTGTGATTCGAAAATTAATGGCAGATAAAATAGAACCTCATGGTGCAAAACGAGCATTAGATAATTTAACAGAGCTAGATGAGGAAAACAAGATTCAACTGACACCAGAAAATAAGGAAATCAAAATACAATTGCAAGAACTTGTTCGTAAGTTAGAGAATAATGAAGAACAAGAAACAATTCATGAACTTCAAAAGCAAGCCTTAGAAACGATGCTTACATTACTTCCTAAGCATGGTACATTACGATTAGAAGCAACACGTTATTATTTAAATCCAAAGCGAAATGATGTACGAGTCCATGTATTAACAAAACAAGATCTATTACAAGCATGGGACCATTTACAAATTGGATTCCAAGAAAATTCACGTGATTATGGGATTTTATCCTATATTGGTTTTATGATTTTATTGCAAGGACCAAAATATTTTTACCAAGCAGAAGAATTTTTCACTCTTTTTAGTAAATGGATTGAGTATGAAGTTTCTTTAGGAAAATATGGAATACGACCTTTGCAATTGCAAAATAAAAAAATAGATATTCCTATCCAAGATCCTTATACAATTACTGCCCAAGATTATTACTGCAAATACCAACAATGTACACAAGATTTTATTCAACTTATACAACTTTTACGACAACAAGAAAGTACAGCTGCTATTAGACAATATAAAAAAATCATACATTCTCTCGGTGAAATTGGTAGATATGACCTTGCTGTACTTTTCCAAGATTTATTAGGTGAAACTTGGGTGGCTCTACTTTGTTGTAACCAATCGAATTTAGGGTCTATTCCTCTTCCTTTTGGTGAAATTTCTTTAGAACTTCTTTTAAAAATTTATAAAAAAATCTTTTATTACATAAAATATCGTCGCTTAAGTGGAACATTATATAGAGATGCTATTCAAAATCTATTAGAAAAATTTCGTAAATCTATATTCCAATCTCAACAATTGCCAATTTAAAATTCATTGCAATATAAGATTCAACTTGCCAATATAAAATTAATTGCCAATATAAAATTAATTGCCAATGTTAAATTAACAATTGCCAATATAAAATTAATTGCCAATGTTAAATTAACAATTGCCAATTTAAAATTCATTGCCAATTTAAAAATTCATTGGCAAGTTGAAATTATACATTATTATAAAGATGTAAAAACCATTCTATAGTAAATAAAGCAAGAAGAAAAAGTAGAAGATATATATGATCCCAGGCTGGGTATTCTTCATCTTTATCTTTAATGTATTCTTTTTTAGGAATGACTTTTTGTAATTGTTCTTCGAATTGATGGGGTTTTAAGTACAATGCATTTGTTTGTTTAGAAAGTGTTTGCAAGTCTTTTTCTAAAAGTTCTGTATTTCCAGATTCTGCTTTAGGTGAAATGACTTGAAAGGAAGCTTGGAGTTCTTTATTATTTGGTGCTGTATAGTGGAGAGTGTATGTTCCAATTTGTGTGGCAAGGATCGTGCCTTCTAATGTTTCTCTGTCGTTTTCATTAGATATGAGTTGTTTTGTTTTTTCTTGATTGTCTGGGGTTGTGTATTGAATTTCAACACTTTGAGGTGGTGATTTTACTAATGGATTTCTATGTGTTAATGTGATATGGACTGTTTCTCCAATAGTATATTCTATATCGTCGCTTCGTAAGTTGTATTGTGCGTCTGACGTAGATAATTTTCCCATCCCTGTATATCGAATGACTTGACCCCAGAATCTGTAAAAATAGCGGTCTCCAATCAGATATCGCCATCTCCAACTAGAATCTAGAGCTGTAAAAAAAGTTCTTCCTTTTCCAAATAGTTGTGTCATCATAATAGGATGGTTTGTTTGTCTATGGGTTGCTAAGATTGTTGTACCAGGTTTTGTTTTTAATATAGGATATGCCCAATAAAATTCAACAATCCTTTTTTGTTCGCTTTCCCATAATTGTAGGTTTTCTTCATAGTCAGAAGAAAGTTTCATAATAGGATGTTGTTTTCCTTCTACTGTAAGTTTTAGATATTGTGGATATTTTGTTGGTTCTGCAACACCTCGAAATTCAATTTGAAAAGGCAAAAGATTAGCAAGAGGAGTATCCCAATATTCATTGGGGTTTGCTATCATTCCTGCTATAAAACTAAGTCCGCCACCTTCTTCTACAAATTGTACAATATTTTGTATATTATTAGGCCCTAATGTTGCAGAAGGCACGTCGCCTAATAATATACAATGGTATTCTTTGAGCTCTTCTTTACTAGGGAAACCATGAATTTCTGGTGCAGATTTTGACTTTTCTTGAGGAAATGTGGAATCTGCAGAATACAACCATGTGTTTGCTACTACAGTTTCATCTCTCACTAATGCGTTTTTTAAGTATCGATATTCCCACCTTGGCATGTTTTCTACATATAAAACTCGAATTTTTTCTTTGATGATTTTAATGTTTACTTGTTTATAATTATTTTGGTCTGTAAATTCACCTTCTTGTGTAGGAATAAAAATAGTAAGTGTGTATTCTTCGGGAAGTACAAATGTATGGTAAAGATCAAATCGTTGCGATGTTTCTTCTTCTTCTAATTGGACTGTTTCACTTCGCAATAGAGTATCACCCCATTTTAGATAAATAGGAACACTTTGTCCTTCAAATCCAATGTTTCGTATCTCTACTTGAAAACGAACTTTATCATCTACTAATGCTATTTCTGGTGCTTCTATGTTGATAATTTGGATGTCTTTTTTCTTTTCACTCGTTCCCATTCCAATAGTAGTGATAGGAATATCTTGTAAATTAGCTTGTTGTATAGCTTTTTGCAGTAGTTGTGTTTTTTCTCCTGTGTTGTGTTGCCCATCTGTTAATAAGTATATACCTGTAATGATCCTGCCATTGTATGTTTCTATAATTTTTACTAAATTTTGATAAATATTAGTACGTTGTCCTTGTGCTTTGAGTTCATTTATATTATCTATCGCTATCAAAGAATCTGAAAATTGATAATATTTAAGTTCGCATTCTTTTTCTAATTCTTTTAATCGAACAGATTGGCTAAGAAGTTCACGTATAATGTCAATTCGTATTTTGTCCTCTGTATCTGGCAAAAGCTGTTGCATAAAAGAAACTTCTGCAGGCTCTATGTAATTGTCTTTTGTGTTCATAGATAAAGACACATCTGTTAACACAAGCAACGTTGACTTTCGCGTTCGCAATGTTTCTTCACGCCAAATAGGGTCGCATAAAATAATAAGAAAAATCAAGAAAATTACGATACGAATGGTGCCTAAAAGTATTTTTAATCCTAGTTGTATATTTGTGTGTTTATAGCATTTGTATACATAAATAATGAAAAATACGGCAAATAAAGCAATAATCCATGGGGGAAGTGGCGTTTTCCATTCAAAATATATTCTTGTTTCTGTCATAAAGTATAACTTTCCATGGTGATAGGGAAGCAACAAGCTTCACTTAGGCTACTCACTCCGAGTTGTCATGCACCTGCTCTGGTATTCATGACTGATAGGAATGTTTCTGCAAGGGCAAGAAAAAGGAGAATCATTAAAATGAATTTCCAATATTCTGTACTTTTTATTTGTGGCGACACAGTACTTTCTTCTGTTGTTTGTTGAAATTGGACTCCTAAATTTTGGAAGTAATGTAAAAGTTGCGTTTTGGGAATAGAAGAAATATTGCCTTCTGTAGCATCTACATTGATCGCAATATATTCTTGTGTTTGGATTTTGTTTTTTTCTTCTAAAATTTGTGGTGGGATCGTTAAATTCAATGTATAAATGCCTGCTGTTGTTGTGTCATTATATGTCAGTTTATAGATAGTCCCTTTTTGTAATGTTTCCACGTATGGATTTGTTATGTCTTTATCAGGCGGTTTGATTTTGGCTTCTTGAATATAATGGTCATATATTTTAACAATAGGTGTGCGAACTTTTAAATTATTGTCCATGGAATGGATCATACCAAGGTAATAAATGATTTCATGAGATAAAATAACGAAAACATGACCATATTGGTCTGTATGGAGATTGTTCCAGGCATTGTCTAATGTAGTGGTAGATAAAATAATTTTTCCTTTACCATATTTTCGTTCTAAGAAAATAGGATGTTTGCTAGGTGTATTCAACGTTGCCAAAACAGTAGTATTCATGTCTTGTGTATCTACTTCTGTAGGATAAAATCGATAAACAAATACATTTTTTAAATCTTCCATTAACTTTTTATTGTCATGAAAATATCTCCAAATAGGATGGTCAATTACATTTGTAATATTGAAAGTTGTTTTTTGCCCTTCTTTCTCACTTCCCATAGTCTGGTTCTGAATTTGTGCTGGTAAAATTTCATGGGCTATTTTATATAAATATTGGTGGTACAAATCAGGTAAAATTTTATCGCCTAACCAAATATTTAATCCACCACCTTTTTGAACAAAAGTTTCTAGTTCTGCATACCTCTGTTCTGTAGCAAAATTTTGCACGTTAGCCAGTAAAACTACATCATAATCTGAAAAAGAAATGTCAGGTGTAAAATTTCCAATATTGATTTTCTTTGGTTTGATAATGGAATCTGACAAAGTACCTACTGCAGCCATAAAAAAATCTGTTTCCCCTTCAAATTTTCTATGAACAGAATCTGAGGGATCGCCATCCACCACGAGTAAGTTAATTTTATCTAAAACTTGAAAGCTTAAATGTCGCTTATTATCATGATTTAAACCATCAGCTGGAATTTCTATTGTAATAGAATGTTGACCAGCATGTGTAAAGGAAGGACTAAATACCACTTCTGTCTCTTTGTATGGTAATAAACTAACATATTCTGTTCCTTGTTTTTGTCCGTTAATATACATATTAACACTGAATTCATTATATGTTTTATCTCCGTAATTCTGTATAGTGGCAATAAATCGTCCATTCCCCTGCAATGCTAAAAGTCCACTAGACTCTAATTTTGTGATGCCTATATTTTGAGGATTGGAAACTTGGCAATCCATCAAAGTCATGGAAAGCGTTTTTTCTTTGAGTTGTTTTAGCTTATTTTGAAAAACAGAATTTTTCGCCACCTCTTCCCATGCATTTTTTTGAAAATCCGATAATATATATATATGTTGGTTATCATATCCAAATTCTTGATTCCATTCTAATAAAGTGTCCACAAAACAAAAGGGTTCTGTTCCCATATCTGTTATTTGTATTTCATCAATTTTTTGTGCAAAATTTTGTTTTTGTTTATCATTTGTAATACTACTAAATTTTATAAACGCTTCTGTTGTTTCATTAAAAGTCATCAAAGTAAATGTATCATGGATAGAGGCTTTTTCTAAAATTCCATGAGCATGTTTTTTTGCATTTTCTAAAGGTGTAATATTGGAAGATTGTAAGCTCATACTATAGGAAGTGTCCATGCATACAATGTAATTGTCTACTGTTTGCGTTATTTGCAAAAAGCGAGTGGCACGTGCCACAGGTCTTGCAAATAAAAGTATAAGAAAAAACACAATCAAAATCCGAAGAATCAATAAAAGCAAGTTTTCTAAAATAAAAGAACGTCGAGTCTGTTGATAGGCACGCAATAAAAATTGCATGGCTGCCCAACGGACTTTTTTATATCGTCTGCGAAATAAAATATGTAGAATAATAGGTATGGCAGTGGCTACGAGACCAAATAGAATATATGGATTAATAAAACTCATGAATGTTTCCTACTAGCGAATTCGATTAAAAATTTGACTAATAATAAAAAAGACAAAGGAAATCAACACAATCGTAGCACCTGTTGCTGTTCTTGCCCAAGGTTGTGCTGAAAGTATGAGACCAGAAATAGTCGAAACTAGCGACAAAAAGATAGCCCACCAAAACATAGTGCCAGCAGATTTTGCAACGTTGCGAGCCGTGGCTGCTGGAATAATCATTAATGCTGTGACAAGGAAAACACCGACTGCCCAAACAGAAAAAATAACGATAAGAGACAACAAAGCTGCAAAAATATATTGATAGCGTGCAACTTTTACTTTGTGAGCATGTGCCAATGTTGGATTTAAACCAATATACAACATTTTATTGTAGCTTACAATTTGAAATATAAGCAAACCAATAAATAACATAATTAAGGAATAAATATCACGATCTTGAATCGTAAGAATATCACCATATAAAAATTGTTGCATATTACGGGAGATCGATTGATTTCGACTTACAACAGCAAGTCCAAAAGCAATGACTGCAGAAAAAAATACACCAATAATAGTGTCGGAAGAAAGACGACTTTGCCTTTGCATATACATAATCACAAGTCCTACAAGAACAGCAAACAAAGGCATACTTGTATGTGGATGCACATTCAATAAAATACCTAAGGCAAGACCTGCAAATGCAGAATGACTAATAGCATCTGAAAAAAATGCCATGCGAAAGTTTACCACTTGCACACCCATCGCAGATACCATTGGTGCTAATAAAAGCAAAGCAACGAGTGCTTTTTGCATAAATTGTGACTGCATACAGTCCCAAGGAAAAATCGTAGGAATGATTTGATAAATAAAATGTAGACTATTCATTATGTTCTCTTAAAGGGGATGTTTCCGTGATTTTATTTTTTTCTAAACATGTACAGGTTGCACATCCTATATGGGGTAATTCATCCATAGGCATGGCTTCAATATTGATTAAACCACGATGTAAGCCAAAAAGTGCAGATAAATTATCATTAGTAAGCACCTCTTGGGGCGGTCCCTGTGCAATGACAGTCCGATTTAAACAAATCACATGCGTAGCATGGTGAGTGACAGTTGCTAAATCATGGCTCACCATCAACTGCGTAAAGCAATGTTTGGCACGCAATTTTTCTAACAATTCGCAAAAAATATGTTCTCCATGGATATCCACGCCTGCAGCAGGTTCATCTAAGACAAGCAGGTCTGGCTTTTGTTGCAATGCAAGTGCCAATAAAACACGTTGTAATTCACCACCTGATAAAACACCAATGGGACGCTGGTACAAATTTTCTGCATGGACACTTTCTAAAGAAGCCATGGCTCTTTCTTTATATATCTTTCGAGTACCCATCCATAAAGGGAAACGTTGAAAATCCATCAATAAAAACTCTAACACAGTCATAGGCAAGCCACGATCAAAATGAAGACGTTGCGGAACATATCCAATCTTTAACGACTTTGATTCAGGATTTGTATCAATGCTTCCGTCAAAAGGAATTTGTCCGAGAAGTGCTAACAATAAAGTTGTTTTGCCAGCACCATTGGGCCCAACAACTGCTGTAGAACCTTGTTTTGGTACGAACGCAGAAACTTGTTTTAATATTTCTACGCCACTTAATTTCACAGTGACATTCTTAAAATGAACAGTATAATTCATAATATTCCAATGTAAATAATTTACTATATAAATTTTATATATATAAATTTTCTTATCTATTCTTTTCCAATAGAATGATATTGTCTGAAATATGATTATATTTTTTGAAATATAATTATATTTCAAACATACAATTATCTTTTCTTATATAGATAGAAAGTTAAAACATATTATAAAAAAACTTTTTCAAAAAACAAACTTTTTTACAATGCCTTAGTAAAATACTATAGATTTTTTATATAAAAAATCTATATTTATGATATACTACAAAAAAATAACACAATATGAATCTATTAGGGATATAATATGGAAGATTTTCAAAATGAATTTTCTGGAAGCGTGATGTCTTTTGGTGAACATTTAGAAGAATTGCGTAGCAGATTATTCTCCTGTTTATTTGCTTTTGTAGGAACATTGATTGTCTGTTTTATAGACCAAAATTTTTATATGAGCATTGTGCTGGCACCTCACATTGCCACTATGGAAAAAATGAATTTAGCTACCACGATTCAAGTCTTAAAATACGAAGAATCCTTTTTTTGTCATTTTAAAGTTGCGATCATTGCATCTTTAATTATGACAACACCTTTTACTTTATTGCAAATCTGGGGTTTTATTGCAGAAGGATTGCATGAATCAGAAAAGAAATATTTGCGTTCATTTTTTCCATTTACTATTCTATTTTTTCTATGTGGTGTTTTGTTTGGATATTTTATACTCGTTCCTTTAGGATTACAATTTTTAGGAAGTTATGGAGAAAATATTCAAATAGGCATTACACTTTCCTCTTACATTTCTTTATTTTTTCTATTGACGTTTCTCTGCGGTCTTGTTTTTGAATTGCCATTATTTATGTTGTTGTTGAATCGCCTCCGTATTCTACGTTCAGAATATTTTATAAAAAATTGGCGATATGCTGTTTTGATTTCCTTTATTATAGCTGCTGTTTTAACGCCTCCTGATGTAGTCACCCAATTACTAATGGCTGGACCTATGATTTTTCTATATTTTTCTGGTATTTTCTTATGCCAAATTTTAGAAAGAAGCCAAGAAATTCGCCATTATTTTCTACAACAAACAAATGAAAGTAACATACATGTAAACAAAAATTATCAAAACGAAAACGTAGATCCTAACGAAAATTATCAAAACGAAAACGTAGATCCTAACGAATGTTATATACAGGAAAATGTAGAGTCTAACGAATATTATCAAAACGAAAATGTAGATCCTAACGAATGTTATATACAGGAAAATATAGAGTCTAACGAATATTATCAAAACGAAAATGTAGATCCTAACGAATATTATATACAGGAAAATGTAGAGTCTAACGAATATTATCAAAACGAAAATGTAGATCCTAACGGATGTTATAATGATGATGAAGTAGAGTCTAATGAATGTTATAATGATGATAAGGTAGAGCCTAACGAATGTTATAATGATGATGAAGTAGAGTCTAATGAATGTTATAATGATGATAAGGTAGAGCCTAATGAAAATGTGGTACCTAATACTAATTTATAGTTGCTTTATAGGATGTTCTACTTATTTACCAGAAAAAAATGCAGAATCCATAATAAATAATGTACAAAAAGAACAAGTTATCGTTGAATCTGATGATTGGCAAAAGATTTTAGAAGAAACAGATAAACAAGATGCAATTTTTAAAGAACCCCAGAAAATTAAAGAATGGATACAACGATATAGACAAGAAATTCTATGGAATGGCGGCAATGCTGATCTCTTATTTTTATATGGACGAATGCTAGGATTTTTACATCGTCCTGAAGATTCTGTTCTATTTTTTTATCGAGCACTAGACTTTGATAAAAATTCCATTTGGGCGTATTATGGATTAGGCATATACTATTTACAAAAACAAGCACATTTCCAAGCTACAACATATTTTAATAAATGCGAAGAACTCCATAAAAACTTTGCTCCTCTATACGAAGCTCGAGCAAAAATGACACAAAATAACCTTGCTCAAGCCATTTTTAATATGAAAAAAGCATGCAATATTTTACCTACACGAGCAAGCTATTGGCATAATCTAGGTAACCTTTATCTACAAGCCAAAGAAAAAGAAAAAGGCGAAGAATCATTATGCCAAGCCATGCAATTACAACCCCACAATATTTCTATACTCAAAGACTTAGCCCTGTTTTATCTTGTAGAAAAACAAAACACAAAAGCACTGCTCATTTTAGAAAAAATATTAAACATTTGTCCCCAAGAACAAAAAAAACAATGGGAAAATCTCATAGATTCTTTATAAAAAAATATGTAAATTTAATAGTGTAAACAAATAATAGAAAAATATATTTACTTTGATAGAAAAAAACAAATCATAAAAAAATATGTATGTTTGATAGAAAAAATAATAAATAGAAAGGATATGTATGTTTGATATAGAGCAAGCCATAGAATCTGTTCGTACAGGAATATATACTTGTATACTATTCCAAGAAAATACAATGATTGCTCAAAAAAAAGGATCTGGTATCCGCCCACTTTTAGAAATATATGAAGAATATAGTTCACAGATGCAGAACGGATGCATGGTAGATAAAATCACAGGGCGTGCAGCAGCATTTATCTTAAAACAAGGGAAAATTAAAAAAATCTATACATGTGTTCTAAGCCAAGGTGCCTATCATCTTCTCCAAGAGTCTAATATAGAAATTTACTATGACGTTTTAACAGACAATATACTCAATCGCCTAGGAACATCAATCTGTCCACTAGAAGAAGCAGTACAAAATATTCCTAATAACCAACCAGAACTTGCTCTTTCAGCAATCTATAATAAAATCGCTACCTTACAAAAAAAAAGTGTCTGACCGACAAGTACGGACACTTTCTCCTTCTACAAAAAAATATGGAACAATTTCCCTATTTTTCTACATTCGAGTCTGAATGTACTTGCCTATTTCTTCTTCTAATTCCTTATTTCTTCCATCAGGAATCCAAATAGCATGCATAGGATGTAAGGAACCATTTCTAGATATATCTTTTTCTTGAAAAACTTGTATTTGAAAAGCTTGTTCTGTATATTGTATAACAACTTTTGTTCTCGTTCCTCCTGCTCGATTTTTTTGCATTTTACACAACCATTCTGTTTGGATTTTGTTTTCCTCTACAACAATATTTGTATATTCGTAAAATTCTAATACATTTGTACAAATCATTGCAAAATTATTTATATTGGAAGAAAATGGAATCCAAGGAGGGGGAGTCGTTGCACAATAGCTTAAAAATAAAAAACATACAAGAAGCCATCTAGTCTTCATAACGAACTGCTCGAAAACCTACAGTTTCATCCCATTCATCTATAGAACGAGTGTAAACTTCACCGTAATAAAAAACAGAATATACTAAATTCTTATTTTTTTCATCTTTACTAGAAGTCCATAATTCAATGATAGTATTATAAGGATCCCAAATAGGATATTCCTTATCTGGCATCACATCATACAAAGCTTTTCCTGTTTTCCCTATTCTACCATTGCAATTTTTTCCATTTCTTGTTAAACAAGCTACTACTTCTTCTTTTGTAGGTAAACGCCAAAAATTTTGTTCTACACTTTCAATGTTTCTTCCATTTTTGCTAAGATGAGCACAAATTCTATTGGCAACACTCCAACTACAACCTTTTTTTAAAATTCCTGCTGTTGTAATTCTGGGCGACCAAATTAGACGTTTCCCATTGATTTCTTGCACATATATTTCTGAGTCTGCCTGTTTTTCTAAAGCCATTCTATGTATTACCCTTTCCATAGGATGAGAAGACACAAAAGCAAACGTTGCTAATGGCAAACCTATAAGTACAACATATGAAAATCTTTTATTTGGTAATTTTCCAAATAAAAAACAAAATCCAATAAATGGCAAAATACTTAAAATCACAAAATATTCTACAGGAAACTTTTGTATTTGGTTCATGCATATCGCCGTACACCTTAAAATAAAGTATCCTCCCAATACAATATAAATCAAGCCACCTAAAAATTTATAATATAGTGCAACTACAGAAAGAGAAATTGCCAAAATCATCCAAGGAATATATCGGATGAAAGCTCCTATAATATTCCATATAATATTATGATTTGTCCAACCTTCATGTAAATTTTCAATGCCTCCCCAAAATGCCCAAAAACAGGACAAACCAGTTGCTAATAAAATGGCAAGAAGACCAAAAATATGTCTCATAATAAATCCTTTATATGTTTGTATAATCCACAAAATAAATCTGCTTATACAATACCAAAATCCCATCAAAAATCAAATAAAACTCCTTTTTATTAATTATGTTATTTTTTTTATTTTTTATTTTGGTATAATATATTTTTTAATAAATTTTATTGATTATATAAAGGATTTATAAAGGATTTATTATGGAACAAATACTTTCCTATCTTCAAACAACATATTTTGGTAACACCATCCTTCAATACATTCTTACTCTTATCACAATTTTTATCACATTAATTCTTCGTTATATTCTTCACACGCATATTTATAAATATTTAGATCATTCATTGAGAGAGAGTAAACAAAAATTAGATTTTATCCAATCCTTTAAAAAACCAATTACACATATTACTTTTTTAATAGGTTTCATGATTGCAAGCCACATTTTGACTTGGCCTTCAGAAAATATCCAAAAATTTTTAACAGTATTTTTCCAAACAATGCTTACATTGGCAGTGGGAGTCTTGTGCATACGAAGCGTTAATCTTTTAAAGTTTTATTTTAAAAAGCATCCGGCTAAAACAAAACATAATGAACAATTGATACCATTGATTAGCAAAAGCTTAAAAATTTTTATTGCGATTATCGTGTTTGCAGCTATTTTACAAAATTTAGGCTATTCTATTTCTGGTCTTTTAGCAGGTCTAGGTATCGGTGGTATTGCCATTGCTCTGGCTGCTAAAGATTCACTTTCTAATTTATTTGGTTCTGTGACCATTTTTTTAGATAACCCATTTCAAATAGGTGATAGAATTAAAATCAATGAATACGAAGGATTTGTAGAATCTATTGGATTTCGAAGCACACAATTACGAACATTCCAAAAATCAGAAGTTTCTATTCCCAATAGTATATTGTCTAATGCTATCTTAAATAATTTTTCTAGAATGGAAATTCGACGCGTTAACTTAACATTACGACTCACATACGATACTCCACCAGAAAAAATCGAAGCCACAATACAAGCTGTGGAAGATATTTTCAACAAAACAGAAGGTGTAGATAAAAATACATATTTTATATATTTCGAGGACTTCAATACAAGCTCTATGGATATTGCTGTCACATACTATACAAATACTACAGAATGGAATAGTTACATCAAAATACGACAAGAAGTAAACTTGAAAATTTTAAAAGAATTAAAAAATCTAAATGTACGCTTTGCTTATCAAACAATGACATTGCATGTACATAAAAATACAGATAGTACTGACATTAGCATATAGGTGGTATGTACATTACAGAGCAAATTTAGTATATTATTCTTGAATATATTCTCTAATCTATATATAATACTATACCTAATATAATTAGTATTATATTTCATTTTATAGGAAAAATCATGCCTAAAATTTCTATTATCTTACCATGCTATAATGCAGGAGAATACTTGCATCGTAGCATACCTAGTTGTTTGAACCAAACATTAAAAGACATTGAAATAATTTGTATAAATGATGGATCTACAGACAATACTACAGAAATCTTGCAAGAATATGCAAATAAAGATAATAGAATTAAGATCATTACACAAAAAAATCAAGGTACATTAGTATCGAGAAAACGAGGTATGGAACACGCGATCGGCGAATATTGCATGTTCTTGGATCAAGATGATTCTTATGAACTCCAAGCATGCCAAGAACTATATCAATGGATAGAAGAACAAAAGGTAGATATGGTAGATTGTAGATACAATATTATAGAACAAGATAATACCGTGCATAATTGGCCTTTATCTTCCCTATCTTATCAAAAACTCAATAGTTTAGAGGCACTAGAAAAAATAGTAGATCATAGATCAAATTTTCATTCCGCAGTATTTATATGGAAAAAAATTCTTTCCTCCTATCTTTATAAAAAAGTAGCCTCTCATATCCCAGAAAAATATATGACTTCCCATGAAGATATCTTTATAGTATCCCTCTGTTTCTATTTTGCAAGAACATTCTATGCCATTGATAATATATACTATAACCATTATGAAGGTATTGGATTTTTCAAAGGACATTGCTTTTCTCAATTTCAAAAAGCAATGTCTTCCATCCAAACATTTCATTCCTATTTCATGGAGTTTGTAGAAAAACAAAAACCACCATTAAGTTTTAAAAAAAGTCTAAAAAAAATAATATATGCAATGATAGATATAGAGGGTATTAATATATGGAATCAACTTTGTCCGCCTGAAAGAAAAGAAGAAGGATTTTTGTTGATGTGGAATATATTATCTAAAGAAGCCATTGTAGGTAGATGGCTAGAAAATTACACATTCATTCAAAATCAAAAAAGACTTATACAAATCCAACAGAAACAGCTTCAATTTTTTACAAGTCTTTTCCAAAATCTAATAAAAGCATTGCGTTTTCCTTTTGATTTTCTTTCTGGAGTCTATTCTTTTGTAGTGCAAAAAATATATAAATTTCCAAATTTTATAAACAAAGAATCTTAGGAAAATATAAAAAATAATGCGATACATTGCAAAAAAAATTTTAAAAAATACAACAATTAAGAAAGAAAAAAATGGTAAAAATTTCTATCATCATGCCATGCTACAATGCAGAAGAATATTTGCATCGTAGCATACCTAGTTGTCTAAACCAAACATTGCCAGACATTGAAATACTTTGTGTCAATGATGGTTCTACTGACAATACTGCAGAAATATTACAAGAATACGCAAATAAAGATAATAGAGTTAAAATCATTACACAAGAAAATCAAGGCTCACTAGTAGCTAGAAAACGAGGTATGGAATATGCTAACGGTGAATATTGCATGTTCTTGGATCAGAATGATTCTTATGAACTCCATGCATGCGATGAGCTGTATTCTATTATAAAAGATCAAGATGTAGAAATTTTAGAATTTAATGCAAAAATAATAGAAAAAGACAATATAAGTTCTTCATTTTTCTCAGTTCCTTATGCTCATCAAAAGTTGCCTGCATTAGATGCAATAGAAAAAATTTTTGAAGATCAAAAAAATTTTCGAGAATGGATGTGTATCAAAGTTATTTCAACAAGTCTTTGTAAAAAAATCCTTCCTTATATACCAGAAAAATATATGATTCGATATGATGATGCTTTAATATCTATAATGTGTTTTCTTTTTGCAACGACATATTACAATATAGATAAAAAATATTATATATATTATAAAAATACAGAAATTTCCAAAACAAATTTTTTTTCTAAATTTCAAGAAATAGTATCATCTGCTAAAATATTTTTTTCTACTCTTAACGATTTTATACAAAGTCAAAAACCAGATCCTCATATTGAAAAAATTTTAAAAAAACTCATATATTGGATAGAACTCGATTGCTTCTGTCTTTGGGAAGTTCTTTGTCCGCCAGAGCAACATAAAGAAGGCTTTTTATTAATATTGGACACTGTGTCTATAGGAATTATTACAGAAAAATATATGATGCAATACCAAATAATTCAAGATCAAAAAGAAAAACTTCAATCCTATATAAGTTTACCTACCAATCCAACTTTAAAACACCACTTACGTAGTATATACTTTAACCTATCACAAAGAATATACCAAGTTTTTCAATCTTTAAAACAGAACGGTTTTCGGGAAACATACCAAAAAATAATGCAACACATTCATTCGTAAAAAATAAAATTGATAAAAAATATACAATGATAAGAAAGAAAAACAATGCCTAAAATTTCTATCATCCTACCATGCTACAATGCAGGAGAATATTTGCATCGTAGCATACCTAGTTGTCTAAACCAAACATTGACAGACATTGAAATACTCTGTGTGAATGATGGTTCTACAGACAATACTGCAGAAATATTACAAGAATATGCAGATAAAGACAATAGAATTAAAATCATTACACAAAAAAATCAAGGCACATTGGTGGCTAGAAAACGAGGAATGGAACAAGCTACTGGCGAATATTGCATGTTTTTAGATCAAGATGACTTTTACGAACTCTATGCATGCCAAGAACTCTATCAATTGATAGAAAAACATAAGGTAGATATGGTAGATTTTGGAGTGAATATGATTCAAAACAATAATACCACGTCTTTTCATATATTGCCTTTATTTTTCTATAAAAAATGCAATAGTTTAGATACATTAGAAAAAATAGTTGATGCTAAATTAACTTTCCGACTCGTCCTATGGATAAGAATTTTTTCTCATCGTCTTTATAAAAAGGTAGCGTCCTATATACCAGAAATATATATGACTCGAAATGAAGATACATTGATAGTATTACTCTGTTTCTATTTTGCAAAAACATATTATTCTACAAAGAAAGTATATTATAACTATTATACAGATACTGGATTTTGTAAAGAATATTCTTTTTCGCAATTTCAAAAAGCAATGTCTACAATCCAAACATTTCATTCTTATTTCACGGAGTTTGTAGAAAAACAAAAAACACCATTGATTTTTAAAAAAAGTCTAACAAAAGTAATATATCAATTAGAAAAAGATTGTATTACTATATGGGATATACTTTGTCCGCCTGAAAGAAAAGAAGAAGGATTTTGCTTGATCTTGAACACAATATCTAAAGAAGCCATTGTTGATAAAGGGATAGAAAATTACAGAAAAATTCAAAATCAAGAAGCAATCATACAAAATCAAAAGGCACAGCTTCAATTTTTTACAAGTCTTTTCAAAAATCTAACAAAAACATTACGTTTTCCTTTTTCTTTCCTTTCTCGAGCCTATTCTTTTATACTGCAAAAAATATATCCATTTTCAAGTTCTACAAACAAAAAATCTTAGAAAAATATTTAAAAAAGAATGAAATATCTTTAAAAAAGAAAATTTAATTTATAAAAACCATATAACAATTAAGAAAGAAAAGAAATGGTAAAAATTTCTATCATCCTGCCATGCTACAATGCAGGAGAATATTTGCATCGTAGCATACCTAATTGTCTACACCAAACATTGAAAGACATTGAAATAATTTGTGTGAATGATAGTTCTACTGACAATACTGCTGAAATCTTACAAGAATACGCAAACAAAGACAATAGAATTAAAATCATTACACAAGAAAATCAAGGCACATTAGTTGCTCGAAAACGAGGAATAGAACACGCAAGTGGCGAATATTGCATGTTTTTAGATCAGGATGATTTTTATGAACTCTGTGCATGTGCTGAGCTATATTCCATCATAAAAGAACAAGATGTTGAAATTTTAGAATTTAATGCAAACGTGATAGAAAAAAACAATACAAGTTTTTCATGCTCTTCATTTCCTTATAAACATCAAAAGTTACATGCATTGGATGCATTAGAAAAAATTTTTGAAAATCAAAGACATTTTCGACCATGGATTTGGGTCAAAATTTTTTCAACAAGTCTTTGTAAAAGAGTTCTTCCTTATATACCAGAAAAATATATGACTCTACATGAAGATGTATTGATGTTCATGATGTGTTTTCTTTTTGCAGAAACATATTATAATATAGACAATGCATATTATACACATTATAAAGATATAGGATTTTGCAAAGGATATTCCTTTTCTCAATTTCAAAAAGCACTGTCGTCTGCAAAAATATTATTTTCCACTCTGAACGATTTTATACAAAATCAAAAACCAGATCCTTATATTGAAAAAATTTTAAAAAAACTCATATATTGGATAGAACTCGATTGTTTTCAACGTTTTACAACTCTTTGTCCACCTGAGCAATACAAGGAAGGCTTTTTATTAATATTGAATACTGTATCTACAGGCGTTCTCACAGAAAAATATATGCAGCAATATCAACTCATGCAAAAACAATCAAAACTCATCCAACAGCAAGAGTCAGAGCTTCGATTCTATACAAGTTCTCCTTCAAATCTAAATTTAACACAAGCCTTGCATTCTTTCCATTCTCATTTCCCCTTTCTCTTTAAAATACAATGCAACATGTTATGCAGAACACACCAAATTGCCCAATCTCTAAAGCAGAACGGTTTTAGAGAAACATGCAAAAAAATAATACGATATATCTTAAAAAAATAAAATTTCTAAAAAAATACATAACAATAAGGAAGAAAAGCAATGCCTAAAATTTCCATCATCCTGCCATGCTACAATGCAGGAGAATATTTGCATCGTAGCATACCTAATTGTCTACACCAAACATTGAAAGACATTGAAATAATTTGTGTGAATGATAGTTCTACTGACAATACTGCTGAAATCTTACAAGAATACGCAAACAAAGACAATAG
>ERZ795052.829-NODE-829-length-44642-cov-5.853500_pt1 | contig 44642 bp, 40 predicted proteins | sample MGYA00375136_ERZ795052 | MGnify/ENA primary metagenome ERZ795052 (study PRJEB30181, sample SAMN05720156) | activated sludge metagenome | isolation source: Anaerobic digester | place: Japan | collected 2015-05-26 ... | reverse complement strand
GCCTGGATCCCCAATCAAGTTGGGGATGACAGTAGAGTGTTTTTTGGGATGACAAGTTACTTTTAATTCCTGATAAAGGATTTCAGGAATGACATTGAGTTTTCTTTCGAGGATGACTGTGGGTGTGTTTTCGAGGATAACAATTACTGTGGATTCCCGATAAAACCTAAATTCCTGCATACTCATAATGAGGCAGGAGGAATAAACTCTAATTTGTTATATATTACTCTCTGCTTTTCAAGTATTTCTCCAACTCGTAATCTTCTTTCTGGTGATTCAAAGCATTCAATAAGATCAAGTTGGTCAAGAACTCCCTGCAATGTATACTTTTTAACATTTCATGGCATCACTGCCACAACACAAGCATGAAAATAATAACTTCAATCCTTATGTGTGCATCTATATAACTATACAATTCAATTTCTTTAAATTCAATTTCTTCACTATAGCTTAAGTTTGATTTTAATAAACTCAAACAAATTTATCAATTAACTAAAAGGAAGATTAATTTTGGAGTTATTATTTTCGGAGGGATAAATCAGTTTTCTGCATCTGCTTTTCAATATATGAAAGATATATAATAGCTACGAAAAACCATACTTCATTTATTATACTTTCTTGTAAATATATATAAAATTGAGATAAAATTATGGAAAAACCGACTTTTTCAGAGATCTCACACAAAAAGATTGACAATGCCAATAATTGACAATGCCAATAAATATGAAATAATTGAACAATTAAAAAAATTTAATCAGGGTTTTATAGGTCTTCTTCAGTAATAGTATAGGCTTCAGGCATCATAGGTGTCCACATAACATTCGGTGCTATTGGATAAACTGATACTCCCAAATTAGTAAGATCTTCAAGATTTTTTGAAATTCTAAATAATTCTTTATAAGGCATCGAAAAAATAAGTTCATCTTTTTGAGTTCCACCAAATCTCCTATCTCCTGCACAAGGAAATCCTATATGAACCTTGCCTTTTCCGACTGATAATGCTATTGCTTCACATAATGCACCCTCTGCAACTGTTTCTAAAGATATTTTATCACCACTGTCAAATCCATTAGCGTGAATCAAGGGAAGAACCTGTGCAGGATTTACATACAATACAACAGAAGACGGATTTTCAACTTCACCAAGCGGTCCCACAGTAACAAGTTCATATTGTTTACCGATATCCCCAAGCTTAAAAACATTTGAAATAAATTTCTTTCCACTTTTTTCATCTTTTACATATCTACCCACAACTGCAGATCCAGAAATAAATGTTTCTTTAGTCTTTATAAGACCAAGACAGCTTGCCCCAAGAGCGCAAACCATTCCAGAAGCTTTTTGAGAAGTTACTTTCTTATGATATCGTGCCATTGCAACCATTTGACACACATTAATTTTATAACGAATCTGGGAACAATGTTCATTATTATTTTCTTTGCATAATTTGACTGCTATAGGTTTAGTTTGAAGTTTTAAGATCTCTTCAAATATTTTTGAAACTTTTTTATCATCCATCTTTACCTCCACTAAATCATTTTATTAAAACAAATTAACCGTATTATAAATCTTCTTTAACATCTCTTTGTATTTCTGCCACAACACAAGCATGAAAATAATAACTTTAATCCTTATATGTGCATCTACATAACTATACAATTCAATTTCTTTAAATTCAATCTCTTTACTATAGCTTAAGTTTGATTTTAATAAACTCAAATAAATTTATCAATTAATTAAAAGGAAGATCAATTTTGGAGTTATTATTTTCGGAGGGATAACTATCAATTTGGATTAAACAAATCAATTCAATCAATATTAAATTTAAGTTGCTACAATTAAGTTATCTAATAAGTCTAATTCTTGATTTCAGAAAGATATTTATCTATGTATGTTCTTAAGTAGCTAAAATAAGAACTACTTGAACCAAGATGGTGTAAAATTATTTCTCTATCCTTATTTATAACAAAAAGATTGGGTACCCCTGAAACAGAGTACAAATCATAAACTTCGCTATTTAAATCCAAGAGTATAGGATAATTAACTCCATATTTTTTTAGTATTTGTTTTCTCATTTCTTCTGTAGAAGAAGTATCTGTGTTTATACCAACAACAAGAACACCCTTATCCTTATAATCATTATAAAGAGAGACAAATTGAGGAAGTTCTTTAAGGCAAATTGGACAATAAGTCGCCCAGAAATTAAGAATGACCAGATTAACATCTTCTCTATCTAAAGTTTCATACAAATTGAAGAGTTTTCCTTCTGTGTCCTTTAATGTAAAGTCCATAGCAATAATAAGGATTTCGCTTCTTGGAACAAAAAATTTTATCTCCTTTTGAGGGATTATAATACTAAATATAGTGTTGAAAATTTTAGAAATGGAATTCTCATCAATAAGGATGCGATCATTTTTAATTTTAAGGTTTACTGATTCTTCTTTACCATCAATTAAATAACTGTGAAAGTCTGCATAAATTTCAATTGATAAACCATTTTTTACAAGGGTTGCTTTTCTTTCTGTTTCACTCCAATCTATTGAATACCTTAAAAGTTCACCAAAAGCTCTTAAAGGTAGAAGAAAATGATTTGCTAAATTATCATATGATGGTGCGACATCGAGTTTAAATGGTTGTCCTCCAACTGAAAAAATATACTTATTGACAGAGAATACTACCTCTTCTGTTTCATTAGCAAAAGCATTATAAATAGAGGTGAAAAGAAATAATAATATGAGAAAATATAAAATACATTTATTCTTTAACATCAAGGAACTCTACCTCATAAGCTATGATTCTTGGATTTGAAGCTCTGTTTTCAAAAATACCACTAACTTTAACTTTATGGCCTACAGCTTGTGGTATGGCAAAATTCTGATCACTTAAGTCAATATACATCTGGTTACCCATATCATCTTTTAAAAAAAACCAGCAGCCAACAGAACACTCAGTAGCAATTTCGCCTTCTACGCTAACAAAAGAAAGCGAATACTTGTTAGCATCATTTATTAGTTCTTCGATTTTAACGTTCTGAAGCATACTTTTGTCAAATTCATCTTCACCATAATAAACTTTTTGTATTTTTTCCCCGCTTGAACAGGAAAATAAAGAAAAAGTTAATAAAATTAAAGTTATTAAGGATATTATTTTTTTCATTACTTTAACTATAATTAAATTAAATTCACTTTACTTAGTCGTTCTATTTCTTTAAATCAGACTCCTCAATATATGGAGCAATCTCACTTCTATCACACAAATTGCACCCAATGCAATTAACCTTTCCGAATTTATATCTTATAAAACCCACTACCAATACCGAAGCAAAAACAATTGGAAATGATTTAAGAATAGTAATAAAATCACTGCTTTTGGAACTAAAAACAAAAGCTACTAAAGCAAGTGCAGCAAAAGCAGCAAGAGATGAAGCAATAACTGTAATAAAACTATTAAATTTATATCTTGCTTCATTTGAAACAAGTATAAATACTAAGCTTACAGGAATTGATGCACCATTTACAAAACAAGGTATAACAATAGCATAAAGAATACTACTAAGCAAAGCGATATATATGAGTGCTTTTTTTTTGAAATGGAATTGAGATGATAGATACGTTAAAAAAATCATGGGTCTTATCAAACAACCTGTTAAGGGCAAGGCTGCATCAATAAAGGGAGCAGTAATCGCATAAAATACAAAACCTATGGCACTAAACAGAGCAATTTGAGTAATCTCTCTTGTTTTCATCTAATTAACAAAACTCTCGATTTCTCCATCCCATTCACTAATAGGTACATTAAGTCTATGAACCCTATGAAAGTTAAGCCTTTGAAGTGCTTCAGCTGCTAATTTTGTTTGAATATAATTATCTCCTACAACGACAATTTCACTCCATCTGTCAACAGTAATCATAAAATTTACAATATCCAGAAGTGGAATATTTACTGATAATGGAATATGACTTTTAAGATAATCTTCTTCATCTCTTACATCAATTATTAGTAATTTTTGGTCATTTTCAATCTTTGTATGAAGTTCTTTTAAAGAAATATCAACAGGGTAGTAATAAATAAGAGTTTCATAATCTGAGCAACCACTAACTGGATAAGCACAACTTGAGCAATCAGAGCTACCAAAGCCTAACTTATTAAAATAGTTAAGAAAATAAGCTGTGAACTTGTTACTTGATGCAAATTCTAATAATGAATATTTAAGAGAAGTAAATTTAGCAGAAAGACTTGAATTATCAAACTCTGGCGAGAGTGGAGTTCTCTTATATTCTGAAATTAGTATTTCGTTAACTGTTTCGGGTGAAGGAAGATTGTTGAAATTTATACTTGCAGAAGAAGATCTTGACATTAACGTAAATGCAACGAAAATAAAAATAGCTATAAGTAATATATCGAGTAAATTAACCCCTATTTTTTTTAATAAACTTTTCCTCATCTATCATCCTAAATCAAAAATTACATACTCTCCCATTCACATTAATAATACAACTTAATGAATGGGAGAGTTCAATTTTAATTTTCAACTTTACTTTAACACAAGCATGAAAATAATATCTTTAATCCTTTTCTTGTGCCACTTATATAATCTTGTATAACTGAAACTGAACAATCTTTTTTTACTAAATTTAATCTTATAATTTTGGGGTTATTATTTTCGGAGGAAATTATCTTTATTTTGGATAATATACAGTAACTGCACCTGACCCAATTTGAGCATCTTTTGGATTCCAGTTAACAACAGCACCCAATCCTTCAGCAACAAACCTCACTGGCACAAATGTCCTGTTTTTAACTATTTTTGGCGGAACACCATCAGGTATCTTGTATGGTTTACCGTTAATTTTACCTTGAGGATTCCCTATCCACATTTCAATTGTATTCCCTCCAAGGCGTATAGTCACTTTCCTATCCTTATCATTCCACTCGACTTTTGCCCCAAGAGGTTCAGAAATCGCTCTTATTGGAACAAGAGTCCTTCCACTTTCAATAAATGGTGGAGCATCGATGGCTTTTGGTTCATCATTTACTTTCATAATATACTTGCCAATATATACTCTTACAATAGTTCTCTTTATCTCTTGTGGATTTATAGCGTTAGAAATTGTAAGGAGAAGCTTACCATTGTTATTATATTTAAATATTTTATTTAAAGCGATATCAGAAACCCATACATTTCCTTCAAGATCAACAGTCATTGAAGATGGAGTATTAAGTTCTTTCAATGGAAATGCTTTAACAAACTGACCTTTGGAAGTAAATACCTGAACCCGCTTATTACCCCTATCTAATACATAAAGCTTATTGCCCTGCTCTTTATAAAAGTCTACGGCAACTTCACAAGGTTCTTTAAACTCGCCATTTCCTGAGCCAGTTTTACCAACATTCATAATGAAATTACCTTTAATATCAAACTTAACAATTCTATTATTTCCGGTATCAGCAACCCAGAGATTTGATTCTCTATCATAAACACATGATTCAGGATAAAGTAGTTGTCCATTACCTGATCCTTTACTTCCAAAATCTCTTAACCATGTTCCATCACGTGGATCCTTAATTCCGCCTGGAGGTGGTTGCCAATGAGAAACCTTACAACCTTCCCTATCTAAAAGAGCTTGTGATTTTGTAGCATCAATTTCAGTCATTGCTACATCCCAAAGTTCCTGAACCTCACCTTTACCTGATCCAGGCTTACCATTTTTGTGATGAGTGTGTCCATTTAACTCATAAATATAAGAGTGCCCAGTCCCCGCATCAGCAACCCCTATAACATCAGTTAATCTACAAGTTACAATATCGACAACTTTTTTAATGGTCCATTTTTCACCACTAACATGTGTTGAAACTGTAGGTATTGGAACACCTAAAAAAAGGCCATCACTTGAATATTTTATAACGCGATTTTTAATCGGATCTGCTACATAAATGTAATACCCAAACGAATTTGTAAAAATACCAATCTTTTCTGGACCGGCACTTAATGTTTTTGTTGGTTTTACAAAACTTGATGTAAAAACAAAACCCAAAATCAAAAGCAACAAAACTAACTTTTTGCTACTTTTAAATTCCTTTATAGTCATTTTCTCATAACTCTCCTATTCTTAGAATTCTTAATTTATTCCTTACTCTTTTACTTCCTTCCCTACCATTCTTAAAGTAGCGCCCTCTTGCATTGTTTTATGATTTTCCCGTTCATCATTATAGTGTATTGCTGTAGAAAATAGATAATCACTCCAGCCATTATTAGAAACCTCAAATTTTAGCATATCTTTATTTGCGGGATTTCTCGGTCTGGATAACTCAAGAGTCCATTTCCCTGAATCCCACTTACCTTGAGCTTTTACAATCGCAGCATCACCAGAAGCGGGAGTATCGTATAATAGATAAAGTGGCGCTTTATCACCAGCTATTTGCTCAGCTGGACCAAAAGAATCTTCTGCTTTATTTCTTTTGAAACCGTACTCACCAGGAAGTTCTTGCCAAGTTATTTTATTATCGAAATTCGGGTCTTCAATGCTAACGCCTTCCGGTAAAGCATTTATAAAGTAAGTTGCCGCTATCCCTTTTGTTCCAGAAATTGCAGGGTTCCACCACCAAAGCTCTTCATATTCACCTATATTTTCTGGACCCATATATCTTTTATTTAAGTCTTCTGGTTGATCATGACAAAGAGGTGTGCAGCCAGTAGTGTTAAAATCTTTAATATCATAAATATCCCACATAATTGAAAATGCATCACTTATTAAACGCCAATTCCACTTCCCATTTTCTAAAACCCATTCTCCTATAGATTTCATCTCGCCACTATCTGCATCTACCCACTCAAAAAGAAAATAAATATTTTCATCATCATAAGCAGTTTTCATATCAAATGTGTAGTAAGATTCAAGTAAAATATTTACTGGTTGAATATTCTGCCATATAGCATCATCAGCTACTCCATCAAGCATGGGGGCATTCTCAGTTGTATATCTACATTCAATAACTTGATTTGTTTTTGCTTCAGGTTTTTTGGGCGTGCCTCCACCTCCTCCTCCGCAACCATATAGAAAACCCACACTCATAATTAAAAATACAGACATTGTGGCTTTTAAAATTTTAAATTTACTCATCTTCTTTTAACAATCCTCCTTTCGAAATATTAAAATAATTAACGTTTTAAAATTAATTATACATTAACCTGTATACACCAGTACAATTCTACCTTCTATTTCCCTATCAATAGTTCTTCCAGCTTTATTTTCCGTATCTATATAATTAAATAAATGTTCACGTAGGGAAAGTTCAGAATATTGTAAAACTTTACCATTTATGAAAGCTACATATCCATCCAAGCCTCTTCTCATAGATTCAGTTGTTACTACTTTATAAATCTTATCTGGTTTGATTTCTTCACCACTTAACGTTACAGCAGAAATCACTCTATCATATAAAAATCTATAGTTATCATATTGGAATTTCAATCCAGAAACCTGAATCATTCCAGTAAAAAATGTCGCTCCCTGCTCTAATATAGCTATAACATCGCTTCCGCTCATTTCTAAAAGAACAACATCCTCATCTTTAGGTAAAACTCCGTATATATCCCTAATCCTTATATCACCTTTAGGTATATTACCTTTTATCAGTGAAGGAGAAATGAAAGCAAAGTCTGCTCCTTCAATACTTTCTCTCATAACGTCGGTAACCAAATTTCCAAGAGTTGATTCGCCAGCAGAGCTAATGGTTAAACCATTGTTACTCTTCCCAATAACCTTATTTAATTCAGATTCATAAGCTTTCGTTGCATTCTCAAATTTATCAATAATTAATTCATTAGGTTTATAATCATCTGCATAAGTATATACATTAGATATATTAATTTTCTCAACCTTCTCTGTTACTGCATTAACTATAAATTTTGATGTGCCAACAGAATTACCATAACTACCAGGGGCAATTATATTTACACCCTTGTAAGAAGTAGAAAATCCATACTGACCATTAAGAGCAATCAAAACATCAGGTTTAATAGTTAATCCATTAATAAAAGTTACCAACTCAGGTGATAGCTCACCTTTTAAATTAAGCGATGCTTCAAGTCCTGTTATAAGAACTAAAACTGAAGCCTTCTCATTTCTTAGTTTACTTATAGCTTGATTTGCTGATGCAATAGAATCTAAAATCTCAATACTCTCTAATACATCATTGTGTAAATAAGGTTTCTCGATAGAAAAACCTGAAACGCCAGTTATGCCAATCTTTATTTTGCCAAGTTCTTTTATATATGCATCAGAAAATATTGTCTTTTTTTCTTCTTTGTCTATCAAATCCGATGAAACGATTGAGATATTTCCATTGTTTTTTATATTTACTAAAGGTTCCAAGCCATAGAAAAGGTCATTTACTGAAACTCCTAAAACATTATAACCAATTTCAGAATAAACCTCTTCAATGATTGTTCCTTTTGTTAAAAACGAAACTGCTGAACCAACAAGATAATTACCGGCATCAACAGCAATAAAATTAGGATAAGCAGTCTTATATTGATTTAAATAAGATGAAATAATCCCTAATCCACCTATTGGACGATCTTCTATTGGATCTTTATACGAAGAATAAAGATTGCTTTGAATATTACCTGTAGCAGCTAAAAAAATTGTTGGATAATGAGCTCTAAAAATTATTGTAGCTGTTTCTGCTCTTGTTATTGAACCTTTAGGACGAATAGTTTCATCGGGATAACCCTTAATAAGTCCTTCGTTATAGGCGTAAAGAACATATGGAAGAGCTAAATCAGAGATAGTGTTTCCATCTTTAAATTTTGTTTTGAAAGAATTTAGCTCCTCTTCTTTAAATTGTGGAGGATTAGAATCATCTCTAAAAACAGTAACTAACTCAATCATAGATTCTTCTCTATTGATAGGATTATTGGGATAGAAGTTTGGACCATCTGCAAATGGAAGCATTCCTTTCCTTTTTGCTGCTTCCACATAACCATAAAACCAATCCTTTTTATTGACATCTTGATATGACTGCTTCTCTGGTTTATACTCAGGAATATCGTAAGCACTTACAGCAATTTTTGTGTATTCTGCCCTCGAAATAGTTTTATCCGGAAGAAAACGACCATCAGTATAACCAGAGATTACTTTTTTCTCCTGTAAAAAGGAAACTGCTTCATTTGCCCAATGATCATAGTAATCTGGAACTGTGAACCAACCACCAGAAGTAATTGGTTTTATACCATTCTTGTTGTTCGATACATATTCTATTAATTGATCTCTCAAAGTCTTTCTTGTATTGGTCTGGATCTTAACACCCGAAAAATTTTGTAGTCTGCCAGCACCTGCAACTAATGAAGCAGTTAGTCCAACAGTATAATTAGTATTATTATTTATTGCTTTCCCTGCTACCTTTAAATCCTTTATTCTGCTGCCAGGAGCGGATCTTAAATCAACAATATAATTTAATCCTGATGTACTCAAGGCATAAGTTAAATTGCCGGCAGCTAAATTATTCGCACTCTCTTCAAGTATATTTTTTATTTTAGCTCCATTCATAGATACAGTATAAATTGTGTCATCAGATGATATAAGACTATAAATATCGCTATATGTTAGAGGTCCTTTATTTAAGTTATGCATCAGTTCTTTAGGTTTAATAATTGAAATCTGAGATTTAGCTGTATCTTGAATTATTTTTAGAGCTAAATTGGAAAGACTTGTTGGCCTATAGACAGCTCCACTCATTGTAAAAGTGTCATTTGCGAAACCAATAACTTCATTAAACTGAGGTTTAATCCCATCTAAATAAGGTTGAACTACTGTCATTGCCTCTTTTGAGACTTCAATTGCACGCCCAACTTTTACGACTTTTCCAGATATTTGCCTTGTTTCATCTTCCCTTTTCATGACTTCGTAAGGTTTAACGGGGCATTTGCATTTTTCAAGCATAAGTTCAACGCGAGAAACTCCAAGTCCATATTTTCCTGGTGAACTAACTAAAACATCATGTTCTTTAAATTCTGGTGAGTCAGGAAAAAATAGTTGAACACCAGGAATTGGTTCATCTGATCCGCATATACAAACATCTATCCTTGAACGCTCTAATATCTTATAAAGAGTAGAATCTTTTCTTTTTACAGGATCCTTCTCCCACTCCATATCAGTCAATAATACTATAAAATCAGCACGTTCTATTTCCTTTAATATATCGCTTGCTTTGATTACTTCTTCAGCTGGATCAGAAAAAGTAATTCCTTTAATGCTATCAGCAGGTATAGCTGTAACTTTTGTTGGATCAGGTAAACTTAAAACAGCAATTTTAAGTACATGGGCAGACTCAGGAACATCATAAACTAACATTCTATGGTCTGAAGCATATAGATTATTGCCTAAATAAGCATTTGTGCTAACCCAGGTAAATTGACTTTCTCTTTTTCTTGCATCTCGAACTGCAGAAGTTAGCGAAAAATCAAGAGTCCCGTAACCCGCTGCGTCGTAACCCATATTATTCATTAAGGCTATAACTGGGTGAGGTTTGTTAGGTAAAGGTCTTTTGGTTAGATAATTTGCAATATCAGAGCCTGATAGACTATTACCTCCATCTACAAGCATAGTATAACCTTCCCGGACTTCAACTTCTTTTCTAATATTATCTACTACAGTAGCAACTTTAACAAGCCCACCTTCATCTTTGTAATCACCATAAGAAAAGGGTAATATTTGCCCATTAAGATTATTGGTTGCAATAACCACAAACGGGAATATATCCAAAGCATTAGTGTTTAAAGGTGCAAAAAATAGTGCTCCAATAATTAAAAAGAAGGTTATTAAAGCAGCAAAAGACTTTTTTACCATTCTTCCATTCCTCCAATATTATCTAATAAATTCAACTTATTAAATATATAGGAAAAAATAATACATCTTTCAAGTGAAAAATTAATAATTCAAAATTCTTTCAAATTAAATAAAAAATGATAAAAGAATTATCGTATTAAAATTTCTGTTCTGAAAAACAATGGAGAAAGATATGAAAACTAAAAGAGTATTATTATTTTTAACCATAGTCATAGTAATAGTTTTAATTTTAATAACATTCGTGGTGACAACAAATGCAAAAGATTATTCAATCCCTTCAGTAAACATTGATATCACTATAAATAAAGATGCTTCGGTAAACTTTATTGAAAAAAGAACTTTTATATTAGATGATTCTTTTACATATGGATATTATGATATTCCAAAAAGAGGCTATGAAAGAATTGAAAGTTTTGCAGTGTATGAGTTAGGCAAAAACGGTGAAAAGACAAAATTGTCTCAAGAAATAGAAGAAAATAGTGTTAACTACAGAGTAAAATATTTTTATAATGCCAACAACGAAGAAAAAACTTTTATCTATGAATACAAACTTTCAAAAGTAATAAAAATTTATAATGATTATGGAGAATTCTATTGGAAACTTCAGGGAAATGGATGGGATAAAAAAATAGCAAAATTCGAATCAAAAATTAAGTTTTTAACTCCAATAAATAAGGATTCTTATTACATTTGGGCTCATGGACCATTGTGGGGTAAAATAGAAAAGTTAGATGAAAAAAATGTTGGTTTAACCATTGATAATGTACCCCCAAATACATTCATTGAGGAAAGGATTTTGATTCCATCAAAGTATTTTGAAAATGTTGAAATAATTGACTCATCAATTAAAGATAAAGTCATATCAGAAGAAAAAAATTGGACTTCTAAGGCAAATACCGAGAGAATTATAGCCAAAATATCAACTTATACTTCATTTGCTGGTTTTTTAGTATTTCTTATTATATTATGGTTTTTATATAAAAAATATGGTACCGAATATAAATATACAAAAAACTACATTTATTATCGAGAGATCCCATCTGATATTCCTCCTGCTGTACTCGGATACCTAATTAATTTTGGAGTTTTTAGGGTAGAATATATTTCAGCTACATTAATGGATCTCATACACAGAAAATTCATTAGTTTTGAAACAATAAACGAGAGAAAAAAAAGATATTTGTTGAGACTCTTGCCTAATGACGAACAACTTAATGAATACGAGGAGATATTACTTAACAAAATCATATTTGATAAAAGCGAAACTACAGAGATTAATGAACTAAATAAAAAATTTAATAAAAACGCTTCACATTATGCCAAACTTTTCAGTGACCTTAAAGAAAAAATAAAAGAAAAATCTAAAGATTTTAGCTTTTTTGATGAAGTTAGCATAGGCAAAAGAAACATAGTAATGGGGTTATCATTTTTAATAGCAATACTATCATTCGTATTAGCAGCGATTTTTAAAAATCCATACTTTTATACTTGGCTAATATTAATACCAATTTATGCAATTGTTGGTACTAAAGCCATTCCAAGAAGAAGTGTAAAAGGCAAAGAAGAATATGATAAATGGATAGCTTTTAAAAAATATTTAAATGATTTCTCCAATCTTAAAGCATATGGTCCAAAGTCAATAGTCATCTGGGAAAAATATTTAATTTATGGAATTATACTTGGAGTTAGTAAAAAAGTAATTAAAGTAATAAAGTTATATTTGCCTGTTATTGAAGATGTAAACAACGGCACTTTTTTATATTTTACATCAATAAATTCCCTATCAAATTTTGATAGAGAGTTTTATAGTTTAAATAGAGGACTGTCATCCGCTGCAAAAACTTTATCCTCTACCTATGCAACTTCAAAGAGCCAAAGTAGTTCCTGGTCAGGTGGAGGAGGAGGTTTTTCTGGTGGTGGTGGAGGTGGGGGAGGAGGTTCTGGAGGAGGAATGGGGTAGAATTAATAGCATTAACCTTAAATTAAATTGTATATATTTCTGCCCAAAGAAATGGGAGAAGTTAAATATGATACAAACTTTGCAATCAGAGATTCCTATTGAATTAAATGAAACATATACTTTTTGCTTACATCTAACCTGCACTATCATGGATTTAGGATCGAAATATTAGCCAGTACTTGTAAGAATGACTTTATATTTATCAAATGTTAACATTTCTAAAATAAAACAGGGAAATGATTTTTATTAGAATTATGAATTTTTATTGATTTATGTATTTGTTTATATTAAATTTTTTGTATGGAAAGAAAATCTATTAGACTAATAAAACTTTTTTTAGTATCAATATTATTAGTTCTAATCATTTTTTTCTTTAATATATATAACCCTTTACCTTCAGTAAAGAAACCTTCTGATAATTTACTGAAGCCAAAGAATAATTCTCCGGTTGAACGACTTTTAACGGGTGATGAATATAAAAGCATGGATCTACTCGGACCAGTAGAGATCGAGAAAGTTTCATCTAATCAATCAGTGAATATTCAAACAAAAGCAATGAAGCTGAATCCAGCCGGAAATAGAATTAACAATACAATTCGTAAGTACAGAAAAAAGATTGTTTTAAATACTCAATATAATAATAAAGATTTAAAAAATTATATAATCAGTATTAATGTTGACTCTCTATCTAAAATTAGAGATTCAAAATTATCACTATTATGTGATCACATTTATTTTACGGAAGAAGATGGGCAAACCATTATACCGCATTGGCTGGAATATGGCTGCGGTAGAGATGTCACAAAATTATGGCTAAGAATACCATCTCTTAAAGCACATACTAAAAAAACTATCTATATGTATTATAGCAATGAAAGAGAGGGGAGCTTATCAGATTTTAAAAATGTATTCCAGCAAGAGCCAAACCTTGTGGGATGGTATTATTTTGATAGTGTAAATGACAAGAAAATTTTGGATTTTTCAGGACATGGAAATAATGGAACTTTATCAAGATTGGAGTTTGGTCATGAATGGGGGGTTAGATGGTCTTATCATGAAGCAAGACCTTACATTTTCTTTAATGACTGGCAAAAATGGTATAGTTATTTGGATGAAAAAAGTGTATATTTTACCGTTCCTGCAAAAAACTTACAAACTTTATCAAATACTGGTTCGATTGAAGTACGAGTAAAGTTTTACAATTTAACTGAATTAATAACAGAGCATATATTCACTGACTCCAAGAATCAAATTGAATTTGGGAAACTATCAAACGGTAATTTATATTTTCGACTTGGGAATAGTAACAATCGTATAGTTTGGAATACAAGATTAAACAATATACAATGGTATCATTTAGTTATATCATGGAATATCCCAAGTAATGAAATTAAATTATTCGTGAATGGTAAAGAAATTCTGCCTATTCCATCAAGTAAGAAGTTTAATTTTACCAAGATAAATAAATTAGAGAATCTTGAATTTGGAGGTTATTATACCGGCAATAATTATGGTTTATGTGGATTTCTTGATTGTCTTAGAATTTATGATAAGCCACTAACAGCTAAAGAAGCAAGCCTTTTTATGAACATCAACCAAAGAAGCCTTAGATTCCTAACTTATAAAGATGAAAAGGAAGAATTAATTTACTCAAGCCATGAGAATTATCAACAAGTGGATTTTAGTTCGGTTTCTAAATATCCAATTTCCGATCAATTAGAATTGAACCTTATTTATGCCTCTCCTTTAAATGAATATTATTATACTTATACCCATAGTGAAGGCGAAGAGAAATATTTAAGGAGTTTAAAGGAACCACCTATGATTATTGACCGTACAAGCAATGATGATAATCCGATATTTGGTTTTAGTGGACATTTTTTCTCCTATACTGGAACTGAAATTCAGGTGAAAAATGTTTTTTACGCAGAATTTGTAGGTTTAAAAATTGATAATCCAGGATTAATAAGAGATTTAAAAATTGAATTCTCATGGTTAGTAGATTATTCTCAGAGAGAGTGTTACGAAGATACAATAGGTTTATTAGACTACTTTTTACCTTCTGCAAAAGCTTGTGGACCCTTTTACTCATATAAAATAATTGGAGATTCAGAATTAGAGTTAGTGAGCATTACAAATGGTATTTACTGATTTAGAGTGGTAAAATCCATATACATTGATCCTTCTACTTGTGTAATGCAAATTTCCTATAAACCAAATTATAAGAAAGGCAACATTACAATAGAGCTTTCAGGTATGATTTTTATGGATAAAGATATGCAGTTAGTCCGCCCAAAACTTGTTAAAAAAATACCTACTGAACTTAAAAATTATAGCAGAGCAAGAGATGATATAACAATACCCTCAAAGTATAAAGCTACCTTTCCTCCAATTGAAGAAGGTGTCATTTATTTTAAACAAAACAAAAAAAATGGTTTAGATCTTGTTTTTGAGAATCGAGGATTAGATACAATAGTCTTAGATAATAAAACTTTTGATTTTATCGAACACAACCTTTTCAACAGTATTCATATTTATAATTCAAATTATTTTTTAATATTGGACCTGTCCTTAGATGACTTAAATTTTTTAATATTGGACCTGTCCTTAGATGACTTAAAAGATAAATTAATGAATAAATCCATAGAAAGTGGTTATTGTTTACATTTTCAAATATTACCATCATACCTATTAGAGAAGAATAAGTATTACTATATTACATTTGCAGAGGGTGATACTGATGAATACGAGGGTCATACACAAGAGGATTACGCTCATTTAACATCATGGATTTTAGGAAAAGATCCGTATCGGTATAATCATATTCCATTTACAGATTCCTATAAGTTTCTTTACAAATTCATAATTTCAGATGATGGTACCTTTAGTTTTTACTCAACTTTGGAATAAATAAATGTTTCACCGCATCAGTTTGATTCTTTTAGTTGGATTTATGATTTTTCACCTCAGTATGACAAAATTATCGTTTGCGAACATTATATCAAAGAATAGTTTAGTAAATATAGAGGCATTGAATCTACCAAAAGAAGACATCATTAACATTGATGAAGAATTAGGTCAGAATATTATAGTTGGGATCCCTTATACGTTTTTAGACTCTTTTACAGAATCAATTCTTCGCATGATTAAACCAGCTGGTATTGTGTTATATCAGAGAAATTTTGATTCATTTGAGCAAATAAAGGATTTAATTAATCAATTACAGACAATTTCTAAAGAGGAATCTAAATGTCCTTACTTTATTATGCTTGACGAAGAACCGGATGGTGCAAATAGAATGGGTCTTCTTAAGAATATATTCACTCTTGGTAACCCAAATTGGGCAAAAATTGAGAGAGATATTGTTAAACTATCAAAAATTGGAATAAATGTTGAGTTAGCCCCATTGGCTGACTTTCCATTTGTTCCAAATTCTTTTATTTCCAAACGTTTAAAGCTTGAATCAAAAGAAGATTTAATTGCATTTAATAAAACTTTTATTAGCTTATTAAATAAATATAATATTTGTGCCACATTGAAGCATTTTCCTGGACTTGGCCTTATTTCAGATGATCCTCACTATAAGTTTATACAGAATGTTTCTAATAAAGATATGATTGACCAATCAATATCTATTTTCCAATATGGAATTGAGAGTGGAGCTTCTTTTGTTATGACATGCCACGTTATATATGATGCTCTGGACCCCAATAATCCAGCAACTTTTTCAAGTTATATTGTTACTGATAATCTTAGAAATAAGCTTGGTTTCGAGGGAATGGTAGTTACTGATGACCTTTCAGATATGCCTCTATCTATTCAAGGTCTTGATTTAGTAGATGCAGGAATACAATCATTGAAGGCAGGACATAATCTGATTATGTTTTCTCATAACCTTCCAAGAACTAAGGAAATTGTTGAAGGAATTTTATTGGAAGCATCTAAAGATAAAGAATTACTAAAAATCATTAAGTCAAACTATATAAAAGTTACATCATTTAAAAATCGTTATTTGATTAAAAATGAATAACTTTAGTGTGGCGAGATAAGACGAGCTATATCATTCCAGGTAACAAATACAATTAATGCCATTAAAAGCATAAAACCTATTGTATTTATTGTTGCTTCAACATTTTTGTTCACTTTTTTCTTGAATATGCCTTCAATTAAGGAAAAAATAATTCTACCTCCATCCAATGGTGGAAAAGGAAATAAATTTATTAACCCCAGATTCACGCTTAATAGTGCCATAAAGAAAAAGAAATAGCTCCATCCAACAGCTACTGTACTTGCAGCTGTTGTAACTATCCCAACAGGTCCTGCTACGGCAACGCTTGTAACTTTGCCAGTAAAAAGCATACCGAGAAAAGTTATGAAATCTTTAAAAAATGAATAATTCATCTCAAGAGAAAGTTTTATTGAATTTATAAAGCTCTCCCTTTTATCAGAAGGTCTCACCTCTACGCCTATTAGACCCGTTCCATCACTTGATTGCTTTGGAACTACTGGAATACTTAATTCTTTATCTCCTCTTCTTACATTTACAATAATTTCTTTGTTCGGGCTTTTTGAAATCTCTTCTCTAATTAACCCCCAATTATTCGTAATATTTCCATTTATACCAATAAATTCATCTCCAATCATAAAACCTGCTTTTGCTGCAGGAGAATCAGGTTGGATTGTTTTTATCTGCCATATAAACGGGTTCCCAAAAAGATTAAAAGTTAAAATAAGTATCAAGATTGATAGGAGAATATTTGCAAATGGGCCCGAGAATGCAATTAGAAATTTTTTAAAAGGACTTTTTGAGTCAAAGCTGTCAGGGTCATTTGAAGCTTCCTCTTCGCCTTTAAGCTGGCAAAATCCACCTATAGGTATGGCACATAAACAATATTCAGTCTCTTTTCTTTTAAATGATAATATTTTGGGGCCCATCCCTACGCCAAATTTCTCAACTTTAACTCCTGCTCGTCTTGCAGCAAAGAAGTGCCCAAGTTCATGAGCAATAATTATTATTGAAATAACTAATATAACGAGAATATATTGTAATATAGTATTAATCATATCTTTTCTAAAATTTCCCTGCTCTTTCTTTTTATTTCCAAATAAATATCCATTATATTATAAGGATTTATATTATTAAATGGTTTAATTTCATTCAAGGTTTCAGAAATTAATTTATAAATATCTTTAAAAGTTATTTTTCCGTTTAAGAATTCTTTTACAGCTACTTCATCAGAAGCAATATAAACGAGTGGATAAATATTACCATTATTTAACGCTTCATACGCAAGTTTAATTGATTCAATCTTTTTTGGATTTACATTTCTAAACGTCAACTTCTCAATATTGTGCAGATTTAAACTGTTATTAATTTGAGTAACTACTTTATTAGGATAATAAAGAGAATACTGAATAGGAAGCCTCATATCAGGAATTGCAAGTTCTGCAAATACAAACCCATCGTTAAGCTCAACGAGAGAATGAATGATAGATTCAGGATGAATTATTACATCAATTTTGTTTTCAGGGATCTTAAAGAGGTATTTTGCCTCCATTATTTCAATTCCTTTGTTTACAAGAGTAGCTGAATCAATTGTAACTTTTGCTCCCATCTTCCATGTTGGATGTTTTAAGGCTTCATCTTTTGTTACCCAAGAAATATCATCATTTACATTTGCTTTAGAGTAGATTGGTCCTCCGGAAGCTGTTATTATAAGTCTTTTAATATCCGATAAATTCGTCTTTTCAATTAACTGATGAATTGCAACATGCTCGCTATCAATTGGTATTAGCAGAGTTTTTGATTTAATAGTATTTAATAGTCCACATAATCCTGCCATAACGATTATTTCTTTGCTTGATATGCAAATCCTTTTAAATGATAAATAACAGTCTCGTAATATTTCAAAAACTTCGATCCCAGAAGTGCAAAGAATAAGAGTATCTATTTTTCTATTGCATATCCAATTTGATATTTCCCTGTTTCCTAATAGAACTTTTTTGTCTAAAAATTTATTTATTTTTTGGGGGATAGAATGTAAGCCAACTGTTTTTATATCCCATTTATTCGCAATTTCTAATAAAGATTTTATGTCTTTATTACAAGTTATTAAGACCAGATTAAACCTATCTCTGTCTTTTTCTATAACATCTAAAGTCTGTCTCCCAATTGAGCCAGTTACTCCAAGAATTGCAACAGTTCTTTTCTTTTCAATTGCTCCTGTTTTACCATCAGAAGGTTTCATATCGATAGAAAAGTATAATAAGCAATAACTGCAAAAATAAAGCTATCAAATCTATCCAAAGCACCACCATGAGACTTAAGTAATGAGCTTGAATCTTTATAACCTCTTTGTCTTTTTAGAAAGGACTCAAATAAATCACCAAAAAAGCCATATAAAGGTATAGTAATTCCCAATACTATCCATCTATAGGTAAATCCTAAGAAAATGTTGCTTAAAATCAAAAAAACGAAAAAAGATATAACAATACCTATGATTGTTCCTTCCCAAGTCTTATTAGGGGAAATTAAAGGAGCAATCTTATTCTTACCAAATTTCTTACCGAATAGATATGAGAAAGAATCAAGCGACCATATAGTAGCAAAAAGGATGAGAGTTTGCAATGCTCCATAATCACTTCTTAAAAAGTATGCAAAAACAAATGACATCCATAGGTATAACGAAAAAAGTGAGGCTAAAAACTTAGATTCCTTTGATGACAGTGGAATAATAAGAATAACTGAGAAAAACCATATATAAAGAGGTATTAATATTTTTGAATTTGATAGCAATCCTTTCTCCAGAAAGTATGTCAAAAAGAATACCGTAATAACTGAAGTTAATATAAATAAAATTTTATCGATTGTCTTTAATCCAAACATTCTGATTAATTCTACGCTTGCTGCAATAAATATTGTAAGTAAAACTATTAAATACAAAAACTTACTTATAAAGTTTGCTGCTAAAATTAAAATTACCATAAGAATCCCGATTAATATTCTTTCTTTGAGTTCTCTCATCTATTTTTTTAATCCACCAAATCTTCTATCTCTTTTTTGATATTCTTGTAATGCTTTTATAAATTCATCTTTTGAAAAATCAGGCCAGAGAGTATTGGTAAAATATAATTCTGCATAAGCTATTTGCCATAACATAAAGTTACTTATTCTCTGTTCTCCGCTTGTTCTTATCAGCAAATCAACAGGAGGTAATCCTGCTGTATCCAAAAAACTTTCAAATATATTTTCATCTATATCGGTAGTTTTTAATTTAGAGTTTAATATTTTCTTTATAGCTTTTAATATCTCACTTTTTCCAGAGTAATCAAGGCAGATATTAAGGATTAATCCACTATTATTTTTTGTTTCATTTTCAGTAGTATTCAAAATATTTTTCAAATATTTTGGGAACTTTGAAAGATCACCACTATATATTACTCTGACATTTCTTTCTTTAAGTTCAGGAAGTTCCTCTCTTATTATATTTGTGAATATTCTAAAAAGTTGCATAATTTCTTTATGAGGTCTTTTCCAGTTCTCTGTTGAAAAGGCAAAAAGTGACAATACTTCAATATTATTTTCTGCTGCTGCAATTACAGCATCTTTTATAGCTTTCCTGCTTGATCTATGACCTTCAATTCTTGGCAAACCATGAGCTTCTGCCCATCTTCCATTGCCATCCATTATTATGGCAACATGACGGGGAATTGAAGAAAAAGCAAAGTTTTCAGATTTCTCTGATTTCTTGCTCTTTTCGTTTGAGTTCTTCATCAATTTGTTTTATAAAATTATCAGTTAATTTTTGTATTTCCTCTTCTGATCTATACATCTCGTCTTCAGAAATTTTTTTATCCTTTTCTAACTTTTTTACTTTATCATTCACATCACGTCTAATATTTCTAATAGAAATACGAGCTTCTTCAGCAATTTTTTGAACAAGTTTAATTAGATCTTTTCTTCTTTCCTCTGTTAGAGGTGGAAATGGAAGTCTTATATTTCTTCCATCATTTACAGGCATAATTCCAAGGTTAGCTTTTTCTATACTTTTTTCTATATCTTTGATGGTATTTTTATCCCAGGGTTCAACAATAAGAGTGTGTGAATCGGAAACATAGATGTTAGCTAATTGATTGATGAATAAATTTCCTCCATATGTTGTTACTTTTATTTTAGAAATAATTGCTGGATTTGGCTTACCAGCCCTAATTAATGAGAGCTCTTCTGTGAAAGAATAAACTGATTTTTGCATCCTACTTTTCATTTCATTTATTAAATCTTCTTGTTCTCTCATTTTTCTTACACACCTCCTTTTGTAGTGATCTAACAGAAGTACCAATCTCTTTAGAATACAATACTTTTACAAGATTTGAAGGATCTTTAATAGAAAAAACTATCAAAGGTATTTTATTGTCACGACATAAAGAAATTGCTGTTGAATCAATAACTTTTAGGTTCTTTGAGAGTATTTCAGTGTAATCAATTTCTTTATATTGGATTGCGTTAGAATTCTCTTTAGGATCTTCGCTATATACTGCATCGACATTTGTTGCTTTAAGAATTACTTCGGCACCAATTTCTGCAGCTCTCAAAGCTGCAGTTGTATCAGTAGAGAAAAAAGGGCTTCCTGTGCCACCAGCAAAAATTACAATTCTTCCTTTTTCGAGATGCCTTATAGCACGTCTGCGTATGTATGGTTCTGCTAATTCTTGTACCTGAATAGCACTTTGCACTCTTACTTCTAAAGCAAATCCTTCAAGTACTGTTTGAAGCGCAAGAGCATTCATTATTGTGGCAAGCATGCCTATGTAGTCTGCAGTTGCATCCTCCATGCCAATTTCTTTTGCATCACGTCCTCTCCAAATATTACCACCACCAACGACTATAGCAGTTTCTACATTTAATGCATGTATCTCTTTTATGTATGTAGAGAGAACTTTTAAATAATTTAAGTCTATTCCATAATTTTGATTTCCAAGAAATGCCTCACCAGAAAGTTTTAATAATATTCTCTTAAATCTTGGCTTTTTCTCTTCTTTCATTCCTCTCCAACTTTATATCTTGCAAACCTCTTTACACGAATATTTTCTTTAAATTGACCAACATATTGTGAAATCAATTCTTTAATTGTTATTTTTGGATCTCTCATATATGGAAGATCTAAGAGACAAACGCTTTTATAAAAATTCTCAAGTTTACCTTCGAGAATTTTATCAATAACATTTATTGGTTTATTTTCACTTTCAAGTTGAGTCCTATAGATATTTGTTTCTCTTTCTATAATTTCAGTTGGAATATCTTCTCTTGAGATATAACGAGGATCATCCATTGCTATTTGCATAGCTATTTCACGGGCAAGATTCTTGAACTCTTGAGTTTTAGCGACAAAGTCAGTTTCGCAATCAATTTCTACAAGAACACCTAACTTAGAGTCATGATGTATATAGGATTCAACTATACCTTCATTTGTTGTGTTAAATGCTTTTTTTTCAGCTTGAGCTATTCCCTTCTTTCTTAGCTCATCCACCGCTTTATCTATATCAAGATTACAAGCCAACAAAGCATTTCTACAATCTGACACTCCTGCTCCTGTTAGTTCTCTAAGCTTCTTAATTAAATCCGTAGAAACAGGCTTTTCATTCATTAACGTCCTCCTTTACTTCTTCTCTCTTTTCTTCTAAATCTTTTAAGACAAGATCGTCTTCTTTTAAATAAGAGTCCAAACTTTCTTTTTCTTCATAAGTATCATCATTTTTTTCTGCAAATATTTCTTCTTTTTTCTCTTCCTCTGTAACTTGATACCCTTCAAGACCCTCAATTACTGCATCAGCAATTATGGAGGTTATAAGCCTTATGGATCTTATTGCATCATCATTGCCAGGAATAGGAAAATTTACTTCTGTTGGATCGCTATTAGTATCAGTAATTGCAATCGACGGAATTCTCAATCTTTTTGCTTCTAAAATAGCAATTCTGTCTTTATGGGTGTCAGTTACATAAACAACTTGGGGAAGTTCTGTCATATCTCTAATACCTTCGAGAAATGTAGCGAGGCGCTCTTTTTCTTTTTTTAATTTTGCATATTCTTTTGGTGGTAATTTTTGTAATAAATTATTCTTCTCTGCCTCTTCAAGTTCTTTAAGTTTTTGGATGCGTTGCCTTATTGTCTGAAAATTAGTCAGAAGACCCCCAAACCATCTTACATTTACATAATACATTCCACATCTTAAAGCCTCTTCTTTCACAATATCTTGTGCTTGCTTTTTTGTACCAACAAAGAGTACTTTTCCACCCCTTCTTGATACATCGAGAACAAAATTATAAGCGGCTTCGAGCCTTTCAGAAGTTTGCCTCAAATCCATTATGTGTATACCATTACGTGCTGTAAAAATGAAATCCTTCATTTTTGGATTCCATCTCTTAGTTTGATGTCCAAAGTGAACACCAGCTTCAAGAAGACTTCTCATGTTAACTACGCTCAAATCAAATTCCTCCTTTTAAATTAGTGGTTAATCCTCCACTCTCTTATAACTGCACTGATTTACAACATGCAGACCACTATAAGAGAATGTGCAAATTTTTCCTTAAAATTTTAACTTTTAAAGAATTAATATCAAGAGGTAAATCTTATTTTTTAATTACTGTTAAACTTTGTAAATATGAATATTTAAAATAATACTTATATTATTCAAGCATAATTATACTCCCGCTGAATGGCAGATTTAGTAGATTATAATGCTTGGGCTTTAAATCTCAGCATCTTCACTTGTTTAATCTTATCAGTAAAGTGTAAATATAACAACATTCATGATTAAGAAAAAATATAAAGTAGAATCATCCAAACTTAAATAAGAAAGACGAAAAATACGTAAAAGTCATCAAAAAACATTTATATAAATTAAATGTTATTACGAAATTTAGATTAAATAAGGTTTTTCCATTAATAGAAAGAAAACAAAAAACCTTAAATACTCAGTGAAAGTTTAAATTTTGATTTATATTTAGTTTATTGTAAACTTATTTAACTGGTAAATATAATAATAATATTATTGGAGGTTAATTAATAGTTATGGTTGACAAATCATTCAATCCTTTTGAAATGGCTCAACAACAGTTTGATTCCGTTGCTGAGAAATTAAAATTAGATGAGTCTACAAAAGAACTCTTAAGAAACCCTTTGAGAGAATACCATTTCTTGATACCTGTCAAAATGGATAATGGAACAGTAAAGGTATTCCAAGGTTTTAGGGTTCAACACAATGATGCGAGAGGTCCTTGTAAGGGAGGAGTTAGGTTTCACCCACATGAAACAAGCGATACAGTTAAAGCTTTAGCAATGTGGATGACTTGGAAATGTGCAGTTGTTGATATTCCTTTAGGTGGTGGAAAAGGAGGAATTGTTTGCGATCCTCATAATTTATCAGAAAGAGAGCAAGAAGCTCTATGTAGAGGATGGGTTCAACAGATTGCTTATAATGTCGGACCAGTAATTGATGTACCTGCCCCTGATGTTATGACAAATGCTCAACATATGATATGGATGCTTGATGAGTATGAAAAAATTCATCATGGTAAATTTCCAGGTTTTATTACTGGTAAACCTGTTGAATTGGGTGGTTCTCTTGGAAGAACCGAAGCTACAGGTTATGGTGTTATTTACACACTAAGGGAAGCTCTACGTGAGATGGGCGTAGATATAAAAGACACAACAGCATCTATTCAAGGTTTTGGTAATGTCGGAAGACATGCAGCTGATCTTTATACAAAATACGGCGGAAAAATAATTTGTGTATCTTGTTGGGATCAAACAGATCAAAAATCTTACTCCTTCGTGAAAAAGGATGGTGTTAATGTTAAAGAGATTTTGGGAATAACCGATAAATTTGGTAGTATTGATAAAAATAAAGCAAAAGAACTTAATTATGAAATTTTAGAGGGTGATGCCTGGATTGAGCAAGATGTTTCTATTCTTATTCCCGCAGCACTTGAAAATCAAGTTAATGATATTACAGCGAGAAAAATTTCTAACAAAGTAAAGATAATTGCGGAGGGAGCAAATGGTCCAACTACTCCAGCAGCTGATAAAATTATACAAGAGAAGGGTATTTTTGTTATTCCCGATTTCTTAGCAAATGCTGGGGGAGTAACTTGTAGTTATTTTGAACAAGTACAGAGCAATATGAATTTCTATTGGCCAAAGGATGAGGTTCTCACAAAATTGGACGCAAAGATGACAGATGCTTTTCTTAAAGTATCAGCATTAGCGAGAGAAAGAGGCTTATATATGCGTGATGCTGCATATATAATAGCTATAGAAAGAGTTGTTTCTGCGTGCAAGCTAAGAGGATGGGTATAATTGATATTATATTAACATTTAACTAATATAAAAATACCTAATAAAAATACCCATTCGTGCTAAAAACGAATGGGTATTTTTATTGAAGATTTCGATGATATTTCTTAAATTAAAAGACTGATGGCTTTCAAAGCTTGGGTTGGACCCCTAAATCTGGACAATTTGTTATCAAATTTAAAATAATTTCTTAGCTCTTCATTATGTACTTCTTTTAAAAGAATCAATCTTTAATTTTAAATGCTTTTCTAAATGCTCCTAATAGCATTCTTTTGGAGTTCTGTAATGTAAATTACTTCACCCTGACTTAAAGGTTGATAGACAAATTTGTAATATGACCACAATACAGAAAGCTTTATTTGACTTATTTAACCTTTCTAAATTTACTTAAATATTTTTTAGATAAATATTAAATAATTAACTCTTAAAAGATAAGTAATTTCGTAGATAACTGTATTTTACATTTTTAAACTAAAGTTCAATTAGAATCTATCAGATTATTAAATACATACAGTTAAATAATTTGTAAAGTTGGGTTTAATATTAACCCAAAATTTTGATAATGTGCCTTTCTACTCTTTATTATAAAAATGTCTATATTAATAGTTTACGGGAAACAGGAAAAAGAAAAAAAGAAAAAGTTTCCCAAAAAGAGGTATAAATTACATAAGAGAGGCAATTATTTGATTCGAAAGAATTAATCCTTTTCCTGTTAAACAAAGATTTCCACAATTTTCTTTTAATAATTTTAAATCGATAAAATTATTAACTATTTCCTCTTTGTCTTTTCGTATTAATTCCTTACTAATACCTTTGTTTATGAGGCGTAACCCTAACATTATTTCTTCAGTTCTCTTCTTTTTTGTAGATATTTTTTCTCTAAAAGTGGCAGGATTAAAACCTTTATTTAATCTATCAATGTAAAGATTAAGTTTTTTTGTATTTGTAGCTCTTTCATCGTTAATAAAGCTTGAAGCAGAAACTCCAAAACCAATATAAGGATCTCTTAGCCAATAGTGAAGATTATGCTTACATATGTATCCTTCTTTAGAGAAGTTTGAAATTTCATAGTGGTTATAATCCTCTGCTTTAAGAAATTTCATGTACTTTCTCCAATAATATTCAATGTTTGAATCAGATGGCAGCGAAATTAAACCATTCTCTATATTTTTAGATAGTTTAGTATTTTTGTCTCTCATTAGTATGTAGAGAGAAATATGCTCCGGTTTGTGCTGTTTTAGGGCATTTATATTCACTTTAAAAGTATTCATATTAGACTCTGGCAAACCGACTATCAAATCAAGATTTAAATTATCAAAAGAGGCTTCCCTCGCAAGTTGTATAGCTTCAATTGCTTTTTCGCTATTGTGTATTCTTTCTACACAGTTAAGTACTTTATCATCAAAAGACTGAACGCCAATGCTCAATCTATTTATACTAAGTTTTTTGTAACATTTAAGCTTTTGTAGTGTAACACTTTCCGGATTTGCTTCAATTGTTATCTCGACTTCTTTTGATATCTTATAATATTTGTACAGTTTATCTATAACAGATTGTAAGTATGTGATCTCAAGAAGAGATGGTGTTCCACCACCAAAATAAATTGAATCAAAAGTTAATCCAATTCCTTCGTTAGCCCTTAAGGCTATTTCTCTTTTTAAAGCATCTATATATGGAGGAATAAAATTTAACTTTGTAAATGAAGTAAAATCACAATAATTGCATCTTTTAACACAAAAAGGAATATGAATATAGATTCCAGCTGTTTTGATCAAGCTTGCATTTTATAAGCTTCTAAAGTATTACTTAGAATCATTACAGTGGTAAGTGCTCCAACCCCACCAGGAACAGGTGTAATGTAAGATGCCAACTCTGCAACTTCGCTAAATTTGACATCTCCGACAATTTTATCTGAAACAACATTTATCCCTACATCAATAACAGTAGCTCCTTTTTTTACAAACGAAGAGTCAATCATTTCTGCTCTACCGATAGCTGAAACAACAATATCTGCCTCTCTTGTAACAGATGGTAGATCATTTGTTTTTGAATGACACATAGTCACTGTTGCATTTTCAGCTAAAAGCATAAGGGAAATAGGTTTTCCAACTATCGTTGACCTACCTATAACGCAGGCTTTCTTCCCAGAAATTTCAACCTTATATTCAGAAAGTAGTTTCATAATAGATAAAGGAGTTGATGGGTAAAATAAAGGTTTACCACAAAGGAGAAGTCCAAGATTGGTTGGGTTCATGCAATCGACATCTTTGTTTATTTTTATTGCACTTGCTAAATTTATAAGATTATAATTTTTGGGGAGGGGCATCTCTAAAATAATTGCATTAACATTGCTATCTTTACTAAATTTAAATATTTCTTCTTTTAAATCTTCCTCTGAAAGACTGGTAGGAAAACTATGAACAAAGAAATTTATCCCTATTTCTTCTGAGACTTTTTTCTTGCTATTTACATAAGTTAATGTAGCTGGATTATCTCCAGAAATAATTGATACAAGTGTTGGTTTTTTATCAAGTTTTTCAATTTCATCTTTAATTTCTTGCTTGATCCTTTTTGCTATTACTCTTCCATCCATTAAAATGTAACTCATTTATAATCTCTCCTAAATATTTATTTGTATTACTTTTAATTGTACTCATCTTTTTTGATTTTTCTTTAGCATCTATAGCTGGTTTTATATATTTATTATGTTTTAGAGAAACAAGAAGAGCTACATTTGTTGAGTAATAATTAATGGACTTTTTAGGAATATTTTTTATTTCTCCGAATATTAAAGGCGTAATTAGTGATAGCCTGAAAATTGAACCATATCTTAAATTTATAATCTTTTTATAATTTTTATAGTCAAGATATCCAGGCTTTATATTGCTCTCAATTTTCTGTGAAATGGCAATACTTTTTAAAGTTCTCTTCAGTTCATTATTGGTCTTTTTATATCCTTCAATATTTGCGAACTCTATTCCTGCTTGAGCAAGATAAAGATCTCCATACATAAGGGAAAGTTTTGAATCAAGTGTTTTTAAGTTTTCATAGAATGTAAAATCAAAAAAGAGAGTTGATTTAAGTAAAAATGAAATAAATCTTGCAAACCTCAAAGATATATCATAGGATAATTGAGATAATTGCGTACTAAAATAAATTAATCTTAGAATTTCCTTAAGATATTCCTCTTCTCCGCTTAAAATTATTACTTCGTTATAGGTTAGTTTTTTTTCAGCTGTTCTGAATGTTGTTAAAGCTTCCTTAACCCATTTGGAATAGGAAGCTTTAACTTTATAACCATTCATTATAATTTTTGTATAATAATTAACGTTTTCTGTATTGCCTTGCTTTTCTTGCTTTTCTAAGACCGTATTTCTTTCTTTCTTTTATTCGAATATCTCTGGTTAGGAGATTTTTTTCTTTTAAAATAAGTTTTGTATATGGGAAAATTTCGCTAATGGCTTTAGCAATACCATGTCTTATGGCATCAGCCTGTGCTGAGGTTCCTCCACCTTCGACATATATTTTAAAGTCTAAATTTTTTTCTTTACCAGTTAATTTGAGAGGTTCGAGAATTTTATAATTCTGATAAAAAGATGGAAAATAATCTTTATAGTCTTTTCCGTTTATCAATATTTTACCAGTTCCTGGTCTTGCTATAACTTTTGCAATTGAGCTTTTTCTATAACCAGTATTTATTATTTGTTCTGCCATATTAATTCTTCTCCTTTATTTAATATCCAAAATGATTGGTTTTTGAGCTGAATGAGGATGGTCTTCTCCTGCGTATATCTTAAGTTTTCTAAATGCTTTTCTTCCTAAAGCAGAATGTTTTACCATTCCCCATACAGCTGCCTTTATTATATATTCAGGATCTTTTGTACGCATCTGTGAAAAAGTTATTTTCTTAAGTCCTCCAGGGTAAAGGGAGTGTCTATAATAAATTTTTTCTTGTTCTTTTTTACCGGAGAGTTTAATTTTCGAAGCATTGATAGCTATCACAAAATCTCCAAGGTCAGCATTTGGAGAATATTCAGGTTTATTTTTACCTAACAAAATATTTGCAATTTTATCTGCAATTCTTCCCAAAGTTTTGTCCTTTAAGTCAATCAGATACCATTTCCTTTCTATTTCACTTTCTTTAAAATAATGTGTATCCATATTAATTCCCCTTTTATTTTTATATTTCAAACCTAAAAATATACAAATATTATATATAAAGTCAACTTTATGTTATTATTATATTTAACTTTTAATTTGCCAAATATGTTTTCATTTAGTTTTATTGACCTGTGAAATCTAAAAATTGCTTAAAAAATAATTAAAAAATAATAAGCATTTATATTTTTTTGCTTAATAAATTATGATAAACTTTTACAAAATTATTTAATTTAAATAAGCTTCAATTAACAAATTTGATTAGAATAGAAATATTAAAGAAATATTTAGTTTTATCGAACTCTATATCGTTTTTTAAAACATAATAAGCTTTTCAAATTACAAAATTGTTAAAGTTATTGCTTCTGTTTACTAAGCATAAAAAATATCTAAATGTTCTTTTTAAGTTAGGTTGATAGTTAGTTTCAATGTAAAATAATATAACCTGACACTAAGAATATTTAATGTGTTGTTGCTATTTATAATATTATTCTACGTTTTATTTCTTCAAAATTTATCAATATTTTGCACAAATTAACACCTCGTAGCATTTCTACTACAACATAAGAATGAAAAAAAATCTTTAAACCATTTGTTTACTTCTTATATAACTAAATAATTCAACCTCTTTACCAAGTACAATTTTGGAGTTATTTTTACAGATGAATTATATAAATTTGATATTTTTAGGTTTTTTAATAGTAAATTGAGTCTTATTTTCAATCAAATAATAAATATTTTGAATGAAAATTCATAAAACTATAAATTATGTAGCTAAATTTGCTGGAAAAATTAACTTTTTAATGTAAAATAAGTTATTAAAAAATGGAGAATATAAAATGGTAGAAAATATATTAATATTTTCAATAATTTTGATTGCATTTGTTATTATTGCTTTTTTAATATTATTTATTATCATCACGGTATATTTAACAAAGAGACTTTCTGAATTATCTAAGGCAATAACAGTACTTGTTTCAACTCTTACAAAAAAGAGCAATGAACTAATAGAACAAGCAACTAATACATTAAAATCTGCCGAAAAGTCTATAGCTGATGAAAAAGATTTAAAAAACCAGCAATTATTAAAAAATATTTTTAAAGGTGTTGTTTATGGATTGGAATTATATAATATGTTTAAAAAAACAAGAAAAGGAGAGAGTATAAATGGAGAAGGAAGGAAGTAAATTTTTAGTTGGTTTAACTTTAGGATTATTATTTGGTGGTATCGCTGCTCTTTTGTTGGCACCACAGTCAGGCGAGGAGACAAGAAAGAAACTTACTGATACTGGAGAAAAGCTTAAAGAGGCAATTAACAATTTATCTAACAAACTGAAAAAAGATACAATAGAATTTGGTGAAAGAAAAAAAGAAACAGAGGAAGAATCATAAAAAAAGTTTATATGCATAAATTTTTGTTTGGAAAATATAAGCAAATAACTACTATTTGTTTAATAGTTTTAATTTTTTCATTTGTTCTCTCTTGTAAAAATAATCAAGTAAATAAAGAAAACAATGAAAACCCAGAAGAGATTTATTCAGCAGGTGAAATTGTTGTTATTCCTAATAAATTAGAAATAAGTTTACAAAGTATAGATATTATGAAAGGTATAAAACTTGCATCTTCTCTTGATAATGCTAAAGATTTCCCTTTTGTTTATGTAAAGAAAAATAAAGAAGATACAAGAATTATAAAAATTAAAGAAGACGGTAATACTGTTGACACAATTGTAGAAAGAGCTGACAGCAATATTTATCAGAATGCTTATATTGTTGAAAATGGCGGAGATACAAGTAAAACAATTGCCCAATATGTTCTTTATCCAGATGAATCTACCATAAAGCCTAAAAATCCTAATGAATCATTCGCAGTTGTTAGTTTAACTTTGAAAAATATTTCAAAGAAACCAATTAACCTTAAAGATATAAAAATGACCATAAAGGGTGACGATAAAGAGGAAAAAGATTTAGATTTAATACTTTCTGATGTTATTTTAAGCTCATCCTTACCAGAAGTTCTTGATAACGGTAAAAGCTATTCTTTAAGGCTCATTGGGTTAGTTCCATCTTCAGAGAAGAGTTTAATTTTGGATTGCTCAGGAAAGAAATTCAGATGGGATATAAAGTAATATCGTTAATTTTATTAACATGCTTTATGTTAATTCTGCCTTTAGGCTGTTCGCAGCAGGCAAAAACTGATGAGTATTATATAAATGAATGGGTAAAGCAAACTTATGGTCAGGATGCAAAAGTTACTATTACAGCTCAGTTGAATAGTTCAATAACTGATGTAAACCTGTATAGAGGAGTTATATCTACTGCAGGTAAGGAATTAGATGGAATTATTTATTTCAACACAAAAGATAAATCTGTAAACTTTTCTGAGATTCAATAAATTAGCTACTTTAATATCTCTTTGTATTCCTGCCACAATTACGCATGAAAATAATAACTTCAATCCTTTATTATGCCTCTTATATAAGTAAATAGTCTAAATTCAATCTCTTTACCGAATATATTTTTGGATAAATTATTTTCGGAGGAATTAAATTTATATTTACCTACTTGAGGTATCTTCTTTTCAGCATTTTTTACTTAAACCTCTCATGACTTTTCAGGCACAACATGAGGATTAAAATAATATTTTTAATCCTTTCATATGCCTTTCATATAACTAAACAATCTAAATAAATTCATAAATATAATCATATAATTTTGGAGTAATTATTTTCAGAGGAATTATTATTAATTAATTATTATTATCTGGAAAATTAGTTTAATATTAGTATAAATGTATAAGTATGAGCAATAACGTTTTAGATTGTGTTATAATTGGTGCTGGACCCGCTGGTGTTTCTGCATCTGTTTATGCTAAAAGATACAATTTAGATTTTGTATTACTTGAAAAGAATTTATTACCTGGTGGGAAGGCATCAATACCACATATGGTGGAAAATTATATAGGTTTTCCAGATGGTATACAAGGGTACGAAATATCAGATAGGTTTGATAAACATTTAAAAAACCTCGGTGTAACAGTTAAAAATTATGATTGTGAAGAGATTATCAAAAATGATAATTACTTTGAAATAGTTTGCAGATCTCAAGAATCCTTATTAACTAAGACCATTATAGTTGCCACTGGTACAAAAGATAAAGAATTAGGGATACCAGGAGAAGTAAAATTTAAAGGAAGAGGGGTTTCCTACTGTGCTACATGCGATGCTCCATTTTACAAAGGCAAAAGCGTAGCAGTTATTGGTGGAGGGGATACCGCCCTTTCAGAATCAATATATCTTTCTGAGTTTGCAAGTGAGGTTTTTCTAATTCATAGAAGAGAAAATTTTAGAGGAGCTGAATTATTACAGGAAAGGGTCAAAAACAACAACAAAATAAAGCTTATTCTTAACTCTATTCCAGTTGAAATAGAGGGAAATGAATTTGTTAATGGTTTAAAAATTAAAAATGCTATTTCCAAAGATATATCATTATTGTCAGTTCAGGGAGTATTTATTTTTGCAGGCTCAATTCCAAATTCAAATTTTATTCAAAAAATAGTTAATTTAGATAGTAACGGTTATATAATAACCGATGAATTTATGGAAACAAGCGAAAAAGGGATATTTGCAGCTGGAGATGTTAGAGCTAAGTTGTTAAGACAGATAGTTACAGCTATTTCAGATGGTGCAATAGCAGTATATTCTATTAGAAACTATTTGAGAGGATAATTTATGGCTAAGTTAATAGAAGAGAATAAACCTTATAATCCTAAAGAAGTAGAAAGCAAAATATACGAATTTTGGGAAGATAAAAATTTATTCAATGCTAAAATACCACCTGAAAAAGAAGTATTTTCAATGGTTATGCCACCACCAAATATAACAGGCGCACTGCATTTAGGGCATGCTTTAGATTTAACTCTTTCAGATGTAATCGTAAGATTTAATCATCTAATTGGCAAAGATGTTTTATGGGTACCAGGTATAGACCAGGCTGGAATTGCCACTCAGAATGTTGTTGAGAAAGAACTTGCCAAAAAAGGGACAAGTAGACAATCCTTGGGAAGAGAAAATTTTATAGATGAAGTATGGAACTGGAAGAAAAACTATGGTGAAAGAATCATAAACCAAATAAAGTTATTAGGTGTAGCTACCGACTGGAGTAAATTAAGATTTACAAAAGATGAAAATTACGAGACGGCTGTAAGAGTTGCATTTGTCCATTATTATAAGAAAGGGTTCATTTATAAAGGTAAACGAATTGTGAATTATTGCCCAAGATGTGAAACTGCCATTTCTGATATAGAAGTTGATTATATTCCCGAAAAAGGGGAACTTTATTATATTAAGTATTTCTTGGAAGATTTAAAAGAATTTATAATAGTTGCAACAACAAGGCCTGAGACACTACTTGGTGATACAGCAGTAGCTGTAAATCCAGAGGATGAAAGATATAAGCATTTAATAGGAAAGTTTGCAATACTTCCTATTATAGGTAGAAAAATACCAATAATAGCTGATGAAGCTGTTGATCCATCTTTTGGAACAGGTTTGGTAAAGGTTACTCCAGCTCATGACCCGACTGACTTTGAGATTGGCAAGAGACATGGATTAGAAGAAATTTCAATTCTTGAAAAAGGCAAATATTTAAATGAAAATGCCTTAAATTTTAAAGGCTTAAATGTTGAACAGGCAAGAACAGCAATAATAGATGAACTTAAAAAAGAAAACTTGCTTGATCACATTGAACCATATGATCACTCTGTTGGTATCTGCGAGAGGTGCGGCTCTAAAATTGAGCCAATTATCTCTGATCAATGGTTTTTAAAAACAAAAGAACTATCTGAAAAAGCTATAAAGAGGGTTGAAACTGGCGAAGTTAAATTTAAACCTGAAAGATGGAAAAAAATTTTCTTAGATTGGATGGTAAATATTCAGGATTGGTGTATTTCGAGACAGATTTGGTGGGGTATACAAATACCAGTATGGTATTGTAGCGATTGCGGCGAATTAATAGTTTCGGTTGAAACTCCTAAAAAGTGCAATAAATGCGGAAGCGATAATATAACACAGGATAGTGATGTCCTTGATACTTGGTTTGGTTCAGCATTATGGCCATTTGCATGTATGGGTTGGCCAGATGATACTTTAATGCTTAAATATTATTATCCAACATCATTATTAATTACAGGTTTTGATATTATCTTCTTTTGGGTTGCAAGAATGATTTTTTCTGCTATTGAGTTTACAGGCAATGTTCCGTTTAAAGAAGTTTTATTGCATGGTCTTATAAGAGATAAATATGGCAAGAAAATGAGTAAATCTTTAAATAATGTTATTGATCCTACGGAAATAATTAAAACTTACGGAGCTGATGCCCTAAGGTTCAGTCTCATAATTTCAAGTAGTTTTGGTGGGCAGGATGTAAATTTTGATATACAAAAGGTTATTTCATCAAGAAATTTTATCAATAAGGTCTGGAATGCAGGTAGATTTGTTCTTAGTTCTTTGAGCAATTCTGATGAAGTAGATAATTCCACTTTATCGATTTGGGATAAATGGATACTTAATAGACTCAATATCACAGCAAATAAAGTTAAAGATGATATTGTAGGCTACAAAATAAATGAAGGTGGTTTAAGTATTTACAACTTTTTCTGGGATGATTTTTGTGACTGGTATATAGAAGAATCAAAGATAAATTTGAATAAATTTGTATTAAAAAAAGTTTTTGAAGCATCTCTGATTATACTTCACCCATTTATGCCTTTTGTTACAGAGGAGTTATGGCAGACATTCAGGGGTGATAGTGATAGTATCCTTAATAGTAATTTCCCTTTAGATATTGAGGGATCAAGTTTAATTGATGAAGTATCATTAAAAGAAGTCGAACTATTAAAAGAGGTTATAAAGTCAATAAGAAACTTAAAAAATGAGTTTAGTCTTTTAGTTAACAAAGATGCAGAACTATTTTTTACTTCGGAAAAGGAAGAAAATAAAGAAATTATTGATAAGAATACTGATACTATACTAAGATTGGCAAAGATAAAGAGTTTTATCTTTAGTGATAGTCCACCAAATAATTCAGTTACATCAAATGTGCAGGATTTAAATATTTATTTGCCCATACAGGAAATTTCAAACGTAAAAAAAGAAGTAGAAATTAAACAGAAGAAGTTGGAGAAATCAGAAGCCGAGCTTAAAAGATTAAAAGATAGGTTTGAAAGCAATGATTTCAAATCAAATGCTCCAAGTGAGGTTATTTTAGAGACAAAAGAAAGGATCATCGCTATAGAGAAAGAAATAGAACAATTAAAAAGTAGACTTAAGGAGCTATCGAATATTTTTTAAATGGATTTAGAAGAATATTTAAATAATTTACCACGCTTTCCTAAAGATTTAAGCCTTAATAATGTTAGAGAAGCTTTAAAATCTCTCGATTTAATAAACTTACCTTTTGAATGTATTCACATTGCTGGAACAAAAGGAAAAGGTTCAACCTCAGCCATGATTGCAAATATATTGCAAAGTGCATCTTACAGTACAGGTTTGTTTATATCCCCTCATCTTACAGATATAAAAGAGAGAATAAGCGTAAATGGAGAAAATATTAGCAAAGAGGCTTTTGAATACTGCTTTAGAGAAATTAATAAACCTTTAAGTTTCTTTGAGACTTTATTTGTAATGGCTCTTCTTTATTTTAGATATAAAGGAGTTCAAATAGCTGTATTAGAAACAGGTTTAGGAGGAAGGTTTGATGCAACAAATGTGATTGAAAAGCCATTAATTTCGATTCTTACAACTATTGGACTTGATCATTTAGAAGTATTGGGTGATACCATAGAAAAAATAGCTTTTGAGAAGGCAGGGATTATAAAGGCAAATTCTCCAACTATTTCTGCTCCACAAAAGGAAAACGTAGAGAAAATTATTGCAGAAAAAGCCACTTCACTTAATTCCCCTCTTTTTGTTGTCGGTAAAGATTATAATTTAGTCAGAGAAGAGTCTGCGGATCTTACAGGCGAGAGGTTTTCCATTCATTCGAAGGTTACAGGCAATGATTATAAAGATCTTAAGGTAAGTATGTTGGGGTATCATCAGGTTATAAATGCTTCTTTATCAGTAGCTGCATTTGAATTATTAAATAAGGAGGGCTTGAATATAAGCGTTGAATCATTACGAGAAGGCCTTATTAAAGCGAAAATAAGAGGAAGATTTGAGATAATAACTTTTAATGAAAGAATAATTATATTAGACATAGCACATAATCCAGATTCTGCAAAAGCTTTCCATGATACATTTAGAGAGAAATTTAAAAATGAAAAAGCTATATTTGTTTTTGCGGCTTTAAAAAATAAACTGGTTAAAGAAATCTTTTCTGAGATTTCTGATATTTCTGAATTTTTTGTCTTTACAGAGTTATATTCAGTAGATTCCTATAGTACAGAAGAGTTAAGACTTATTTTGTCAGAAGTAGATATTAGTAAAGAAGCAATTGAAATAAAAGATAAAAATGAGGCTTTTATTTATGCTCTAATAAATTCTAAAAAAAATGATATTATTTGTATAACTGGTTCATCTTATTTAGTTGGTGAAATAATCTCATGGATGGAAAGTGATAAAAGAAATGGAGGTGAAAAATGGATATTTCAACCATACAACCATATTTAAATTATTTAATTCTTCTTTTTGTAGTTGCTCTTGATATATGGATCATAGAAGATTCATTAAGGAGATTTATAAATAAATTATTCACGCCTATAATAGTTGTTCTTGTTACATTTGTTCCATATTTAATCGCATATCTATTGAGTGGCTCTCCTAATTATTATTTGCTTCTATCAGGAGTATTAGTGTGGCTTATATACCTTCTTATACGCCCTCCCTATACCCTTGAGGAAATGCAGATTATAGAGGGAGAGCAAAGGCTTAAAGACTTACAAAAAAAATACTACGAATATGAATTAAATAAAAGTGGAAGAATTTGTCCAGTATGTGGCTTACCGGTTGAGCCTGATTATATATTATGTCCTAATTGCTATAAAAAGCTTAAAGAAAAGTGTGTACAATGCGGAAGATTAATAGACTCAACATGGAACATATGCCCTTACTGCGGAAAGAAGGTGGTGAGAAAAAAAGAAGATGAAGACATTAACATTTAAACCTGGTGGTTTACACTTAGAAGGTTTTAAGAGAAAAACTGAAAATTTGCCTATAGAAAATATGTATGATCCTCCAAAAGTTGTTATTCCCTTATTACAACATACAGGCCTTCCTGCAGTTCCAAATGTAAAAGTAGGTGATCATGTAAAAATAGGTCAAAAGATTGGTGATGCACAAAGTGACTTCAGTGTTCCAGTACATTCAAGTATTTCTGGAGAAGTTATTGCGGTTAATTCATATGCAATAACAATAAAAAATGACAATATGTCTGAATGGTTTATGCTAAATACAGAAAGTAAAAATTTGTACGAAAAAGAAGAGCTCCTTAAAGAGATAAAAGAGTCTGGTATAGTTGGTTTGGGCGGAGCATGTTTTCCAACTCATATAAAATTAAATCCACCACCAGACGCTAAAATTGATACATTAATAATTAATGGAGCTGAATGTGAACCTTATTTAACCTGCGATTATAGATTGATGTTAGAAGAAGGTGAACTTATATTTGATGGAATAGAAATTGTTGAGAAAATACTAAATCCTAAAAACATATACATAGGAATTGAAGAAAATAAGAAAAATGCAATTATAAAACTTAGAGATCTTGGAAATAATAGAAAATCCAAAGTAGAGATTGTGGCTTTAAAAGAAAAATATCCTCAAGGTGCTGAAAAACAATTAATTTATGCTATAACTGGAAGAAAAGTTCCAGTCGGTAAGCTTCCTTTTAATGTAGGGGTAGTGGTTCATAATGTTGGAACAATACATGCAATAGCCGGAGCAATAAATTTGAAGAAAGCATTAATAGAGCGGGTTATAACTGTCAGCGGAGACTGTATTTCCGAACCAAAGAATTTAAGAGTCAAAATTGGAACAACTTTGGAAGATGTGGTTAACAAATGCGGAGGGTTTACGGAAGAGCCATCAAAAATAATATTTGGTGGTCCAATGATGGGCGTAACTCAAAGTACTCTTGATGTACCAATAGTTAAAGGGACATCTGGAGTAGTTTTTCTAAAAAATATTCCATTAACCGAAGAAGGAAATTGTATAAGATGCGGAAAATGTATAGTAAGCTGTCCTTCTGGCTTAATGCCTGTTAGAATTATGGAATGTTCTAAAAACAACGAATTTGATAATGCAGAAAAGTACTTTGCAACATCCTGTATAGAGTGTGGACTATGCAGTTATATTTGTCCATCAAAAATTGAAATATTAAGCTATATCAGAAATGCCAAAGTGGAGATAACGAAAAGGCGGAAAAGAAAATGAGTGAATTTATAATATCATCATCTCCTCATATTAAATCTAAAATTACAACGAAATATTTGATGAATTCAGTTATTATTGCACTTTTACCTGCATTAGTAGCTGCAATAGTAATGTTTGGATATCAATATGTTTTGCCAGTAGTTCTTTTATCAGTAATTTCAGCAGTATTAAGTGAAGCTTTGTTCCAGAAACTTTTTGGATTAAAATTAACTTTTCTTGATGGAAGTGCAGCATTAACAGGGCTTTTGTTAGCTTTATGCCTTCCACCAAGGGTGCCTTTATGGATTCCTGTTTTAGGAAGTATATTTGCTATGTTTTCAAAGCAGGTATTCGGTGGTTTGGGACAGAATATTTTCAACCCTGCCCTTATGGGAAGAGCTTTTTTACTTCTTTCCTGGCCAGGAATAATGACAAAGTGGTATGCTCCTTTCGCTGGAGCTGATGCAGTAACAACTGCAACACCACTAAACATTTATAAATTTGAAGGTTTAGAAAAGCTTATCTCTTTATTTGGTGGAGATATATTTAGCACATATAAGCATCTTTTTCTTGGATTAAAGGGAGGTTCAATAGGAGAAGTTTTTATACCTGCACTTTTACTTGGTTTAATTTATCTTTTAATAAAAGGTGTCATTTCATGGCATATTCCTGTTTCTTATATTGTGTCCTGTCTTGTATTTTCATATCTATTTGGTTTGAATCCTATTATTACTATCCTTACTGGAGGAATACTTTTTGGAGCATTCTTTATGGCAACAGATTATGTTACCTCACCTATTCTTGCTGAAAGTAAGCTTATATATGGATTCAGCATAGGTTTCTTAAATATAATAATAAGAAAATTTGGTGGAATGCCAGAAGGAGTAACATTTGCAATCCTTATAATGAATATGCTTGTTCCGCTTCTTGATAAGCAAATAAGGAAACCATTTGGTTTTATCAAAGAAAAGAAGGTGCAAAGTGAAAAATAGCATTGATATATTAAAATTAGGTTTAACTCTTGGCCTTGTTTGCCTGATAGCTGGCTTTGCTTTGAGCGCAACATATTCAATCACTAAAGATAAAATTACGGAACAGCAGAGGAAAGCTCTCGTTCAAGCTCAGAAAGAGATATTCCCAGATGCTACAGAGTTTAAAAAGATCGAAATTTCAGAGACCAAAGTTGGCAGTGCAACCTTAAAAGAGCTTTACGAATGTTTAAACGAAAATGAAAATATTTTAGGTTATATTGCAACTGCTTCTACCCCTGGTTATGGGGGAAATATAATTTTTGTCTTAGGTGTAAATAGTGATTTTAGCGTAAAAGGAGTAAAAGTTACCGAACAAACTGAAACTCCTGGTCTTGGTGCAAATATTGCTAAGTCTCAATTTTTAGAGCAATTTAACGGAAAAACCTTAAATGATGAATTTGTAGTTAAAAAAGATGTAAAGCCAGTTACTTCTGCCACAATATCTTCACGTAGCATTACAAATGGTATTAAAGAAATTTTAAATTTTACATCTAAAAATGTGAAGGAGGCGAGCAAATGAGAAATTTAATAAATATTTTTAAAAATGGAATTATAAAAGAAAATCCGGTTCTAATAATTATGCTCGGTTTATGCTCGATTCTTGCAGTTTCCACAAGTGTTGTAAATGCTTTAGGAATGACACTTGCTTTCTCGTTTGTTCTTATTGGTTCAGAGCTTACAATTTCATTAATTAGAAAGTCTATTCCAAAAACACTTCGTGTACCCATTTTTATTGTGGTTATTGGAAGTTTCACAACAATAATGAGCCTTCTTCTTCAGGCATTTCTTCCAGATCTCAATAAAGCTTTAGGTATATTTATACCTCTCGTTGTAGTTAATTGTATAATAATTGGGAGAGTCGAGGCTTTTGCATCTAAAAGAAGTGTTATTGAATCACTTTTTGATGCACTAGGAATGAGCTTAGGGTATGGTATTGTAATAGTTTCAATAGGAGCTATTAGAGAAATTTTAGGTAACGGAACAATATTGGGATATCAGGTTTTTGGACCAAACTATAATCCAGCACTATTCTTTATTCTTCCACCAGGAGCTTTTCTTGTGATTGGCATTGAAATAGCGATAATAAATAAAATTCTCGCGAAGCCAAAAAAGGTAAAACAGGAAGGATGATATAAATGAGTGAATTACAGAGTTTAATGAATATTTTCATTAGTGCAGCTTTCGCACAAAATTTTGTATTTATAAGATTTTTAGCACTTTGCTCTTTTGTAGGGATGACTACAAGCATGGAAAATGCCATTGGTATGGGTGGTGCTGTTACTTTTGTCACAGTTATGGCTTCAATTTTAAGTTATGTTGTTTACCAGTTTATCCTTGTTCCATTACATTTGGAATATCTTCAAACAATTGTTTTTATATTAACTATTGCTGTGTTTGTTCAGCTTGTAGAAATCTATCTTAAGAAAGCTGTTCCTTCACTATACAAAGCTATGGGGATATATTTACCATTAATTGCCACAAATTGTATGATTCTTGCAGTTGCACTACTCAATGTAACTGAAAATTATAATCTATTGGAAGCGACTGTTTTCAGTTTTGGAGCATCAATAGGTTATGTTTTGGCTCTTGTTATTCTTGCAGGTATCAGAGAAAGATTGAAATATGTTCAAATCCCCTCTATTTTGAAAGGATATCCAATTATATTTTTTATAGCTGCTTTTATAGCTGTTGCATTTATGGGTTTACAAGGAATTGCGAGGTAAGAAAATATGTCATTAATGCAGATAATAATTTTCTCTTCAGGTATCATGCTTGGTTTAGGAATTGTTTTTGGTATAGGACTTGGCTATTTTGCAAAAATATTTAGGGTTCAGGAGAATCCATTAATAGATGAGATTTTAGAGATTTTACCTGGAGCTAATTGTGGTGCTTGTGGCTTTTCGGGTTGTAGATCTTTAGCAGAGGGTATTACTTCTGGTAAGGCTTCAATTGAAACATGTAGAGTTGGAGGAGAAGAGACTGTAAAAAATCTTGCAAAATTATTGGGAGTTGGTACCGATAATATTTCTTATGAGAAATATATAGCAATTCCTCTATGCAAGGGTGGTAAGTCTTTAGCAATGAAGAATGCAACTGTAAAAGGGGTGAAAACCTGCAAAATTGCAAATAATCTTAAGTTAAGCGAAAAAATATGCACTTACGGTTGTTTAGGATATGGAGATTGTGTATTGGTTTGTCCGTTCAATGCAATAAAAATGAATGATGAAGGATTACCTGAAATAGATCCTTCACTCTGTACCGGATGCGGTTTATGTGTTAAAGAGTGCCCAAGAGAAGTTATTGAAATTTTTTCTTATAAAGAAAAAGTTTTGGCAATATGTAAAAATTCTGAAAAGGGTTCTGCGGTTCGTAACGCCTGCAGAGTTGGTTGTATAACTTGCTATGTATGCGAGAAAAAATGTCCCAAAAATGCTATAAAGATGGTTAATAACTTACCTGTAATAGATATTGAAAAGTGTGATTTGTGTGGAATATGTATAAATGTATGTCCAACAAAGACACTATCATTAATTAAGGCATTGTCTGCTAAGGAAAATGGGAAAAAATAAAAATATAGTTTTTTTTCTTATATCTTTTTTAATGTTTAATTTCTTTCCTCTGTATGCAAAAGATGAAACTGATAAAAATATAATAAAAATAACAAATACATCTGAAATAGATAGAACTAATGCTGAAATAAAGATTGTTTTACCTAACAATTTTTCTGATAGTGGTGATTTAAAAATTTTAGATTTAGATAAATCAATTGAATTTCCAGTAAAGAGATTCAATGATGGAGAAAATATTGTTATTCTAACGAAGTTGGACATTAAAAAGGGTGAGGAAAAGGAATTATTAATTGAGCAAGGTCTCCCAAACACTAATTATTTAACTCCTAATGCTTCAATAGGAACAGAATATGCATTTGTAAATTATGAAAGGGCTTTTATAATATCATCTTCTCCTAAAAACAAAATAAAAGTTTTAACTAAAGATGAAAAGATTATTGATGAATTTGAGTTAGAAAAAGGGAAATTAAAGGTAATTCAGTCTGAGAATCCACAGTTTATTGTATTAAAAGCCGAAAAACCAATTTTTGTTTATGAATCTACGCTTTCGGATCATAGTAAAACAAATCTTATTGAACCAGGCGATAGCGATACTACAACAATTTTTGGAAACGACATTTATATATATACAGAGAAATGTTTGTGGCTTTCATCTTATGAAGAGACAGAATTTAAAATTTACGATGTAAACAACATTGAATTATATTCAAAAACATTGCAAAAGAATTCTGGCCTTTTTATTGATGATTTAGAAAGTGGACTATATCATATTACTGCAAATCATCCATTAACTGTTCAGTTCGGTTACTTAGACGATGAAAATTTTTCATATATATTTGGAAAAACTAACAATATTAATGGTTTTGCATTTGGAGATCTCCTAATTACGAGTAAATATGATGATACAAGTGTAGAGTTAATTTATGGAAATGTGAAAAAGAAGATTAAATTAAATAAGGCAAATGATTATGAGATAGTGCCAGTAATTACCAATTTTAATCAAAATTTACCAGAAAGTGCTTTTTTTTCGTCTACATTTAATAAACCAGTTATTATTGCAACATTTTCCTCTGGTAATAATTTTGGAGGAGAGTATATACCAGGCGACAATGGATTATTTTTAGATAATTCGTATAATTTTATAACTGGGAGAATTTCTAAAGAGTTTTCAAAAGAACAGAAAAATATAATTTCAATTACAGGCGTAGAAAACAACACTGAGATTTACGTAAGTAAAACCATTAAAAGCAATGCTACTCTTGAGCGGTTCACTGATTTTTATCTTGAAAGTAATATTTCAAATGGAGAAATTTCAATAAGTAGCAGCAAAAGAATTCTTGTGAACCATTTAAGAAACTATAAAGATAAAGGACTTTTCTATTTTGTTCCTCCAATTGATGATAAATCAATTACAGTGAGTTTTGTTCTTTTACCTCCTGATAAAAATGGAGGTTTTATAGAAAACAATAATAAAAATTCTAATTTGTTCTCACTATTGAGGCTTAAAGAATTCTTTATTAACATAACCATAAAAGAGTATTTATTTTTTACTATTATTTTCTTTTTTCTCATTTTTCTGTCTATTTTTGGATTAATTATTTGTGTAACTGCGTTGAGTAAAAGTAAATTATTGTTAGCTAAAAAGGAAAAAATAGTAAAAGTAGCAGGAGATGAAGAAAATATTCTAGAAGAAAAAAGCATTCCAAAAGAAGAATGTTTGTTGAAAGATGAAAGTAATATAAATATCCCCCACCTCAAGATAGAGGAAACAAAAGAATTAATTGACAAAATAAAAATAGATAACTCAAATACTATTTTAGAGAAAAAGATTTCCGATAGCGAGGTTCAAAAGATTAGAGAGAGAGAAAGTTTTTTTGAAATAAATCTACCTATAAGAAAATCAAATCTTGATGAAATTAAAGATAAAAAAATTGTTTTAGATCCAGGTTCTGCTAATAGACTATTTGCAGAAGGCTTACTTTCTGAATTTACCCAGCCTTATATCTGTAAATCAAGCACAAAAAAACTTACTGAAGATGTTGTTAAATCATTAAAAACTGTAGATTTGAATAGAATGGACTTAGAAAGAGCAAGAATAATATCCGAAAAGTTATCTTCAATAGAAGAAGCAGGGAAAGCGATAATTTTAGCTAAGAAAATCAATGCTAATCTATATGTCACTTCTTATAGGTTGCCAAATAAGGTTTACAATTTGAACATTGTTAGAGTCGTAGATTTGCTCAAAGATTTATAATATAGGAGGAAAGTTTAGTGGTAAAAATTCTTAAAAAAGATACTTTAGCACCGACAATT
>ERZ795052.828-NODE-828-length-44747-cov-6.053030_pt1 | contig 44747 bp, 23 predicted proteins | sample MGYA00375136_ERZ795052 | MGnify/ENA primary metagenome ERZ795052 (study PRJEB30181, sample SAMN05720156) | activated sludge metagenome | isolation source: Anaerobic digester | place: Japan | collected 2015-05-26 ... | reverse complement strand
CCGCTGACGCCGGGGCGGGACGCCGGCAAGCCGATGGACCCGGCCCGGGTGGCGGAAGAAGCCCAGCGGCTTTCCCTGCCGGCACGAATCGCGCTGCCGGCGGTGCTTTCCAGCAGCATGACCCAGGAACGGGCGCTGGCGGAAATGAATGATCAGGCCCGTCGAGCCAGCCCCGGCGCCGGCCCGCTCGAGGGCGTGATTTCCCTGATCCCCACCCGCGATGGTTTTGTCCAGATGTCCGTGCGGCTGCTGGAGTCGCGGCTGGTTGAACGGGACGCGATGAAAGCCGCGCCGGGCAAATCCGCATTGGACGGGGACGTTTCAGTTGCCAACACCCTGGAGGTCGCCAACGAAATCCTCAATGAAATGCAACGCGCGCGGGGCGGCGGAACGGTGATTGAAAACCTCAGCCGCTACCGGGTGACCGTCGGGCGGCCCGACGATGAGAGCCCTTGGATCGGCGAGGTGGTGGGCCCACCCACACTCTACCCGTTGGAAACCGTCAATGTGCTCGGCGCCGGCAAGACCATCCATGTGCTGGACAAAACGAACCGCAAGCTGTGGGCCAGTGAACTGAACTACAAGCTGTCCGGCGACACCGATGCCTTGGAGCCGGAGGGGGCGCCCTACGGGCGGGGGCCCTGCGTCGAGCACAAGGGCTCGCTTTATGTCTTTGACGAGGGAGTCCTGTCGGCTTTTGACCTCAAAACGGGAAATGTGCGGTGGCGGCTTCCCTCGGTCGGGATTGCCGGTTTGTTCTTTGACGACGCGGAGGCGATCTATGTCAACACCACGACCGCCAGTCCCGAAAGCATCAAGTTTTCACGCCAGATTAACATCTCGCAAAAGGTCAGCGACGTCGTCCTCAAGGTGGACGCGCGCGATGGCAAAGTCCTCTGGTCCGCCCAACCCGGCGGCATGGTGAATTATGTGTCGGGCGATTTCGTTTATACGGTGAGGTTTTACATGCCCCCGGAACCGGACGAGGACGAGTTCCCCACCACCGAGACGGGGTTTGATACGCCACCTTATCTGCGCATCCGCCGGATCAACCCTGCCAACGGCACCGAATTATGGGAACATTTTCAGCAGCGGGCGCCGCTGGATATTCAGTTTGATCGCAACATCATCCGCCTGGTCTTTAAGAAAGAAGTGCAGGTCCTGAAATTCCTGAGCTTCTGAAGGGGTGCACCCAAAAACAAAAAACCCCGCGAGCCGGTCGCACGCGGGGTTGAACGCAACTGAAGGGATCAGCCGGTAATTACCGGACGGCTTCAGCGCCCTTGGGGCTCAGCAGTGCCTGACGATTGTCTTTGGCGCCCGCCTGGCTGGGGCAGCAACCCTTGGCTTCACCGGAGACCTTGGTCTTGGAGCACGCGCCGGCTTCTGCGCTTGCCTTGGTCTTCGAGCAAGCTTCGCCCGCGACCTTGGTCTTCGAACACGAAGCCTCGCCGGCCACCTTGGTCTTGGCGCAGCCCGCCTCGCCCGCGACTTTGGTCTTCGAGCAAGCGGATTCGCCAGCCACCTTGGTCTTGGCGCAGGAGGCTTCTCCCGCAACCTGGGTCTTGGCGCAATCGCCCTTTTCGGCGGCGACTTTGGTCTTGGTACACGCGCCGGCCGCCTGCTTATCGCCACAGCCCTCGCCCGCCTGGACCGCAACCGCAAACGCCGTCAACACTACCGACAGTAACAGGATTTTTTTCATACGCCGATACATTACCTTTGATTGTTTATATTTCAAGCAAAACTTTTCAGAAAATCAGACCGTGCCGCTTCTCTATTGTTCAAAAATCGCCTCGCTGGCAAGTGGAAACGGGCTTGGTTAATGCCTCAGTCAAAGCGGGTGGGGGCGTGTTCCACCACCTCCCTGGTCTGCGCGCAGGTGTCCGGGACGTGCTTCGCCACAACACGTCCTTGCCGGCTCCCCGCCCCAAATCTGACGGCGGGCGGCTGCACCCAAGGGCATCTCCCGCCGTCTCCCGGCGTCTCCCGGCGTCCCGGGCGAAGCTCTCCCGCCCCTCCGGGAGAATCTCCCGGTGTTCCGGGAGATTCTCCCGGCGCGTCGGGGAATTTTCCCCTTAGAGAGAATAGAAGAGAAGAGAATAGAGGGAGGGGAAAGAATGGGCCGGGCGTTCCGGCAGCCCGGGAGGACGAGGCCCTCCTCCCCCCCATTGAGGAGGGATGAGGGAGGAGGGATGAAGGATGAGGGACGGCGCTGCCGCGCCGCCGTCCATGATGTGTTCCGAACCGGTGCGCTTGCAGAGACCTCGGGGAGCCGACGTCTCGAGCCCCGAGGTGATTGAGGGTCGGGATGGGGGCTGGGACGTCTCGTCCCAGGGGTCTCGGGTTACGAGGGCGTGGGAGGTGTGGAGACGAGACGTCTCCACCCCCGAACCGAGGACGGGGGCGATTGGGGCTGGGACGTCTCGTCCCAGAAAGTTCCGGGTTGCGAGGGGAGGTCACGGCGACGAGACGTCGCCCGCCCCGAGCTGGAGCGCGCTGAACTGTGCCTCCCTTCGAGCCTCTGCGGTCGGCTTCACCATGAACCACCCCCAGGGCACGGGTAACCACGCGACTGAGGCTGATGGCTGCCGCTCCCCGTTGCACTGTGGCGCTCTTTGCGGGAGCTTCACCGCCCGATCGTTGGCCGCACGCCAAGGACGCAAAGGCCGCCAGGAAACTGCCGCGTGTGGTGCGTGTTCTGCGGGCCAGCCCTCCCTCCCCCCCAAAAAAAATTCCAAGTTGGACAGGAGTTGTCCGAGCTCGGACAGGGTTTGTCCGACTATATAGGGTAAAGCGATATGAACCAGAACAGCATCAACCAGAACGGCGGGGCGGCGGTTTCGGGTTTTGGCGTTTGGCTTTCCGCCGCCATCGCCCTGACTGCCAAAACGGATTTGAAGGTGTTTGAGTGGCATGGGTGGCCCCCTGCTTTTTCGCGCTTTGCAGGGCACAGGGCGGTGTCTTAATCTGGCAAGGTGAGCCAGTGCGCAAAAGTTGGCAGGGCTGGGGGAGTGGGCCGCATGATGCGGGTGTGGCTCGTGGCGCTGGCGGCGGCCGCTTGCTGCGGGGCTGCCCCGCCCGACCAGAACTATCTGGTGGATGTTTGGAACGTGGATCACGGCATGCCGCAAGGGTCGGTGATGCACGTGGCCCAGACGCCGGATGGGTATCTGTGGATTGCCACGTTCTGGCAGGGAATCGCCCGCTTTGACGGGCTTCGGTTTGTGACCTACACGCCGGTGACGACGCCCGAGTTGCCCGACCAGGAAGGGTGGCGTTTGCTGGTGGACTCTCGTGGAACACTCTGGATCGCTTCGCTGCAAGGCTCGCTCACCTCGTATCGCGAGGGCCGGTTTGCGCTTGAATTCAAGCGGCAGTGGCGGCTCAAGGCCATCGTCCAGGAAACCGCCTCGCACATTGTTTTCGCCACCCAGGACGGGCGGCTGGTGCGGGGACCGGCGGAGCCAGGCCGTGGGGGGCCGTGGGAAATGCTGCAACCGCCGGACACCGATGTTTATTCCCAGTTTGCCGCGGATGCGGAGGGGGCGATTTGGTTTACCCGGACCGGCCGGCGGGTGGGGCGCTTTCAGGCGGGCGGGTTTGAGGCGCTGCCGGTGCCGGCGCCGGGGTTGCGGGGTCGGCGAGTGCGGGCGTTGGCGGCGGACCCCGGCGGGCGCATCTGGGTCGGCACCGATGTGGAGGTTGGGATGTGGACGGGCAGCCGCTTCGAAACGATGACCCCGACCAACGGCGAGCCCACGTTGTCGGTGTTGCGCCTGGCGTTCGCGCCGGATGGCGGATTGTGGGTGGAGGCGGATGGGCGGCTGCGCAAGTGCCGCCACCGCCGGTGGGTGGCCGAAGCGCAAGGCTGGACGGGGGAGTTCGGCCCGACGGGGGATCCGCTGCTGATGAATGGTGACGCGGAAGGCGGCTTGTGGTTTACCCACGTGGGGGATGGCATGATCCATGTCGAGCCCAACGGCACCCTCCACCGCCTGACGGTGGATTCCGGCCTGGCCAACAACCTGACCCGTTGCTGGCTCCAGGACCGCGAGGGCAACATTTGGACCGGCTCGGAACGCGGAGGGCTGATGCGGATTCGAAAGCGGGATTTTCACGTGCTCGACAAGGCCCACGGGCTCACCGACGCCAGCATTACCTCGGTGGCGGAGGACACCCGGGGCAATCTTTGGTGCGGCTCGCTCAACGGGACGGTTTATCGGTGGCGGGACGGTCGCAGTGAGGAGTTCACGCTGCCGATGCAGGGCGGGCGCACGCGCTGTGCCACGGTGTTTCCCAGCGGGGACCGGCTGTGGGTGGGCACCAGCGGCAACGGCGTGCTGGCGGGAGAACGGGACGAGTTCAAACACGTGATCGAGGCCGCCCAGATCGGCACCGTCGCCCGGGCCATCCTCGCGGACAAAACCGGGCGGCTCTGGGTTGGGAACGAACGCGCATTATATTGTTGGGATGGCCAGACACTGCACACGCTCGAAACCGATGCCCTGGCCCTTGCCGAAGGCCCCGATGAGGTCGTGTGGGCCGGCAATTCCGCCGGGGAATTGTGCCGCATTCGTTCTCAAAACCCTCCTGGCGCCCCCGCGGCGTCCCCGGGCGCGAAGCAAGGCCCGTCCTTCGAGGTTGCGCGTTACCGGCCCGGCGACGGGCAGCCGGCCTGCCGGATTTGGGCGCTCCTGGCGGAGGCGGATGGCACCGTCTGGGTCGCCACCGATGGGGCGGGATTGCTCCGGTTTCGTCACAATCAATTCGTGCGGTTCACCACCTCCGACGGTCTGCCCAGCGACACCATCTTCCAAGTGCTGGACGATTTGCAGGGCCGACTCTGGCTGGGCATTCGGTCCGGCATGGCGTGCGCGGACAAAGCCGCGTTCGAACAAACCGTGGCGGGTGACGAATCCCGCATCCCCTTTCGTGTTTATGGGCGCTACGATGGCCTGCACACGCTGGAGCTGTGCAGCGGCTACCAGCCGGCCTGCTGGCGCGGCAAGGACGGCCGGCTCTGGTTCGCCACCGCCCATGGCGTGGTGTTTGTGCAACCGGCGGACCTGCGGGTGAACCCCCTGCCCCCGCCCGTGGTTCTGGAGCAGGTGCGGGTGGACGGCAAGGCCCTCGAACTGAGCGCCGCGAGTCAGCCGTATTCAAACCGCGCCTTGGGGCTTGGAAGTCAAAAGGCCGCGCCCACCCGCCTTTCCCCCGGCCGCCATTTCCTTGAATTCCAGTTCACCGCTCTGAGTTTCACCGCGCCGGACAAGGTGCGGTTTCGCTGGCGGTTGGAGGGATTGGAAACCGACTGGGTTCACGGCGGCGCCGAGGTGCGGCGCGCGGTTTATAATCCGGTGCTGCCGGGCCATTACAAATTCCGGGTGCAGGCCTGCAACAATGACGGGGTGTGGAACGAAACGGGCGCCGAACTGGCTCTGAGCATTCCCCAATTTTTTTGGAAAACCCCCTGGTTTCTCACCCTGTGCGGACTCTGCAGCGCGGCGGCGCTGGCGGGCTGGGTCCGGCATGTGACGCACCAGCGCCTGCAGCGGCGGCTCGAGCGTTTGGAACAGCAGCGCTCCATCGAGCGGGAGCGGACCCGCATCGCGCAGGACCTGCATGACGATTTGGGCGCGAGCCTGACCGAGATCAGCATGCTGGCGGCCAGCTCCGGCGCCGCCAGCAGCCCCGCCGGCAACGGCGATGCCCTCGCCGAAATCGCCCGGCGCTCCGACCAGTTGGTTCGCACCATGGATGAAATCGTGTGGGCGGTGAATCCGCGACACGATTCGGTGGTTTCGCTGGCCGAGTATCTGTCGGCTTTTGCCCGCGACTTTCTGGCCTCCGCCGGCATTCGACCCCGGCTGGATGTGCAACGGGATTTGCCTCCGCTGCCCCTCAACCCGGAACAGCGCCACGAAGTCTTCCATGCCGTCAAAGAGGCCGTTCGCAACGCCGCCCGCCATTCGCAGGCCGCCGAGGTCTGGCTCCGGTTCCGGGTGGAGGCTCAGACCCTGACGGTGCGCGTCGAGGACGACGGCCGCGGATTTGATCCCGCCGCCGTGAACGCGGGCAATGGCCTTCGCAACATGCGCGAGCGGCTGGCGCGGCTCGGCGGCACGTGCCGGATTCAGACGGGGGTGCAAAAAGGCACGGTGGTCGAAATGTCGCTTCCCCTGAAATGACCATGAGGCCAGCCGCAATTCGCCCTCCGCCGTCCCCGGCCTCCGCCCGCCCCCGCGCCAATTCACCCGCTCGGGGGACTTCGAAATTTCCGCATCCCGCGTCAAAATGTTTCGGACGATGCAGAATCCTGCTTCAAACGCTGGTCCGCTGCCCGCCGCCCCTGCGACGGACCGCCCCCCTGTGCCCGACAGCCCCATGACAAAGGTAGCCATCGTCGAGGACAACGCGACCGTGCGGCAGACGCTGGCCCGGTGGATCAATCAGGCGCCGGGTCTGAATTGCGTTTGCGAGTGCGCCACCGCCGAGGAAGCGCTCGAGAAACTTCCGCGCCTCGCGCCGGATGTGGTCCTGATGGACATTCAATTGCCGAACCGCTCGGGGATTGAATGCACCGCCCGCCTGCGCCAGCTCTGCCCCGCCGCCCAGGTCATCATGGTCACCGTTTACCGCGACTACGACCGCATATTCCAGGCGATGAAAGCCGGGGCGTGCGGCTACCTCCTCAAGCGTTCGTCCGGCGAAGAGATCATTCGCGCCATCGCCGAGGTCCGCTCCGGCGGCGCCCCCATGTCGGGCGAAATCGCCCGGCGCGTGGTGGAATCGTTCCGCCAGCCCGCCGCCGCGGGCAACGAGGACATAAACCTCAGCCGCCGCGAGCATGAAATTCTGGATTTGCTCTGCCTGGGCTACAGCAACAAGGAGATTGCCGACCGCTTGAGCGTGGGCGTCGAGACGATTCGCACCCACCTGAAACGCATTTACGAAAAACTGCACGTCCGGTCTCGCACCGAGGCCGCCTTGCGCTACCGCGATGTCCAACCTTGACCCCGGATGAAGAACGTTGTTTTGGCCCTGGCAAGCCTGCTTCGCCCCGCCCGGCGGCCCCGTCGGCGGGCGCAGCGCCCGGCGACTCTCGTCCTGGCGTGCATCGCCGTTGTGGGGCTGCTGGTTCCGCCGGCCAGGGCGCAGCGCCAGATGGAAAACCTGGGGCGCGGCCTGGTGGCCCTCAAGAAAGACAGCCGCACGGTCTATCTCAGTTGGCGCGTGTTGGGCCTGGACCCGCCTGACATCGGGTTCAATGTGTATCGTTCCACGGACGGCGGAACGCCCGTCAAACTGAACAGTTCCCCCCTCGTCACCACGTCGTGTTACACGGACAGCGGAGCGGACACAACGCGGTCGAACAGCTATTTTGTCAAACCCGTGATCGGGGGGCAGGAACAGGAAGCCAGCCGTCCCTTTGGGCTGCCGGCCAATGCCCCTTCCACGTTCTGGCTTACGGTTCCCCTCCAGTTGCCGGCCGGCGGAACCACGCCTGACGGCACCAATTACACGTACAGCGCCAATGATTGCAGTGTCGGCGACCTGGACGGCGATGGGGAATATGAGATTATTGTCAAGTGGGACCCGTCGAATTCCAAGGACAATGCCCAGAGCGGCTACACGGGCAAGGTGTTGCTGGACGCCTACCGGCTGGATGGCACCCGCCTGTGGCGTATTGACCTGGGCATCAACATCCGCGCCGGCGCCCACTACACCCAGTTCATGGTTTACGACCTGGACGGGGACGGCAAAGCCGAGGTGGCGTGCAAAACCGCGCCGGGAACGAAGGATGGCCTGGGCGCGGATGTGATTCTGGGCAATGACGATCCCAACGCCGATTACCGCAACAGCTCGGGCTACATCCTGGCCGGACCGGAATACCTGACGGTCTTTGAAGGGCTCACCGGGCGGAATCTCTGGACCACCAACTATGTTCCCCCACGCGGCACGGTGGCCGACTGGGGGGACACCAAAGGCAACCGCGTGGACCGGTTCCTGGCCTGTGTCGCCTACCTGGACGGGGTGCGGCCGAGCCTGGTGATGTGCCGCGGCTACTACACCCGGACAGTGCTGGCGGCCTGGGATTGGCGCAATGGCCGGCTCACGCCGCGTTGGGTTTTCGACAGCGATCAGCCTGGCAACGCGGCCTATGCCGGCCAGGGGAATCACAACCTGAGTGTTGGCGACGTGGACGGCGACGGCTGCGACGAAATTGTTTACGGCGCCTGCTGCATTGATCATGACGGCACGGGCCTCTACTCGACCGGTTGGGGCCACGGGGATGCGCTGCATCTCTCGGACATGGACCCGGACCGGCCCGGGCTCGAGGTCTGGGCGGTGCATGAAACCGCCAGCAGCGCGGGGGCGGGCGAATTTCGCGATGCCCGCACAGGTCAATTGATCTGGGGCCTGCCTTCGACGGGTGACACCGGCCGGGGTTGCGCGGCGCATATTGACCCGGCGCATCGAGGTTACCAGATGTGGTCCTCGGCCAGCGGCGGGACTTACAACACCGCCGGAGAGCTCCTCTCGAGCGCGGTGCCCAAATACAACTTCCTGGCCTGGTGGGACCCGGATGTGCAGCGGGAAACGGTGGATGTTGCGGACGGCAACGGCGTAAACCCCATCATCAACAAGTGGAACGGCAACGGTGAAAGCCGTCTGCTGAGCCTGTATAACTACCCCAGCCCCTATGTGATCAGCGCCAATAACAGCACCAAGGGCAATCCCTGCCTGAGCGGCGACCTCCTGGGAGACTGGCGCGAGGAGTTGATCTACCGCCTGAAGGATGGCTCGGCGCTCCTGATTTTTTTCTCCACTTCCCCCTCGACCAACCGGTTCTACACCTTCCTGCATGATCCCCAGTACCGGCTTGCCATCGCCTGGCAGAATGTCGCTTACAACCAGCCGCCGCACCCCGGGTTCTATGTTGGGGCCGGCATGGCGTCCCAACCGCCCGCCTCGATCTATTATGCCGCCAACAGTGTCACGCCCCTGCCGCCGCAAATTGCCAGTCTCAGCCGGCTTGGCAATCTCGTGGTGCTAACGACCACCAACGCCACGCCGGGCGCCACCTGCGTGGTCCTGGCTTCGACCAACCTGGCGCTTCCGCCCGGCAGTTGGACTCCGTTGGCCACAAACCTGATTCCCTCCACCGGCCGATTCGCGTTCACGAATGTGGTGAACCCGGGGGACCGGCAGCAGTTTTTCATGCTTCAGTTGCGCTGACAGCCTCGGGTAAACCGGGGGCCTGCTGCGGCATATTGCCGTGTCGTCCAAGTCCTTACGACTCTTCCCTGAGGCAAAAACAAGGGCCCCTTGAGGAAACCCGCACGCCGAAAATTCACCCTTTCGGGGGAATGATTCCACGGGTGGCGCGGGCGAGAATGCGTAAAAGACCACAGAATGTTTAGCGACAACCTAAACGCAACGAATGGCACTCGAAAACCGATAACCATGAAAGAAATCCCTATGTCCCCCACCCCGAAACCTGCCTTGGGTTTGCTGTCTAGAATCGTCCTCACGCTCGGCTTGGTGCTGCTGGCCGGGCTGGCTCAAACGGCACTTTATGCCGCCAGCCAAACCTGGTCCAACGCGCCGGTGGACTCCGCCTGGAACAATACCAACAATTGGGTTGGCCGGGCGGTGCCTGGCGGTTTGAACCTGACCGGCAACACGGTTAACAATGATGTGGCGACATTCAATTCGCCTTTGGCGGGCGGCATTGGCGGCGCCGCCAACCCGATCCTGACCGACGACGCAACCACGGTCGGCGCCCGCAGCCGTCAGATTGGCGGAATCACCTTCGATGGTACCGCTTGCGGCGCCTATGTGATTTCCTCCCTCAGCCCGCCCGCGCTGCCCACCGCCGGGACGCCGGAAACCGGGATTTTGAATGTCAGCCACAACGGCTCGATTCAAATGACGGCGTCGGTGACCAACAGCCAGCGCATTCTGGTGCCCGTTTTCACCCGGCTGCCGTCCAGCACCGCCGGCATTTACAATTTCGTGAACAACTCCACCAACGCTGCCACGCTGTACATCGCGTCCGTTACGAACGACAGCGCCAACACGCGCGGGACGGACTTCCGGCTGGGCGGCTCGAACACGGGCACCAACACGATCGGCTCCATTTCCGCCGGAACCACCACCAGTGGGGCCAACGGGCTGACCAAGCTCGGGTCGGGCACATGGATACTCGCCGGGCCCGGTGATTTCCGCTCGCAGACGGTCATCCGCATCCAGGAGGGAACCCTGATCGTCAAGGACCCGGCTGCCTTCAGCGGCGCCACGACTGCCACCGTGACCAACACCGGCGTGCTGCAGATGGACGGCATCACCCTGAACCAGACCGCTTTGAACCTGCACAAGGGCGGAACCTTGCGCATGACTGGCTCCAATGCCGTCAACGGCGTCGCGGTGGGCACCCACACGGGCACCAGTGCCACCCTGGCCACCGTGAATCCTTCGGACGTCTTTGTGGTTGGCACGGCCCTGACCGCCAACTCGGTTGTCTCCGGCGGTGCCAGCGATACCGTTTTGCGCACGGCTGGGCCCGGCACTCTCGTTTTCGGCACGGACAACACCTACGCGGGGCGCTGGTCTTTTGGCGCGGCCACGAATCAAATCGCCTACTACAACGCGTTGGGCACGGGCGTGGTTGCCAACGTCGAGGCGGGTGCAATTCTTGATCTCCGCCCCCTGGGTGCCACCTGGTTCACCCCGACCACGGCCGGGTTCGGTGGCAGCGGCGCGGGCACGGCCGTGGGTTCGACGGCGGCAGCCATTCTGGCCGAATCAGGCGCCACACTGGACCTGCTGGGCAAAACCGTCCATCTGACCTTCGCGCCCGCCAGCAGCAGCGGCGACCTGACGCGGCCGGCTCTTTACATCGCGCAGGGTACGTTGTGGTTGAACGGCAACACGTTTGTCGTGAATAACGCTTCGGGCACGCCGCTGGGCGCAGGGACTTACCGCCTCATCCAGCAGGCTGCCGGCAACATTTCCTCCGCGGGCGGTTATGCCGTCATCGTCAATGGCGCCGGCCTGGCCGCCGGCACCGCGGGCGAAATCCAGGTTTCGGGTGGAAACGTGAACCTCGTCGTCAGCATCTACACGCCGAAGAACCTGGTCTGGAAGGGCGGCAATCCCGACTCGATCTGGGATGTGGCCAACACCGCAAATTTCCTCGACGGCGCGACCTTCTCGGTATTCCGGAACCTGGACAACGTTTTGTTTAATGCCACGGGCTCGGCCAATCCGCAGGTCATGCTGGCCGGCACCCTGGCGCCGGGCAGCGTGACGGTGGACACCAGCGCGAATGATTACACCTTCATGGGCACCGGCCAGATCGGCGGGGCGGCCAAACTCACCAAGATTGGCACCGGCACCCTCCAGCTTCAAACCGTCAACACTTACGCGGGCGGCACGGTCGTGAGCAACGGCGTGGTTCAATACGGCGTGGCCAATGCCCTGCCCAGCATTGGGAATGGGGACGTTGCCCTTTACGACGGCGGGAAGCTGGACCTGAACAACTTCGACGGTTTGATCAACGGCTTGAACGGGGACGGCACGGTGGACAACACGGGCGGCTTTGCGTCGGTGTTAACGGTGGGCAACAATGACCGGCCGGGGAGTTTTTCGGGTGTCTTGAAGAACACCTCCGGCACGCTCGCCCTGGCCAAGGTGGGAACCAACGTGTTGACCCTCTCGGCATCCAACTCGTATGCGGGCCCGACGACGGTCAACGCGGGCATCCTGGCCGTTGCGAATGAACATGCGCTGGGCGTCGGCGACCTGACGGTTGCGGGTGGCACCCTGGACGTGCAGAGCCCGCGGTTGTATGTGAACAGTCTGGCCGGCTCGGCCGGTGGGGTGATTGCCAACGATTCGACGGCCGCCACCAACCGGCTCGTGATCCAAGGCACCAACACCACCACCTTCGGCGGCGTCATGCAGAACGGCGCCGGCGGCGGGGGCATGGGCCTGACGTTGCTCGGCGGATCGCTCACCATGTCCGGCGCCAACACCTACACCGGCGGAACCATCGTCGGCAGCGGCGCCAGCTTCTATATCGCCAATGGCCCGGCCGCAGTGACTGGCGGCGTCATTGCCAGCAACGGCGCCACCCTCGGCCTGTCGGGTGGCAGCAGCACGCCCGGAACTCCCACCTCCATCACCACGGTGGATGGCGCGACGGTCTCCTTCACCGCCGGCGCCCTGGGCAAGATCTGGAACACGCAGTTCTATGGAGCCCCCAACACCACCAACCGCATCCTGACCACCATGTCCTTCGGTGGTAACAACAGCTTCAGCAACTTCCTTGGCGTCGTCCGGCTGGAAGCCAACGCCCAGGTCCGCTTCATCAACATCCCAACCGGCGGCACTGGCGGCGGCAACAACACCACCTTCGAGTTCGTGGGCAACACCGAGGTGATGACGCGGGATCCGGCGACCGTCAGTCTCGGTCACATTGTGGGTGGCAATCCTTCCGCCGGCATCAACGGCGCCAGCAGTGGCGCGGGGCCCAACACCTTCATCCTGGGCGCCAAGGGCGTGGATGCCTCGTTCCAAGGCTACATCCGTGGCTCGAACAACATTGTGAAGGCCGGTTCGGGCGTGCTGAGGTTCGACGGCGTTGGCGCCACCACCAACTCGGACTTCGCCACCTACACCAACTACCTTTACAACTCGCTGCTCGCTTACTACGGAAACACCACCATCAGCAACGGCGTACTGGCCCTGGTGGTGCCTAACGATCTGAGCAACGCCTTTTCCATCACGCTGGCCGCCCCCACCGCGGTGCTGGATGCATCGAAAATGGGTTACGTCAGCAATTTCACCGACGCTTACGGAGACAACTCGGCTCTCGTAACCAACGGCACGCTGCGCCTTTACGCCGGCCAGACGCTGGCCGGCCTGGGCACCATTCGGGGCGCGGTCATCGCCGAAGCCGGTTCCATCATCAACCCCGGACTACCGGTGGGCGTTCTGACCATCACCAACGGCGCGGTGTTCAACGGCACGCTGAACTTCGACCTGAACCGGACCAGCAGTCCGAAGGCCGACCAGATTGCCGCTCCGTCGGTCAATGTGAATGGCGCGACGATCAATGTGACCAACCTGGGACCCGACCTGGTCACCGGCGACACCTTCCAGTTGTTCAGCGGGCCGGTCGCCGGCACGCCGGCGGCGGTGAATCTGCCGGCGCAGAATCAGGCCGGCACCATTACTTATGTCTGGGACAACCGGCTGGCGGTGGACGGGAGCCTGAAAGTGCTCAGCGGCGCTGCGCCGGTGGATCCCACGCCGACGAATCTGGCAGCCTGGGTCAGCGGCAACCAACTAACCCTGAGCTGGCCGGCGGGCCACACGGGCTGGGAGCTCCAAACCAACGCGGTGGACGTGGCGAATCCGGCCTTCTGGTTCACTTACCCGGGGTCCACCGCAACCAACCAGGTGACGGTGACCCTTGATCCGTCCCAGACCAACGTCTTCTACCGCCTTCGTTTGACTCCGTAATGGCTGATAGTGGGAACGACCGGGCGCCAGCCCCCGGCTGGCGCCCGGCCTTGCTCGCCTGATAAATGAACGCAACCATGCCCAAGCGAAATCAACCGGCCGGTCCGCCCGGCTTTACCCTTATCGAGTTGCTGGTGGTCATCGCGATCATTGCGATCCTGGCCGCCATGCTCCTGCCCGCTTTGGCCCGGGCCAAGGAACGGGCGCAGCGAACGGAATGCGTCAACAACATGCGACAGTGGGGCATTGGCTGCATGATGTACGCCGAGGATTACGACAGCAAATTCCCCACCACCCAGGCCGGGGCCAACCCCGTCAATGTCATCCGCGGCGGCTATTACACCCGCTGGATGTGGTTCAACGGCGCCTACCAGGGCTACAAGGTTCCCCAGAGCTGGACCCAGATTCCCAACGATCCCAAAAACTATTATCAGGGGCTGGGGATGCTTTATCCGCAGAACCTTGCGGGCAACGGCCGCATTTTTTATTGTCCCGGCCTGAATGCGAAGAAATCACCAATCGGTTCGAGCATGTATGAGCCGCTGCTCACCTCGAGCACGGCCCAAAACGACAGCAACAACCCGGGCAGCGTTCGCTGCAGTTACATTTACAATCCGTGGGTGAGAAACCCCGCCGGCTCCGACAACGACGCCCTGACCCGGCTCTACCAGAAAACCAGCCAGATTTCCAAGCGCAAACTCTTTGGCATGGACTTCATTGACAGCGCGGCCTGGCTGCCGGGGGGCGAGGTGGACGTCAACGGAATCAACTTTTCCCACAGCCGCAGCCGGGGCTGGAACGTTCTGTTCACCGACGCGAGCGTTGAATTCCGCAAAGTCAATGCAAACACCAAGGCCGTCTATGCCATGGGCGGGTTCAACGGCCAATACGATATCAAGGGCATTTGTGACCTGGCCGAGCTCGTCTTTGAATAACCTCTGCCTTGCCGTTCTGTTCGCCGCCGGCGCCCTCTCCGCGGCCGAGCTGCGCGATGAATGGATTGACTCCGACACCGGCCACCGGGTGGTGCGTCTTTCGCGCGTGCCGGGCGAGAGCCAGAGCCTGTATTTTCATCAAAACGGCTTCACCGCCTCCGGCGACAAGCTGGTTTATGAAAACACCCGGCCGGAGGGGCCGCCGGGCGAGCGCGGCCTGCGGTCCAACCGCATCTACGTTTACGACTTCAACAGAAAGGAATCCGAGTTGCTGGTTGAGAACGGCGGCCGGGTGATCCTGGTGGCGGCCAGGGGCCGGCGGGTGTACCATCAGCGCTTCAACGAACTGTTCGCCACCCACCTTGACACGCGCCAGACCACCAATCTGGCCGAGCTGCCCGCCCGCTGGCGCGTCAGCGCAATCAACTGCGACGAGACGCTGGGCGCGGGCACCTTTGTCGAAGGCGGCCCTCCGATTGACACCGGCGGCCCGCGGTCGTCGTGGTTCGACCGGATTTTTGAGGCGGCGCGCCCGGGCGGCATTTTCCTGGCGGACCTGAAAACCGGTCAGACGCGGGTCATCCACCGGGGGACCAACTGGTTCAACCATTTGCAGTTTTCGCCGACCGACCCCGCGCTGCTCCAGTACTGCCATGAGGGGCCCTGGCACAAGCTGGATCGCATCTGGCATATCCGGACCGATGGCACCGGCGTGCGGCTGATCCATGCCCGGTCCATCCCCATGGAAATCGCCGGGCACGAGTTTTGGAGCCCGGACGGCAAGACCGTCTGGTTTGATCTCCAGGTGCCGCGGGGGGAAACCTTCTTCCTGGCGGGGGTTGAAATCGAAAGCGGGCGAAAAATTCGGTACCCCTTGGAGCGGGACCAGTGGTCGGTGCATTACAACATCTCCTGGGACGGCAAACTGTTTGCGGGCGACGGGGGAGCGCCGAACATGGTGGCGCGGGCCCGGGATGGCAAATGGATTTATCTTTTCCGGCCGCAGCCCGACGGCACGTTGAAAGCCGAGCGGCTCGTGAACATGGCCAGGCACAATTATGACCTCGAGCCCAATGTTCAGTTCACTCCCGATGGCAAATGGATTGTCTTCCGCGCCAATTTCGACGGTCCGGCCCAGGTTTACGCCGTCGAAGTCGCCAAGGCCGGCTCTTGAGCGTCGTATGGGCATCCGAGGCGCCGTCGTTTTTCTTGCGGCTGTGGCCGCGTGTTCACCCGTTTGGGCTGCCGCGGGGCCGCCCCCGGCCCCGGCCCGGTTCTCCGTCACCGAGTTCGGGGCGAAGGGGGATGGCCAGACCCTCAACACCGGCGCCATTCAATCCGCCATAGACCGTTGCGCCGAAGCCGGCGGCGGGGTGGTGGTGGTGCCCGAGGGGGTGTTCGTGAGCGGGGCCGTTTTCCTGAAACCGGGTGTGAACCTGACCGTCGAGAAAGGCGGGGTGCTCAAAGGGTCGCAAAACACCAATGATTATCCGTGGATCCCAACCCGCATCGCCGGTCTGGAAATGCGCTGGCCCGCGGCGCTGGTCAATGCCAGCAACCTCACCCGGGTCGAATTGAGCGGCGAGGGCACTCTGGACGGCTCCGGCGAACGCTGGTGGCGCGAGTACTGGACCGCCCGGGCGAACGAAAAGGACGGCATTGACCCGCACTTCAAAATCCCGCGCCCGCGTCTGGTGCACCTCTTCGAGTGTCGAAACGTGGTGGTGCGCGACCTGTGGCTGAAGGACTCGGCCTTTTGGAACTTGCAGCTTACCTATTGCGATGGCGTCGAGGTTCACAACCTCAAAATTCGGGCGCCGCATGAGCCGGTCAAGGCCGCCAGCTCCGACGGCATTGACATTGACTCGACGCGGAACGTCCTCATCACCGGCTGCGACATCGAATGCGACGATGACGCCATCTGCTTGAAGGCCGGTCGGGACGCGGACGGCCTGCGGGTGAACCGGCCGACTGAGAACGTGGTGATTCGCGACTGCCGGGTGGGCTACGGCGCCGGCCTGGTGGTGTTTGGCAGCGAGACGGCAGGCGGCATCCGCAATGTCCGAATCTCCGATTGCCGGGCGGAGGCGGGGTGTGGAGAAATCGTGCGGTTCAAGACTCGGATGGGACGGGGCGGGGTGGTCGAGGACATTGTTTATGAAAACATCACGGCGGACGGGACCGCCCGCGTGTTCAATTTCAACATGAATGCCTTCAGCACCACCTGGCTCCCGGAAGAGTTTCGCACGCCCGTGCCGCCGGAGCGGGGCACTCCCATCTTTCGCAACATCACCGTCCGCAATCTCACGGCGCGAAACTGCGGCTCGGCCGGCTCGCTGGTTGGCCTGCCCGCCAGCCCCCTGCGTGATCTGATCCTCGAAAACATTGAAATCGAGGCGCGAAACAGCTTCACCATTCGCCATGTGACCGGCTTGCGCTTCCACAACGTCAAGGTCAACGGTCAGCTCGTGGAGGCGCCGCCGGAGGGAGCCTTGCCGGCCAGTGCCGGACGCGCGCGCGCCGCCGCCGATTAGCGGGGGGATTATGCGAGGTTCGGTTGCGCGCTGGCCGGGACGGCCCGCTTCCCGGCGGGGGAAAACCCGCGGCCTGCTTCTGGTCCTGTTGGCCGCTCTGCTTGTGGCAGACGCGGTCCCCGCTCACGCCCAGCGACAGATGGAAAGACTCGGCCGCGGATTGGTCGTGCTGCGCACCGCCACCTCGCAGGCTTACCTCAGTTGGCGGTTGCTGGCCACGGACCCCGAGGAGATTGCCTTCAATGTTTACCGTTCCACGGGCGGGGCTGCTCCCATCAAGATCAATCAGGGTGCTCCGGTCAGTCAGACGACGGATTTTCTGGACACCACCGCCAACTTTGCCGTGTCCAATGCCTGGCTGGTGGCCCCCGTCATCGGGGGAATCGAACAGGCGCCCTGCCCTCCGGCCCGACTTCCCCCCAACCCTCCGGTGCGCCAGCACCTCAATCTGCCCCTGCAAACGCCGGTCAACGACGGCCTGAATTATGACGTGAAATTCTGCTGGGTGGGCGACTTTGACGGCGACGGCGAGTATGACTACCTGGTGGACCGGACCGCCACGACGGGCAGCTCGCGCCAATATTTGCAGGCTTACCTTCGCGACGGCACCCTGCTCTGGCAGGTGGACATGGGGCCGCTGAGCACCAACCGCTCGAATGCGTACGAGCCCGATGCCGCGGCCATCAGCGTCGGAGACAAGGACAACGTGACCGTTTATGATCTGGACGGAGACCACCGCGCCGAAGTGGTGGTTCGCGTCGCCAACGGCACGGTCCTGCCCGGCAACCTCACGGTCACCACCAACAATAACGTCGCTCAATTCCTCTCCATTCTCGACGGCCTGACCGGCGTCGAACGCGCCCGGGCGCTCCTCCCCAATCCCTATTTCGCCGACGGCCCGCTCAATTGCCACGCGGGCATCGCGTATTTCGACGGCATCCATCCCAGCATCGTTTTCAGCGGCGAAAACCGCGTCGGCACCGGCCCGTTTCAGCGGCTGTCGGTGGCGTGGGACTTCCGCGACGGGAAGCTGACCCGGCGCTGGCTCTATCAAACTCCGCCCGGGCAGAATGACGAGGAGGGCCACCAGCTTCGAATCGCGGACGCCAACCATGACGGGCGGGACGACCTCATTCGCATCGGCAGCGTGGTGACCGACAGCAACGGCGTGCCGGTCACGCTCTACTCGACCGAGCTGGGCCACGGCGACCGCTACCACGTCTCCGACCTGGACCCGGACCGGCCCGGTCTCGAGATGTTTGCCATTCAGCAAAGCAACCCGACTCTGCTGGCCACCGCCTTGCAGGACCTGGGCAGCGGCATCCTGTACAAGAAGTGGTATGCCGGCGCGGTGACCGACGTGGGCCGCGGCCTCACGGTGGATTTGCATCCCGGCCATCGCGGCTCGGAGGTGTTCTCCACCCAGCCCGGCATGTTTGATGCCCGCGGCCTGAAGATTGGCAACGCCAAGCCGTGGCCCTGGGAGGGCCTCTGGTGGAATGCGGATCTGTGCCGCGAGTTTTTCGCCGCCCGGGACGGGAGCGGTCTCCGGCCCTGCGTGAACCGCTGGGATTACACCAGCGAGACCGAAACATTGATTTATAATGTTCACACCGAGGGTGTTCACTCCGCCTACGGCGCGCGGCCGGCGTTTTTCGGGGACATTCTTGGCGATTGGCGCGAGGAATTCGTGGTCGTGGCGGACGACTACTCCGCGCTGCGCATCTACTCGACCTCCACGCCCGCGACCAACCGCATTTATTGCCTGATGCAGAACCCGCAATACCGCGTCCAATGCACGTTCAAAGGCTATTACCAGGCCAGCTACCCCGATTACTACCTGGGCAACGACATGCCCCCCATCCCCATTCCCCCGGTTTCGGACGCCCAACTGGTCTGGCGCGGCGGCGGCGCCAACGTGTGGGACGAAGCCTCGACGGCCAACTGGCTGACCAACAATCTGTGGATCAGCAACACCGTCAAAGTCCCATTTGTCTCGGGCGCCTCGGTCTTGTTCGACGTCACGGGCTCGAACCACGCCGCCGTGACGCTCGCCGGGTCCCTCCAGCCCGCCAGCGTGCGCGTCTGGTCGCCCGCGGACTACACCTTCGCGGGCCCGGGCGAGCTGTCCGGCGCCATGGCCCTGACCAAGGCGGGGGCGGGCCGGTTGATCTTCAATGGAACCAATCGCTACACGGGCCGGACTCTGATCGGCGAGGGGTCCTTGATGGTGAACGGCTGGCTGCCGTTCAGCCCCGTCACCGTCCGTGGAGGTGTCTGGCGGGATGGGCGTCTTTGTGGAACCGGCGTCATTGGCTCGGCGGTCCGCATCGAGGAAGGCGGCGGGCTTTCACCCGGACAGGGCACGAATTCACCCGGCACCCTGACCCTCAGCAATCATCTCACGCTGGCGGGCCGCACCTTGAGCCATTTCGATTTGTCCGACGACCCGGCGGGCATGGTCAAAACCAACGACCTGGTGGTGGTTGCCGGCAACCTCGTTCTGGCGGGCACCAACGCCCTGGTGATTCACAGACTGGACGGCGCCTTGCCGCAGGGAAACGTCTATCCCTTGATTGCCTATTCCGGCGCGTTAGTGGGCAACCTGACGAATCTGACCGTCGTTGGCCTGACCGGTATCCCCTGTGCGCTGACCAATCCCCCCGGCCAGATCGCCCTCCTCGTCAAGAACCATCGCCCTCCCGCCACCGTCACTTGGACGGGTGGCAGCGGGGGGAACGCTTGGGACCTCCTCACCACCAGCAATTGGCTCAACGGCGCGGCCAAAGACCGGTTTGCCCCCAACGACCACGTGCGCTTCGACAACCTTGGCACGTCGAACCTGACGGTGACTTTGTCCGGCGACCTCAACCCGGCCACGGTCGTGGTGGACAGCACGGCCAACTACACGTTTGCCGGCGATGGGGCCATCGTCGGTCCGGCCTCGCTGACCAAATCCAACACCGGCACGCTCACCATCAACACTCTCAACAACGCCTATACCGGAAAAACGACCCTCGCCGGGGGGACGGTTGTGGTGTCGGAACTGGATGCCGCCGGCTACCCGAGTCCGCTGGGCGCGGCCGGTCCAAGCCCCACCAACCTGGTGCTGGCCGGCAGCCCCACCTTGCGCGTCCTGGGCCAGTCCTATACTGACCGCGGCCTGACCTTGGGTGCCGGCACCAACACCCTGGACGTTTACAACGCCGGCGAGCAGGTGACCTTGGCCGGTTTGCTCACCGGTCCCGGCGCGCTCCAGAAAACCGGGCCAGGCACGCTCGCGCTCACCCGCAGCAACAATTTCTCCGGCGTCACCATCCTGCAGGCGGGCACGCTCTCGCTCGGCGGCGACGACGCCAACCAATACGGCTTCGGCGCGGGGGGAACCGGCACGGTGATTCTCCAGGGCGGCACGCTGACGATGTTCGACAATTCGAGCTCTTACAACAGCATTTACTGGACGGTCCACGTGCCGGCCGGCTCGACGGCCACGCTTAACGCCGACAGCCGCGTGGATTACCGCGGCGCCCTCACGGGCGGCGGCACCTTGACCTTCCGCGTGCCCTACGTCCGCACCACCCTTTACGGCAACTGGTCCGGCTTCACCGGTCAGCTCAACGTCACCACCGACAGCGACGGGGGGGACTTCCGGGTCAGCAACAGCTACGGCTATGCGGGCGCGTCCGTGCATCTCGCCAGCCTGGTGAGCGCTTACCACACCACGGCGGGCGCCAGTGTGGCATTCGGCGCGCTGTCCGGCGTCGCGGGCTCGAAGCTGTCCAATGCCGCCTGGACGGTCGGAGCGAGAAACACTAACAGCACCTTTGCAGGCACCATCGCCGGCAATTCGATCACCAAGGTCGGCACGGGCACCTGGACCCTGACCGGCTCGAATTACTACGCCGGTCCAACGCTCGTCAGCGGCGGCACGCTCATGGTCAACGGAGACCACCGCGCGGCCACTGGGGCAGTGACGGTTGCCTGGGGCGCGACGCTGGCCGGCACGGGCCTCATTGGCGGTCCGGCCACCATTCAGAACGGTGGCACCCTCTCACCCGGCAGCAATTCAATCGGCACCCTGACGTTCGCCGGCAGCCTGAACCTGCAGGCCGGCTGCACGAACCTGGTTGAAATCAACAAAACGACCGGAACGGCGGACCGCGTGGCCGTGGCCGGCGCGCTGCAGCTCGGCGGCGTGTTGATCGTCACCAATCGTTCCGGCACCCTGGCGGCGGGCGACTCTTTTCAGTTGTTCGACGCTGGCTCGTTCGCCGGGTCTTTTCAAATGCTGCTCCTCCCCCCGCTGCCATCTCCGCTGGCGTGGAACACGAACTCGCTCGCCACCAGCGGCCTGATTTCCGTCGTCACCCGCCCGGTTCCAGCTCCGCCTCGAGTGGCTGTGGTAATCCTGACCAACGGCGCGCTGGTTTTCACGGGCACCGGGGGTGTCGCTCAGGCCACCTTCCACCTGCTGGGCTCGTCGAATGTGGCGGCGCCCTTGAGCTCGTGGGAACGTCTCTTGACCAACCAATTCGATGAACAGGGCAACTTCATTTTCACGCATCTGCCGAATCCGGCCTGGCGCCAGGGCTTTTACCGGCTCCAAGTGCCTTAACGCCTCTTCCAGAAACGCCAGGAGGGCTCGACAGGCCGCTTGGGCGGCCGGAAACTTTCCCTCTCCATGCCGGGCGACAACTCATAAAGTGACCCGTATGAAAACGCTGCTGCCATTGCTCTTGCTCTCCGTGGCCACGGGTTTGGCAGTGGGCGCCCCTCCGCTGCACACAGCACCCGCCGCTCTGGACCTGAGTGGCGCGTGGCGGTTTGCCTTGGACCGGGCCGATGCGGGCATCCGCGAGGGCTGGTTCGAGCGCAGCCTGCCTGATGCGATCCAACTGCCCGGCGTGCTCCAGGCCCAGGGTTACGGCGATGAAATCAGCACCAACACCCCGTGGGTCCTCTCGCTCTACGACAAAAACTGGTTCCTCCGTGAGGACTACAAGCCCTACGCCGGGCCGGCATCGGTCAAGGTCCCTTTTCTATCCCAACCCCCGCGTCACTATCTGGGCGTGGCCTGGTATCAGCGCGACATCGAGATTCCCCGCCACTGGATGGGACGACGGATCGAGCTGTTTTTGGAACGCGCGCGGTGGGAGACGCGGGCCTGGCTGGATCAGCGGTTGCTGGGGACCAACAACTCGCTCTGTGTCCCCCATGTCTTCGAAGCAGGGATCATTGGCGACGGCCCCGGCCAGATTCGACCCGGCACCCATCAACTGACCGTGCGGGTGGACAACCGCATGCTCATGAATTATCGCCCCGACGCCCATGCCGTGAGCGACTCGCTGGGCAGCACGTGGAATGGCATCGTGGGACGAATCGAGTTGCGCAGCACGCCCCCGGTCTGGCTCGACGAGGTCCGCGTCCGGCCGAATGCCGCCGCCAAAAGCATCGCGCTGACCGCCCGGCTCAAGAACATTTCGGGCCTGCCGGTTTCGGGAAAAATCTCTTATGAGATCGAAGCCGGAGCCGGAGCCGCGAAACTCAACTTACCGGCGCGCAGCCGGAACTTCCATGCCGCTGCGCCCAGCCTGGACCTTGTCCTCGAAGAGGACTGGCCCCTCGGAGCGGACGCAAAATGCTGGGATGAATTCTCCACCCCGCTCTATCGGCTGCGGCTCACGCTGCGGGGTGAGATGGGCGATTCCGCGTCCCGGGTGGAACACGAACTCGGCATCTCCTTTGGTCTTCGCGATATCCAAGCCGCCGGCCAGGAGCTCCTCGTCAACGGGCGCCCCACCCACCTGCGCGGAACGCATCACGGCGGCGATTTCCCTCTCACCGGCCACCCGCCGTGCGACCTCGAGTATTGGGAGGGATTGTGGCGAACGTGCAAGGAGTGGGGATTGAATCACGTCCGGTTCCACTCCTTTTGCCCACCGGAGGCGGCGTTTGAGGCCGCCGACCGCGCCGGCCTCTATCTCCAAATCGAGCCGGGCATGTGGAATGAGATCAGCCCGGGCACAGCCATGGAGAGGATGCTGTATGCGGAAACCGAACGCATCCTCGCCGCCTATGGCAACCACCCCTCGTTCGTGCTGATGTCCGCCAGCAACGAAGCCAAGGGCCGGTGGAAGGACGCGTTGCCCCGTTGGGTCAATCATTTTCGAAATCAAGACTCCCGCCGCCTTTACACCCCGGACACCGGCTGGTCGCTCATTGACGAACCCGGCCTGGTCGAGGGCGCCGATTTTCTCGCCGTCCACCGCATCGGCCCGAACATGCTGCGCGGGCCCTCGGCCTGGTTCGGCCGGGACTACGCCCGCTCCCTGCGCGGCGTCAATGTGCCGGTTGTCGCCCATGAGTTGGGGCAGTGGTGCGCTTATCCGGACTTCGAGGTCATCCGGAAATTCACCGGCTATCTTCGGCCGGGCAACTTCGAGATATTCCGCGACTCGCTCGCGGGCCGGGGTTTGCTGGAGCAGAACCGGGAGCTGGCCCGGGCCTCGGGCCGGTTTCAGTTCCTTTGCTACAAGGAGGAGATTGAAGCCAACCTGCGCACGCCGGGGCTGGCCGGCTTTCAATTGCTGGATTTGCACGATTACCTCGGCCAGGGAACCGCCCTGGTTGGATTACTTGACGCGTTCTGGGAACCCAAGTCCTGCGCCACGGCCGCCGAGTTCCGGCGTTTCTGCGGCCCCACTGTTCCTCTAACCCGTTTGACGCGCCGCGTGTTCACCCCGGCGGACCCGTTCGAGGCGCCGGTCGAGATCGCCCATTACGGCCCCGCCCCGCTGACGAATGCCAGCGTCAGTTGGCGGATTCTCAACGCCGGCGGCGCCGTCGTTCGCAGCGGGCAGTGGCCGGCCCGGACACTTCCCCACGGCAGGACGGCTTTGCCCGGCGCGATCACCGCCGGGCTCGACGGGCTGCCGGCTCCCCAGGCCTATCGGCTGGTCGTCAGGATCGAGCCCGCGTTGTCCGCTGTCACCGGTTCGGCTCAGCCCATCGTCGCGCCGGCTGCCGTGTCCGTCTTCGAGAACGACTGGAAGTTCTTTCTCTATCCGCCGCCGGATGCAGCCTTGACGCCGTCGGACATTCTCGTGACCACCTCGTGGAACGCGGCCGAAGCCCGCCTGGCCGCCGGGGGCAAGGTGCTGTTCCTCCCCCAAGCCGCCAGCCTCGACTGGAGCTGCCCGCCGCTCGATAATGTGCCCATTTTTTGGAACCGGCTCATGAACCCCGGCTGGAGCCGCATGCTGGGGCTTTGGTGCCAGGCCGGTCATCCCGCCCTGGCCCAATTCCCCACCGACTTCCACTGCGACTGGCAATGGACCGAGCTGCTGCGCCGGGCGCGGGCGATCAACCTCGACCGGTTGCCCCGCCGGCTGCAGCCCATCGTGCAGGCCGTGGATGACTGGAACCGGAACTACAAGCTTGGCGTGCTTTTTGAATGCAAAGTCGGCCCCGGCCGTTTGCTGGTGTGTTCGCTGGACCTCCAGAACGACGTGGCCTCCAGGCCTGTGGCCGCCCAGTTGCGCCGCTCGCTCCTGGCGTACATGGCCGGCACGCGGTTTGATCCCGAGGTGTCCGTTTCCCCCGCCGATCTCCGGGAGTTTCTGTTTGACACGCAGATCATGCGGAAGCTCGGCGCCCAGGCGCGGGCCGGGGGGGCGGATGCGGCCGCGTTGCTCGACGGCGACCCCAACACCTTCTGGATCGCCGGCGGCGGCCGGCGCGGCGCCCCGGAACGCGGGCATCCCCACGAGATTATCATCCAGTTCCCCCGCCCCCTCCCCGTCCAAGGCGTCGTGCTGTTGAACCGTCAAAACGACCGCGATCATTTGGGCGACATTCGCGGCTACCGGCTCGACGCCGGCGAGGATGGCTCAACCTGGCGGGAAATTGCCCGCGGCGAGCTGGCTTCGACCTGGAACCCCCAGAGAGTGGCATTCAGCGCGCCCATCACCGCGCGCTTTCTGAAGCTGACCGCCCTTTCCGGCTTCGGCGCCGATGCCACGGCCGCCCTCGCCGAGTTTGCCGTCCTTTACGCCGGCCCGGCCCTGCCGGAGACTCCTCCCGGCAGGCCGGCCGAATTCCAACGTTCCCGCAGCACCTCGACCGATGTGGACGAGGGCACTTCTCCGTGACCATGCGCAACGACAGATTCCAGCACCTCATCCGGTTGACAATCCTGGCCGCCAGCCTGGTCCATCCTGCCGCGCGTTCGGCGGACCTGGACACTGCCGCGCCCAAACGCCAACCCTCGCTGCCCACGGTCTTCCTGGCCGGCGACTCGACCGTCCGGAACGGCAGCGGGCGGGGCGCGGACGGGCTTTGGGGTTGGGGCAGTTATCTCGACCGGCACTTTGACACCGCAAAAATACGCATCGAGAACCGGGCCTTGGGCGGGCGCAGCAGCCGCACCTTCATAACCGAAGGGCTGTGGGACAAGGTGGTCGCGGAATTGAGGCCGGGGGATTTTGTCATCATTCAGTTCGGCCACAATGACGGGGGCGAACTGGCCAAAGGCGACCGGCCGCGCGCGTCGCTCAAAGGCGCTGGGGATGAGTCCCGGGACGTCATCATCGAAAAGACCGGCAAGCCGGAAACCGTCCACACCTACGGCTGGTATTTGCGAAAATATATTGCGGACGCCAAGGCCCGGGGCGCCACGCCCATCGTCTGCTCGCCGGTTCCGCGGAACATCTGGCGGGAAGGCCGGGTGGCTCGCGCGGCCGATGACTACGCCAAATGGGCGGCGGAGGCCGCGACGGCCGGCGGCGCGTTCTTCATTGATCTAAACGAAATGATCGCCCGCCGCTACGAGGAGATCGGGCCGGAGCGGGTCGCGGCGGAGTTCTTTACTGCAGCCGATCACACCCACACCACCCGCGCCGGGGCGGAGGAAAACGCCGCGGCGGTGGCCGAGGGCATCCGCCGTCTGGAAGACTGTCCGCTGCGCGACTTTCTGTTGCCGGTGTGGCGGTTCAGCTTTGGCGGTGAAGCGCCCTCGGGCTTCGTCCGCGTCACCCCGCAAACCGCCTATGACCCCGGCCGCGGCTTTGGCTTCCTGGAGAGCAATCCCGCCAGGCCGGACCAGCCCTCCGTGTTCGCAGTGGACCTCGAGGAAGGCAACTACCATGTGAGGCTCCGGCTGGGCGACCCGGTGCGCCCCACCTCCACCACCATCAAAGCCGAATCCCGCCGGTTGATGATTGAAAAAGTCGAAACCGCGCCAGGCCGGTTCGAAACCCGCGCGTTCACCGTGAACGTGCGCAAGCCCGCCATCCGCACCGGCGGCACCACGCTGCTCAATCCCCGGGAAAAAGGCCCGCCTCTGGCGCCCGACTGGGACGACCACCTCACCTTCGAGTTCAACGGCGCGGCTCCCGGAGTGGCCACCATGGAAATCAAGCCGGCCCGCGAGGCCATCACCGTCTTCCTGGCCGGGGATTCGACCGTCACCGACCAGCCCAAAGAACCCTACGCCGCCTGGGGCCAGATGCTCCCGCGCTTCTTCCAGCCCGGCGTGGCGGTTGCCAACCATGCCGAGTCCGGCCTGGCCCTCTTTTCCTTCGAACGCCAGCGGCGCCTCGAGAAAATCCTTAGCACGATGAAGCCGGGCGACTACCTCTTCATTCAATTCGGTCACAACGACCAAAAGGACAAGCGGCCGGAAGCGGGCCCCTTCACCACCTACAAAGCCAATCTCCAACGGTTCATCCAGGCGGCACGGGACCGGGGAGGCATCCCGGTGCTGGTGACTCCCATGGAGCGGCGCCGCTGGCAGGACACTGGGCCGCAAACCACGCTCGCCGACTACGCCGAAGCCGTCCGCCAGACCGCCGCGGAGGAGAGAGTTCCGCTCATTGATCTCCATGCCATGAGCTTGAAACTCTACGCCGCCCTTGGCCCCGAGGCATCCGCCAAGGCCTTCGTCCATTACCCGGCCAACAGCTTCCCGGGGCAAACCCAGCCGCTGGCGGACAACACTCATCACAGCGCTTACGGCGCTTACGAGCTGGCCCGCTGTGTGGTCGAAGGCATCAAAGCCCACCTCCCCGAACTGGCGGCTCACCTGGTCCAGGATGCCGGCTCCTTCGACCCGGCCAAACCCGATCCCCCCGCGACCGTGGTCATCCCCCGCAGCCCCCTGAGAGACAGGGCGGAAAAGCCGGCCGGAGATTGACCGTTATTCCCGCACCCAAGGCCGCCTCGCGCGCGCCGGTCGGCGCAGCCTGGCCCGTCCTTCGGGCGGCCGGAGCCCGCGCAGCGGGTCACGGCCCGGCCAGTCTGGCCTGCACGCTCCGCGTCTTGTCTTCCATGGTCTGCGGCCGATCCGTTCGCGTGCCCATTTTGATCGTGGTGAAAATTCGTGGGGCGCCCATCTCGTGCACCACCTCGTGGCACCGCCGAATGGCGGCGAAAACCTGGTCCCATTCGCCTTCAATGTTCGTGCCATTGGCATGCAAGGCGGTTTTCAATCCCGCCGCCGTCAGCACCTTTTCGCACGCCGCCACGTACGACGACAGGGACACCCCCGCACCGATCGGCACCACACACAAATCAAGAATGACCTTCATATTGCCTATTCCTCCGACAGCCCCAGCCGCCTGTCCAGTCCCGATTTGAGTCTGGCCCGGGCAGGCACCAGGTCCGGGCATGGCGCCGGGCCATCGCTTGCGAACGCAAGCGTTGCAGCCGCAGCGAGAACGACCGAACCGCCGGAGTCCTTGATTGATTCTCTGCGGTCTCCTGTTGCACCATGGCCGGGCATGAAGTTGTGGAAACATGTTTGGTTGACTCTGCTCTGCCTGGCCGCCGCCCCCCTGGCCCGCGCCCAGATGCCCGATCCGCCGGGACAGGTGGCCCCGGGTGAAAAGCCCAGGCACGAAGCCTATCTCTTCGCGCACATGCTGCACGGCGATTACTGGCGGCTGTATTACAGCGTCAGCCTGGACGGTTTGCATTGGGAGCTGCTCAACGGAGGCAAACGTGTGTTCGAGGAATACCGCGGCCACGCCGATATTTGCAGGGGCCACGACGGCCGCTATTACCTGATCGGCAACCGCGGCGACCACCGGCCGGACATCAACTTCTGGGTTTCCGAGGACCTCATCGCCTGGGAAAAGCACAGCGACTTCGTCCCGGACCTCAAGCACGTTCCCGACTACCCGAAGGCCCTGCCCCGCATCGGCGCGCCGAAGCTGTTTTTCGACGAGGCCAGTTCCCAATACCTCATTACCTGGCACACCACGCATGACCTGGGCCAGACGGACCTGCCCGAACCCTATTGGGCCGGCCAGCGCACGCTCTACTCGACCTCGAAAGACCTCCTCACCTTTTCCCAACCGCCGCGCAAGCTTTTCGCGTGGGACATGGCCACCATTGACACCATCATCCGCAAAGCCGGCGATTTCTACTATGCGATCATCAAAGACGAGCGCTATCCCACCCTTGAGTGGACCACCGGCAAAACCATCCGCATCTGCCGCTCGCCCAGCCTCCTGGGCCCCTACTCCGAGCCCGGTCCCCCCATCAGCCCGAACTTTCGCGAAGCCCCGACCCTGATCCCCTCGCCCAACGGCAAGGCGTGGTATCTCTATTACGAGCAGTATCCGGGTGTTTCCTACGGCCTGTCCGTGGCCGCCACGCTGGAAGGCCCGTGGTTCCAAGTGGCGGGATACCAGCAACCCAGTTGGGACAAATACTCCCTCCCGCCCAAAGTGCGTCACGGCGCGATGCTGCCCATCAGCCGCAAGCAATATGACGCCCTGGTCGCCCGGTTTGGCAAACAGCCGGCAAAGTAAGGAACCGGCCGGTGTTCGTTTCAGGCTGCGTTTTCACTCAAAACAGGACTCCAAAACCGACCATGTGCAGGTTCAGGCCCGGATTGGGCCGGGCGAGGCTGCCATTGGACATGTGCTGGAATCGGTAACTGAGCCGCAACCTGGCCGCCAGGTCGAAGTTCAATGCGACGTGGCTGGTGAACTGCAGCTTGGTCCCAAAATCCTTGGTGCCATAAACCTCCTCGGTGAGGCAGGTGGGAGAAAATCCCACTTCGACGCTCAACGGAAACCGCTGGCTTCCAAAGAGAATGCCGAAGCCTGCTTTGAGCACCGCCCCGTCGGCGTAATCATCGCCCAGCCAGCCGGCTGAAGCCGTCAGCGTGGGGCGCAGGTACACGGACAACGCGCCGTTGGATTCCCAGCGCCAGGGCAGTCCGACATCGGCGTAGAATTCGCCCTGGGTGAACTGCTTGCTTTCGGTGGGAAAGGAGACGCCAAAACGCGCGCCGGCGGCGAGGATGGCCACCTGGTTGGTCGTTGAAGCAAAAGCCGCTGACAGGGTCATGACCAGGAAGGCCAACAACAGGAGAACCGCCCCGGGGCGGTTCGGTGGGATGAGGCGGGAGTCGTTTGTTTCTCGCGTGCGTTGCGGGGCCGGACCCATGACGGACCCTCCCCGTGAACGCTTCCAGGGAATCGGGGGCTTCATCCGATCAGCGCTTCAGGAATTTGGCCACCGCCTCCGTCCGGGTGCGCACCTGGAGTTTTTCATAGATGCGGCGGATGTAAGTGTGGACGGTTTCGTAGCTGATGCCGAGTTTGTCGGCGATTTCCTTGTAAAGGAAGCCCTGGCTGAGGCAGTCGAGCACCTCCTGCTCGCGCTGAGACAGGTTTTCCGTTGGCTGCGGCGAAGGACCGGATTTCTGGAAGGACTGGACCACCTTGCGGGCGATGTGGGTGGTCATCGGAGACCCGCCACGGTGAACCTCACGGAGCGACTGGAGCAGCTCCGCGCTGCGAGTGCGCTTGAGCAGATAGCCCGAGGCCCCGGCGGCCAGCGCGTTGAAGATGTTATCGGTGTCCTCGTAAACGGTGAGCATCACCACCTGGATGGCCGGAGCCACCTGCTTGAGCTGGCGCACGCACTCGACCCCGTTCATCCCCGGCAGGTTGATGTCCATCAACACCACCTCGGGCCGGTCTTTGGGCAGCCCCTGCAGGGCGGACTCGGCGTCGCCGTACTGGCTAACACAGCGGAATCCCTCCGCCCGGTTGATCACCCGCGCGAGTGTGTTGCGCAACTGTTCGTTGTCTTCGACGATGGAAACCGAAATTGGCATTTACAGTTTTCCCAGTGTTGCCCGACCCGCGTCGCGGGTCAAACGGAGACTTTCCCGGCACTGTTCCGCCTCCCGCTCACCCGCCCTCCCCTCCGCGAGCCAGGGCGCGCAAAGGGACGGTGAGCCGGATGCAGGTGCCGCCCTCGGGGCCCGGCCCGGCCTGGAATTGTCCGCCAAGGTCTTCCATCCGGCGCCGCATGTTGCGCAAGCCGTTCCGCCCCTTGCTTTCCACGTTGGGGGGCAGACCCTGGCCGTTGTCCTCAATTTCAAGGATGAATTGAGCGGAATCCAGGCGCAATCGCAACCGGGCCGCGGAAGCCCGCGAATGCTTGACGATATTGTTGATCGCCTCCTTGGCGACCAAAAACACGTTATGGCGCAGCTCCGGGGAGATGGGCGTGGCGGGCAACTGCGGGGGGACCTCGAGCCGGTATTGCAGCCCGGCCAGCGCCAGGTATTCCTGCGCGTATTTGCACAAGTAGGTCACCAGCCCGTCCAGCGTGTCGTTGGCGGGATTAACCGTCCACACGATTTCATCCAGCGCGCGGGTGGTTTCCCGCGCCGTCTGCGAAATCTGCCGGGCATGGTTTTCAATCTCCTCCGGCAGATGCTTGTCCGCCTCCGCCATCTCCCCCAGCAGGGCGACCTGGGTCAGGTTGGCGCCCAGTTGATCATGCAGGTCGCGGGCAATCCGGGCGCGCTCTTTCTCGAGCGCCTCCTGCTGGCGCAACGCGGCGAGCTGACGCTGAAGTTTCTGGGTGGAAACGTAGTGGACTGACCCAACGATGGCGCCGAGCAGCGCCAGGGTGACCAGCGTGAGGAACCACCAAGTGCGCCAAAACGGCGGCTGAACGACGACCCCCAACGACGTGCCGGCCAGGTTCCAGACCCCGTCCTCGTTGCTGGCCGTGACTTCGAACCGGTAACGTCCGGGGGGCAGACGCGGATAACGAACCACGCGGCGGTCAGCTTCAACCTCCGTCCACTGGGTTTCGTGTGGGTTCAGCCGGTACCGGAAGCGGGCCTTCTCCGGCGCGGCGAGGTTGAGGCTGGTGTAGCGGATTTCCAGCGCCTGGCTGCCCGGTGGCACCGTCACTTCGCTCAGCGGCGCGGCGCCCAGGGTGCCCGCATCCAGGCGCCGGCCATCCAGGTAAACCGCTTCGATCATGACCGGCGGTGGATTGGTGTTTCGCTTGAGCTGCGCCGGGTCCACCGTCACCAACCCTTTGATGGTTGGAAACCAAACCCTGCCGTCGCGCGTCCGGCAGGCCGCGGGCTGCGATCCCTGCGTACACTCGGGCGAGGGCAATCCCTCGGCCCGCCCATACAGCCGCGGCGCCACCGCCGGGATCAAGCCGGCGGCCAGATCGGCCAGTTCCTTCCTTGCCACGCGCAGCAGACCCGCCGTTGTCCCCAGCCACAAATGATCGAGGTTGTCCTCCAGCAAAAACGCGATGCTGTCCCCGGCAGGTCCCAACCGTTCCGCGTAAGAGGTCCAGCGGCCCGTGGCGAAGCGGCACAAACCGCTCGAGGTGCCCACCCACAGCGCGTCGTCGCGGTCGCGCAGCAAGGCGGTCACGTTGTCGCTGGGCAAGCCGTTCGTCCGCGTGAACACCTCGAACCGCCCCTCCTGCCAGTGGGCCAGGCCGCCGCCATCGGTCCCGACCCAAAGGCCCGTTCCGCCATCCTCGGCCAGCGCCCGCACCGGAAAGGCGGGCAATCCCTCCTGGGCCGTGAGCCGCTGCCATTGCGAGCCATCCCACCACGCCAGGCCTGCCTCCGTGCCCGCCCAGAGCCTGCCCTCGCTGTCCTGATAAACCGCCGAAACGTCCCGCCGCAACAGGTCCGGTCCCGGCGCCTGCCGAAACTTGTTTTCTGAAAGCCGCAGCAAACCGCCGTTCACGGTCCCGGCCCACACCTGTTGCTGCCTGTCCACAAACACGGACCGCACGAAGCACTTCATGGGGCCCAGCGTATGCAGGTCCAGTTTCGCCTCGAAATCGGTGAACACCACGGCGCTGCCACTGGCGAAGCGCTCGATTCGCTGGTCGTTGTACCCCACCCACAGCCCCCCGAGGACGTCCTCGGCCACCGACTGGACCGTGGTGCCGCGGGTGGCCTCGAGCACCTCGAACAGGTGCCGCTTCACCCGCGCCAGGCCTCCGCCGTTCAGGCCCACCCACAAGCAACCTTCGCGGTCCATCGCCAGGGAAAGCACGGCGCTCTGGGAGAGTTCGGCGGTCGAAAGCCGGGCATAACGCCCGTCCGCTTGGAACCAGAACACGCCGTCACCGTGCGTGCCCACCACCAGGTTGCCCTCGGCATCCTCGCAAACCGCCGTGATCGGAACCCCCTCCGTCCACGGGTACGGCCCCAGGTCACGCTGCATTTGGTCCCGCTTCCATTTCTGGATGCGATTGTCCGCCAGCCGCCAGTAACCCCCCTGCCGGCTGGCCAGCAGCGCGTCCAGCCGCCGCGCCAGCCCGGGCCGCCCATCCGGCCGGGCGGTGACCGGAAAATGAAATTCATAGACCACCGGCAGGCCGGTCGCCGGGCCCGCGGGCACCTCCCCAATCGCCGTGAGCTGCCAGTCCGAACCGACCCACGTCAGGCCGTCGTCGTCCGTGATCACCGCCCGGCAGTTGCTGGCGAGTCCCGCCCCGGCGTTCCACACATTCACCTGCTTGTCCTGGTAACGGCAAAGCTGTCCGTCCGCGGTGTAGAGCCACACCGCCCCGCGGCGGTCCTCGCAAGCGGACATGAGCCGCCCCTGGCGGGTGCCGCGGCCGATGTCGAGGCTGATGACGCGGCCCTGGCGGACGAGGAACACGCCGGCGCTTTCGGTGCCGATCCATAAATTCGTTTGACTGTCCTCGAACAGCTTGAGAATCCGGCTGCTCGACAGCCCCGGCGTGTTGGCCGGTCGAAAGGTGGTGAAGTGCAGGCCGTCGAACCGGGCCAGTCCGTCCAGGGTGCCGGCCCAGAGGTAACCTTCCCGGCTTTGAATCAGCGTGAGCACCGCGCTCTGGGGGAGGCCATCCTCGACCCCCCAAACCCTGACATGGAAGCCGGGCGTCGAGTCAGCGCAGCTCGCAGCCACGATTCTGCACAAGAGCAATCCCGCTGCGGCAGATTTCCAGAGGTTTCCGGGCATATCGGCCAACCGGGGCTCAGTGTGCCTGCGGGGCGGCGCCGGCGCAAGCCGGGGCATGGACGCCGGGCCGCAAACGGTATAGGGTGTGCCCCAGACTTATGGCCCTGGCTGACATTCGTCGAGAATACACGTTGGGCGGCTTGCGGCGGCGCGACCTCGCGCCCGAACCCCTAACCCAGTTCCGCGCCTGGTTTGACCAGGCGCTCGGAGCCCGGGGGGGCGGCCGGCTGCTCAAGTTCTTTGTCAACTTGTACAAGGCGTTTCTCATGCTCGGGGGCGCCCAGCCGGCCGACGTCAACGCGATGACCCTCGCCACGGTGGATGCGGAGGGCCGCCCCTCGGCCCGCGTCGTGCTGCTCAAAGGCGTGGATGAGCGCGGCTTCGTTTTCTACACCAATTACCACAGCCGCAAGGGGCGGGAACTGGCGGCCAATCCCCGGGGGGCGCTGGTCTTTTACTGGGCTGACCTCGAACGCCAGGTCTGTGTCTCAGGCGAAGTCAAGAAACTGTCCGAGGCCGAGTCGGACGCCTATTTTTCCAGCCGTCCGCGCGGCAGCCGGATAGCCGCCCGCGCCTCGGACCAAAGCCAGGTGGTGCGGGATCGGGCGGAGCTGGAGCAGCGTTGGCGCGAGGAGGAGACCCGCTACGCGGGCCGCGAGGTGCCCCGGCCGCCCCATTGGGGAGGGTATGTGCTTGTGCCGGACCGGATTGAATTCTGGCAGGGGCGCCCCAATCGTTTGCACGATCGGTTCTGTTACACGCGGCAGCCGGACAACACCTGGAAAATCGAGCGTCTGGCACCTTGAAACACGGACGGCCCCATCATTCCCGCCCGCCGCCGACCTCAGAGGGTCACCCTTCGGCGCGCGGCATCGCCGCCAACCATTGCCGCTTGGGGGCGCGAGGAGGTCCCGCCCAAAAACCCCGATGAACTGGGTGCTGCTCCAGAACAGCTTGTTGGTCGGCGGTCTGACCGCTGCCCTGGCGGTCGGATTGGGAGCGTTGGTGGCGCTGTGGGTGGCCTGCCTGGACCGCCGGTGGCATGCGCTCCTGGCCGGGGGAGCGCTTCTGGTCCTGGCCTTGCCGCCCTTTCTGCTGGTCAACTGCTGGCTGCATTACCTCGGTCACACCGGTGTCTGGCGCGGCTGGCTGCCGGTGAACCTGTTCTCGCTGGGCGGCGCGGTGTGGATTCTCGCCTTGTGGCTATGGCCCATTACTTTTCTGGCGGTCTGGAGCGCCTGGCAGCGGCTGGAGGCCGCCCACCTCGAGTCCGATATGGCGCTCACCGGCGCGGCACTCATCCGCGTGCTGCTCCTCCCGCTGGCCCGGCCTGCGCTGGCTCAGGCGGCGCTCCTCACGCTTGTCCTCGCGCTCAATCATTTTGCCATCCCCGCCATCCTCCAGGTGAAGGTCTTCCCCGCTGAAGTCTGGGTGCGCTTCAGCACCACCTTCGACACCGTGGGCGCGCTCCAACTGAGCTGGCCGATGGTGTTGGGTCCGGCCCTCCTCATCCTCTGGCTGGCCCGCAGCCCGGTGGTGCCCTGGCCACACCTCCAACCTCCGCTGTCCCCCCGCTTGCTGCGCCTGCAAATCGGGCCGTTCTGGTTCCATGGCGCCGGCTTGGTTGCGGTCGCGATCTACGGGCTGGGAGCCGGTCTCCCGTTGTTTCAATTGGTGTCAGCGCCGCGGACCTGGCGTGAACTGCCGGGCGCGTTGGCGGCGGGCAGCGAGGCCGTCTGGAATTCATTTGGATTCGCCGCGCTGGCCGCCACCCTCGTTATCGGTTTCAGCCTCTTGCAGACCGCCACCGCCACCCCCGCCGAGCCGGGCGGCGCAGTGACCTCATCGCAAAAGGGCCGGGCGATTGTCTGGCTGCTCTGGCTGCCGTTCCTCGTGCCGGGGGTGTTGCTTGGGGTTGGTTTGATCACCCTGCTGAACCGTCCCGTGCTGGCGTGGTTTTACCAAAGTGCCGCGGTGGTGCTGCTGGCGCTTGGCATTCGCTACCTGGCCGTAGGGTGGACGGCTGTCTGGCACGCCCTCGGCCGAAGCGACCCGCGCCTGCTGGATGTTGCCCGCTTGCACGGCGCCAGCCGGATGCAACGGATCCGATACGTGCATTGGCCGCAGACCCGGCCGCAGGTCATGGCCGCCTGGTACATCGTTTTCCTCCTGGGCTTGTGGGATGTTGAAACGATCGTGCTGATCTGGCCGCCCGGGGCCGAAACCCTCGCCTTGCGCATCTTCAACCTCCTTCACTACGGTCACAATGCCCAGGTCAACGCGCTTTGCCTGGCGTTGCTGGGTCTGGCTGCCGCGCCGCTGGTGGCGTGGCTGGCTTGGCGCCGGGTCGGCCGCTGGGGCCGGAGCGCGCTCGGGGCGACCTGGTTCGCGGCTGGCGGCCTCTGGCTGTGCGGCTGCGGCCCGCAGGCGGCCTCCAATGAAACGCCCTTGCCAAGCCGGCTCTTCGACCGTGTGGAGATCATCGCCTCCCGCGGCGCGGGCGTCGGCCAGGTCAACAAGCCGCGCTCGGTTGCGGTGGACCGCGAGGACAGTCTCTACGTGGTGGACATGACCGGCCGGGTTCAGAAATTCGACTCGAACGGGGTCTTCGTGTTGCAGTGGCAAATGCCCGAAACGGACATTGGCCGGGCCAAAGGCCTGTGCCGGGACCGCGAGGGCAACATCGTCGTGAACGAGCCGCACTATGCCCGCATCAACCATTATTCACCGGCCGGCCGGCTCGTCTTCCAGTGGGGGCGGCGCGGCTCCGGGCCGGGCGAACTCAACTTTCCCCGCGCCGTGGCGGTCAACTCCCGCAACCAAATCCTCGTCAGCGAATACGGCGCCAACGAACGCGTGCAGCGTTTTCAACTGCCGCCTGTCCTAAGCCCCGGCGCCTCGGTCGAGTTCCTCGATGCCGTGGGTGAAATGGGGGATGCCCCGGGTCAGTTCAACCGCCCCGAGGGCCTGTGCGTGGATGCCCAGGACCGCATCTATGTGGCCGATTCCTGCAATCATCGCATCCAAATCTTTTCTCCCGAGGGCCGGTTTCTCCGCGCCTATGGCCAGCCCGGCCGCGGCCCCGGCCAGTTGAGCTACCCCTACGATATTTGCGTGGACCCTCAGGGCTTTCAGTACGTGTGCGAATTTGGCAACAGCCGCATCCAGGTGTTCGACGCCAACGATCGGCCCGTCGAGATTATTGGAGGACCGGGGTCGGAGCCCGGGCGCTTCAGCAACCCGTGGGGGGTGGCTCTGGATTCGGCCGGCAACCTTTACGTTGCCGACTCGCAAAATCACCGCGTCCAGAAACTGAAACGGTCGCGGCCCTTTGCCGGCAGCCCGGTTCGTCCTGCGCCGATTTCCCTTCAATCGGAAGCGGGTTTGCGGTTAGCTTCAGGGGCGTCGGCCGTTGAGCCCTTATGAATTTTCAGTTCACCCAGCCCTACTACCTGGTGCTGCTGGTGCCAGCGCTGGCGTGGACGCTCTGGTTTGCCTGGAAAACCGATGTTCAGACCAGCCGATGGCGGTGGGCCCTGTCCCTCGGCATCCGTCTCATGGTCCTCCTGGCAATCATCTTCGCTCTGGCTGGGCTGCAATGGCTGCGGCCGGTCGAAGGCATGAATGTCTTCTTTGTGCTGGACCGTTCGGACAGCATCCCCTCCCCCCAACAGGAAGCCGCCCGCGAATACGTCAACCTGGTCAGCAACCGGAAGAAACCGGATGATCGGGCGGGGGTCATCGTGTTCGGCAGCGAGGCCAGCATCGAATCCTCACCGAACTACGCGGTGGACCTGCAGAAAATCCAGGCCGTCGTCGGCACGGAGCGCACCGACCTCGCGGGCGCCATTCGCCTGGCCACCGCCGCCTTTCCCGAAACGGGCCAGAAACGCCTGGTGCTTCTCACCGACGGCAACGAAAACGTCGGCGATGCCATGAGCGCCGTGCTCGCCGCCCGTCCGCTGGGCGTCTCAGTGGATGTTCTGCCGCTGGGCGTCGCGCGCGCCAACGACCTTTTCGTGCAAAAACTCCAGGTCCCCGCCCGCCTTAAGAAAGGCCAGTCCTTCGAAGCGAAAATCTTTGTCCAGTCCGAGCAGGCCCAATCCGCCACCGTCCGCCTTTACCGCAACGACCAGTTTCTCGGGGAGCAGAAAGTGGCCATGAATCCGGGCAAGAACCTGTTTACGTTCCCTCAAACCCTCACCGAGCCCGGCTTTTACAGCTACGACGTGCGGATTGATGCGCCCGGGGACCCCCTCCCGCAGAATAACCGGGCCACGGGCTTCGCCATCGTGCGTGGCGAGCCGCGCCTGCTCATCGTATCCGCGGATCCCGATCAGGACCGCCAATTGGCCGCCGCCCTCACTTCCTCCCGCCTCGAGGTGATGCTGGTCGGACTTGCCGGTTTTCCGGCCACGCTGGCCGAGATGCAAAGCTATGACGCCATCTTCATCAGCAACCTGGCGGCGGGCGACCTCGGCTTGGACCGGCAGCGGCTGCTCGAGAGCGCGGTGCGTGATTTCGGGGTGGGGCTGGTGTGCGTGGGCGGGGATCAAACCTATGCCGCGGGCGGATACCGGGGCACGCCATTGGAAACCACCCTGCCCGTCAACATGGAGTTGGACAGCAAGAAGGTGCTGCCCAGCGGCGCGGTGGTGCTCGTCATGCACGGCATGGAATTCGCCAACGGCAACGAGGTCGCGCGCCAGTGCGCCATTGGCGTGCTCGAAGCCCTCGGGCCGCAGGACGAAATGGGCGTGCTGCTCTGGGACGGCTACGAGCGCTGGCTTTTCCCGCTGCAAAAGGTGGGGCAGAAAGCCAGCCTCCGCCAGCAGATCGCCGGCATGAACCAGGGCGATCTCGGCAGCTTCCAGCAAATTCTCGAGATGGCCCACGAGGGCCTCAAAAAGTCCACCGCCAACCTCAAACACATCATCGTGTTCAGTGACGGCGACCCCGGCGCCCCTTCCGCCCAGCTCATGCAGGCCATTGTCGGCGACCGCATCACGGTCAGCACCGTCCTCATCGCGGGGCATGCCGGCCCCGACACCATGATTCAGATGGCCGATCAGGGGCGCGGCCGGTTCTACAACGTGTCCTCCGCTTACGATCTGCCCCAGATTTTCATCAAGGAAACGGCGGTCATCCTGAAATCCGCCATCTACGAAGAGCCCTTCAAGCCCCAACTGCGCTCCTCCAGTGAAGTGGTGCGCGGCATTGGGGCGGAGGAGTACCCCCCGTTGCTCGGCTACGTGGCCACCACGCCGAAGGCGCGAGCCGAGACCCCCCTTTGGACTGACAAAGGGGATCCGTTGCTGGCCCATTGGCAGTACGGCTTGGGCCGGGCCGTGGCCTTCACCTCGGATGCCAAGGCCCGCTGGGGCCGCAACTGGCTCAACTGGGAACGCTACCGCCAGTTCTGGTCCCAAGTCGGCCAGTGGAGCCTCCGCCGCCTGGACAGCGCCGAGTTCAGCACCGAAGTCACTGTGGACAAGGGCGAAGCCATCCTCACCGTGGACGCGCTTGACGAGCAGGGCAACTATCGCAACTTCCTCAACCTCCAGGCTGCCATCGTCAACCCCAAGGGGGAACGCCAGACCGTTCGTATTGAACAGACGGGTCCGGGCCATTACGAAGCCCGGTTCCCCACGGCCGAGGTCGGCGCCTATCTGCTCAACATCATGGACATCAAGGACGGCCAGTTGCGCGGCACGCAGGTGGTGGGGGCCAGTGTGAATTATTCTCCCGAATTCAACACGGCCGAACCCAACCTGAACCTGCTTCGCCGCCTCGCGGAGAGCGGCGGCGGCAAGCTGTTGGACCGGGCCAACCTCGCCATCAACTCGTTTTCGCACGACCGCCAGAAGACCTTCCAACCCCAGCAGCTTTGGGAGGGTTTGCTGAAACTCGCCATCCTTTTGTTCGTGGCGGACGTGGCGGTGCGGCGGGTGCAGGTGGATCGCGCGGAATGGCTCCGCTGGATGGCCGCGCTGCGCCGGCGGCTCTTCTTCTGGGAAACGGCCCCGCGACCGGTTGAAGCTGACGAATCCCTCGCCGCGCTCCTTGCTCGGCGGCAACAGGTCCGCTCAAGCACCACGCCCGCCATCGAGCCGCGGCCGGATTTGTTCCAGCCCCAACAACCGCCCGTGGTGGGGGAACCGGCCCCGGGGCCGGCGACCGTACCCGCTGCAACAGCCGTTGTCCCGCCGCCCGAATCCGCACCGGAGCCCCCTCCCGCCCCGGCGCCGGGAGGCACGACCAGCCGGCTGCTCGAAGCCAAACGCCGCGCGCAGCAGCGTCGTCGCAAGTAGTTCCCCTCCGCTCCCCCCGCTGGTCGTTCCACGACGTGGGGGCTGTCCTTTTCAGCGGCTGCCGGGCTTGACCGCCGGCAGGGCGGCCAGGTCGGCGGGCAGCTTGTCCGGCTCGAAAGTCTCGACCTGAATCTTCAGCAGGCTGAACATGGGCAGGCCGAAGTCAACCGCACCGCCGGAACGGTCCACCGCCATGGCCACGCCCACCACCTCGCCTCCGTGCGCGCGAACAATGTCTATCGTCTCCTGCACCCGCCCCCCTTTGGTCACCACGTCTTCCACCACCAGCACCTTTTCTCCGCTCGAAATCCGGAAGCCGCGGCGCAGCACGAGTTTTCCTTCCTCCTTTTCGACAAAGATGAAGCGCAAGCGCAGTTGGCGGGCCAGCTCCTGCCCCAGCACCAGGCCACCCATCGCCGGCGAAACCACGGTCACCGCTCCCAACCCCCGCACCTTGGCCGCCAGCTCGGCGCCCAGCTTCTCCACCACCGGCATTTGCTGCAACGCCAGCGCACACTGAAAATACTGGCGGCTGTGCAGCCCGCTGCGGAGGATGAAATGCCCCTCGAGCAGCGCGCCGGTGTCGCGAAAAACCTGGAGAATTTCTGACTCGGTCATGGGCCGAGACTAATCACGGCAGCCGGCCATGACAAGCGGCTGCCCATCTTGAGCGGCCCGAACCCCGTCGCCTGGCCGCCGTCAGAACCCGATGCTGATGCCGCCGTCCACCGGCAGCAGGACCCCGGTGACAAACCGGGCCGCCGGCGAACAGAGGTAAACCGCCGCCCAGCCCACGTCCTGGGGGCTGCCAAACCGGTTCATTGGCGTGCGGCCCAGGACCTTCTGGCGGCGGGCGGGGTCGCCCTCCATGGCCTTGCGGGTCATCTCGGTTTCGATCCAGCCGGGGGCAACGGCGTTGACGCGCACGCCGGATGATGACACTTCCGTCGCCAGGGTCCGGATCATGCCCAGCATCGCGGTCTTGGCCGCCGCATAAGCGACGACGAGCGGAATCCCGAACAGGGAGGCCATCGAGGCCACAAAGAGGATGTTGCCGTGCCGGCGTTTGATCATGCCGGGGAGGACCGCCTGGTTCAGCGCGTGCGCAGCCAGCACGTGCGTTTGCAGAACGGTTTGGAATTCTTCGGGCGTGGTCTTGACCGCGGGTTTCTTCAAATGGTTGCCCGCGTTGTTGACCAGGATCGAAACCGGCGCGCCGGCGGCCGACTCGGCCGCTTTCACCAACCGCTCCGCCCGCTCCAAATGAGTCACGTCGTGCGCCACAAAGGCGGCCTTCGGACCCAGCCGGGCCGCCGCCTCCGCCAGCGGCGCCTCCCGCCGGCCCGCCAGCACGACCCGCGCCCCGGCGGCCACCATGCACTCCGCAATGGCCAGCCCCAAGCCGGTCCCGCCCCCCGTCACCAACGCGGTCTCGTCGTCCAACCGGAACGGGGCTTGTATTTGTTTCTTTTCAACGGACGCCATACTTGTTCTCTGCCTGTTCTCTCTCGCGGCCGGTTTCAACCATTTCGTCCGGCCGATCGCGCCGCCCGGCTGCGGTGGCGCGGGCTACTCTCGCACAAGAATCAGAATTGCGCCACGCCTCCTGAGGGCAGCGGGCCCGTTGGAAATCGGGGTCCCGCAGGGGGCGGATCAACCGGTTCGCGCTCCATGGACAGCACGCCGGGAACGCTGCAGTTGTTGGGCCGCCGGCCTGCTCGCCAAGGTCAGTTCAAGGAAAGCGTGACACGCGCCTGGCCGGCCTGGCCGGGTGGCACAGGCTTGGGAGCGATCAGGAAAAGGCGTTCGGCGGTGATTTCGCCACTGGCGGTCAGGTATTGCTGCACCGCCTGGGAACGCTCCCGCATCAGCCGCAGATACTCCTCGGTTGGCACCTCGGCCCGGCTGGCCAGCAGGGCCTCCATCGTCTCCACAGCCGTGGCGGCCAGCTCGGGGTTGCGCTTGAGAATCGCCGCGTCGGCCTTCGCCCGCCGCCGGGCGATGGCTTGCGGGCTGTTCTTTCCGTGAAGGGGGAGCCAGCCGATTGCCGCTTGCAGCCAGCCCTGCCTGGGCTTTTCGATTTTGGCCGGGGGCGGCCGGTTGGTGGGGGAGGCGGCCGCTGCCGCAAATTCGTGCAGGGCCGTCGAGAGATTCGTCCCGAAGGCTTCCACCAAGGCCGCGCGCAGCAACCGCTCGTAATCGTCGGACTCGACCTCGAAGCTCTCCGCCGGCGGCGGGGGCTGGCCGGTGGAAGCGATTTCCTCAAGGCGCTTCGTCTTGATTTGCGCCCGCACCGCGCGCCGCGCCAGCGCCTGGCCGTCCGCCTGCGGGTCGGCCAGGGCTTCAATCTCCAGATTCAAAGCCGGCCGTTCGACGAGCGCCTTGACCAGCTTGTCCAGCTTGTTGGTTTCTCCCTCCAGAAAGGCGGCTGAACCGGGTTGGAATTCCACATAACTCAATTCCTCGCCGCCACCCACCAGCGCCCCGAGCAACTTGAAGGGCGAGGTGGCCGCCTTGGTGATCACATTGACCAGCACCTTCAGGATGATGGGGCCCAGCCGGAACTGCGGATCATCCAGCCGGCCGGACACCGGCACATCCAGCTCGATCAAGCCGTTCCGGTCCTTCAACAGCGCCACCGCCAGCTTGATAGGCAACTGGCTGGCGTCCGGGCTGTTGTTGCGGGCGCCCAGCATGAGCTGGTCAATCTGAGCCTTGTTTTCGGCCTTCAACGCCCGGTCCTGAATCTCGTAATGCAGATTCAGGGACAACCGCCCTTTGTTGATCGGATAACCGCCGTACTTTTCCAAGTACGGCGTGAAAACTGGAAGTTGGATACCGGAATTCGAAATGCTCAAATTGAGCATCGGGGTGGGCGACAGGGGATTAAGCCGCCCCTGCACGGCAAATGGCGCCCGTTCATCCACCCGCCCGGACAGCTCCACTTCCGCGCTGGCCGCCGGGTCCGAGGACAATCCCCGGATCACGCCGTTCAGTTCCTGGACATCAAACACACAGTTGGGCTGGATCGAGGCATCGGCAAAATGAAAAGAAACATTGGTGAGGATGAAAGCATCGAGTTGGATCGGAAAGCGCGCCCGGGCCTGCCCGCCCTCGGGCGGGGCGGCCGGGGCCGTCGCAGGCTCGGCACCCGCGGCATTGGGGGTGCTCCTCGGAAAGACCGAGAGCAAATTGAGCTGTCCCTCCGGCCCAACCCGCAGGCTGGTCTTCAAGCCGTCCCAGTTCACCGCCGCCACGCGGACGCTGTCCGGTTTCAGGGTGGAATGGATGCCCGTCACCTGAAGCTGGGCCCAGCGCACGAACTCCTGCCCCGCCAGGTCGGCGGCCAACACGTTGGTGAGCTGAACTCCGCCGCGGAAAGTCAGTCGCGGCGCGCCCGGTTCCGCCTCCTGCCAATCCAGCCTCCCGTGCAGTTCGCACTCCCCGCTCTGAATCCCCAGCCGCACGTGCTCCCGGAGATAGGGCTCAAACGGCTGGAGCGCCAGGTTCGTAATCCCAAACTGCAAGCCCGCCTGGCGGCGCCAGGGCCACACCTGACCGTCCACCGCGATCCGCCCGCTGCGGTTGACGCCAATCGCGGCGCTGACGGTCACCGGCTCGTTGCTCGAGGTCGTGACGTTCTTCACCTCCACTGTCAACGGCTCCAGCGTGATGGCCGCGGGCAGCGGTGTCGCCCGGTCTTCATACGCCACTTTCCAGTCCTCGAGCTTTACTTCTTCGACCACCGCGGTCCAGGGGGGCGCCGGAATGGCCGTCGGTTCACTGGCTGCCGGCAGGGTGTTGGTTCTGTCAGGCGGGGCCGGCGACACCAGCGAAAGCAGGTTGATCGAAGCGTCGGCGTTGCGACGCGCTGCGATCGCAGCGCGGATGACCCTCAACTGTTTTATCCGGGCAGCGCGTGTCCCCCACTCCGCGCTTGCTCCTTCGACGGCCAGCTCCGGAACCTCCACCCAGGTTTCCTCGCTGTCGGGCGCCCGCACCTTCAGGCGCGTCACCCGGACATTCAGGTTGGAGACCGCCGCCAGAAGCGTATCGGTCCCAAACTGGACCTGGTAGGCCGCCTCGACGCCGAGTTTCCCCTCGTGAATCGGACCCCGCAGATGGCCCTCCAAATAAGGCCAATACTTTTTGAGTTCGACCGCCGCCACCTGCACTTGGCCGCTGGACTGAACGGGGCTGATTGAAAACACACCCGCGCCGGTGATTTGCTCGGCGGCTTCGGTTTGAATCGAGAAGCGGTACTGGGCCGGGCTGTGGGGCGCGTTCGAAAATTGTCGTACTTCAAGGTCAACCGGTTTAAGCAGCGTATGGAACGGAGTCTGGCGGCTCAAATCATCAAAGGCCAGCGCCGCTCCCTCGAGCTGGAACTCGTCAACGGCCACCGTCCACGGCTCTTCTGACGCTGGAGGATGGGTCACGCCCGCTTCCGGCGGTGGCGGCAGCCGGAGTCGCAGCAGATTCACCGAGCCATCCGGGTTGATTCGCGCGATGACCTCCGGCTTGCTGATGGCCACGCGCTCCACTCGCGCCCGGCGCTCGCGCCAGTTTAGAGCGCCGCCGCTGACGGACAGTTCCGGAACCGCCAGCACGGTTTCCTTGGCCTCCGCGTCTCCAACCCGAACCTCCCTCACTTGCACCGTGGCGTTGGACACCACCAGGTCAATGCCATTGGTTCCCGCCGAGAAGCCATACGCAGCCTGGATGTCGGCCTTGCCGCCCAGAATCTCCGCGCGGGTCAGGTCTTCAAGGTAAGGTTGATACTTGGCCAGGTCCGCGCCGACGACTTCGATTGATCCCCAGGATGCCGGCGGGTTGACGGTGACGTCGCCCGCCCACGACAGCCGCTTGCCCGTGTCATTCTCCGCCTTGAACGAATAGGGGGTCGCCGCGCCCGGCTGCGTGCTGAGTCCCGCCAACTGGAGGTTGATCGGCCGGTACTCCGTGCGGAAGGGACGGTGTCGCGTGCGATCCTCAAACGCGACAAATCCGTTGGTCACGCTCAATAGAAACACTCTCACCCGCGGCATCCCGCCGGAGGGTTTGGAGGCGGGCGGGGCGGCTTCCTTGCGTTCAACCCGAAAAGCTGAGTTAGAAAAAGGTCGTTCTGTTCCAAGGTCCTGAAGC